>Ga0105050_10000560_pt1 | contig 57513 bp, 60 predicted proteins | sample FRY01_FD_78088 | JGI IMG/M metagenome (GOLD analysis project Ga0105050, IMG submission 78088) | Freshwater microbial communities from Lake Fryxell liftoff mats and glacier meltwater in Antarctica - FRY-01 | ecosystem: Environmental > Aquatic > Freshwater > Ice > Glacier meltwater ...
GATATGCCGGCGTCGGTGACGTGATCAAGGTCACGGTGAAAGACGCGATTCCGAGAGCCAAGGTCAAAAAAGGTCAGGTCATGAACGCTGTAGTCGTCCGGACCAAAAAAGGTGTCCGTCGCCCGGATGGTTCGTTGATCCGGTTTGACCAGAATGCCGCAGTGCTGTTGAACAACCAGCAGCAACCTGTAGGTACTCGCATATTTGGGCCGGTCACACGAGAGCTGCGCACGGAGAAATTCATGCGCATCGTTTCGCTGGCCCCGGAAGTGTTGTGAGCGTCGCCATGTCGAGTATCAAGGTGAAAATCAAGAAGAACGATGAAGTGGTGGTGATTGCTGGCCGGGACAAGGGCAAACGCGGTGAGGTCACCCGTGTGATGGATGACGGACGCCTTCTGGTTCAGGGGATCAACATGGTCAAAAAGAACGAGCGGCCGAACCCCAATCTTGGGCGTCGCGGCGGCATTATTGATCAGGAAGCGCCGATCCAGGCTTCCAATGTGGCGATCTGGAATGCAGCGGCCGGTAAGGCTGATCGCATCGGTTATTCGCTGGAAGATGGCAAGAAAGCGCGTGTGTTCAAATCGTCACGCGCCAAGATCGATTAACGAGGTCCGAGGCGATGAACTTAGCAGAGCGGTATAACACCGAGATTCGCCCAAAGCTCATGAGTGAGCTGGGAATCGACAATATCATGGCCGTGCCGAGGCTGACCAAAGTTGCACTCAACATGGGTGTCGGCGAAGCCGTGGGTGACCGGAAGATCCTGGATTTTGCAGTGGGTGACCTGACAGCCATTGCCGGGCAGAAAGTCGTCATCACCAAGGCGCGCAAGTCGGAAGCCGGATTCAAGATTCGTGAAGGCTGGCCGGTTGGCTGCATGGTGACGCTTCGTGCTCAACGTATGCACGAGTTCATTGATCGTCTGATTGGCATTGCCCTGCCACGGACACGCGATTTCCGTGGATTGAATCCGAAGGGGTTCGATGGCCGTGGAAACTACAACATGGGCATCACCGAACAGATCATTTTTGCGGAAATCGACTACGACAAGATCGACAAGATCCGCGGCATGAACATCACGATTACGACCACTGCACAAACCGATGCACATGCGCTGGCGTTGTTGAAAGCGTTCAATTTTCCATTTCGAACTTAAGCGAAAGGCTATTTTGCATGGCAAAAAAATCGATGCTGGAGCGCGAAGACAAGCGCACACGATTGGTAAGCAAGTACGCAAAAGAGCGCACTCAGCTCAAGGCGACCGTGAATAACCGCAATCTGCCGGAAGATCAGCGATGGGAGGCTCAGCTGAAGTTGCAAGCATTGCCACGCGACTCAAGCCCCGTTCGACAGCGGCGACGTTGTGGTATCACCGGTCGTCCACATGGCGTCTATCGCAAGTTCGGGCTGGCACGAAACAAACTCAGAGAAGCAGCAATGCGCGGTGACGTCCCTGGTCTGGTCAAGGCCAGCTGGTGAGCGCAGGAGAATCCTTATGACGATGCAAGATCCCGTTGCCGACCTGCTCACCCGAATCCGGAATGCACAGGCTGCGCGACACGCTGAAGTGAGCATGCCTTCTTCCAAGCAGAAGCGGTCGATTCTTGATGTACTGGTCAGCGAAGGTTATGTCGCTGGTTATCAGGAAACCGCCGATGCAAAGCCGGTCCTCACGGTCCAGCTCAAGTACGTGAAAGGCGTGCCGGTCATTGAAGAGGTCAAGCGCATATCGCGCCCTGGCCTGCGGATTTATAAAGAGAGCTCCGACCTGCCGAAAGTTCGCGGCGGTCTGGGTATTGCCATAGTCAGCACGGACAAGGGGATGCTGACGGACCGCGTTGCCCGCGCCCAGGGCGTTGGTGGCGAAGTCATTTGCACGGTCTTTTGACGAGGTAGATATGTCGCGCGTAGCGAAAAAGCCGATTTCGGTTCCTAACGGCGTAGAAGTGAAAATTGACGGTCAACTGCTTTCGGTCACTGGAACGAAAGGTACGCTGACGCATCAGATTCACGCGCAGGTTGAAGTTACTCAGGAAGCTGGGGCGCTGATGTTTGCGCCCCGAGGCGTAGAAAAGTCAGCCAACGCAATTGCCGGCACAACACGAGCGGTGGTCAGCAACATGGTGACTGGCGTGACGACCGGATTTCAGAAGCGTCTTGAACTCCAGGGTGTCGGATATCGTGCTCAGTCTCAGGGTAATGTCGTGAATCTGCAGCTTGGCTTTTCTCACCCGGTTGCCTATCAGCTACCCGCTGGCATCACGGTGCAGACACCTTCTCAGACCGAGGTCATTATCAGCGGCGCTGATCGACAGCGGGTTGGGCAGGTCGCAGCGGAGATTCGAGGAATTCGTCCTCCAGAACCCTACAAGGGCAAAGGTGTACGGTATCAGGGAGAGCGAGTGCGTAGAAAAGAGGCCAAGAAGAAATAATCATGCAGGAAAAGAAAGCAGCGAGATTGCGCCGAGCACGGCGTGGGCGCGCGAAGATGCGCGAACTTGGCGCCATTCGCTTGGCCGTTTATCGAACGCCTCGGCATATCTATGCACAGTTGCTGGCACCAGAGGGCGATCGTGTTCTTGCTCAGGCATCGACGCTGGAAAAGGCCTTTGAAGGCGAAGCAACCGGCAACGCCGGCGCTGCAGGCAAGGTCGGTGCACTCGTGGCTGCGCGTGCTCGAGAGCAGGGAATCACCAAAGTGGCGTTCGATCGCTCGGGATTCAAATTCCATGGCCGGATCAAGGCCTTGGCCGATGCCGCCCGTGAAGCGGGACTGGAGTTTTAAATGGCATATGCAGACGAAATCAAAGAAGAAGGCCTGGTCGAGAAGCTCGTCCAGGTCAACCGCGTAGCAAAGGTTGTGCAGGGTGGTCGTATTTTCGCCTTCACTGCGCTGACAGTCGTCGGTGATGGAAATGGCAAGATCGGATTTGGTCGTGGCAAAGCCCGTGAAGTGCCCGTGGCCATCCAGAAGGCCATGGAAGCTGCTCGACGAAACATGGTCCACGTGGATCTGAATGGTTCAACGATCTGGTATCCACTGACCGCCCGACATGGTGCGTCAAAGGTATTCATGCAACCGGCATCAGAAGGTACCGGCGTGATCGCAGGTGGCACAATGAGAGCGCTGTTCGAGGCTGCCGGAATTCACAACGTGCTTGCCAAGAGCTATGGCTCGACGAACCCCGTGAATGTCGTACGGGCGACGTTCAAAGCTCTGCAAAACATGCAGTCGCCAGAATCGATAGCCGCCAAACGTGGTCTGACTGTCGAAGAAATCAGTGCCTAGGAGCGGTTGGTACCAGATCGAAGTGATCGGGTCGAAGTACGCAAAACGGGCGAAACGGCTGAAACGAGCCAAGCGGGGAAGAGGCGATGAATAGTCCAGTAACGGGCAAAGTAAAAGTGACTCTGATCAAGAGCACGGCAGGTCGGTTGAAACGACATCAGGCTTGTGTTGCAGGGCTGGGGCTGCGCCGAATTGGCCATACCGTCGAAGTCGAAGATACCGCGGCAGTCCGCGGCATGATTGCGCGAGTGAATTACCTCGTAAAGGTCGAAGGAGAATAAGAGTGCGCCTCAACGATTTGCATCCCGCGCAAGGCAGCAAACGGCCAAAGCGCCGAGTCGGCCGAGGCTCTTCGTCGGGTTGGGGCAAAACCTCCACCCGTGGTACCAAGGGACAGAAGTCGCGCAAGAGCGGCCATGTTCGTCCAGGATTTGAAGGCGGCCAGTTGCCCCTGCAGAAGCGGTTGCCGAAATTTGGCTTTCGGACTGCGAAGGCGCTGGAAACTGCAGAAGTTCGTTTGGGTGAGCTGGCCAAGGTCGAAGGCGACGTCATATCCATTGATACGCTGAAGGCTGCCAACGTCGTGCGCAAGGACATGAAACGCGTCCGTATCATGCTCTCCGGTGCCATCACCCGGCCGGTCAAGATCCAGGGAGTTGTAGTCACCAAAGGCGCTCGCGCTGCAATCGAAGCTGCGGGCGGAGTGGTTGAAGCAGCTGTGGAAGCAGTTGCGGTTTGACAACCTACTGAACGGGAACAATAGCATCAATGGCTACTAACGCAGGACAATTGGCTGGCATGCAAGCGGGGCTCTCCGAGCTGCGCAGCCGCCTGCTGTTTGTGCTCATTGCCTTGCTTGTTTACCGGATTGGTACTCATATTCCAGTGCCGGGCATCAATCCGGAAAAACTGGCGCAGCTGTTTACCCAGAACCAGGGCGGAATCCTCGAACTTTTCAACATGTTCTCTGGCGGCGCCTGGGAGCGAATGAGTATTCTTGCGCTGGGCGTGATGCCGTACATAACCTCCAGCATCATCATGAACCTGCTGTCGATGATGCATCCGCCCTTGCAGCAATTGCGCAAAGAAGGCGAAGCAGGTCGACGCAAGATCACCCAGTACACCCGCTGGGGAACCCTGGCACTGGCTATTGTTCAGGGTATCTCCATGACCAGTACGCTTGCCGCGCAGGGTCTGGCCTTTGAACCCGGGCTCACCTTCTACGCGGTTTCGATCATTACGCTGGTCACCGGCGCGATGTTCATGATGTGGCTGGGCGAGCAGATTACCGAACGCGGTGTCGGCAATGGGATCAGTCTGCTGATCTTCTCTGGTATCGTCTCGGGCTTCCCGGCGGCAATTGGCCAGTCTTTTGAAGCTGCCCGCCAGGGTGACATCAACATTATCGCGTTGCTCGCCATTGGTGCTCTGGCCATCATCATCGTGGCTCTGGTGGTGTTTATCGAAAGGGGCCAGCGGCGGATCACGGTGAACTATGCCCGTCGCCAGCAGGGTCGTCGCGTTTATCAGAGTCAATCCAGCCATTTGCCATTCAAGGTCAATATGGCAGGTGTCATTCCGGCGATCTTTGCATCGAGCCTGCTCCTGGCGCCGGCATCGATGGCCCAGTGGTTTGGCGCGAGCCCGGGAATGGCCTGGCTCCAGGAAGTTGCGCTCGTCTTGTCGCCGGGACAACCTCTCTATATCCTGCTGTTTGCTGCCGGCATCATTTTCTTCAGTTTCTTTTATACCGCGATCATGATGGATCCCAAGGACATCGCGGGAAATCTGCAGCGACAGGGCGCCTATGTCCCGGGTATTCGACCGGGCCAGCAGACAGCGCGCTATATCGATGATGTCATTACACGACTGACCTGCTTTGGCGCACTCTACGTCACGCTGGTCTGCCTGTTACCGGAGTTCATGATTGTCGCGTTCAACATCACTTTCCAATTGGGTGGTACGGCGCTTTTGATTGTGGTGGTCGTGGCCATGGATTTCATGGCACAGATACAAAGTCATCTGATGTCTTCGCAATACGCGAAGCTCATGGAAAAGTCGAATTTACAGAATTATGGTCGAAAGCGTAGCTGACGACCCAAGCCTAACGGGCAGGAAACGGGGAACAGACATGAAAGTTCGTGCATCGGTAAAAAAGGTTTGCCGTAACTGCAAGATTGTTCGGCGCAACGGAGCGGTTCGTGTGATTTGCAGTGTCGAACCGCGACACAAACAACGGCAAGGTTGAAACATGGCTCGTATTGCGGGAATCAACGTACCGGATAACAAACACGCCGGCATTTCGCTGACTTACATCTATGGTATCGGTCGGACCACTGCGCTTCGCATCTGCGAAGCGGCAGGGATTGCGCCAAACGAAAAAATTGGCGACCTGGCCGAAGAGCGTCTGGATGCACTTCGTACCGAAATCACCAAGTTGACGGTGGAAGGTGATCTGCGTCGATCCATCAACATGAACATCAAGCGATTGATGGACCTTGGTTGTTACCGTGGGTTGCGTCATCGCCGCAATCTGCCGGTGCGAGGTCAGCGCACACGAACGAATGCACGAACTCGGAAAGGACCAACCCGTCCTATCCGCAAGTAATGAACCGGATTTGAAGAGCTATGGCTGAAAAGAAAAAAATCAAACGCGTCGTGACTGACGGAATAGCGCACGTACACGCGTCGTTCAACAACACGATTGTCACGATCAGCGATCGTCAGGGTAATGCGCTGACGTGGGCGACTTCAGGGGGGTCGGGATTCCGCGGCTCACGAAAGAGTACGCCTTTCGCGGCCCAGGTTGCTGCCGAAAAGGCATGCACGATTGCGCTGGAATTTGGCATGAAAAGTGTGGACGTGCGGGTCAAAGGACCAGGCCCCGGTCGTGAGTCTGCCGTTCGGGCGTTGAATGCCGCCGGACTGCGTATTAACAGCATTTCCGACATCACCCCCATTCCACACAACGGTTGCCGCCCGCCAAAGCGGCGTCGTGTATAAGGGTACGGAGTAAAACATGGCTCGTTACCTCGGTCCGAAACTAAAGCTTGCACGTCGTGAAGGCACTGACCTCTTTCTGAAGAGTGGTGTCCGACCGATCGACTCGAAGTGCAAGATCGAAGCTGTTCCAGGTCAGCACGGTGCTCGACGTGGTCGTTTGTCTGACTACGCGGTGCAGCTGCGTGAAAAGCAGAAAGTACGCCGTATCTATGGCTTGCTCGAGCGCCAGTTCCGCAACTATTACCAGAAGGCAGAACGCCAGAAGGGCAATACCGGAGCCAATCTGTTGATGTTGCTGGAGCGACGACTGGACAACGTTGTCTATCGTATGGGCTTCGGTTCAACGCGTGCCGAGTCACGACAACTGGTTTCTCATCGTTCGATCGTTGTGAATGGCGTGTCGGTGAACATTGCGTCTTACCAGGTACAGGACGGTGACACTGTTGCTGTAGCAACGCACGCCAAGCAGCAGTTGCGCATTCAAGGCGCGATGCAATTGGCGGCTCAGAGGCCTTCTATTGAATGGCTGGATGTGAATTCCTCTGCCATGGAAGGGGTTTTCAAACGCCTTCCGGACAGAGAAGAGTTGCCCTCTGAAATCAACGAAAGCTTGATCGTGGAGCTTTACTCCAAGTAATTGGCTCATAGGAGACGACTGCATGTCATCTGTAAATGAATTTCTGACGCCGCGTATTATCGATGTCCAGGCATCCAGCCCGACGCGTGCGCGCGTCTCTCTGGAGCCGCTGGAGCGCGGTTTCGGACATACGCTAGGCAATACGCTTCGCCGCATCCTGTTGTCGTCCATGCCGGGTTGCGCCGTCACGGAAGTCCAGATTGACGGCGTCCTGCACGAATACAGCACGATCGATGGTGTACAGGAAGATGTCATCGACATCCTGCTGAACCTGAAAAACGTAGCGGTGATCCTGCACAACCAGGACGAAGCGGTTATTACGATCAGCAAGAGTGGTGGCGGCGAAGTCACCGCTGGTGACTTTCAACTGACAGAAGACGTCGAGATCTCCAATCCGGATCACGTGATCTGCACACTGAATGATCGCGGCTCGATTCGGCTGGAAGCCCGTGTTACCCGAGGTCGAGGGTACGTGCCGGTCGACAATTCCGTGACGGAAGAAGAATCCCGACCGATTGGTGTTCTCCGTCTTGATGCCAGCTACAGCCCGATGCGTCGTGTGTCATACAGTGTCGAGGCCGCGCGGGTAGAGCAGCGCACCGACCTGGACAAGCTGATCCTCGAGATTGAAACGAACGGCACCATCGATCCTGAAGAAGCGATCCGTCGAGCAGCGACAATTCTACAGCAGCAACTGGCGGTGTTCGTCGATCTCGAAAGCGAAGGCGAGCCGATGATTGAAGAGAAGATCGACGAAGTTGATCCAATTCTGACTCGCCCGGTGGATGATCTTGAATTGACAGTGCGTTCGGCCAATTGCCTGAAGGCAGAAAACATCTATTACATAGGTGATCTGATCCAGCGTACTGAAGTGGAACTGCTGAAAACGCCAAACCTCGGCAAGAAGTCACTGACTGAAATCAAGGATGTACTCGCGTCCCGTGGCTTGTCCCTGGGAATGCGTCTGGAAAACTGGCCACCCACTGGGCTGCGTGGCGATCATCGCGTTGCCTGAGGCAAACGCCAGCTGAAATGGTAGAGAGAGAAAACTAATGCGTCACAAGTTAAGCGGCCGTCAACTCGGTCGTAACGCCTCGCACCGGCACGCCATGTACAAAAACATGGTAGCGTCTCTGGTCGAGCATGAAGTCATCCGCACCACGCTGCCAAAGGCCAAAGAGCTGCGTCGGTTCATCGAGCCGTTGATCACGCTCGCCAAAAAAGATTCGGTGGCTAACCGTCGTCTCGCCTTTGCACGTACACGTTCGAAAGAAACGGTTGGCAAGCTCTTCACCGAGCTTGGTCCGCGTTATGACGCGCGCCCCGGTGGTTATACCCGCATTCTCAAGTGTGGCTTTCGCGCTGGTGATGCTGCCCCGATGGCGTTCATTGAACTCGTTGGTCGCACGCTCGCGGTCGAAACCGATGATGAAGCTGACGAGGCCGAAGCCTAGCCCGGACTATTCAAGAGTCTTCTGCTGCGGCAACCGATATGCGTGAAAACACAGCGCGCCCTCCAGGTGGTCGCCCTACTGCAAGTACGACTGCGCGCCTTCCAGTGCGCGCCACAGGGTCTTTACGCGCACTCGCCACTGGCGACGAACCTTCATGAATAATCCGCGCAGACTCCTAGCGCCGGCCTCAGCGCGGCATACTTCTGCAAATGACGACAAGCCCGGCATCCCGGGCTCGTTGCATTCAGGCCGGTGGTAAGCTCTCGCAATGCTCTATCTCTTTTTTGCGGCCAGAGTGGTTTTCAAAAATCGCCCTGTGTGCGAAGCCTTGTTTTTAGCCACCGTTTCCGGTGTTCCGACGGCAAGTATCCTTCCACCACCCGCGCCACCTTCCGGCCCCAGATCGATGATCCAGTCAGCGGTCTTGATGACATCAAGATTGTGTTCGATGACGACAATGGTATTGCTTTGATCGCGTAGTCTGTGCAACACCCCCAGCAGCTGTTCGATGTCGTGGAAGTGCAAGCCGGTGGTGGGCTCGTCGAGGATGTAGAGCGTCTTGCCGGTGTCACGACGAGACAGCTCGCGCGACAGCTTGACGCGCTGCGCCTCTCCTCCAGACAGGGTAGTGGCGCTCTGGCCAAGACGAATGTAGGAAAGACCGACATCCATCAGTGTCTGCAACTTGGAAGCCAGAGCCGGTACCGCGTCAAAAAATTCCCGCGCCTCTTCCACCGTCATGTTCAGCACATCGTGGATGTTCTTCGACTTGTAGACGACATCGAGCGTTTCGCGGTTGTACCGCTTGCCGTGACAGACGTCGCAGGCCACATAAATGTCCGGCAGAAAGTGCATTTCAACCTTGATGACCCCGTCGCCTTGACAGGCTTCGCATCGCCCACCCTTGACATTGAAACTGAAACGGCCGGCAAGATAACCACGCGCTCTCGCTTCCTGTGTCTGGGCAAAGAGCTCGCGTATCGGCGTAAACAATCCAGTGTACGTTGCCGGGTTGGAACGAGGTGTTCTACCAATCGGACTCTGATCTATGTCGACCACCTTGTCGACGTGATCAAGACCCTCGATGCCGCGGAACGGGCCCGGTTTGATGGTGGTCGCGCCATTCAACCTTTGAGCAGCGATCGGGAATAACGTGTGATTGATCAGGGTGGACTTGCCTGAGCCGGAAACGCCAGTAATACAAGTCATGAGTCCGCAGGGAATTTCTATGGTGACATCCTGCAGATTGTTTCCGATGCGCCGATCAGTTTGATGCATTGATCGGCCCGTACCGGATGGCGCTTGGCTGGAATCGCTATCCTGCGAACACCGCTCAGATACTGACCCGTGATCGAGTCCTTGCTCGCGAGAATATCCTTCAGCTTTCCCTGAGCGACGATGTGACCACCATGTATGCCGGCACCAGGGCCGATATCCACGATGTAGTCGGCAGAGCGAATGGCATCTTCATCGTGTTCAACAACCAGTACGGTGTTTCCAAGGTCTCGCAGGTGCGTCAGTGTTCGCAACAAGCGCTCGTTGTCACGCTGATGCAATCCGATGGAAGGTTCATCGAGGATATACATCACGCCAACGAGCCCAGCGCCAATCTGGCTCGCCAGGCGAATTCGTTGCGCTTCTCCACCGGACAAGGTGTCGGCGCTTCGATCAAGGGTCAGATAGTTGAGCCCGACATCCACAAGAAATTGCAGACGCGCCTGAATTTCCTTGAGGATCTTTGACGCGATGGTTTCCCGCTGTCCCTGCAACTTGAGCTCTCCGAAGTAGGACAGCGCATCCTCTACTGCACGTGTCGTGATCTGTGGCAGATTGGTGCCGTTGATGAAAACGTGCCGTGAAGCTTCACGAAGACGCGATCCCGAACAGGCAGGGCAGGCTGCACTGCGCAGGTATTTCTGCAAATTTTCACGCACCATCGAGCTGTCCGTTTCACGATAGCGTCGATCCATGTTGGGTATCACGCCTTCGAAACGGTGGCGACGCTGGATGCTGTCGCCGCGCTCATTGACATACGTGAAATCGATTCGCTCGGTACCACTACCCTGCAGAATTACCTTCTGGTGTTTTTTGCTGAGCTTCTTGTATGGCATATCGACATCGAAGCCGTAGTGTTTGGCCAATGACGAGAGCATGTGGAAGTAGTAGATGTTTTTGCGGTCCCAGCCGCGTACGGCACCGTCAGCAAGCGACAGTTCCGGATCACCAATCAACAATTCCGGATCGAAGAACTGGGTGACACCCAGGCCATCACACTCGGGGCACGCGCCAGCAGGGTTGTTGAAGGAGAACATTCGCGGTTCAAGTTCGCTGATGCTATAACCGCAGTGCGGGCAGGCAAAACGGGCGCTGAATATCAGCTCTTCGGTGTTGGCATTGTCCATGTCGCAAACGCGAGCGACACCGTCAGCGAGCTGCAGCGCGGTCTCGAACGATTCGGCGAGTCGCTGCTCGATGTCTTCACGTACACGCAATCGATCGATGACGGCTTCAATGGTGTGTTTCTTGTTCTTGTCGAGATCAGGTGGGCTATCCAGGTCGACAACAAGCCCGTCAACACGAGCGCGAATGAAACCACCGGCAACAAGCTCCTTGAATACATGCAGGTGTTCACCTTTGCGATCATTGATGACGGGCGCCAGAATCATGATGCGTCGATCGCCTGGCAACGCGAGCACCTGATCCACCATCTGGCTGACAGTCTGTGCGGCCAGTGGTACATCGTGGGTCGGACATTTCGGCTCGCCGACCCGGGCGTACAGCAGACGAAGGTAGTCGTAAATTTCGGTGATCGTTCCGACGGTCGAACGAGGGTTGTGTGACGTCGATTTCTGCTCGATGGAAATGGCCGGCGACAACCCTTCGATGTGGTCGACGTCCGGCTTTTCCATCATCGACAGGAATTGCCTGGCATAGGCGGACAGTGATTCGACGTAGCGCCGCTGGCCTTCGGCGTACAGGGTATCAAATGCAAGCGAAGACTTGCCTGACCCGGAGAGCCCCGTGATGACTACCAGCTTGTCGCGTGGCAGATCGAGATCGATGTTCTTCAGATTGTGGGTGCGAGCACCTCGCACCGAAATGGTGTCCGCCACGATATTGCGATTGTCTCAAAGGTTTGGAGTTGCCCCAGGCGCCGGTCGGACTTGTGTCTGATCCGGTGCGCCGGTGGGCCGACCACGGACGATAGCCGGTGAGTCAGATCGCAGCAAGCTAATCGCCGAGCGCTCACTCGAAGCCAGGTGACCAATCACTTTGGCGAGTGTCCCGGCATGGTTTAGACTGCGGTCTCCCAACCACCTGCAGCGATCAGCGAGAGCACCCTCATGGCACGCGGTATCAACAAAGTCATTCTCGTCGGCAACCTTGGTCGCGATCCGGAGACGCGGTATCTGCCCAGTGGAGATCCGGTGACGAGCTTCAGCATCGCCACCTCGGAAGGTTGGCGTGACAAACAAACCGGGCAAACCCAGGAACGCACGGAGTGGCACAACATCGTCTGCTTCAAGCGGCTGGCTGAAATTGCTTCGGAATATCTGCGGAAGGGATCAAAGGTCTATCTGGAAGGCCAATTGAGAACCCAGTCCTGGGACAAGGACGGCCAGAAGCACTATCGGACAGAAATCGTCGCGCGGGAAATGCAGATGCTGGATGGCAAAGGTGAAGGTCGTCCTGCGGGCGGTGCAGGTGGTGGAGCACCAAGCGGGTTCGAACCTCGCCAGCCGGCATCGGGGCCGTCCTATGACAATCGCCCGACATTGCCTCCGGACGACGATTTTGACGACGACATTCCGTTCTGAATCGAATTCTGTAGCCTGCAGTTTTTTCTGTCGTCGAATCAAACAGCCTGCAGCGCGCTGCGGAAGTAGCCGATGATCTCAGCCAGCGCCTGAGTCGTTGGGTGAGCCGCGGAGTCGACGAAGTCCAGTGTCAGCACTGAGTGGCCTCCACCCGGGAGTGTCCGGAGGCGAATTCGTTCGCGATCCGTGTTGAATGCTCTATCAAGAGCGTCGAACTTTGTTGCGGTGCATAGCGGGTCTTTGGCGAATCGGTAGGCGAGCATCGGTTGAGTGGAATCCAGCCTCGATTTGATTTTGCCGACGTCCTCGGCAGACATGTGTAGTGCTGCCTGATCCCTGATGGGCAATGATGGTTGCGACGCGACACCAGCAAGCACACTGTCATCCCCCATCAGCGAGATCGCAAAATTGCCAGTCAGGCACATGCCGATGGTCGCGACGCCGTTGACTCCGTGTTTCACCCGCAACTCCTGGCAAAGCGCCCGCAACCAGTCGACGATCGGGCTGCTCCCATGCTTTTCCAGCAACCTGAATTCCCGTCGCATGCACATGACGCGCACCAGGTTACCCACCTTCGACACTTTTCCGAGCGGGCCAAACAGATGAGGGAGAACGGTGGTAAATCCGGCGTCACGCAGCCTTGCAGCGAGCGCCAGAGTCTGGGGGCCGATGCCGGGCAATTCCTGGATGATCACAATTAGCGGGCCATGTCCCGCCGTGTATACATCGTGACTGACGTTGAATCCGCCAGCGATCGGGGCGGTGAAAGTGCGCTTCGAGTATTCTTGCATCGAGAACTTCCAGGCTCGATTCTCTGATTTTCATGTTAACCGCTCCCATCGATCAGGGGTGGCTCGATTCAGCAATATCACCGGCACCGTTCCTGCGGCAGCCGGAAACTCATCGGATAGATCGTTCCGAAACGAAAAAGAGGTAGGCAGTGGTTTTGGAGTGTCAGGAGATTGCGTTGTTTCCCTTGCGCACGGTGTTGTTTCCAGCAGGCACCCTGCCGCTGCGAATCTTCGAAACCCGCTACCTGGACATGGTTCGACGCTGTACGCGTCTGAACGAACCCTTTGGTGTTGTGTTGATACGGCAGGGTGTAGAGGCGCGGGCGCAGCGGGACGACGGACAGCCTGAAGTTTTCTCAGTGGGCACGACTGCCGCCATCGCCGATTTCAATCAGCTCAGCGACGGCATGTTGGGTATCGTCTGCAAGGGCGAGCGGAAATTCCGGATTGTCAGTACACGTGAACAGCCAGATCATCTTCTCCTGGCCCAGGTTCAGTTCCTCGCGGATGAGCCGGCAGCCGGACTGTCACCTGACGATCAGGCGTTGGTGGACATTCTTGGTGAGCTGGTCATGCATCCGATGGTCCAGAAACTCGGGCTCCAGGTGGACTTCGAAGATGGACGCTCGGTCAGTTGGCGTCTGGCAGAACTGCTCCCCATCGAACCGGAGATCAAACAGAGCCTGCTCCAGATGCAGTCAGCGCGGGAGCGCCTCGCCGAACTCAGGCGACTCGTGTCGAAGCTGCGGGGAGATCCGCCGGTGCGAAGCTTCTAGCCCGCATTATTCATGAATTGCCTGCTGCGGTCGCCGATAGTCGTGAAAACACATGGTGTGCTCCTTCCAGGTGCTCCCCGTACTGTTAGTACGACTGCGCGCCTTCCAGTGCGCGCCACACTGTCGTTTCGCGCATCTCGTCACTGGCGACGAACCTTCGTGAATAGTCCGGGCTTGCCCGGACGAACTGGGCGGCGAACTGTTGATCTCCCACAAAAGACTGATCCTTGGACCTTTCTGGTTATAATCGGCACCGTTGAGTTTATCCCGGGATCAGGGAAGGTGTGCAAGTGAATGCACCGCTGACAGAAGTCGATCTCCAGGTACGTACCATCGCCGAGCAGGCCAGGCAGGCGTCTCGTCGCATGGCTGCTGCACCAACCAGGGCGCGTTCCCTGGCGCTCCGAGGAATTGCCGAGTCGCTTGCCCGCCACGGCGATGCAGTGATGGCTGCCAACGCGCTTGATCTGGCGCGAGCCGGCAAGACCGGACTTGATCAACCGCTGCTGGATCGGCTTGGTATCGATCAGGCTGGCGTCGAACGAATGATCGCTGGGGTGCTGCAAGTGGACTCATTGCCCGATCCCGTCGGGCAGATCACCGATCTTCGGTATGTTCCTTCCGGTCTGCAGATCGGACGCATGCGAGTCCCTCTTGGTGTAGTCGGGATCATCTATGAATCTCGTCCCAACGTTACCGTTGATGCTGCGGCGCTTTGCCTGAAGTCCGGTAATGCCTGCATCCTGCGTGGTGGTAGTGAAGCCATTGAGTCGAATCGGGCGATCGCGCGTTGCATAGCTGAAGGACTGGCCGCTGGCGGGCTGCCGGTTGAAGCGGTGCAACTGATAAATACCACGGATCGTGCGGCGGTTGGGGCGCTGGTTCGCCAGGTCGGTCTGGTCGACGTGATTGTTCCTCGTGGTGGCCGCGGGCTGATCGAGCGGATTGCCGGTGAAACACGTATCCCGGTTATCAAACATCTGGACGGCATCTGCCACGTGTACATCGATGCGAGTGCAGATGGCCATATGGCGGTCGAGATCGCTGTGAACTCGAAGACGTCGAAGTATGCGGTCTGCAATGCGCTTGAAACCCTGCTCGTGCATGCAGATCGCGCCGATGAGTTGTTGCCGCTGCTCGAACAACGCTTTCTGGCTGCAGGGGTCGAACTGCGAGGCTGCGAGAACACGCGGGCGCGAATTTCTTCGGCTCGTGAAGCGACTGAAGACGATTGGTACGCGGAATACCTCGGTCCGATACTGGCAGTTCGCGTGGTCGCTTCGCTGGATGCTGCGATCGAGCACATCAATCGGTACGGTTCGCAGCATACCGATGCGATTGTGACGTCTGATCTGACTGCTTCCAGGCGTTTTGTTACGGAAGTGGATTCCGCATCGGTGATGGTGAACACGTCGACGCAGTTTGCAGACGGATTCGAATATGGCCTGGGTGCCGAGATCGGGATCTCCACCGACAAGTTGCATGCCAGGGGGCCGGTCGGTCTCGAAGGACTGACGAGCCAGAAGTATGTGGTCTACGGGCAAGGCGAAGTACGCAAGCGTTGATGGCCCTGCTTGGCGGAACGTTTGATCCGATTCATGTCGGGCATCTGGCTGCAGCACGAGCGGCGCAGCGGTTGCTCGCGCTCGATACAGTACGACTGGTCGTCGCTGCTGATCCTTATCACAAGCGGGTCCACGCCGAAGTAAGTCCAGCCCGGCATCGCCTGGCGATGGTGCAGCTTGCCTGCGCCGGTGCTCCGGGGCTCATCGCGGATGCGTCGGATCTGGAAGGGGAGGGGCCGTCCTATACGGTTGACCTGCTGGAGCGGCGGGCCTACGCCGATGCAGCCGAGCGACGGGTGTGGATCATTGGCGATGATGCCTTCGCAGAAATCCTCGGCTGGTGGCGGGTACAAGACGTCTTCAGACTGACCAGTTTTCTGGTGTTCAGACGAAGGGATCATCCTGTTGCCTGGTCGGCCGGGCTGGAGCACTTTGTGCAACCACGTCAAGTTCGTGCGTTGTCCAGCAACCACCACGGCCAGGTAATGCTCTCGGATGAGCCTTTGCCAGCGGTCTCATCCACCATGATCAGAAATTGTCTTCGCCGCACGGAGTGTGTCGATCAATGGCTGCCACCGACCGTGCTCAACTACATACAGGAAAATCATCTCTATGAAGAAACCCGCAAAGCGAGCTAAGCCGGCCAAACAGGCTCCACAGGTACAAATTCTGGAGCAGGCGATCGTTGCTGCACTGGAGGATGGCAAGGCTATCGATCCCGTAGTGCTGGACGTCAAGCAGCTGTGCAGTTTCACGGACGTGATGGTCATCGTCACGGGTAACACCGGCAGGCATGTGAATGCACTCGTCAATCGTGTCATCGAGAGTGCGCGGTTGATTGGAGAGCGCACACTTGGTGTGGAAGGACAGGAAACCAACGAGTGGGTTCTGGTCGACTTCGGCGATGTGGTTGTCCATGTCATGCAGAAGGATGCCCGAGCGTTGTATGAACTGGAAAAACTCTGGTCAGAATTGCCGGCTGATACGCTGCAGGTTGTACCTTCGAGCCACGTGTGAACGTTCGCATCCTGTCGGTCAGCCGGCGGCAACCGCACTGGATCAATGCAGGCTTTGACGAGTATGCAAAGCGTCTGCGTGGGAGCCTGCCGCTCGAGTTGGTCGAGATCGCGCCGGCTGATCGACACGGGATGCATAGCGCGGAGCAGATATTGCAGTGCAAGGCGGTGGAAGCAAGTCGAATCAAGACGCAACATCGTGCGCAGGAGGTTCGGGTGGCACTGGATGAACGTGGTCGTTCGCTCAGCACGACAGCGCTGGCCGAGTTTCTGCGAGAGTGTCAGCTGGATGCTCGCCCCCCTGTATTCATCGTTGGCGGAGCAGATGGATTGCACCCGGATGTGATCAATTCGGCTGGTGTAGCGTTCAGTCTCTCCGGTTTAACCCTGCCACATGGCATCGTGCGTGTAATTCTGGCAGAAGCGTTGTACAGGGCATGGAGCCTCCTCAACAACCATCCATATCATCGGGCCTGAACGACCAGTCATGTCTGAAACCTCACTCAACGACAAATCAGAAGAACAGGCGCTGTTCAGCAGGCGTGTCTTGCTGTTGGCCATCCTCGTCCTGCTGCTGTTTGGCGTACTGGTGGGCCGAATTGTGCAGTTGCAGATAGTCGATCACGACAAGTACCGAACGCGGTCTGAGCAGAATCGGATACAGGTTCAGCCACTGGTGCCGCGTCGCGGGTTGATCTACGACCGCAATGGCGTGCTCCTCGCTGATAATCGACCCATCCACAATCTGGCTGTGGTTCGTGAGCTGGCAGGTGATCTGGAACTGACGCTGGCTGAGCTCGGGCAAAAGATCGAGCTGAGTGAAGACGACCTCGAGAGTTTTGCCAAACGTCTTGATCGCCGCCGGCGACCGTATGAAGCGGTGATGCTGAAATCGCATCTCACTGAAGAAGAACGGGCGATTCTGGCGGTACATCGACACCACTTTGCCGGTGTGGAGATCATTTCCGAGTCGGTTCGTCACTATCCGTTTGCTGAGATGTTTGCGCACAGCGTCGGTTCCGTGCGACGGGTAAACGAGGACGACATCAAATCGCTGGACCCGGTGCAATACAGTGGTACGGAGTTCATCGGCAAACTCGGTGTAGAAAAATTCTACGAGCGATCGCTGCATGGTCAGGTTGGGTACCAACAGGTCGAGGTAGACGCCTATGGACGCATCCGCAATGAACTCGATGTAGATCATCCGATGGCTGGAGTGGGATTGCGTTTGCAGATCGACAGTGACCTGCAGATTGCGGCCGATGCGGCGCTCGGCGACCGCCGCGGGGCGATTGTTGCCATCGAGCCGCGTACCGGTGGCATTCTGGCCATGGTCAGCAAGCCCGCCTATGACCCGAACGGATTTGTGACCGGTATCAGCACTGCCGACTATCAGGCACTGTTAGGTGGCAGGACGCGGCCGATGTTCAACCGGGCCATCAATGGTCAGTATGCACCAGGTTCAACCTTCAAGATGGCAGTCGGCCTGACAGCGCTCTCAAGTGGCGTGGTCACCTGGCCTGAGACGATTTATGACAGGGGCTTTTTCCGGTTACCCGGTCAGCGGCGAATGTATCGGGATTGGAGCTGGAAGCAGGGGAATTCTGGAGGTCAGGGCGTCGTTAATCTGAATCGTGCGATTTACAGGTCATCCAATGTGTTTTTCTACACCATGGCGTCGCGGTTGAAAATCGATCAGTTGACAGATTTTGGTGCGCAACTTGGTTTTGGTGCTCGAACGGCGCTGGATGTGGCAGATGCGAGCGCGGGTCTGTTACCTGGTCCGGAATGGAAGCGCAGGGTGAAGAAGGAAATCTGGTATCCGGGCGATACGATCAATCTCGGTATTGGCCAAGGGGATCTGCTGTCCACACCGCTGCAATTGGCGACCTATGTTTCGATCATCGCCAATCGAGGTCGATTTGTTCCTCCGCGCATGTTTCTGGACAGTGAGGCTGAACTGGCGGAGGACCTTGCCATCCCCGAGCCGGTAACTGTTTCCGGCCCGACACCGGAAGACTGGGAGAAGATGGTTGATGCCATGGAAGACGTCGTGCACCGCGGCAACCTTGGCTACGGCCAGGCGGGAACGGCGTGGCCGTATATCGGGCAGGACATCGCTTATCGTATGGCAGGCAAGTCAGGCACTGCGCAGGTGGTAGGAATAAAGCAGGGACAGGAATACAAGGAAGCAGAGCTCGACGAGTACAACCGCAAGCACGCCTGGTTTGTCGCTTTTGCGCCTGCGGATGATCCCATGATCGCGATCGCGGTAATTGTTGAGAATGGTGGTGGTGGCAGTGGTGTTGCAAGCCCCGTGGCGCGTGAGGTCGCCGATGCGTGGGTATTGCCTCGCCTGACGGTTGCCAATGCCGGGCGTGTTGAATGAACATCGACTTCGTTCGCACGCTTGGTCGATACGGATCAGGGCAACCTGTCCGAATGCGCTTTCAGGTGCTCCCTGATCCGGTGTTGGTGTTCTTGTTGATCCTCCTCATGGGTTGTGGGCTCGCGATCCTCTACAGCGCACTTCACTCCTCACTGGATCGTCTGGAAGGTCAGGCAATAAAGCTTGCCGGCGGTTTTGCGGTCATGCTTGTCTTGGCCAATATCCATCCCCGGGAGTATCTGCGTTTCACACCTTTTGTGTATGTCGGCGGTGTTTTTCTGCTCGTCCTGGTAGAAGTCTTCGGCGATGTTGCGAAAGGCGGACAACGCTGGTTGCAATTGGGATCGTCAATTCGTTTCCAGCCTTCGGAGATCCTCAAGCTGGCAGTGCCATTGACGGTGGCCTGGTATCTGCACGATCGTACCTTGCCGCCAAGGTGGCGGGACGTCCTGATTGCGCTGGGCATCATCGCGTTGCCGGCAGGCCTGATCATCATTCAACCTGATCTCGGCACCGGTCTGTTGGTGCTCGCCGCAGGTGGTGGTGTGGTCTTTCTTGCCGGGCTGCCGTGGCGATGGTTGATCACAGCGGGAACACTGGTGGCTGCTGCAGCGCCGATCCTGTGGACCAGCCTGCGCGGGTATCAGCAACAGCGAATCCTGACGCTTTTTGATCCGGAGAGTGATCCGTTGGGCGCTGGCTGGAACATCATTCAATCCACGACAGCCATCGGATCCGGTGGTCTGCGTGGGAAAGGACTGTTCGAAGGTACGCAGAGTCGGCTCGACTTTCTGCCGGAAGCACAGACTGATTTCATTCTGGCGGTCATCGGAGAAGAGCTGGGTTTTGTCGGAATCGCGACGTTTCTAGTAATCTATCTGCTGATTGTTGCCCGTTGCCTGCATATTGCAGTGCAGACCAAGAGGACGTTTGACCGGCTCGTTGCCGGTTCCGCCGGTATCACGCTGTCTGTCTATGTTTTTGTCAACGTCGGCATGGTCTGCGGTCTGTTGCCCGTTGTGGGTGTGCCATTGCCGCTGGTGAGTTATGGCGGCACCTCGGCGCTGACCTTGCTGGCGACGTTTGGCATCGTTCTTTCCATCTACAAACACCGGAACTACTGACGAATGGCAATGATTCCTGGGGCGAACGCGCGAAGTTTGTTGTGCATCTGTCTGGGCGCGATGTTTTGTGCAGAACTCGCACTCGCGGACTATTCGACACAGCCTGATGCCACCCGTCTGATCGATGAAATGATACGTGAGCACGGATTCAACGCAGCGGAACTCAATGCCATTCTTGCCAAGGCAACGCGTCAGGACAAGATCCTCGAAGCGATCAGCCGTCCCGCTGAAAAGACCATGCCATGGTACACATATCGTCAGATATTCCTCGGCGCCCAACGAATCGATGAAGGGGTCACCTTCTGGCAGCAGAATGCCGCAGCGCTGGAACAGGCGCACACAAAACTTGGCGTTGCACCTGAATATGTCGTTGCGATCATCGGCGTCGAGACACGCTTTGGCAAACACCGGGGCGCGTATCGTGTGCTTGATGCCTTGACGACCCTCGCTTTTGACTATCCGCCTCGGGCACAGTTCTTTCGCAGTGAACTCAAGCAGTTCCTGTTGCTCGCGCGTGAAGAAAAAAAGCCGCCAGAAACGATGATGGGCTCCTATGCAGGTGCCATGGGCTACGGGCAGTTCATTTCGTCGAGCTACCGACGGTATGCGGTGGACTTCGATGGTGATGGTCTGCGCGACATCTGGGACAACACCACGGACGCTATTGGCAGCGTCGCGAACTACTTTGTCGAACACCGTTGGACTGGCAAAGATCCGGTGCTCATCGATCTTGGCGAGGCTTCCGGGGTTTTGCAGGCACAAGCGGCTACCGAGCTTGGATCAACCAGCACCCTTGGCGATCTGCGAAAAGCTGGCGTCACGATCGAAACCACATTGCCGGACACCACTGCCGTGGCCATACACGGATTCCAGTTCGAAGATGGGCAGCGGATAGCGATCGGCTTTAACGACTTCTACGCCATCACGCGCTACAACCACAGCATCATGTATGCACGCGCTGTCCATGAACTGGCACAGGCGATCAAGGCTGCCTACCTCTCCTCAAATCCTGTGGGCAAATCGTAATGTCCTTGTTGAGGCATCCTGGTGCGACAGTCGGGACAAACCAGTTAGCTCTTGTTCTGCTGTGCGGAATGCTCCTGACAGGCTGCACGACGTCAGGAGGTACTCCACCGCGGGTCGGATTGCCTGGGTCAGTCCTGAAAGACGGTGCGCCGGGGCACGTACCCCAGGATCTTGCCAATCTGCCGGATCCGATCCCCAGGGCCGAACCGCGCAGCAAGTACGGTAATCCCCCGAGTTATAACGTTGCCGGGAAAACGTACTTCATCATGAACTCTGCAGCCGGCTACGCCCAGACTGGTCTTGCCTCCTGGTATGGAACCAAGTTCCACGGCCGACGCACCTCTTCAGGAGAGGCGTATGACATGCTGGCGTTGACAGCAGCCCACAAAACGCTGCCAATCCCAACGTACGCCACCGTCACCAATCTCGACAATGGACGCCGCACCATCGTGCGTATCAATGATCGTGGCCCATTTCATGATGATCGTATTATCGATCTTTCTTATGCCGCGGCAGTAAAACTGGGTTATCACGGGGCGGGTACCGCTAACGTTCGCGTTGAAGCGATTGCCTTTGATCCGGTGGATACGGGCCGATCCTATACCTTGCAGGCCGGTGCCTTCGCGCAACTGGCCAGCGCCGATGCATTGCACGCACGCCTCAAGGGGTTGATCGATCATCCTGTGAGTGTCGTGCAGACACCGGATGATCACCTGTTTCGTGTCCGCATTGGCCCGGTCAGGGGCGAAGCAGCAGTTGAGAGGGTGAAAGCGCTGTTTGCGCAATATCAGCTTGGGGCACCGATCATTCTGGAGGATGCATGAATGCCGTACCTGGCCAGTGGACTGCTGAAGTCCGAACTGTTGGATCGTCCGGTCACCAACACGAGACTGCGATCCTGACCACAACCGAGGCAAGACTACCGGTGATGAAGCGTATTGAACTGCTGTTCGTGAGTGTACTGGTATCAATGTTGGCGGGAGCGGCCTCCGCCGCAGTAACGATTCCCCAGCCGCCTGCGATTGCAGCAACATCCTACATTCTGGTCGATGCGGCCAGTGAAAAAGTTCTCGTCGAACACTTGTCCCACGAGCCACAACCACCTGCGAGTCTGACCAAGATCATGACCGGTTATGTGGCTGCGGAAGAGATCGACGCAGGTCGCATCAAACTCACGGACATGGTCAACATCAGTGTGAATGCCTGGAAGACCGAAGGTTCGCGCATGTTTGTACAGGAAGGTACCCAGGTTCCTCTGGAGGCGCTGCTCAAAGGGGTGATCATCCAGTCGGGCAATGACGCAACCGTCGCCATTGCCGAGCATATTGCCGGCAGTGAAAGCGCGTTTGCCGACATGATGAACCAGCACGCGAAGGAACTCGGGCTGAAGGATACCCATTTTGTCAATTCAACCGGTCTTCCGGCAGATGGGCATGTGACTACGGCGTGGGATCTTGCCGTATTGACCAAGGCAATGATCAACCGACATCCAACTTCCTATGCGGTCTACGCCGAACGCAGCTTTCGTTTCAACAACATTGACCAGATGAATCGAAATCGACTCCTCTGGCACGACCGGACGGTGGATGGCGTAAAAACCGGGCACACGGAAGAGGCGGGATTCTGTCTGGTTGCGAGTGCCGTTCGTGATGGCATGCGACTCATCTCGGTGGTCATGGGCACGGCGAGTGATGATTCGCGGATGCAGGAGAGCCAGAAGCTCCTGTCATACGGATTCAGGCACTTCGAGAGCCGGGAGCTGTACGCGGCGGACGTGGTGCTGAAGCAGTCAGAAGTGTTTTACGGTGATGAAGACACGATAGATCTCGGCCTTGCCAAGCCTGCGCTGATTACGTTTGCCCGTGGTCACTACGATGATCTGCAGGTTGAGCTCGAAGTCCCAAGGATCCTCGAGGCACCGTATGAGCCTGGAGCAGAAGTCGGGACACTGCGGGTTACACTCGAAGGAGAAAAAGTTTACGAAGCACCACTGGTGGCACTGACGGCGGTTGCAGAATCCGGGTTCATATCGCGCTTCATCGACTTCGTCTATCTATTTTTCCGCGGTCTGTTTGCCGATGAGTGACAATCCGACGATCCAGTTTCCATGCAGCTATCCAATCCGCATCATTGGTATTGATGGTGATGACTTTGCGCGTCGTGTGCTTGAAGTGGTCCGTCAGCATGCGGAAGGCGTAAGCCCTGATGAAATCGGCTTGCGACGGTCGAGTCATGGTCGTTACATCAGTGTTGCGGTCACGCTGATTGCTACCGGAGAGCCTCAATTGAAGGCGTTGCACAAGGATTTGCTCAAGATTCCAAGCGTCAAACTGGTTTTGTAGTTACCACGACCGTTCTGACACGGAGTTCGCTATGCAGGAAGTCATCTTTCGTGATCTCGGGCGAACCGTCTATGCAACGACGTTTGCAGCGATGCGCGATTTTACGGCTGCGCGGACGGCTGCAACGCTTGACGAGATCTGGTTCACCGAACACGATCCAGTCTTCACACAAGGCCAGGCCGGCAAGGCTGAACATGTCCTGGCTGCGGGGGACATCCCGATCGTGCAGTCGGATCGAGGTGGACAAGTCACCTACCACGGCCCTGGCCAGATTACCGGCTACCTGATGCTCGACCTGCATCGACTGGGGTTGTCCGTACGCGGGCTTGTTTCAGGCATCGAAGAAGCCTGTGTGCGCACCCTGGCGGACTACGGACTCAGCGGAGCACCCCGGCCCGACGCACCAGGCGTCTACATTCATGGCACCAAGATTGCGTCACTCGGACTGCGGGTGCGCCGGGGTTGCAGCTACCATGGTCTGGCCCTGAACGTGGCGATGGATCTGATGCCCTTCAACCGGATCAATCCTTGTGGCATGACCGGCATGCAGGTAACGGATATGCAGATGTTCGTGCCGGGAATCCAGATCATCGAGGTCAAGGCGAGGTTGTTCGAACATCTGCTTGCGATTTACGGTCTCAGGCTCCACAGGCAGGACAGTTCGGCGCCTTGCGCAGTTTGAATTCGCGCCACTCGGCGTACTTGGCGTCGAAGAACAGCAACCGACCGACGAGTGTCTCCCCGATACCTACCAGCAGCTTGATCACTTCCAGAGCCTGGAATGCACCAACAATCCCGACGAGAGGTGCGATGACACCGTTTTCCGAACAGGTTTGATCCGTGGCGCTGGCCTCTGGATACAGACAGGCGTAGCAGGGAGAGTCGGTGCGGCGAGGGTCGAAGGTTGTCAGCTGTGCTTCGAAGCGAATCGCGGCGGCGGAGACCAACGGTTTTTTCGCAGCAATGCTGGCACTGTTCATCGCGTAACGAACGAGAAAGTTGTCGGTTGCATCGACGATGACATCAACGCGTTCAGCCAGCTCTTTCAAGTCATGTACATCCAGCACCTGATGGACGGTATGGATCAGGATTCCGGGATTGAGCTCCAGCAGTGTGCTCCGGGCGGAATCCACCTTCAGCTGACCGATCTGCGAGTCCCGATGCACGATCTGGCGTTGCAGATTCGAAGTATCCACGGTGTCAAAATCTACCAGGGTCAGCGTGCCAATGCCGGCGGCGGTCAGGTAAATTGCGGCAGGTGAACCAAGCCCGCCAAGCCCGATGATGGCGACATGTGCAGCACGCAGCCTTTCCTGTCCTGCAACATCTACTTCCGGCAGCATGATCTGGCGGCTGTAACGAAGCAGCTCTTCATCGTTCATGACAAGCGACCCCACGATATCCGATCAAGCCCGGCAAGATCATGTTCAGTCCTCACATCCCGAAAGCCCGAAGCCGCGAGCAGGGAACGCACCGCAGGGCCTTGTGTCGAGCCGTGTTCGAGAAGCAGCATGCGACGGCATCGCCCAGCAGCGGTAGAGATGATCTTGCGGATGGCGCTCAGACCATCACAACCACTGACCAGGGCGATTCTGGGTTCTGCGTGCAACGATTCGAGTGCGGGCTCAGATTCACCAATATAAGGTGGATTGCTGACGACGATATCAAACGTCGAGCTGATTCCAGAGAACCAGTCGCTGTGAAAAAATCTGACCTGCGGTGCATGCAGGGCGGCGTTTTTCCTGGCCACGTGCAGAGCCTCGATGCTGATATCGGTTGCCGTTATGGAGAGTTCTGGCCGCGAATTGGCAATCGACACAGCGATAGCTCCGCTACCGGTGCCCAGATCAAGCACGCTCCAGTTCGGTTCTGCCAGATCCACGACGAGTTCAACCAGGAGTTCCGTCTCTGGTCGTGGTACCAGCACCGCCGGTGATACTTCAAATCGCAACCCGTAAAACTCTTTCCAGCCACGAACATAGGCGACCGGTTCTCCGCAACGTAGTCGGTTGACTGCTTCCTGAATCCTGTTGAGCGTTGCTTCGTCCAGAAAATGTTCGGGATGAGCGATCAGGTACGCCCGGTTTTTGCCGAGTACATCCATGAGCAGGAGTTCACGATCGCAGCGGGACAGGTCGCCGTGCTGCTGCATCCAGCCGGCGATGGTGGTCATGCTTCTTCGCCCAGTGCACGCAACTGATCAGCCTGATATTCGTGCTGCAGTGTGTCGACGACGGTCTGCAGGCTGCCGTTGATGATGTTGTCGAGATCGTACAGCGTCAGGTTGACACGATGATCGGTCAGTCGTCCCTGCGGAAAGTTGTAGGTTCGTATACGTTCTGAACGATCCCCGCTGCCCACCTGAAGCCGTCGATTCTCGGCTTGTTCGGACTGCTGTTTGCTGCGCGCAGCGTCGAGCAGCTTGGCTTGCAGAAGCGACATCGCCCGGGCCCGGTTCTTGTGCTGTGACCGTTCGTCCTGGCACTCGACGACAATGCCGCTGGGCAGATGAGTGAGGCGGACTGCCGAGTCTGTCTTGTTGACGTGCTGTCCCCCGGCACCGGAAGAACGATAGGTATCGACGCGCAGATCGCTTTTGTCGATTTCGATTTCGTTGATGTTCTCAACCTCCGGCAGAACCGCAACCGTGCACGCCGACGTATGTATGCGTCCCTGGGATTCAGTCAACGGGACCCGCTGTACTCGATGTGTACCCGATTCGAATTTCAGCAGGCGGAAGACATCCTGCCCAGAAATGCGCGAGATCACTTCCTTGTAGCCTCCATGTTCACCAGATCGTTCGCTGATGACTTCTACGCTCCAGCCGCGGCCTTCAGCGTAGCGCGTGTACATGCGGAACAGATCACCGGCAAAAATGGCTGCTTCATCACCGCCGGTGCCCGCCCGGACTTCAAGGAAGATGTTTGCGGAATCGTTGGGATCGCGCGGTAACAGGCTCGATTTGAGATGCTGCTCCTCAAGCTTGATCGCTTCGTCCAGCTGACTGATTTCATCCTGTGCAAGCGCGCGCAGTTCCGGGTCTTCATCGGCGGCAAGCAGCTTCGCTTCGAGCAGTTCAGCCTCACGTGTCCGCAAGGCACCGAAGCTGCGCATCACGGGCTCGAGTTCGGCGTGCTCCCTCGAGAGCGCGGTATACCGGTCGCGATTGTTCACGACCCCGGCATCGGTCAGCAGGACAGCGACTTCTTCATGTCGATCGGCCAAGGCTTCGAGCTTGGCTTGCATGGAGGGAGATAACATGTCGTTACAGTTCGTACAGGGACTTCAGGTAGTCGAGCAGCTCGGCTTGTCCATCGGCGGTAGCATTGCGGATCGCAACAGTCGGCTGGTGGATAAGCTTGTTGGTCAGGTTACGTGCGAGCTGCTCAAGTACGACATCCGCAGAAGTACCCCGGGCAATCTCGGCCCGTGCGCGATCCAGTTCTGTGTTGGCCAACTCGTTAGCCTTGTCGCGAAACTGGCGCAGCAGATGCTGTCCTTCATGCGCCCGCACTTCACGCAGCCAATTTTCTGCCCCCTCGTCAACCAGCCTGTGGGCAGCCTGCGCGGCCTCATTTCTGGCTCTGGTGTTCTCTTCGACGATCGAGGAGAGATCGTCAATGGCGTACAGATAGACATCGGGCAACTCGCTGACCTCCGCTTCTATGTCACGCGGCACCGCCAGATCGACCATGAACATGGGGCGGCGCCGTCGACTGCGAATCGCGGCTTCCACTGCACCTTTGCCGATGATTGGCAAAGTGCTGCCTGTTGAACTGATGACGATGTCGAAATGATGCAGACGAGCGGGAATATCGGATAACTGCATCGCTTCGCCATGAAATCGGCCGGCCAGGCTCTCGGCATGAGAAAGCGTCCGGTTGGCCACCGCGAGCTGGGTGATGCCCTGGGCGTGGAGGTGCTCGGCGACCAGCGTCATGGTATCGCCCGCACCGACCAGCAAGGCGGACTTCGTGGACAGATCCGAGAAGATCCGCTTCGCCAGCAGCACCGCAGTTGACGCAACCGATACCGGATTACGACCGATGTCGGTATCTGTGCGTACCCGTTTGGCGGTCTGTAGTGTCACTTGTGACAACAGATTAAGCGCAGGCCCAAGCGAGCCGGTGGACCGCGCGATGTCATAGGCTGTTTTGACCTGCCCCATGATCTGGGGTTCGCCAAGAATCTGCGAGTCGAGTCCGGCAGCGACGCGAATCAGGTGCCTTGCAGCGTCCTGATCCCAGTACCTGTAACCTGCGCCAACGAGTTCCTCACTGGTCACCGGGCGAGAATGAGTCAGCCAGTCGTGTACGCGGCTTTCATCCCGTGGATCCAGTGCACAGTACAGTTCCGTGCGATTGCATGTTGAGAGAATGGCGGCTTCTTTCAGGCTGGGAATGAACGTGCGCAGGCCGCGCAGAAAATCAGCCAGCCCTTCTTCGGGCATGCTGATACGTTCCCGAAGTTCGATGGGTGCGGTTCGATAGTTGATGCCGTATGCCAGGATTGCCATGGAGAAGCAGTAACATTCACATGCATGCCGAGTTGCGCGCCAATGGTAGCAGAACGTCCCGGAGGTCACCTGACTAAGCCATTCTTTCTAAACGTCTTTTTCGTGCTGGTGCTCACAGGTTGCCAGACACAGGGCCGGCTGCCTGAGGTGGATCACGACTTTGCCATCGAAGGCAAACTCGCGGTGCGTTCCATTCAGGGCCAGCATGCCGCCAGGTTCAGGTGGCATCAGGACGGTCAGCACTATCGCATTGAACTCTGGGGGCCGCTCGGACAGGGAAGGACGATTCTGGAGGGCGACGGCCGGCGGCTGCGTATTCTCGACGCCAGCGGCAAGTCGCTTGAGTCAGGCAATGTTCGTCGTGTCATGGAGAAGCGGCTCGGCTGGTATCTGCCTCTCGAGGCGCTGCCGGAATGGGTGCTCGGCGGGCCGATTGCGGATACGCCGGTGGAGCAGTCACAAGTCGATTCAGCGGGGCGCATGACGGGTTTTGTGCAACTTGGCTGGACACTCGCGTTTGGTTATTTCGAGGCGTCGCTGCAGCCACGCAAAATCACGGCCGTGCACGGCGATTACCGTTTGATTCTGGTCGTACAGCCAGTTCAACCGGGCAGCCCGGAGACTTCTGAATCTTTAGAGGGGTAAGCCGAAGGGTAATCCGTTTGACACCGGCAGGAGGCCCACAGACAATACCGGCCCGTTTTTTCGGGACCGGTAAAGGAGTTCCTGCAGCGCAGGATATCGACCGGGTCAGCCAGTCATCCTGGCTGAAAACAATTGAGTTTTGGGGCGTCGCCAAGTGGTAAGGCAGCGGGTTTTGATCCCGCCACTCGTAGGTTCGAATCCTTCCGCCCCAGCCAATTCCAGCCCGCAAGGGCACCAGAACTGATGTTGTCTTGGTCAACCTGCGCAAGCAGATGAGATCTCGCGAGCAGTTACGTGTTGTCAGTGTGGTCGCGCACTGGTGATACCCGTCAACCGAACACGATACCGCCGGTGGTATCGGACTGGAGTCAAAGCACATGTCCAACCAGATTCAGGTCAGCGCAGAGCTGCGCAACGACACAGGGAAAGGAGCGAGCCGCCGCCTGCGTAAAGCCAACAAGGTCCCTGGCATCATCTATGGCGGCGAAGGTGAGCCCACCTCGCTGCTGCTGGATGCCAATGCCCTTGGCAAGGCTCTGCAGAACGAGGCGTTTTTCTCGCAGGTCGTTGTTGTGAACGTCGACGGCAAAGGTTATCAGGCGGTGGTCCGGGATATTCAGCGGCATCCTGCCAAAGAAACGGTCATGCACATCGATTTTTATCGAATCAGCGCAAACCGGGCGATCGAAGTTCATGTGCCGCTGCACTTCCTCAATGAGGACAAGTGCATCGGTGTGAAGATCGGTGGTGGTCTGCTGTCGCACAACCTGTCAGAGGTCATCATCAGCTGTCTGCCGGCCGATCTTCCTGAGTACATCGAGGTGGATGTCGAGCATCTTGAACTGGGCAAGTCGATCCACCTTTCAGATCTCAAGTTGCCGGAAGGCGTGACGATTCCGGAACTGCGGTTCGGCTCGGATCACGATTTGCAGGTGGTATCCCTCAACGCCCCCAAAGGCACTGCCGACGAGGCGAAGGACGAACCGAAAAAAGCCTGATGATCATGGGCGCAACGGGTGTATTCGTGCCCCAGTTGTCGCCTTGAAGAAACAGGCAGGGTTCGTCGCGGGTCACCCCAATTCGAGCAGGTGTCTTCAATGGCCGGGATACGTCTCATCGCCGGGCTTGGTAACCCTGGCCCGCGCTATCGCCATACACGGCACAATGTAGGTGCCGAGTTTGTTGCCTACCTCGCTGGTCGAGCCGGCATACGTCTGACCAACGACTCGAAGTTCAAAGGCCAGTTTGGTCGCGGCCGCTGGCAAGGTGAAGAGATCTTCCTGTTGATCCCGGAGACCTACGTCAACCTGTCAGGCGAGGCGGTCAGTGCGGTCACACGTTTCTACAAACTGGAGGCGAGTGAGATCCTGATTGCCTATGACGAAGTTGCTTTTGACTCTGGTGTGCTGAAACTCAAGGAAGGTGGTGGTGCTGGTGGCCATAACGGCATCCGCAGCATCATTTCCTGTCTGGGCAATGACCAGGGGTTCCTGCGATTGCGTATTGGCGTGGGTCACCCCGGCGACAAGGAAAAGATGGTGAGTTATCTCACTTCCGAACGCATGCCGGCAGCCGAACAGGAAATGGTTGAAGCGACCTGGCACTTTGACGATCAGGTGTTTGCTCACCTGTTTGCCGGCGATTTGCAGAGGGCCATGACACTCCTTCATGCGCCCAGGACAGAATAGGTTTTTCCAGACTCCAACAGTCACCCTGGTGTGCTGAACACGCCAACATCTTCAGGACAGTACAAAATGGCATTCAACTGCGGCATCGTCGGTCTTCCCAACGTTGGCAAGTCCACGCTGTTCAACGCGCTGACACGGGCAGGCATTGCAGCGGAAAACTTTCCGTTCTGCACCATCGATCCGAACACGGGAATAGTGCCGGTTGCCGACCCTCGTCTCGACAAGCTGGCGGCGATCGTCAAACCGCAGAAGGTAATTCCCGCGAGTATGGAATTTGTGGACATCGCGGGTCTGGTCGCTGGTGCCTCACAGGGCGAAGGTCTGGGTAATCAGTTCCTGGCACACATTCGCGAAACCCAGGCGATAGCCCATGTCGTGCGTTGTTTCCAGGACGAAAACATCATTCACGTTGCCGGTGCGATATCACCCAGGAGCGACATCGAGATCATCAACACTGAACTTGCGCTCGCGGATCTTGAAACGGTTGCCAAGGTCAAGGATCGCGCTCGCCGCGTTGCGAATTCAGGGGACAAGGACGCAAAGGTGCTCGCCGCGCTGCTCGAGCGTGTACAGGACACCCTGGAGCGCGGATTGGCCGTCAGGACGATGAAGCTGGATGACCACGAGCGGCTTCTCCTGCGTGAGCTTCACCTGATTACGGCGAAGCCGGTGATGTATATCGCCAACGTGGCGGAGGACGGATTCGAGAACAATCCATTGTTGGATCAGGTGCGGGAAATCTCTGACAGCGAAGGTGCAGAAGTAGTGCCGATCTGCAACAAGATCGAGGCGGAAGTCTCTGAGCTGAACGATGAAGAGCGGCAGGAGTTTCTGGACGCACTGGGAATCGAAGAGCCTGGTCTCAATCGGGTCATTCGCGCCGGACATCGACTGTTGGGCTTACAACAGTACTTTACGGCTGGCCCCAAGGAAGTGCGCGCCTGGACCGTACGGATTGGCGCGCGTGCGCCACAAGCGGCAGCCGTCATTCATACCGATTTCGAAAAAGGGTTCATCCGGGCTGAAGTGATCGGCTATGAGGACTTTGTGACGTTCGGTGGTGAACAAGGCGCAAAAGATGCGGGTCGTTGGCGTCTGGAAGGCAAGGACTATGTTGTGCAGGATGGGGATGTCATGCACTTCAGATTCAACGTGTAAACAGAACGCCGGATTCCACGGGCTTCGGAGCGCACCATGTCCGGTATCTTCGAGCTGCCCGTTACCGAGAAAATCGTTGATGCCATCATGCACGGCAATATTCCGCATGGGCGGCAAAACTCATTGGCGAAAGGGATGCGCTACCAGCCTGCATTATTTGTGAATTGCCTACTGCGGTCGCCGATAGCAGCGAAAACACCGGGCGTGCTCCTTCATGAATGATGCGGGCTGGGTGCCTGCGCGGCAGAATATCGACGGGCCTTAAGTAGTACTTTGAACCTCCTGGCTTGCCTTCGGATGTGAATAATCAACGGCGTACCTCCAAGTGGTTAAGCCGGACCCCGGCAACTACAACACGGCATGACGCAAGAAGTAGTTCTGCGACGGCCTTATCGCCCCGACAATAACGTCAAGAGACGCCGAGGCAGTCAACTTTGTCCGGCATGATCCAGCCGCTAAAAATTTCGTATCGAGCGGTTCGAGGTCGGGTTGAGCAGCGCAGCCATACTCCCGTACGGCGAGCAACGCATGCCCGAGATCGGACCGTGCAGTAGAAAGATTCTCAACCTCTGAGAAAGGGAGAAACCGTGGTCTGTCCCCTGGGTTTGGGTGGGGTGAACTGCCAAATCGGAGTGGGTAATTATTCTATTTGTTCGCTTCTCGCGGCCCGGCCCGGCCCGGCGCTGCGCGATGATGTTTGTGCAAATGTCAGTGCCTGGTCCAGCGCATCCATGAACTGATTCGTCTTGACAGGTTTGGTGATGTAGTTGAAAAAGCCTGCCTCCATGCCCTTCTCGATATCGCTCGGCATCGCGTTGGCGCTGAGCGCGATGACGGGGATATGAGCCGTCGATGGGTCTTTGCGCAGGATTTGCATGGCTTCGATCCCGTTGATGCCGGGCAGGGTGATATCCATCAAAATCAGCTCGGGCTGCAAAGCGCGTGCAAACTCGATGCCGAGTTCGCCGTCCGCCGCAGAGAGCAGTCGCAGGTCGGGACGGCCCGCAATCAGTTCTTCGACCAGTTCCAGGTTGGCCGGATTGTCTTCTATATAGAGCAGCGTGTGCTGCGGCACGCCATCCGGTAATTGCGGCCGCACCGGCGCAGTAAGCTCGACGTCCGCAACCCCAAGCTGCGGTGCAGCCGTCAGGCTCAATTCGATCCAGAACACGCTACCCACCCCGACCGTGCTATCGGCGCCTATGGTGCCCCCCATCAGTTCGACCAGCCGTTTGCTCACCACCAGGCCGATGCCCGTGCCTTCCTCGGTGCCGCGCTCCTTGCCGAGCCGATTGAACGGCTGGAACAACTGCACAAGCTGTGCCGGCGCCAGTCCCGTGCCCGTGTCCCGCACGCAGATACGAATCAAATCCGGAGGCCTCAGGGTGACATCCACGGCAACCGTGCCTTCCAGCTTGTTGTACTTGATTGCGTTGAAAACAAGGTTGATCAACACCTGTTTGAGCCGGGTCCGGTCTGCTTTGACAAAGTAAAGAATTTCGAATCGCGGAAACTGTATGCCTATACCGCGCTGCTTTGCTTGCGGCTCGATCATGGCAAAGCATTCGTGCATAACATCGGCCAACGACACCGGCTCTAGCGACAGCATCACCTTGCCTGATTCGATCAGCGCCAGATCGAGGATTTCGTTGATCAGGTCCAGCAGGTGCCATCCGGCCTTGAGAATCTGGTTGATGCTGCGCTTCTGGGACGGCGTCGGGGACGACGAGCCGGATTCCAGGAGCTGGGCGAACCCGAGGATGCCATTAAGCGGCGTGCGCAATTCATGGCTCATGCCGGAGAGAAAATCCGTTTTCGCACGATTGGCCTTTTCCGCGAGAGACTTGGCTGCTCTCAGTTCCGCCTCGGCCTCTTTCCGCGCGGTGATATCCTCGACGATCGCGCCAAAACCCAGGATTTCATCCGCGCCACCGCGCACCGGATACCAGCTTTCACTCCAGAATCGCGTCAAGTGGGGCGCGGCGGGTGTCTCACCGGAGAACTCGTAATTCACTACGGCTTCGCCCGTTGCCACGATGCGGCTCGTCACGCCGTGGATAGTATCGACGAGTGTGGGAACGATCTCGGAGACATGCCGGCCCAAGTGCGCCTCGGCGGGAAAGCCGTTCATCTTCGCGAGACGTTCATTGACGCGCACGAAGCGCAGATCCCGATCGAGGAAGCAAAAACCGATGGGCGCGGTCTGGAGAAGGGTGTCGAGCAAGACGTTGACACGCTTTAACTCCTCCGTACTGCGCTTGTGCTCGGTGATCTCCATCACCGTGCCGATGAGCTGGGACACCGCTCCGGCGGTATCGCGGACGAAGACGGCATCGCGACCATGAAACCAGCGCCAATCGCCGGTGCGGTCGCGCATCCGGTGCTCGAAGTCGGCGATCTCATCATCCCGAAGCGCGCGTGCCCGCTCGACGTGCGCCGGGAAACGCGCGAAGTCGTCGGGATGCATGAGCGTCGGCATGACAGTGGCGCCCATGGCGGCGATTTCCTCCGGGGTATAGCCCAGCACACCAGCCACCGTGTGGTTGGCGAAGACGCTGCACTGCTTCTCCAGATCGAAGACGTGAATCACCCCCGGTGTGACATCCGTGATCCGCTGGAGGAAATGCTTACCCTTCTGAAGATCCTCCTCCGTGTGCTTTCGGGAGGTGATGTCCCGCACGGCCTCGACCATCCCGGTGTCCGCGCCGCGCAGCACGGTCCAGCTCGATTCGACGTGCAGCTCGCGGCCATCGTGGACGCGCTGGACGGTCTCGCCGCGCCATTCTCCGCGCTCGCGCAGCGCGCTCCACGTTGCTGCTTCGGCGTCCGGGCTCGGCCAACGGCGGGTGTAAATCTCGGAGATTTTGTGGCCCAGCACTTCGTCGGATCGCAGCCCGTATTGCCGCTCCGCTGCGGCGTTGTAAAAGGTGATGCGTTCTTCGTCATTAACAACGATCACCGCGTCGCTGACCTGCGCGAGGATCTCGCCGCGGAAGCGGTTTGATTCGGCGTCTAGGCCTTGCAGCGTGAAGATTTGCGGGCCGTCCGCGGTCTCGACCACGAGCGCGTCCACCTCGCCGCTGCGGATGGCGCGCAGCGTTTCCTCCGCCTCCTCCAGCCGCGCGCGCAAGTCGCCGTTTTCTGCGCGGAGTTGTTCTTCCGGAGAGGTGGTGGGAGTCATGGTGTCCATGGCGTATTGCGCGAGGTGAAGAACTTCAGTTTTTTGTCTCCCGCAGATCGAGCCCGACGAGGATGCGCTCGGTCTGGGACATGTCGCCGATGAAACGGCGCGGCGGCAGCGGCATTTTTTTTATCAAGGTCGGCGCGGCGATGATCTGATCACCCTCGACCAGCGTCGGGTGCTGCGAGATGTCTACGATCACGAGCTCGTAGCGCCCTTGCAGATGCTCCTCGCAGATTTTGCGGATATTCACGATGGCCCGCGTGGAGTGCCGCGTGGCGCCGGTGACGTAGAGTCGCAGCACGTATCGAGCCTTGTCGTGCAAGGCGGCGGCAGCTTCCAGGGCCACGAGGTCATTTGGAGGTGCGTCCTTCTTTTTCAATAGGCTCACCCCCTCACCGGTTGCACATCGAGGCCGACGAGCACGCGCTCTTCGTTGGAAAGATCGCCGATGATCTTTTTGATCGGCTCGGGCAGCCGTCGCACCAGCGTCGGCAGGGCGAGGATCTGGTCGCCCGCGGCGAGCTGGGGATTCTTCATCAGGTCAATGACCTCGATGCGGTATTGCCCGGCGAGGTGCGTTTCGCAGATACGCTTGAGATGGGCCAACGCGGCGATGGATTTCGCGGTCTGGCCGGCGATGTAGAGCCGCAGTTCGTAGGTCTTGGTCATCGTGCCCATCGTCATCGCGCTCCCCTTTTTCCTTGCGTGGCGTTGGTGCCGGCTTTCGCGCCACCGCGCAATTGCGCCATGTCCGCGCCTTGTTGATGTGTGGTTTTTGCCTGCAAAGTCTCCTGCGCGATGGCGAATTTCACCTCGGCTTCCTCCGCCTCGCCTTGTGCATTCAGCGCGGCGATCTGTGCCTCGATCGCCTTTCGCTTGCTGGCGAGCTGCCGCAGCTTGCGCGCATGATCCTCCCGGCGCAGCTCGGCGGCGGAGCGTTCGTGCACCTCCTGCGCCACGCGCGCGGTGCCGGTGAGCACGCCGTCCACGCCGAGGGACACGTCCACGAGGTCGATGCCCGCACCGCTGAGAACGAACTCGCGCACCTGGTTCGAGTGCGCCATGCCGCGCGACTTCAGTACGAAGATCATGCGGTTGCGCTCGCCGTTGAATTCCACATTGCGCAGCAGCAGCCACGTATCCATGAGCGACGACACGCCGACCTGCGAATCCTCCGCAGCGTTCGTGCCGCTGCCGCCTGCGGTGAGGCTGGTGAAGAGCGTGGTGATCTGCTGCTGCTTGAGGAAATCAATGAGCCGCATCAGCGTCGGCTTCACCTCCGCGTCGCTGCGCTCGAACGTGAGATTGCTGATCGGATCGACCACGGCCACCGCCGGGCGGAAGGCCTGCACCGTGTCGTGCAGCCCCACGAGATGCTGCTCCAGACCCTGCAGGGTGGGACGTGAGGCGTGAATTTGCAGCAGCCCCTTTTTCACCCACGGCGCGAGATCGATGCCGATGGAGCGCATGTTGCGCATGATCTGCGCGCTCGATTCCTCGTAGGCGAAAAACAGCACGCGCTCGCCGCGGCGGCACGCGGCGTCCGCGAATTTTGCGCCGATGCTGCTCTTGCCCGTGCCCGCCGCGCCCGAGACGAGCACGCTGCTGCCGCGGAACACGCCCTGGCCGTCGAGCATTTCATCCAGCCGCGCGATGCCCGTGGAAAGGCGCTCGGCCGGCGCCGCGTGATCGAGCCGCAGTGAGGTGATCGGCAGCACCGAGAACCCGCGATCGCTGATGAGAAACGGATACTCGTTCGTGCCGTGCGCCGAGCCGCGATACTTCAGCACGCGCAGCCGGCGGGTTGAAATCTGCTCCGTCACGCGGTGGTCGAGCGTGATCACGCAATCAGCCACATACTCCTCCAGCCCGTAGCGCGTGATCGACGCCTCGCCTTTCTCGCCGGTGATGATCGCCGTCATCCCGCGATTCTTCAGCCAGCGGAATAGCCGGCGCAGCTCCGCGCGGAGGATGGCGTGATTCGGCAGCCCGGCGAAGAGCGCCTCCACGGTATCGAGCACTACGCGTTTCGCCCCGATGGAATCAATGGCGTACCCGAGGCGGATGAAGAGCCCCTCGAGGTCATACTCGCCCGTCTCCTCGATTTCGCTGCGTTCGAGGTGGACGTGATCGAGCGCGATCTTTTTCTGCTGCACGAGCCGGTCCAGATCGAAGCCCAGCGAGCGGACATTGGCCGTCAGCTCCGCGGCATTTTCCTCGAACATCAAGAACACGCCTGGCTCGCCAAACTCCACCGCCCCGCGCACCAGGAATTCAATGGCCAACATCGTCTTCCCGCACCCCGCACTCCCACAGACGAGCGTCGGCCGCCCAGCCGGCAGACCGCCACCGGTGATTTCATCCAGGCCGGTGATGCCGGTGGGAGATTTTGGAAGACCGGGTGTTGCGCGCGGGCTCATCTGCTTCTTTATGTTGTTCATCTTGTTCATGTTGTTCATCTGGTCCGTGGCCCGGACGAATCGTCTGTTTGGGTCACTCCGCGCAAGAGGTCAAATTTGGGCGAGACTGACCTGGCCAACCGGTTCTGGTAGCGTGCTGCAGAACGCATAAAACTCGCATGATTTAAGTTTGTCAATCCGCAGCCTTTGCCAATGACACAGGAGTCTGAAGCGGGGGTCGTGGCTCCAACGTGAGACGAGCCTGAAGGGTCCGCTTCCGGGATCATCGGAGGATGATCGTCAACCTCGATACCCGCCGCCTGAAGACTCTGGCTGACAACAGCCTCGCAGGCCGATTCAAGGCCGCTACTGGCAAGCTGGGCGGCAGATCGGCGTACGCGTTTCGCCCACCTGGTTGAGCCTCCGTCGCAAGGTGAGTTCGCTGCCCGGTACCCCACGTGATTGCAGCCGGGCGTGGTGGTTGCCCTCAAATCGCCACCGCGATCTCCCAACTACGACCTCGGGCGGGCGGCCCACCTCAGTGCGACGCCGGCGCCCGATTCAGAGCGCTTCATGGGCTCGCCCGGTGGTTTTCTCGATTTCGTCGGCGAGTTCGGCGATCGACGGCTTGTCGAACAGCATGGCGATCGGCAACTCGAGCGCCAATGCAGAAGTCAACCGGTTGCGGATCCGGGTGATGCCGAGCGAGTCCGCGCCGAGACCAAACAAGTCCTCGTGGACACCGATGCGCTCGATGCCCAATACCTCGCTCCAGATTTCCGCGAGTTGCCGTTCCAACGGTCCGCGCGGGGCTACGTAGGCGGTATGGGCAGCCATGTTCGCGGATTCTGGTGCGGGCAGAGCAGCTCGGTCGACTTTCAAATTTACGTTCAGTGGGAGCTTGGGCAACACGACCCACGCCGACGGCACCATCGGCAGGGGCAATCGGGCAGCAACGTGCTTGCGCATGACCTCGGCGCGGAGTTGTACACCTGTGTCTGCCACAACGTAGGCGACGAGCAGCGGATCGCGGTCAGCGTCCACCCTGATCGACACCACTGCTTCTCGTATCCCTGCCACCAGCATCAGTACTCGCTCCACCGCATCGACGTCGACCCGCTGGCCGCGGATCTTGGACAGGAAGTCCTTTCGACCTAGGTATTGCAGCAGTCCGCCCGAAAGCATGCATCCGAGATCGCCGGTCAGGTACGTGCGCAGACCCGGGTCCGTTGCATCCTGCAGAAACCTGGTCGCGGTGAGTTCCGGCTGGCGCCAATAACCAAGAGCAAGGTACCGACTTCGAACGGCAATCTCGCCGACCTCTCCCACGGGCACCGGTTGTCGGTCGTCACCCAGCAACAGCACCCCCATATCGGCGATGGGTTCCCCGATCGGAATCGGCCCGTCTGGAATCGGCGTGTCGGCACGAATGCGCCATTGTCTGACCAGGCCGCACTCGGTGGCGCCCAAGCCATTCGCCAGCAGCGAGCCCGGCGGGCAGTGCCGGCGAAACAGCTCGATGTCACGGCCTGAGGCTCGATCGCCTTCAAGGCGCACACACCGTAGTGCAGGAAAGTCCCCGCCCGCAATGACTTCGCGAAAGATCGCTGGCACCGAGTGAAACATCGTGATCCGCGAGGATCGCAGCCACTCTCCCACGGGTTCGAGTCCATCGCGCCTCAGATCGTAGGGAAAACAGGCTGCGCCGTTGAGCAGCGCACAAAACAGGCTCGATACCGCACCACTGAAATGCGGCGCCTGCAACAACGTCAAGCGATCATCGATGCTGATTTGAAGATTTGTCGTGTAGCGCCAGATGTTGTGCAGGACGTTGCGATGGTTGTCGAATACGCCCTTCGGCTTTCCCGTCGACCCCGAGGTGTAATAGATGTACGCGAGCGAATCTGACGAGACTGTGACCGCGGGCTCGGAGGCATCGCATTCGCCCCCGACCTCTTCGATGCAAAGGAGTCGCGACGGGTCCACCAGCAAGGTTTGCGCCAGCGCCATGTGATGATGGTTTGCGATGAAGAGCGTCGGATCGGCGTTTCCCAGGAGATCAAGCAACTGGGTGGCAGGCAGCATCGGGTCCAGGGGCACATACGCGGCGGCGGCGCTCAGCGTGCCTAACGTCGCGATCACGGCCGAGATTCCCTGATCTACAAGTAGAACAACGCGTTGCGCGCGCCCACAACTTCGTTGAAGGATCGCGTTGGCCACCGTATTGACCGCCCGGCCGAGCTCCGCATACGTGAGACTGCGATCCGCGGCTTCGATGGCCAGCCGATCAGGATGCTGACGTACCTGGGTTCGAAATCGGTCCGAAAGAGATTGTTCGAACGATATCATGGCTCACAGAAGCCTTGGGGCCTTAGATTCACGGTTCTCCACTCTCTACGGTAATCGAGGATGACATCTTGGACAGCATCGAAACAGGGGGCTGACCCAGACAGTTGCGCAGTGCCAGGAGTCTGTCTGACTTGAGCGATCGTAACGAGCCGGGTGGGAGAGCGAGGACAGTTTTTCACGATTTCGAGACGCATGGTGGCCCCCACACCAAAAAACAGGGCAACAAGAAATCGGGAAAAAATGGACCGTTCTTCCCACCTGCACAGTAGTTCAGTCTCAAGTCCGACAGGCCCATAGGTTACCCGAGGCAGGGTCAGGCGCTGGTTGCCGAGCGCTCGGGCAGCTTTTGAAGTGGTTGGATCGTTACCCTTCGAACGGATGCGAAAGTTTGCGCACTGGTGTGAGAACTGAAAAACCGGGTACGAAACCGGGTACGTTTACAGGGATGTCACTCACAGGGCCAGTCTGAATAAGCGCTTCAGGCGAGACTTCCGACTCAACATTTGCCGGTCTCAAACGTCCTGGATTGGGTCCGAGGGCCGGAGCTCAGGAGTCGAGGTCGGTAATCCGCCCGTCACCATTCCAGCAGTCAGCCTCCCGGACCGCACCGACCTCAGGGCACGCGAACAAATAAACTTTCAGTGTTGCGGCTCGTGGACAACCAGAATCAACCAGTCTGCGTCGTCGCCCGATTGGATCTTGGCGGGCGTGCAGGTTCAACTGTGGCAGGCGCATCCAGGGTTGACCGATCAGCCTTGGTGAACTGTCGGCTTATTACTGAAAGTAGAGCCAATATCCTACAGACGCACGGCTGGTTTTTGGGTGCAATGCCTGAGGTGACGTTACCAGCAGTTTGCGGCTGCAATTCTTGGCGCTGTAATGCCACGGCTTACGTACGGTTGGGATAACCCGTAGGACGATTGCCGACGCCTGTACCGGTGCGCGGACTGCGGTCAGGCTGAATTGAAGAGGGCTCTGACCATGCACTCGTTGCAGGGTACGCAAGCGAAAGCGAATGAACTCGCCGACCGTAAGCTGAATCCAGGGTGGCAGGGAGAGGACAACACTCCCGTTGTGCCTTGTGCGCGAGTGTTTCTGTTGTTGTTCGGGTTGGTCCTGGCGAGTTGGATTGCCGTGCTGGCCTGATACCTGCAACGGGTGCCTTCGGGGCAATCTGGCGAGAAGTGGATCCTGCAATTCGCCTCCGTATAAAGCCGGATGGAACCGGATAGAACCATATATAGCGCCAATAGGGCCGTGTTGAACGGGATCGTCGTACTAAACTGACGCTGCATCGAGGGGCGTGAACTGAGGCAATCCCGTCTCGCAGATTGGCAAACGCAGAACCAGTTGAAACGGGTGTAAACGTTCGGACTTGGCATACCCCAGGCGCTGGTGTTAACTCGACTCCCGGCCAGACCTGCGCTTCCTCTTCGCCATGCAGCCGCGTCATACTCCGCCCGATACAGGAAGAAGCGGCTTATGCTCCTCACTCTCCGAGCGCACCAATGAATCGGCTCTATCTCGATGCCGCCAGGCAGGTGGGTTCGTTCCTGGAGTCGCAGCGGATCGAAGGCCCGAGCGGTGCGCTGTGGCAGCGCAATGCCGCGCAACCCGGACGCCCGATGCACTCCCTGTACCATGGCAGTGCGGGTATCGTTCTGTTTTACCTCGAACTGCACCGTGCCACGGGCGAATCACCGTGGTTATCCACAGCCCGTTCAGCAGGCCATCAACTGCGTCACTACCTCCAGCAGAAACTCGATGCCGGTGAGCACCTCACCATTGGTCTCTTCAGCGGCTGGCCCGGTTACGTCTTTGTACTCGATCAGCTGAGCGTCGCCACAGGAGATCAGGCCTTCCGCACTCTCGCGCAATCCGTCTACCTGCAGATTTTTGCCCAGGCGAGCAACCTCGGCGCAGGCATGGGCTGGATCGAACCGATGCCGTTCTCGGATATCACCGGACACACAGGTGACCGGGAAATCCACGATCTGTCGGTTGGCGCAGCGGGTGTCGGATTGCTGAGCCTGTATGCGCATGAACACGGGCTCAATCCAGATGCATTGGACCATGCTCGATGCATCTGCGACCGGCTGCTGGAAGTTGGCGAAAGTACGCCGGATGGCAAACGATGGAAGGTGATGTCGGACATGCCGTGGACCTTCAACGCCCCAAACTTTGCACACGGTGCGGCAGGCGTAGGTTACCTGTTGGCGAGAACGGGTCAGGCAACCGGTGAACGGCGATACCTCCATGCGGCGGAAGAGGCAGGCAGATACATTATGTCGCGCAGTTATCCGAGTGGTGCGGGCCACCTCGTCTGTCATACCGAAGACCGACAACCACCGGACCTCTTTTATCTGGGTGTCTGCCACGGGCCAGCTGGTACGGGCCGGTTGATGTTTTTGTTGCACACCCTGACTGGCGATCCAACGTGGAATCAGTGGCTACATGGCAATGTCGCTGGCTTGCTCGCAACGGGCGCACCGGAGAGGCGCACGCCCGGGTTATGGCAGAACTATGGTCAGTGTTGCGGTGATGCGGGCATTGGTGATTATGCGTGTTATCTGCTCCGGGCAACCGGTGATGCGATGTACCGGGAACTCGCGCAGCGAATCGCCAAGCAGCTCATGCAGAGCACGGCGAAAGGGTATGTCGGACTTGCCTGGCAACAGGCCGAACACCGGAGCCGCCCGGATTTTGTTGAAACCCAGACCGGTTATATGCAGGGTGCAGCCGGTATCGGCAGTTTCCTCCTGCATCTCGCTACCGTGGACGATGAAACGACGTCGAAGATCACGTTGCCGGATGTCCCCTTCCCCGAGCACCGGACAACCGATCTCCCGCCACCGGATCTACGCGTCGCCCCATCGCATTGACGCATCGCACTTAAGGTAAGGAGCCGTCTGATGTCTGGACCCGAGTTGATTGTTACCTCCAATAACATCAATGAGAGCCGCGCACTTGCGCGACAACTTCAGGGAATCATTTACGTCGATGACCGGCAAGACACCGGATCTCTGCCTTTTCGCGTGCTGATGCGTCTGCCTCTGGATGGTCGACCAGGCACTGATCCTGCAAGCCTTGCGGATATGGCAGTGGGTACGTACCGCGCGATCCCCCGGGAAATCAAAGGCGGATCCATGACCGTGGTATCACTGCATGCCATGATCAGGCACCCTGATCTGTCGCACGCTCAGGCGGATGACCATTGGCACCATCAGCATGGTCCGCTTGCGCTGCTGCACCATCCGTACATGAGTCAGTACATCCAGTTGTCGGTGGATGAGTGTTTGTCTGGTCCGGCCTACGACGGTTTTGCGCTGTGTGGATTTGCGACACTGGATGATCTGAAACAACGATTTTTCGCCGGGCAGACGAGCATTGATGTCATCCGCACTGACGTCGGCAGATTTTCCGATGTTCAGCAATCACCCCGTCGTCTCGTTGCGAAGGTGATTCACCCTTGAGTCGTTGCATCCGTATTCGCTGGGCGGTGGTTGCCCGGTGTCATGAACTCGTCGGTGTCTGCCGGTTTGCGATGGATTCTGCAGCCCCTCAACGCAGCTTCAGCAACAGCATAAGCATCAGCGGCGTACCGATCGCCTGAAGCAGCATGAACCGCACCAGCACCTGGGTGCCGGACCAGCCAAGATTTTTTCGCATGTGGTCGTGCAGCGGGTAACGCACGTTGCGGAAGATCGGAATCCGGAAAAAACGCAGCAATGCTACCTTCAACAAACCCGTGCCACCGTTCACGAGCACTACGGTCGCAACGACGACTACAAGAAACGGGTTGCCGCTGGCGAGTACCAGCACGCCGATCAGCAAACCGATCGGCCGCGACCCTGCATCACCCATCAATACAACGCTCGGGTAGCAGTTGTACCAGATATAGCCGGCGAGACAGCCGACCATCGCAAACGCAAACATCGACCACTCTGGCCCGCTCTCATAGTGCGGAACCAGTAGGTAGGCGGAGATTTCCTTATGGCCAACGATGCCGTAGAGGATCGCGCCAAGAAATACCAATGCCATCGCTGACAGGCTCCCGGATAGTCCATCGACGCCGTCAGTGGCATTGGTCGAGTTGATCGTCACCCAGATCAGCACTGAGCCGAGCGTGACGAACAACCATGTGTCCACGTGTAACGGGTTCTTGGCAAACGGCAACCAGACATCAAAGCCGCTGAAATGACAGACCGCCATGGCTGCAGTCACGCTGATCAGCAAATCACACGCGCCAAGCGCATATTCGCTCCACCCGCCGCGGGTGCGGTCGTCGAGGAAGCCAACGAACATCGCCGCCAACATACACGCGATTACCACCAGATATGGCCACTGAAGCGGCACGACCAACAAGGCCACGAAGCTGAAGACGGGCACAAAGATGACCCCGGCACCCATCGGTTTACCGATACTTTTATCGGCATCAACGGCATGAGCGCGGCCCTGGTCCTTGGGTAACAGGTGCCAGAATTTCGGTAGTGCCCAGAAGGTGAGTACAACGGCCAACGCAGCGCCCAGGCCGGCGAGGAACAAATAGCTGGTGAATAACCGCAGCGGGCCGAAGAGATGGCCAAAATTCTCAGCGAGGGATTGAAGAATGGTCGGAACTTCCCAGTGGTTGCGGCGTCGATCTTAGCAAAATTGGGTGCGACCGCCGCTTTATGCAGGGCTTCTCTTAACGCAATTTCAGTGCCCACACGGTCTTGGCGTCGGTCCGCTCCAGCGAGCGTTTGAGTTGGCAGTGCTCCTGTTGGTCGACGCGATAGGGAGCGAAAGCAGAATTGGACAGATCATTCCCGATGCGAATAACCTCCGGGACAAGCACTCCCCTCGCGCGGATAGTTGGCACTTCCATTGTCGAGCGGTCACTGCTGGACGGAAAGTTTCATTTCATTCATCAGGGGCCATTCACCAGGAGTCAAAACCCCGATGGGCAAACGCTACGACGAGATAACACCCGCTGTGTCGGACCGGATTGCGCAACAACACGTCTTCTTTGTCGCTACAGCGCCTTTAGTCGAGTGAGGGACACATCAACTGTTCGCGGAAGGGTTTGGACACCCTGCGCATACTCGACTCGCACGAAGTCGCTTACCTCGACCTGACAGGCAGTGGGATCGAAACCGTCGCGCACCTTCGCGAGAACGGCCGAATCCTGCTCATGTTCCGCGCTTTGAGCGACCCACCAAAAATTGTTCGTTTCCACGGCAAGGGCTGTATCGGCGAACCTGGCTCGGCGCTCTGGCAGGGGTGTACGGCAAGTTCCCCAGCCATGCCGGCGCGCGCACTCATCCATGTCAAGGTCACGCGTGTCAGCGACTCATGCGGCTACGCGGTGCCGAATTGCCGCTTCACGGGCGAGCCGCGAGGCGCTCGATCGCCGGACCGAGACAAAAGGGTCCACCGGTCTGACCTCATACTGCCGCGAGAAGAACATGCGCAGCATCGACGGGCTTCCCGGGTTGCATCCCGAATGACGTCTGACAAGTCTCTCAAGCAGGTCCGACCAATCCCACGGTTTGGTGGACACGCTGGTCCCGCATGCCAGGGAGCCGTTGCAACAAGGTGAGGCTTGGTTATCCTGCACCCTCGATTCTTCATTTTTCAGGAGCATTCTGATGCCCAATCGACCCGGTCTTGTCGTCGCCACGCTTGGATTGGTCGTGTTGCTCGCGACAAGCGAATTCACGCTGCTTGCAAAAGCCTACGCACAAGAAGATTCAACGCTGCCGGAATCCATCAAAGCTGCCCTGGAACTTCAAAAAGGAAAGCTGGCCAAGGTGCACCTGGTTTCCGGCAAAGATCTCGAAGGCAAGGTGTTTTCAGTCGGCACCGAGGTCGTGGTGGTCTCGGAACTGACGGGGATGGAGTTTTTCAGCGCAACAGTACGCATCGATCAGGTAGCGGCCGTCATTTCCAGGACGGACACTCGCTGAGGCGCCTTTTCTCTAGCCACTCAAGATGCGTCAATTCGGTGCCGCGCAAGTTGGTCGGACGCAAGGAAGACCAAGAGGCATCTCAGGTCAGCCGAAGACTCCGTTTGGTAGTTGCGGTGCCAGACCATTGATCTGCGCGCGGCTCATCTCAGACGGGGTCCTTCCTTGACTGAAAGATCGACAGATCCAATTCGTCCGCAAGTGTACGCACTGCAGCAAGCCCCGCCACGCTATTACCCTTCGCTCCAAGCGCGGGTCCGTAACAAGCGATTGAACAATGTCCTGGCGCGATGGCGAGCAACCCGCCACTCACCCCACTCTTGGCCGGCAAACCTACTTCTACGGCGAATTTTCCCACCTCATCGTACAAACCGCAGGTGAGCATGATAGCGAGCAGTTGGCGGTTCTGCTTTGCATCCAGAATCGCGCGTTTCAGCAGCGGGTCGGAACCCCCGTTTGCCAGAAACAAACCCATGCGTGCAAGGCCGGTCGCGGTCGTCTGGATGGCGCACTGTCTAATATAGGTTTCGCAGGTCACCATCGGGTCGTCGATGATTTCGAAGTGCCGCATGTAGTTTGCGAGCGAACGATTGCGAAAGCCGGTGCGCCATTCGGATCGGTACACAGCCTCGTCGACCTCGAATACACCCTTCGGGCAGAGGGTTCGCAGAAAGTTCTGAAAGTGCAGGATCTTCTGTTCGACGGTTGCACCGTGCAGACGGCCCGACACCACGATGGCACCTGCGTTGATAAGAGGATTGCGCGGTTTGCCGTGCTCTTCTTCCAGTCGAACAATGGAGTGAAATGCATCACCACTCGGCTCTACGCCCACACGGTCAAAAACCGCTTCATCACCATCGGACAGCAGACAGGCGAGTGAGAATATCTTGGAAACACTTTGCAACGAGAAGTCCATGTCAGCATCGCCTGCAGTCACTGGCTCTTCTGCACCCAGTGGATGTACGGCGATGCCAAACCATCCTGGGCTGGCACTGGCGAGTTCAGGAATGTAGTTGGCAACAGCACCAGATCCCAGAGCACGCCGCCCTGCTTCATAGGCACTCTTGACGACAACTTCCAACGCTGCACGATCTTCAAGCATTTTGGCTCCCCTCCTCCGGGAGAAGGCGATTTTAGCGCGAACACTGCCTTATCAAGCCGTCTCGTTCCCTCTGTGCCCCAGGAATCTCGATTGCCGGTGGAAAAAGCTATCCGCAAAGTGGAATCTGTACAGGGTCCGAGGCGTACCTTCTCGCCGGTCAACGCAAATCGGGCGACTAAGCTGCGTGGTCGGGTGTATGGGGAAAACAAGGCAGGGTCAGTACCTGGTGGAGGCTGGAACATGTGGTCGGCGGAAGATGAAACAAAGGTCAGAACGGCTCACGGTCAGTATTTTCAGGCACTTGGCAGCGGGGACATGGACGCGCTCGCAGAGAATTTCGTGTTTCCAGCAGTATTCAAGGGCTTTCTCGAGGACGCGGTGATTGCGACGGACAAGAATTCCTTGCTCGCCACGTACCAAAAGCTGATAGCAGCCGCTCCGAGGTTCGTGCATCCGACGTCAGCTACCTGAGGCCTGGCGTTTACATGCTGACCATGCACTACGTGCAGTTTGGAGGCGATGCCTCAGTAATCCATGAAGGCCGTGCCGTGTACTTCATGAAGAGCGTGGATGGCGCCTTCAAACTCTTTGCGGTGTTCTGACCATCACCGCGCCAAACTGATCGATCAATACGTTGAAGGTCGTCAGAATTTGAAGTTGCAGATGTGCTGGCACGGCTTGTGCACTCAATCCTCGAGAAAAATCGAGGAGACATGATCCATGCTGACTGATCTGGCCGTTAACCTGTTTTTCAGGGATCATGTCCGCACCTTCGAGTTTTATCGATCATTGCTGGGTGCACCGGAAATGGTCGAACACGCCTCACTAATTTATCGCGGCCTGCAATTACCCGGTTGCAGCCTGGGGTTCCATGCCTCCGAAGCGTACGCATTGCTGGACCTTGCCGATTATCGCAGTCCGACACCGTCGGCTGGGCACTATCCAACCTTCAATCTGGATTCAACAGAAGCTGTAGATCGGATGCTCGAACAGGCTTTGCAGCTGGGCGCAATGTTGAGGAAAGGGCCTTTCACGACTTACTACCACGCGTATCAGGTGGTACTCCTCGACCCCGAACTGGCAGTGTTCCGATTGAACCACTATCTCGATGGCAACTGACTGAGAGTGCTGGCTCTCCGATCAGAAATGTTCATGTGTTGATCGATCCATCCACCCATGCATTGATCAGGTGATGAGCGATTGCGATGGGTCCGGGCAGTTTCAATGACGGATGGGTTCCGGCGCGCGCGGCGAGAATTTCGTCCTTCGTGAACCAGCGAACGTCATGCATCTCTTCGCTATCCATGTGGATGTCGGTAGTGGTTGCTTCTGCATGGCACCCGATCATGAGTGAGGAGGGAAATGGCCAGGGCTGTGAAGAGTGATACCGCACCGCACCCACCTTGAGCCCCGCTTCTTCCATCACTTCACGACGTACGGCTTCTTCGATCGATTCACCCTGATCGATAAAGCCGGCAAGTGCCGAGTAGATTCCGGTGCGCACCAGTGGTCCTTTGGGCTGACCGAGTATGCATCGATCTCCATGCACGATCAGCATGATCGCCACCGGGTCGGTCCGCGGGAAGTGTTCGGCTTTGCAGTTCGGACAGACACGAACATGACCACCTCTTTTGGCGAAGCTCGGTGTGCCGCACACACTGCAGTAGCGGTGGCGGGCATGCCAGTCAACTTGCGCGCGCGCCTGGGCAATGACCCCGGTTTCCGGGATGGCCGTCTGCATTGCTGCCATGCGACAGTCCATGAACTGGCTTGTTGGGTCCAGTCCGAAGGTGGTTGCAGGTTCTGGCAAATGGCTCATATCTACGGCGAAGTGAATGACCTCACCCTGGCGACCCAGCAGGACAGGGATGGCGCTGCCGAGGTGAGGAATGACCTGGCCACTTTCGAGCCAGTGCAATGACGACACGTTGTTTGCACTCGTGGTCAATACCTGGAGTTTGTGGAAAACGAGGATTCGTGTGCGCGCTCTGGTCAGCGCTTCTGCGATCCAGCCTTCATCCCGCCGCTCGGCTTCGCAGCGGTCCATCGGATTGCCCGCAAAAATATGTGTTATCAATGGTGTTCTTCTTCATGTGCCTGAATTCAGTCGCGACTACTTGATTTGCGCCACGCTTATTTGATTACTGCTACCACGGGCGCGTGATCGGACGCGGTGAGATCACCCTGCTTCTTTCGATACTCACGATCGATATAGATGGATTCCAGTCGATCCCGCACGGCGCGGGTACCCAGGATCAGATCAATGCGCAGACCCTGGCGTTTGTGGAATGCACCGCCGCGGTAATCCCACCAGGAATAGGCCTGTTCGTCGGGTGCGTGGTGACGGAACAGATCGGTGAGTCCGGTACCCATGAGGGCGCTGAAGCGTTCACGCTCAGCCACGGTGTGAAAGATCTCGCCGTCGGCCTTCTTGCCCTGCCAACTGTCCAGAGGGGTTGGCACGATGTTGAAATCGCCGCACAGGACGGCCGCGGCTGAACGCTCCAGGTGCTGCCAATGTGTTGTCAGGCTCTCGAACCAGGCAAGTTTGCGTTGATAGTCCGCATGGTCGAGTGTCTTTCCATTCGGGCAATACACCGTTGTGAATTCGAGATCCTGGATGCGTGCGGTGAGCAGCCGTGACCCGAATCCGGTTTCGCCGGGTAGACCGGTCTGTACGAGTTCGGCCGGCGCGCGGGTCAGGATTGCCACACCATTCCAGGCCTTCTCTCCGTGCACCAGGGCGTGGTACCCGATTTCAAGGAAAGCGTCATGCGGGAATTCTTCGGTCAGTGTCTTGAGCTCCTGGAATCCAACGACGTCCGGTTGCCGTTCGATGAGCCATCGTTTGACCAGTTCGAGGCGGGCCCGTAGTCCGTTGATGTTCCAGGTCGCGATTCGCATTCGGTTCCGCTGTTGTCCCTTGAGGGGGTTACCTTACCGTCAGAAGCCGGGCGGTCAAAGCACGAGATCAGCGCACGTGTACAAGCCCGACCAATGAGCTGTCCGTCACTGCACGCCTGTGATCAGGAACTACAGGAGAGCTGCGAACACCCCGCCTTGCTCCGTGCCCATTCCGGACGCTTGACGCGATAGTCTGCAAACTCCGGCAGATCTTTGTAGGGATGGCGAGCGGCTTCGAGCAATCGATGGATCTCGGTGAAGTCTCCGGCTTCCGCCTTGTCGATGGCTTGTTGAGTGAGGAAGTTGCGCAATACAAATGCAGGATTGGTCTGCTGCATCGTACGGCTGCGAGTCTGTGGATCAACCGCCTGGTTGGTGAGTGTTGCCTGATAGCGGGCGAGCCACGCCTGAATGCGCGTCTTCGTATCCGTATCCCAACGGTAGAACGTGCCCTCGAGGTCTTCGGCCGAGAACTGGCTCGGCGGAATCTGGCCCAGTTTTCGATAGAACAGGGACATGTCCACTTCGACGTCACCAAAAAGATCTTGCAGGGAATCAATCAGTTCGCCGTCGTACTGCCGGAGCCCCAGTTTGTCGGCCATCATGATCTCGGCGCGCTGGCTGTAATGATTGACGAACTCTCGCAGGCTGGATTCGAGGGGCGGCGCTTCACCGATCAGTGGATAGATCGCGTTGGCGAGACGAAGCAGGTTCCACTGCGCGATTGACGGTTGATTGCGATAGGCGTAACGCCCGCCGGAGTCTGAGGTGTTGGGTGTCCAGTTTGGGTCGTGGCTGTCGAGCCAGCCATACGGGCCATAGTCGATCGTCAAACCGAGAATCGACATGTTGTCCGTATTCATCACGCCGTGTACAAATCCAACCCGCATCCAGTCAACGATGAGCGAGGCGGTTCGATTGCAGACTTCCGCAAACCAGAGCAAGTATTTTTCTTTCCCTTCTGCCTTAGCAGCAATGTCAGGGAAATACTGTTGAATCGTGAAATCTGCGAGCTGGCGCAGGAGATCGGTTTCCTCGCGTGCGGCCAGCAGTTCAAAATGGCCGAAACGCAGGAACGAAGGCGCGGCACGACACACGACGGCGCCTGGTTCTTCGCCTGGGTTGCCGTCATAGAACATGTCACGCCACACACCTCGGCCGGTGGCACACAGGGACAATGCCCGGGTCGTCGGGATACCCAGGTGGTGCATTGCTTCACTGCACAGGAATTCGCGTACTGAGGATCGCAAAACGGCCAGTCCATCGGCAGTTCGGGAAAAAGGGGTCTCGCCTGCTCCTTTCAGCTGCAGCATGAGGCGGGAGCCGTCCGTAGTGATGGCCTCACCCAGATTGATGGCCCGGCCGTCTCCCAACTGGCCGGCCCATGAGCCAAATTGGTGGCCGCCATAACAGGTTGCGTGTGGTGCCATGCCAGGGAGTAGCTCGTTCCCGGCAAATACAGCCGCAAAACGCGCAGAAGTACAGGCCGCCGCGTCGAGACCCAGCTGTTCGGCAACCTCTCGGGAGTAGGCAATCAGCTGTGGCGCCGGAGCCGCAGTCGGCTGGACGTGGCAGTTGATCGCCCCCTTGATCTGACGTCGAAGGTTGTCCCGTTCTGCATCCACAGGGAGTTCCCGGAGCGAGATATTGTCGAAGCGCAGATTATCGAGGGCAGTTGAGGCGGGTATGTTCATGGGCCAATGGTAAACCAGACGGACCCGTTTGGCCGCAGTTTAGCCTTGAAATACGGGTACTTGCGTTGACAGCCAAGGGGTCGGCAGGGAGAATCCGCAGCCCCGTGGCTAGGTAGCTCAGCCGGTTAGAGCACAGGATTCATAATCCTGGGGTCGGGAGTTCAAGTCTCCCCCTAGCTACCACTATTCCTGTGGTTTTCTGCTGCGGCGCCGTTCCCCTCGACAGGTGCTCGCATCACAATGACCCGTACAGGTCATCAATCCAGCGGGGAACCGAAGATGTGGCGGACTGCGATGTTTGATCGGGGTTTGCATGTTGGCAATGGTCGGTCCCTGTTTGGCACCTTATGCGTCAACCTGAACCTCGGCCGCTCGTGCGCGGTTGCCTCCCTATGGGTATTGGCGCTCGGAGCATGTACCACGGACAGGAGTCCTGCGCCCGCGGTAACCAGACTCCCCGCCGGAATGTGCACCACGGAAAAACCTTTGGGATCGCACAGGCCTACGCGGGTCTGCCGCTCGAACGCGCAGATTGAGGCAGACCGCAAGCAGGCCCAGGAAACGCTGAACCAGGTTCGCAAGACACCGGGTGGCGCCGCTGCCAGGCAGTGATTGTTCATCAGTACCTGAACCCGTGTTCCCTCCAGAAAACCTTCGCTGCAGACGGAACCCACGATCCGCGCAACGTTTTGACCCTTATCCGCAATGGCCGAAGGGCATCGCTGCGCCTTCGTTGTATAGCGTCTGCGCCAGGAGCAAAAATTGCTCACTGGAAGTTGAGTACTCGGAATCGGTCGCGATACGATTTACCCTTCAATCATCAGGTGCGGAGGGTTGTCGGAAATGAGAGTGCAGATCGTCGGGGGTGTTCTGCTGGGTGTTTTGACATTGGCAGGTCCGGTGCAGACCGCGGAGCTTGATACCGCGAAGTGTGTGTTTCCTGCCCAGGCGCCGGTGTTGCCGGATGGCAGTGCCGCGAGCCAGGAGGAGATGGTCACGGCGAGTGGGGCGGTGAAAGCCTTTGTTGCCGAAAACGAAAGAGGGCTGGCGTGTCTGGACGAGATCAAGGCCGGGTTTGCGGCGGAACCGATGACCCCGGAGCAGGACGCTCTGTTCACCAGTACCTACAACGCAGCGGTTGACGCCGCCAGGCTTGTTGGCGACAACTGGAACGCGGCGGTCCGGGCGTACAAAGCCAAAGACCCGGGCTGATCCTTAAGCACGGGTGCAATCTCTACGGCCGAATCCTGACCGTATTCTGGGCGTATTCTGGGCGTATTCTGGGTATAGAGGCGATTCTCTCAGGGTCGGAACTTCAGCGCTCTGGGCTTCAGCCGCTCGCTCTGTCGCACGATCTGAACAGCCAGTCTGATCCACTCGCAGACATAACGGCGTGTATCGCGTGGGTCGATCATCTCTTCCATCTGGAATTTATTGAGCGGGCCGATGGGACCACGCGCTGACTCGATGCGCGCCATCAATTCGGCGCGGAACGCAACTGGATCTGCCGCTTCTGCCAGCTGGCGTTTGTAAGCCGCTTCGATCCCACCTTCCGGTGGAATACCACCGACATCCGCAGACGGCCACACCACACGCATCGAGGGTTCTGCCCGGGGTGTTGCATAGTTGTTGCCCGCGACGCCGAAGCTGCGCCGCATCACCACGGTGAACACCGGCACCGTGGTTTGTGCGAAGGCGATCATCCATTCGCCGCCGCGGCGGATGGTGCCATTGATCTCATGTTCGATGCCGACCGCGAAGCCCGGGTTGTCTACCAGGTTCAGGATGGGGATATGGAAGAGGTCGCAAAGATCCAGGTGCCGGGTAAGTTTGCGACATCCATCCGCCGTCAGGGCACCGCCATTGACGTGTTGACTGTCGGAGGCGATGACGCCAACGGCGTGACCGTTGAAGCGTGCCAACCCCACAACCTGATCAGTTCCCCAGAGACCGCCGATTTCGAAGAACGACTCCCGATCCGCGAGGAGGCGAATGACCCGCCGGATATCGAACGTTGTTGTGCGCTTGCGAGGGATTGCCGTTGCCAGCTCTGCACTCCGTCGGTTTGGTGGGTCGTCGCTGTGCGCGGGAAGGGATGCTGGTGCTTCGAAGGCGTTCGCCGGCAGGTACGAAAGAAAGCGCTGCGTCATGCGGATGGCGTCGGCTTCTGTCTCGGCAAGATTGTCGACCGAACCATTGCGGCAGTGGATGTGCCAGCCACCGAGTTCTTCCTTGGTAACGTCGTAACCCATGGCGTGACGCACCACCGGCGGGCCGGCAACAAAGAGCTGCGCGATGTCTCGCACCATGACCGAGAAGTGGCCGAGTACCGCCTTGGCAGCGCCAATGCCGACCACGCTACCCAGCAGCACGTTCACAACGGGAACTGTCGCCAACTGCTGTGCGTACAACGTGCTGCCGAGATGGCCTGGCAGAAATGAACCGCCGCTGCCGGTTACACGCGGTCGTCCTGCGGTGATTGCACCGGTACTTTCCTGGGCACGGCTTTCACCATCCTTCTTCTGCTCCGGGACCATGGCAGCAACGGACCCACCGCCTGATGAGCCGTCCAGCAAGCGCACAGAGGGGATGCGCATTTCCAGCGAGAGTCGGTCCAGGTGCATGCTCTTGGCACCGATGGCGCCGTCTGCGTGACCACCGCGTGAAGTAAAGTCATCAGCGCAGACAATGGTCGTTCGACCTTCGATTTCTCCCCAGCCGCCGACGTGATTGGCGGGTGTAAACGCTGAAATCTCACCGTCGCCGCCGTACGACGTGAAACCAGCGAGGCTGCCAATTTCCCGAAAGCTGCCGGCGTCCAGCAGCAGATCAATTCTCTCGCGGCAGGTAAGCTTGCCACGCGATCGCTGGCGAACCACCCCGGACTCCTGCGAATCCGGCGCCAGTCGATCTCTCGCGATCCCCTGCAGTGTCGCGACGGAATCAAGCACTTCCTGCCATGGTGATGCATCACCAGCGGGGGCATTGATCTGATCTTCTGCGGCCGAAGGCGCGAGGACCGCGACGATCTGACCTGTTGAAACCGGGTCTTCCGCGTTGAGCGACACCAGCTGTACCACGCGTCCAGTCGCTGGCGCCGTGATCATGGTTTCCATCTTCATGGCGTGGATGACCATCAGCGTGGCACCGGATCTGACAAGATCGCCAACGTTGACGAACATCGCAAGCAATGCACCATCCATCGGGCTGTGGATGGCCGACTCATCTGCGCCAACAGGCAGCTGTGGTATCGCTGCACCGGGCTTGATTGAACCACCGGTCACTGACTTGCCCAGGAACTGGGCAACGGTGGTGGTGTTGTTGGTACTGTCCTTGCCGGGATTCGTGTGTTCGTCGAGAAAGGTGGTACGGGCGTTGCCGTTGCGCAATTCCGGATGTCCGAGAATTGTCCGTAATTCGGTGAGGTTGGTGCCTATTCCAACCAGGAGGTACTCATCGATCGCGTGGCAAACACGATTGAGTGCGGTGTCGAGCGCCCGTTCGTCCGAGAGGTTGCGCTGGGTGCTGAAGCCGATGACCTTGGCCAGGAGTGGATCCACCTGCATGGGTGGCGCCAGGCCGGCGTAGGCACTGGCGTCAACGCGAATGCCAATGCCGGATGGTTCCTTGTAGCCGGTCAATGTTCCGGTACCGGTCGCAACCACTCGCACCTGGACAGCCGCACCACGTGGCGGGCCGATGTCGCGCTGACTCGCAAAGCCGAGATCGGCAAGGGTTGCGCCCTCGGCGATAGCCAGTTGTGCTTCCACCAGATCAATGCCGGTGATCTGTTCGGTCACCGTGTGTTCTACCTGGAGACGCGGATTGCATTCAATGAAAAAGTACTCACCGGATTCGGGAATCACCAGGAACTCGACTGTTCCGGCGTTGACGTAGCTTGCGGTCCTCGTGAGTTTGATGGCATCTGATAGCAGCCTGTCACGAAGCGCTGGATCGAGATTAGGTGCCGGAGCAATCTCGATTACTTTCTGGTGTCGACGCTGCACCGAACAGTCCCGTTCATGCAGATGCAGGAGGTTGCCGGTGGTGTCGCCGAGAATCTGCACCTCGATGTGACGAGGACGATCCAGTTGCCGTTCGAGAAACATGGCGCCGTTGCCAAAGGCTGCCAGCGCTTCACTGCTGGCTCTGTCGAACGCTGCCGCGAGGTCTTGTGCATGAGTGACGACCCGCATGCCGCGGCCTCCACCACCCGCAGCCGCCTTGAGCATGACAGGAAAGCCCACGCGGTCAGCTGCCTGCATTGCCTGCACAACATCATGCAGGACACCCTCACTCCCAGGGATGACCGGAATGTCCAGTTGCTGCGCCAGTGTACGAGCGCGGGTTTTGTCACCAAACAGTGCAAGCGCTGAAGGGGAAGGACCTACGAAAGTGATGCCTTCTTCTGCGCAACGTTGTGCAAATTCTGCGTTCTCTGCCAGGAAGCCATATCCGGGATGGATAGCATTGCAGGCCGTGTCGCGAGCCGCAGCGATGATGGCATCGATGTCGAGGTAGGGCGCAATGCCACTACCCGGCAGTCTTCGCACCACATCGCATCCCTGGATGTGCAAACTTGCAGAGTCGATACCCGCGTAGACAGCCACCGCCTCCCCACCGCGGGAGTGTATGGCACGGCGGATGCGTATGGCGATCTCGCCGCGATTGGCGATCAGTACCCGATGCAGTGACTTCAACGTGTTTCCCCGGATTGACTCCCCGCTCTTGTATAGCAGGACCAGTCAGGTGCTGTCATGTGTCTGCGGGACGCGGCCGGAACAGGTAAAGTCGTCGACATCCAAACAACACGACCGGGGACGATGATGGACTTTGAACTACCCAGGGAACTGGTGGACTTTCTGGCCAAGCTGGATGCGTTCATCGAAGAGAAGATCAAACCTATCGAGAATCGCGACGACAATATCCGTTTTTTCGATCACCGTCGTGAATGGGCGCGGACAGATTTTGAAGGTGGTGGGCTGCCTCGACCGGAGTGGGAAGCGTTGCTGGGAGAGGCGCGTGCAGAAGCCGACAAGGCGGGCTTTCTGCGATTCGCCTGGCCGAAGGAGTTTGGTGGGCAGGGTGGCTCCAACCTGGCCATGGCAGTCATTCGTGAACATCTCGCCGCGCAAGGGCTGGGCTTGCACAACGATCTGCAGAACGAGCACTCGGTGGTGGGCAACAATCCGTTTGTTGTCATGTTCAAGGAATTTGCAACACCAGAGCAGTACGCTCGTGATGTAGACAAATTGATGAAGGGGCAGTTGCGGACCGGCTTCGGGCTGACCGAGCCGGATCATGGTTCAGACGCAACCTGGATGGAAACCACAGCGATCCGCCAGGACAAGGATGGCAAAACCGGTTGGCTCATCAATGGTGAAAAGATGTGGACCACTGGTGCACACCACGCCACGCACATCATGACCTTTGCCCGGACCAGCGGCAAAGATGGTGACGCCGCCGGCATCACCTGCTTCCTGGTGCCAACCACCTCGCCGGGCTACAAGATCGAAGAATACCTGTGGACCTTCAACATGCCGTCGGACCATCCGCGGATATCCTTTACCAATGTCTGGATCCCCGAGGATTCCTATTGGGGCCAGGTTGGCAATGGAATGGCCATTGGTCAGAGCTTCGTGCACCAGAACCGTATCCGACAGGCGGCGTCATCGCTGGGCGCTGCGGTTTACTGCGTCAACGAGAGCGTCAAATATGCACGCCATCGCAAACCGTTTGGCAAGGCGTTGTCGACCAATCAGGCTATTCAGTGGCCGCTCATCGAGCTGCACACCCAATGTGAAATGTTACGGCTGCTGATCCGCAAGACCGCTTGGGATATCGACCGCATGGACCACAAGCAGGTCGCACGGACCATTTCCGATCAGGTGTCGATGTGCAACTACTGGGCAAATCGGCTGTGCTGCGAGGCGGCAGATCGAGCGATGCAGGTGCACGGGGGTATCGGCTACTCCCGTCACAAGCCCTTCGAGCACATCTATCGTCATCACCGTCGATACCGCATTACCGAAGGCTCGGAAGAAATCCAGATGCGAAAAGTGGGCGCCTACCTGTTTGGGTATACCGGGCCGCGCAAGGGCATGTTTGACGAGGCTTGAGGAACGACCGGGGCAATGACTGACAGGCAAGCGCGGCGATGCCAGACATCGCCGCGCGTGGACGCTCAGTGCATGTTGAACAGATCGAGGGCAGTCTTGCCGAGTATCATCTGCGCGTTCTCAATGCTCGTTGCGTTGAACACCGCTTCTATTGAGCTTCGTGTGTAACCGAACGTGGATTCCTGGTGCGGATAGTCCGATGACCACATGCAGGTTGCAGGTCCGATACGGTCGAGCAGTGACAAGCCAACCGGATCGGTCATGAACGTCGCGTAACAGTGATTGCGCCAGTACCAGCTCGGTGCGTGCTGCAGTTTTGGATTCAGGCTCGTTCGAAAGTGTGTCGCCGCCATATCGACGTCGTGCAGCATGCTCGCCACCCAGGCAAGCCCACCTTCAACAAAAACTGCGCGAAGTTTCGGGAACCGGTCAAACACGCCACCAAATACCAGTGATGACCACTGCAGGCGAAAGCCCTGCATCTGGGTCAGCACCGAAATACCGGCGGCGCCCGGCGTCGCGGTGGGTACTGCCTCGCCGATGTGAAAGATCAGCGGAATGCCACTGGCGGC
>Ga0105050_10000565_pt1 | contig 57140 bp, 49 predicted proteins | sample FRY01_FD_78088 | JGI IMG/M metagenome (GOLD analysis project Ga0105050, IMG submission 78088) | Freshwater microbial communities from Lake Fryxell liftoff mats and glacier meltwater in Antarctica - FRY-01 | ecosystem: Environmental > Aquatic > Freshwater > Ice > Glacier meltwater ...
CAGACGTGGCCGCCAATAAAAAGACCGGTTTCAATGTTCATTGGGATCGGCGCCATCACGAGGCGCGCCGGTTCCCGATGACCCCATGAATACCTTCCGACCATCACTGAACGCCATATCGCGGCCGTTAGCCCGGCATACCGGTTCACACTTGTGCCCCAGACTCTGGTAGCCGCGCACAACAATCACACTACCCACTGGCAGCGAGTTTCTGTCGAGACCTGAACGAACCAGCGTATTGGGAGTCCCGGCTTCGAACATCCACTCGGTGACACCGCCGTCTGCGCTGCCGACCTGCACATGCACCCAGGCGTGCGGGTTGATCCATTCCACCCTGGATACCGTGCCGCGAACAGTCACCGGATTGCTGGAATCAAACTCGGCGGAAAAGGCGTGATGGGCCGCGGCCGTGACTGGCCCCAACAGCGCCGCAATCATCGGCATCACCCGGACACACCACTTTGTCATGGACATGGAACAGTACTCGCTTCGTCTTGGGTTACTGCAACGGGTGTTTGCGCAAATGGCCATACATCAGCTCTTCAACAAACTCGACACAGTTGAACTGCATCAGCCGATCATCCGGTGGTACCCGTTGGTAGATCGGCATGCTGATCGTCCACGGCCGGGTGTAAACCTGTGGGTCTTCCAGCGTCGCCTCGTAGAGCATGGTATTCGGACTGGTCAGTGTGTATCGCTCCGTGACTTTCAATTGCTCACTGCTGAAATTGCCGGACCGGTCGAGCCACGCCTGGCCATTGAATCCATTCGTTTGAATCACCATCGTGTCCCCATCCCAGCGCACCCAGGACTGACCCATCCAGCTATCGATCGGCGCCGGCCCCGGGTCCGCCGTGTGAATGTTGCGCACCGCCCCGGCGTATTCGTAGGCAAACAGCAATGCGTCCTCGTTCTGCACGATCTGAAAGCCATGACTCATGTAGTTGGCGCGTGGCACGCCGGGCAGGTAACACTTGATCTCCGGGTCCAGCTTCAACCAGTCCGCCCGGTTCCTGTTGCGTTGATCCAGTGCCTTGCGGGTATACGGTATGTCGCCACCCTGCACGACGCCCAGTCCCGCTGGCACCGCGCCGACTGCGCCGAGCGCAACCACTTCCCTGGCAGGCACCGGCACGACCGGTCCCTCACGCAAAGCCATCGCTGCCTGTGCAGCATGGGGTTCCAGATTGAAATTTGCCGTGTTCAATACCTGCCAGACGCCATTGAAATCGGGTTTGCCATCGCTGAGCCGAGGGGGTGCATAGGCTTCACCGGCGAACGCCTGGCCAACCAGCATCAACAAAACGGCGATCCGATATCTCATGTCGTCACAGTTCCGGGGGAAAACCAAACGGGTTCGTGTTCGACTGCTGTCATCCACTCGGGGAATATCCGCATGTAGCCAACAAATGCACATGGCTGTCTTGAGTGTGCTCAGCGCAATAGAATCAATCGCCGTCGAGTCACGAGGAATGCAACACGGCGACGACTGCCGGCCTGCGAAACGCAAGTATCAAAGGCGGCAGCAGCAGCAGGGTGAAGACCGTCGAGGTCACCAACCCGCCAAGGATGACCAGCGCCATCGGTCCCTGTACTTCGCGCCCCGCTTCACCCGAGCCCATGGCCAGCGGCAACATGCCCAGTGCAGTCACCAGTGCCGTCATGACGACTGGCGTCATTCGCTCACTGGCAGCCCTGGCCACGGCAGCAATACCCCAGGATTCACCTTCAACATCAATGACGTGATCAACGTGCGAGACCATCAGGATTGAATTGCGCGCAGCAAGACCAAATAGCGTCACGAAGCCGACCAGTGCACCCAGCGATAACACGGCAGCGTCGAACAGGAGGACGGCCACAACACCACCCGCAAGCGCAGCCGGAGTACCCGCAAGTATCAATATTGCGGGCCGTACCCCACCTAACGCGAGAACCAGCAAAGCGACAATGCCAATCATCGCAAAACCGATATTGGTGATGAGTTCACCGGTTGCTGCCGCTTGCCCTTCCGCTGCGCCGGTATATTCCAGGTAGACGTCGGCCGGCAGATCGACCTGCCTGGCAACCGCCGACTGGATCGATCGTGCAAGCCCGGCGATATCGCGAGTCCCGGCATTGGCGGTAACCACCTGTCGCCGTCGCCCGCCATCATGTGAGATCGTCGCGCGTGTGTCGGCAAGTTCGATGTTGGCGATCTCACGCAATGCAACCACGCCGCCGGTTACCGAGTGCAATTGCAGCGCACCAATCGCCTCGGGATCATTGACCAGCCGACTCGGCACTGTGAGCGCGACGTCGGTCATGCGTTCGGCATCCTGGATCTGCGCAACGATCCGCCCCTGATAAGTCGCTTCGATCGCGTCAAACGCATCGGTGGCACTGACACCCCGCAGCGCCAACCGCGCCGGATCCAGTGTCACGATCACCGCCGGGGTGCCTGGCGCAGACCCGACCTGGACGTCGACTGCATCTGGTACCCCGCGAATCACTGCGGCGATCTCTTTTGCGATCTCATCCAGAACATCAAGATCCGGCCCGAAGACCCCGACAGCAATCGCTGCAGTTTCTCCTGACAGGCTCTCGCCAATGCGATCACCCAGAAAAGTCAACGCTTCCGAGCCAATACCCGGATAGCTTTCCAGCACTGCCCGGATTTTCGCAAGCACCGCCTCCTCCGCCTGTGCATCAACCGCTTTCAGTTCAACGTGGAACTCCGAACGATTGGGGGGAAAGGTGTCCTCACCTGACTCGGCTCTGCCGATCTGCTGCTCAACCGTTGAGATGCCATCAATGGCCAGCAGATCTGCAGCGATCCGGGTACCGGTCTGCCGCATCCACGGAATTGAAGCCCCGGCAGGACCATTGACCTGCAGCACATAGTGACGCTCTCGAAAGGCAGGCAGCAATTCGGCACCAAACTGCGTGAAGCCGACAATCGCTGCCAGACCCAGCGCGATCGTAACGGCAGACGCCGTCCACGGCAGCCGACACAGTACCGTCACCAGTTCAGCATGCGCCTGACGAATGACGCGCAGGACCGCAGGTTCCCCGATCACAGGCGCATCCTTCAGCAGCAGATACGACATAGCGGGCGTGACCGTGATCGCAACCAAGAGCGACGTGAGCACTGCCGACAGGAACGCAAACGCAAGCGGCGCAAAAAAAGCACCCTGCAACCCCGTGAGCAGCAGCACCGGTACCATCGTCAGCGCAAGAACAAACGTTGCATAGACCACCGGTGCACGTACTTCCACGGCAGCCTCAAACACGACGTCGCGTGGCAATCGGTCACTGCGGATACGTAACCGCCGCAGGATGTTCTCAACGCCAATGATGGCATCATCGATGACCACGCCGAGCGCGACCGCCAATCCACCGAGAATCATCGTATTGATGGTCTGGCCGCTCAGCGCCATGACCAGCACGGCGACCAGTAACGACAAAGGAATCGAGACAAAGGCGATGAACGCAACACGAAGATTGCGGGTCATGGCCAGCAGAACAAGGGTGATCAGCACGGCGCCCGTGATCAGGTCGTCGCGGATGCCAGCCAGCGCCGTCTCAATGAAATTGGCAGGCCGGTGCAGCGCACTGAACATGCTCACGCCTTTGGCGTCGAGTCCTGGACGCAGTTCCATCAGGGCCTGTTCCACCGCCTGGGTCGTGCTGACCGTGTTGGCACCGAACTGACTGGCCAGCGCTATCAGCACGCCGGGCCGTCCCATGATCAGCGCATCGCCGAATTGTGGAGTCGGTGCTTCAATGACATCGGCAACATCACCAATCGTCAATGCAGGTCCACTCCTCAGAATGAGCGCAGACGCAGCGATCTGGTCGGCGCTGACGGCGATTCCATGAAGTTCAACAACAATCCGCTGGGCCGCGGTTTCGACAAATCCGCCACCCCGCACGGAACTGGTGGCGCGTACGGCAGTTTCGATATCACTCAAGGTCAGACCACGGGCAACCAGGTCTGCCTGGCGCACACGTATCTCGATACGGCGCCGCTCACCACCGAACAGGGTGGCACGCGCCACCCCGGCTACTGACAACAAACGTGGACGCACGGTCCACTCAACCAGGTCACGAAGTTCCATCGGCGACAGCGAGTCACTCAGGAAGCCGATCTTGAGCAGATCCATCGTCGATGAGGTCAGGGGAGACAGGGTGGGTGACTGAATCCCGGCAGGCAGAGACCCGACCACCTCTGCGAGGCGCTCGGCTACCACCTGTCGAGCCCGATAAGGATCTTCGCCTTCGCGAAAAACGACATCGATGACCGACAAACCCTGAATGGACTCCGATCGAACCGAGGCGACACCGGTTGCACCATTGATGGCACTCTCGATCGGCTTGGTAACCCGTAGTTCGACCTGCGCCGCAGTCAAACCCGGTGCTTCCACCTGGACACTCGCCTGCGCAGGTACAAACTCGGGGAACACTTCGAACTCTGCGCGCGCCAGCACAACGATGCCATATCCCGACACAGCAAGCGCCATCAGTATGACCAGCCATGGCCGTGCCAGCGAAATACGGACCAGCGTGGTCAGCATGGCTTATTCGACTGCTTCGGTTTCACTCAAGCGCTCCAATGCGACCAGCGAACCGGCGCCTTCAGTAACCAGATGCTCGCCGGCGTTGAAGCCCCGAGTCACAAACCAGCCGGATTCAATCTGGCGTCCATCGACCACCTGACGACGTTCAAAGTGGCCATCGCGTAGCTGCACGTAAGCCCACACCGAACCATCAAGTCGCACCAGTGCAGATCGGGCAAGAACAACGCCGGTAGTCTCTGTACGCTCTTCGATGGTCGCTGCGAACACACGCCCTGGCCTGAGATTCACCGCAGCCGGTCCTCTGGCCAGGGCCAGCAGGCCGATACCCTGAAATCTGGGGTCAGTCATCGCAGCAACACCAAGCATCGACAACGACACCAGACCAACTCCGCCGGGGTCACTCAGTTGACCATGCTTCGACAGGGTCTCGCAGCCGCGCGCGCCATCGATCCGCACCAGTGCGGCATCGCCCTGCGTGATCTCATCAAGGAGTTGCCGTACATCCGGTAACGACATCTTCACAAAGACCGGCCCCCATTCGAGACCGAGCCGTCGTTTGGCAAGATCCGCCCTCGTCTCGTCTGCGATGGCTATCGCCCCGGCAGCTTCCGTTGCCTGCCGCGATGCACTTTGATCCTGCTGTGCCAGCCGGATCAGCCGATCGGCCTCATTACGGGATGCTGAAGCCGCAGCGCGCGTGATAACCAGCTCATCCGCAAGCGCAGCAAGTGCCGACACATCGACAACCGTTGCATACACGTCCTCGACAACCGGCTGGGTAACGTCGACCAGGGTGGAGACGCCGATCCCCATTTTCTGTTGTTCCTCTGCCGTCATTTCCACAGGCAGCGGCGTGCGTCCTTGTTGGTCGCCTTGTTGGTCGCCTTGTTGCCCCCCCGATTGCCCCCCCTGTGTACAAGGCCCTTGCTGGGCTACGACGATTGGAGACAAGGCCAGCGTTCCGGCCAGCAAAAGGAAAGCAGTCACGCTTGGCATTACTGATTCATCTCATCTTGAATCTGAGGCATACCGATCCTCTGCTCAGGGCCACTCAGCGGCAGATACAGAGCATCTTCGAGCTGGTTTTCCGAACGTCGCAACTGGCTGATGGCCAGGACTTCATCCAGGCGTGCACGGGCCAGTGCAATCTGCGCGCTGGACCATTCGACGCGATCGATCAAACCGGCTTCCAGTTCGCGATCCGACTGCTGGGCAAGGGCCGTCGCAGTTGAAAGGGTTGTCGCGCGTATTGCATCCAGTCCATGCCAGGCTGACCGATACGCCGTCCGGGCAGCGTCGAAATCCATCAGTACCTGGTTCACTGCAACTTCCAGTTGGATGCCTGCCTCGGTACGCGCGCTGATCGCCGACCTGATGGACGCGCGATTCAGATCGAGGGGTGGCAAGGCCAATGCGATGCCTGCCGGGAGCTTCACCAGCCCACGCTCCCAGGTATATCCGGAACTGACGCTGAGGGTGGGAAACTGTTCTGCAATCGCCGAGCGCAGCGTAGCTTCGGCAATGTCGTAATCAACCATCGCACGCAAAATGGCGGGGCGACCGGGAACTGCCTGGCTGGCCAAGACTCCAAGTTCGTCGTCGGTGAAGCGCCTCGGAGAGTCAAAGTCGGGCCATTCGATGACCCTGGCATTGAGTTGATTTCCAGGCACACCAATCGCTGCCGCGATGCCCGCGTCCGCGGCTGACAGTCGTCGCATCGCATCAAAACTGTTCGTCAGGTCTCCGCTCGCATCGGCCTTGAGTCGATCAGCCTCCATGCGTGAGATCTCTCCTTCAACGAGCCGCTGACCGGCGGATGCAAGCTGCCGATTCCGGATATCGGTCAGTGTCATGAAGATCGCATGTTCTGCTGCAGCACCGGCGCGATCGGTTGATGCCCTGCGCAGCGCCATGCGTACCGTCCACAACATCTCCTGACGATCCACCGTCGCAATGGCAACACCAGCATCGGCCAGAGTGAGCCGCGCGTCACGACGACCGCCGAAATCAATCGGAAAATCGGCTGCAAGGCCGTACAGCCAGGACGACGATGTCCCGGGCTCATTCGCATACTCGGTGGTAATCGTGAGTGTGGGTCCTGGACGCACCCGTGCCGCCCTGGCGCGTGCCCTGGCCGTTCGTATGGCCGCTTCGGATGCTTTGACTGCAGGGTTGAAGACCATCGCTGCGACCAGCAGGTCCAATCCATCAAGCGTCTGAAAATCGCAGGTCCGATCTTTGGCTATTCGCCGCAGTTGCCCGCAGACCCTCAAGTCGTCGAGGCTACGCGACTGCCATTGTGTTGCGACCACGGTCGGATCGAGAGGACGGGCGACATAGGTAGCGCACCCCACGACGACCACTACCGCCAGCAGGACGAGGCCCGGGAACTTCTTCACGCTGCATACAACCCTGTCAGACCAGCCATTCGCCATGCATTGCGCTGTACCATAACAGAATGGGGTTTCTGACGAGTCGCGATCATTATCGTTCGAGGAACCTTCGGGTATTGCCCAGCACGTTCGCAAGTTCTTCGCGATGTCCCGCCAGATACTCCGACAGACCGTGGAGTTCCTTGTCTTGCCGGTCAAACAGCTGATTGCGGCTCGACAGACTGGTATGCAAAGGAATCGTGAACTTGTATTCATCATCGACCAGGGCGATGCCGGCCCAGTCACTGATCACAATGGTCTTGCGCAGGTGTATGTCATCGAGTGCCAGACCCTGACTGAAACTACTGATCGGTCCTTGCAGACCGATGAACGGCGCGAGCGTAGGAACGATATCCATGTGTGTCGTCGTTGGATTGACTTCAGCAGGTGCCACGCCAGGTAGGTGCAGAACCATCGGCACTCGCACCTGCCAGTCACTGAACCCCGAGTTGTGGCCCCAGAACCCGTTTTCCATGAACTCCTCACCATGATCACCGGTCACCATGACGATGGTGTTGTCGGCGAGTCCACTGCGTTCGAGTGCAGCGAATACACGGCCCAGTTGCTGGTCGACAAAGTGACTGGCATTGATGTAGCGGTTCTTCAGTTCACCGATCCTGGGCTGCAGTCTGCGCTTGCTCATCGTCATGTAGTTGAGGTCATCGAAGTAAGGCCGCCGGATGACACTCTCTGCCGGAAAGTCATACCGGGCATGGGTCGACTCGTAAAACATGTACAGCATGAACGGCTTTCTGCCGTCGCGATGCTCAAGGTAGTCGACGATGCGGCTGGTATTGCGATCATCCTTTTTCCACGCCACTCGACTCTTGATCAGCGATTGCAGTGCTGATGGCGGAACCTGGGCAAACACCGTCCGATCGAACTCGGGATAGGTAAACGTTGCGCTGGTATAACACGCGAGGTCATAACCCTGCTGCATCAATTGCCTGAGGAAAACCGGACTTTGAGACGCCTGCAGGAACGGGTCCCAATAGCTTCCGTAGAGGCCATAAAACAGGGAGAAGATGCCTTGCCGCGTACCATTACCCCCACTGAAGTGGTTTTTCAGATTGAGCGAGCGCGCTGCCAGTGCGAAGGTGTTGGGCATGATTTCCGCTGTCAGCATGTCCCAACGCAAGGATTCTGCAACCAGCCAGATGATATTGGGAGGCGTGGAGGACGGCCGGGTTGTCAGTGTTTCAGTGGGGTATTGCAGCTTCAACCCGGCATCACCAATCGAAACCGACGACCGCTCAGGTCCACGAACGCCCAGACTTGCAAGAAAGCTCCTGGCGACCACCGGGACGTACAGTGGCACCGCAGCAGCCTGCTTCAGCACATCCCCATTGATGGTGGCATCACTGATCGCGTACACCACCTTTTCGCCAAGGGCCAGCGACACCAGGCTGAAGGTGAACGCCATCACGGAGGCTCGCTTCATCGACCACGGGAACGGGCGTTGCCAGGCATACCCAAGCCACAATCCATGCAGCGTGAAAAACGCGATGGCAATAAGGGCAGCAAGACCGTAAGTACCCGAGCCTGCACCCAGCGAATCCAACCCTCCCGGCGTCAGTAACAGGTTCATGACAAAACCATTGATATGAAAACCGTAGAGATCAAACAGATGTCTGTCCGCAAACAGGAAGATTGAAGCGAACACGCTGGTGACAAAGGCAAGCGCAAGCACCACCCGTCGAAGCCGGGGTCGTATAGCCACGGGATGAAGCTGACTGGTGTACCAAAACGCCGCAGTTGGCCCGAGAAAATAAACCGGGAGCGAAAGGGTCAACAGACAGCCGAACAATGCAGCAACGGGTGTCACCCAAAGCGCAGCGTCAATGAACTGAGCCGCCAGCACCACGCATACCGCATAACAACCGGCCAGGTAAGTAGCGGCAGCAGACCCGGACATGATGAAACCACAGAGTCACTTGTACCCGGTTAGAGTCCGTAGATGACGGAATCAATCGTTGGTCACCGGCGGAAGCTGCTTATTTCTGCGGCGGATTCTGCTGCGAGCTCTGGCCAGTTGATGAAAACCAGCGGTCAACAACGCACTTCAACCCATACACCACCAGCCACGCCAGCAACATGGTGACCATTGTATGGCTGAGGAAGTGATCGCCAATCAACATCTTGTAAGTCCCGATGACCCAGCCAAAAACAAGGGCGCCGACCAGGAGCCTCTTGCGATTACGCGGTGATCGGCTGAGCAGCGGCAGCGCAAGAAGCGCAAATCCGCCACTGGCATGACCCGCAGGGAAACACTGGTGGTGCCCTGTAGTCTCCGACGGTCGTGCATCAAACAGATGTATGAACGGAACCTCACCTCCATAATCTGTAACCGCGCGGGGGCAGGCCAGATGGGTAACCTTCTTGAGTCCCCCGACCAGTGAAGGCAACAGAACCACCGTAAGCAATGCAATCCACAACCCTTTGCGTACAACTTCGTTCCAACCCCTGAGATGACCAACCACCAGGGCGATGATCAAACCGGCACCATACAGCCCGATACCCACTCTGACCCCATCGTAAAGTACGGTTTGTCCGAAGGTTTCATGACGGTCCCAGATCCAGCGCTCCGCGTCGGCATCATAAAAGTGACCCTGCACCACACGATCCAGATCCGACAGTTGAAACAGGACCAGTGTCCCGAGCAGCGCGAGCGATGTCAGCGCGAGAACCCATCCCGTCTCAGTCTTTGGCATGGGCAACAAACAATGGGTTCAAGTTGGTCAGGCCAGTATCCTTCACTTCGAAGTATTCGAGCAGTGTATCGCTGATCGCATCGTGCGAAGTCGCCTCATGGACCTGCTGGCGAAGCAGCGTACTGTTTACATACTCGAGACTGCCAAACCACAGCAGCGCCGGCACATGGGTCTGTGCCTCCGGGGCAATGGCAAAAGGCATTCCATGCAGATAGATTCCTCGTTCACCAAGCGACTCCCCATGGTCGCTCACATAGAGCATGGCCACTTCGAACCGGTCAGCGTTATCCCGCAACAACCGGATGACCTGTACGAGAAACCAGTCGGTATAGAGAATCGCGTTATCGTAAGCATTGACGATCGCTTCATCCTTGCACGCGGAAAGATCGTTGTTCTGACACGCCGGTATGAATTGTTCGAAATCAGGGGGATAACGACGCGAATACGCGGGTCCATGATTGCCCATCTGATGCAGGACAACCAGTCCGTCACCATGACGATCATCAATCCAGGACTGCAATCCGCTCAGCATGCCGACGTCCCGACACTCACCATTGCAATCCGGATTGAGATCGGAGGTCTTGAAGCTTTCATAGGGTACTCGCAGAGCGACGCCTTTCGAGTCCGAATTGTTGTCTCGCCACAGCACATCCACCCCGGTACGCTGCAGTATATCGAGAACGTTTTCGGTATGCTCCGCGGTATCGATGTTGAAGTCGGCCCGGTCCGTCAGCGAAAACATGCAGGGAACCGAGACCGCGGTGGACGTTCCGCAAGACTCGACATGGTCAAACACAAACAGTTCATTCTGCAGTTTCAGGAGTTCAGGGTTGGTTTGCCGTGGATACCCGTATAGGGAAAAATGATCTGCACGGGCGGTTTCACCCACGACGACGATCATCAGCTCCGGTTTCGAGCCATCTTCGACAATGCCGGCATCGTCTGCCATGCGAATCAATGCACCGTCATGCGGCGCTTCGATTGACTCCAGGGCGGCTCCCACCAACGAGTAGACCGGGTAAACAGGGTTGCTGTAAAAACGGATCGATTTGTACTGTCTGAAAAATGTGGCGTACTCGGCGCTGAAGCTGAACAGCGAAGCGGCAATTAGGACAACGGCTCCTCCCAGCAACACCATCTTGTGCAGGATTACACGCCCGAGGCTTGTCCGCACAACCCTGATTTTCCAGAACAGCGCCACTGGCAGACAGCCCAGGCTGACTACACGAAACAGCAACTCCGGCGTTATGAGATCCATCACCTCGCCACTATCTGTTCGCAGAAGGTTCAGGATCATCGCATCGTCAATTATGGTTCCGTACCGATCGGCAAAATACGCGACAGTCGCCGCGATCAGGATCCACACGCCGAGCAAGGGTTTGATCAGAACGCGACTGGATAACACCGTCAGGAGAATGACATGTACGCCAAACAGAACGACGCCTAGTGAAGCCAGAAACAGAACATGATCAACGGAAGGCGGGAATGCAATTGCGGTAGCTCTGAACAGCCGGTAGTTGAAGCCGACGGTCAGAAAGCCGGAACCCAGCAGAATCAGCGAAATCTGCTGAACAGGAAGTCGGAACAATCCTGCAGTGAACGGCGCGGCCATCCGAGCCTTCAACTACCAATGCCGGCGAGAGAAATTGAATTCATGAACGCCCGGGAATCATTCGACCTGCATTCATGGTCTGGTGAACGCATCACTCCTTCCAACCTCGACATATTGACGAACCTGCGTGCGCAAAGGAGCACGACAAAAACTGAGTGTGGAAAAGGGCCGTAAATCAATTGGCCCAGGTGAAAAAATGACGCCGATGGATTGAGCGGAGCAACCGGCGATTCAGCGGGAAGGAGAACCGAGACGATTGACCAGTACGAGTGCAACCGCGAGAACTACGGCATGGATCGGCCAAAGACCGATACCCACCGGCCAGTCGCCGGCCACCATAGAACGATGCAACACCACCAGTGCTTCGTAGTAGATCGCAAGCACCAGCAATCCCGGCGCAATCTTTCTGAAGCGCTCCGAACGAGGCGGCACCCTTGACAGTCCAATCGCCAGCAGCGCGATGATGAGGGTGAACAGAGGGGGCGCCAGTCGCCATTGCCATTCGATTCGACCTGTCGCGCTCGCCGGCAGATCGGCCAGCGGACAGGTCGACAGACGATCATCGTCCTCATCGTCGGCTACTTCCGGAAGGCGTCTGCTCAGCGTTTCGAATTCGACCCGCCGGTAGTCGGCCTCGCCGGGTCGCCCTTCGTAACGAACCCCATTGCCGAGAAGCAGAAAGCGCGCGTGCGTCTGCTCATCCAGATGTTGTCGACCCGTGCGCGACCAGGTAGTTGATTGCCGTCCATCGGCCAGTTGTTCAAAGATGAAGACATCCTGCAGCTCAGCATGATCGTCGCTGGTGTTTTGCGCATAGAGTACGGTGGCATCATCGGCGCTGGTACTGAAAACACCAGGGAATACATTGAGAAACAGCCCTTGTCTATCCTGCTCAAGAATCAGTTCTGACAGCGCCTTGCCAGCCATGGGTGTGACTACCATCGCCAGCACACCGACCAGCAGGCTGATAACGAGAGTGGGAACAGTGAGACTGGATAATAAACGGCCAGGGGTCATTCCTGCGTATTGCAGCACAACATATTCGTTGTCTGACTGCAGCCTGCCCATGGTGAGCATCAAGGCGATGAAAAAGGCTACGGGTATCAGAAACTGACAATACTCAGGCAGCCTCAGGCCGACTACGGTAAAGAGCACATCCGGTGCAAACCGTCCTTCGATGACACGCTGCAGATAGAAGCTGAAACGACCACTGGCCGCCACCACAACCAAAACGATGAAGGTCAGAAAAAAGACTGACAGAAGTTCTCTGTTCACGTAGCGACTGAGCTTACTCATGCCGTGGATCCAACAACTGATTGGCAGTCAGGACGTCGCGATCAGATAAACCGTAGTGCAATTCACGACCCGGCGACCGGGTCATTGACCCCGGTTTCATAGCAGTGGACAAACCATCGCGCCAGGTCAGGTGACTGGACGTGAAGATAGCGAAGCAGTCGATCAAGGTCATGTTCATGCCAGGGGCTTCTGTCGGCCTTTTCGACATCGATCAGGGTGACTGCGAAGCCTGGTGCAGCACCTACCAGGATGTGGTCAGGATACAGCGCCCCATGGTTCCAGCCGTGTGTATGCATGTTGCGGATGACCGTCGCGCAGTGGCAGAGAATCTCCTCCGCACCATCGGGAAATTTATGGAGCGCTTCGTTCAGCGGCAGGGCTTCTGCAACACCGGCCATGACCAGCCGTGCGTGGTCACCGTCCTTGTGAAATTCGAGGACTTCGGGAACCGGAACACCAGCAGCCTGCAGTCGCTTGAGCGCCCGATACTCACGCATCAGGGTCGGGATTTTTCGACCCAGCGACCAGAGCGTTCGACAGGTGTAGCCCTTCTGCACCTTGATGAAGGCTTCACGACAACGGCCCTGGGTATAGGCAGGATCTTCGGAGCGATAGACCCAGCTGCGGCCATCACCCCGTTCATTGGCCGGTTTGACCGGTTCGATCATGTTTTGCGAAGCAGGTAAAAGGTCCACATGGACAGTCCTGGCCACAGGCGCCATCGACCGGCGATGACAAAGTCAGATGCGGCAATTTCCGCCTCAAAACTGGCACGATCAATACAGGTTCGCTTGCCATAGCCTTCGGTACTTTCACCCTTCTGCTTGCGCCTGGAACTCAACATGGACTGCAGGCAGCCATTGGTCCACAGGGAGATGACGGCATAACCGGACACTACCCGGCGGATTTCGGCCAGTGCCTTCAGCCGATCCTCAGTACGCGCAAGGTGATGGAAAAACCGCATGCAGGCCATGACGTCTACGGCCACATCCGGCAGGTCGATATCGAAAACCGAAGTCTTGAACACACGAATTGGAATGGACACCGTTGACTGCATCGCAGTGGCGAGGCTCAGCATGCCCTCACTGTTATCGGCAGCCAGCAGTTCATTGACACCGGCTTCTTCAAACGCCGGCCAGAACCGGCCCGTCCCGCAGGGTAGATCCAGTACCCGTTTCGGTTGCCCGGTCAACCTGAGCGCACTTGAGAGCAAGGACCGCTCCCGCCAGGTGGTGAGCGCAGTACGCAGACTCTTGCGATGATGGGCTTCGTAGTGACGCGCGCGCTCCGGGGTGTACTTGTCGATATCGAGATTCGAGGAGGTCATGCGCCTTTAGAGTCCATAGGTCGGAAAATCAATCGGCCTGCACCGGAAAGTACTGCGGGTCATCGGTCGTGTTCCGCTACCACTGCAGCCGCAAGCCAAGATTTGGAATGGTCGGCAGCAGATGTCGGCGCCGCGATTCTATGCCACCAGGCGCGCTGGAGAAGATCGTTCCACCTTCGTTCTCCCTGCCGGTGGCGTTGGAGACGTCAAGATAGATCTCCAGCGAACTGGTGCCCATCCTGAAAAAGCGACCGGCATGAAAGTCGAGGGAAAAAAAACCGTTCAATCGTGTATTCCCGAACCGACTGGCATCCAGCATTGTCTGTAAGGACGAGGTCGGCCAGCCGCTATGCCATGCAGCGGCGACGGAGAAATTCCAGCGTCCATCCTGCCACTGCAGGCTCGTTCGCGCCTGGTGCCTGGCGTCCCATGGACGTGGTTGCCAGTCACCCTCAATACGTTCATCGGTACGCCCCAGCGTGTACTGTGCCCGCAACAGCAGATGGTCACCCACCGTCCAGCGCAAGGCGGTATCCATGCCGCAGGCGCGACTGCGGGACGGTTCGAACAGCACCCGATCCGCATGCAGTTCAGGCAGCAGAACCCATCGGTTGTAGACGTTTTCAAAGCGTTGGACGGGCGATCCGGACAGGCGACAGTACGCTGCAGCGTCCACACTCCAACCCCGCGGATCTTCATAGGTGAGCCCGGCGCTCAGGTGATCAAGCCGTTGCACCGGATTGAGTTCGAGCAACCCATCATCAAGCTGGATTTCATAAAGATTCTGCATTTGTGCATAACGCCCTGCATGCAGGTAAAACGACCAGTTGTCCTGGCGATGATAGTTGATCTGCAGCCGCGGACTGAAAACACGATCATGTACGGGATCCATATCCTGCAGGTCGTAGCGCAGGCCCACTTCGATTTCGAGCCCCTCGTCAACCACTCGACCAAGGGCGACATGGACTCCGCCCATCTTGCCACTGCGTTCATCACTCACCCGTCGCAACAAGCGCGCGGACGGCTGGAACGGAATCGCCAGTGGACCATAGTCTGCCTGGATGTCGACGTCAAAATCACCGGTCTGATGCTGCGCATCCACACCAAGCCGCAGAACCCAGGGAGAAGAGCCAGACATGGTCACCGTCGAACTACCCGACCAGACCTTGAAGTTACGCTCTTCGGCAAGTGCTCCGAAGGCATCCAACGCGTTGTCCAGTAGCCCTTCCCTCGCATTTTCAACCTGCGAAAAGCCTATTCGGGTGGCCACTGCCAGGCGATCAGTCACCGTCCGCTCCCAGACAGCCCAGCTCTGCAAGGCATGAAAATCCGCTTTCGCCTCTTCGCCGATGGTTTCCTGCTTCAAGTCGAGTTCATCATTGGTCAACAGCAGCCCTGCAGACCAGTGATCGGTATCGGTCTGGCCACCCAGACGAACCAGCTGATCGTTGAATACAGGTCGCCCGTAATCATCATTGGTGTTGTCCAGCACCAGGTCGACGGTGCTGCGCCGCCCCGAGACCAGCCAGTTCCAGGTTTTCCCACGGCCAGCAGCGAGCACGCTTGCAAGCAACAGGTTCAAGTCAGCACCGCCTTCAAACTCGGCGCCAGGTTCGAGCAACTGGAGGTCAACTACTCCTCCCAGCCGTGAGCCAAAATGCACTGGATAGCCGGCGTGAAAGACATTGACGGTCTGTACCGCATCCGGATTGACCGCGCCAAACAGTGCCTCAAAATCTCGCAGATGGAACGGTTCGATCAAAGGCGCGCCATCAATGAAGTAGGAGACTTCATCGGTGTTGCCCCCACGGGTATGCTGCCGGGCACCAATGCCACTCGATTGCTGACCGGGCAGACTGGACAACGTACGATAGACATCGCGCCCGAGGGTCGGATAACTGTCCAGCTCACGCTGACCCAACTGGTTACCACTGAAACGATTGCGTTCCAGACGATGATGCGGAGACGTCACGATGATCTCCTCCATCACCGAAACCATCGGCTGTTCCCGTGCCGCCGGGCGATTCGCGGCAGGCGGACGGACTGCTGTGGCCGCACGCACGATGTACCAGGTCGAGGGGGCTTGAAAACGCAGGCTCAGTCCGTACGCAGTCAGGGTCTGCTGAAGCTGAACGTCGAGTGGTTTGTCATTTGTTATGGCTTGGCGCTCCACTGCCAGACCAGCCACCAGTTGCCGCGAATAAACCAGCGCCATACCCCGCCCGGAGTAATCATTGAGCAACTGCCTCAGCGGAACGAACTTGTCCCTGGCATGTACAGCCGGCAAGCCGGCGGTCGCCAGAACCAGCAGCAACAACCAGTGCAGACAGGCCTTTGGGCACACCAGAAGCGGGGCCGAAAAGTAATCAGTCCTGGCGGATGGGCTCCCTGATCTCGAGCTTGCCGGACATTTCAGACACTGAGAAATCGCAGACTCCCGCCATGACTATCAGCGCTTCCCGAGGACCAAGATTGGCAACGCTTCCCTCATAGTCGGTGCTTGCCACACGCGCTGCAATATCTGGTGAAGCATACGTCAATGACAGTCCAAGATCGCCAGCGATCTGCTCGAGCACACGATCTGGTCTCGCATCTGCATAGCCCGGATGGGCTGCAAAGATCCACTCGAAGGTGGCATCCAGCCCTGAGAACGGCTCAGCGACCACACGCTCGTGATTGACGGTAACACGCTCCCCCACGCGACCATGTGCCACCGAGACATGTCGGCCACGCGGCGAATCAATCTGTACACTGCCTTCACGCAGGGCCACCACCATCTGGTCGGCATCCACTTCGGTCGTGAACACCGTGCCGATATCCGCGACCTCACCAAATGGCGTCTTGATGACCAGCGAGCCCTTGCCGTGGGTTGCCACATACAACGCCCCATTGGCCAGGCTCAATCGATCTGCAGACTGCCAACTGAGTTCGGCCCCTGCACGAAGGCGATACTCAACACCGTCTGCACTCTGGAAGCGACTGGTTTTTTCGGCTCTGAGTACGGTATCCGGTGACAGGCACACTGTGTCGCTGGATCGTGAAACATGTTCAGCACCTGCCCACAGATCAGCCCCTTCAGCGAGTCCAAAACACAATTCATCGGCAACCGGGCTGATCATCCAGGTACTGACGGCGATCGTGGCGACTGCTGCGGCTACCCCGACTGCGCTGTAACGTTGCCACGCCGGTCGGCGTTGTGCCTGCCAGGCAGTCTTGAGGTTCGCAAACGCCCGCGCCTGCGCCTCGGCCGGTGGCGACCTGCGCGGCTTGAGACCACCCAACAGCCCATCAAGCGGATCCAGGGGCTCACTCATCTTCGTTGCCATGTTCGATACTCCCACCACCACTTGTCACACCCAGCTGCGAAAGACGTGCTCCTGCAGCCGCGTACTGGCTGCGAAACGATTCTCTTGCCCTGGCCAGCTTGGACTGCACTGCGGTCACCGAAGTGTTCAGCCGCTTCGCTATTTCATCCACGGAGTAACCTTCCATGTACTTCCATTCCAGTATGTTTCCGTAATCAGACGGCAGATGATCCAGAATGACTTCGACAATCGCCTGCAGCTGGTCGGTCATTGCGATCGACTCTGGCGCCTGCGACGGTGATTCGAACATCGACTCAAGATCCGATTGCAGTTCGATGTCATCTTCAATCGCGACCGTCACCGGTTGACGTTGTGCCTGTCGATAGCGCGCACTGATTTCGAACCGGGCAATCTGACACAACCACGTGAACAGACTCGCTTCGCCCCGATACTGGCCTAAACCCTTGAGTGCAGCCAGAAAGACCTGTTGGGTCACTTCTTCCGCATCTGCATCATTCATTCTTCTGGCGCTGAACCGGAACACTTTCGGGTAATAGGCCTCAAAAAAATCGCGAAAGGCGTCTTCATCACCTTTTGCAACGCGTTTGGCGAGCGCACGGTCAGCGGCATGCAGCAGATGCAGTTCAGCAGTCATGTCGGCCGGTCTGCCATTCGGAGATTGCCTTCAGGATTTTCTTGCACGTTGTCGGCCACAGCCCCGCTCTGGGTATGGAAATGAAGCGGTTTTCCCCGACTGAGTGTGCAGCTTGCGGGAAAATCAATCGGGTCGGCCGCAGGTGTGTCGAGGCTCACATTCCAGGCTCCTCTGGAAGCAATTTTTTCGCTTGGTCGACGATTGGTTATTGTTTGATGTGCACACTCAAACCATAACTCCGATCAGGGCACTGAACTTGAATTATTGTTCGGCCAACCGAAGACCCGAATTGACCCTCGAAGCGGCCAGGAGCGATGCAGACCGGGCACGGATCAAAGACTTTATCTGTCGACAATTCGCCTTTCACTTCGGTGCCGACGCCACTATCGAGCCGCCGGTGCTGATCGGCACCTGGAATGCCCAAGGCCAGCTGGTCGGCGCACTGGGGTTGCGAACCAGTGCAAACGGCTTTTTCAGTCAGAAGTACCTGCCACAGCCATGGTTACAGGCCATGCAACACTCCCTCGTTCGCGACATCAAGGCGACCGAAGTGGTCGAGGTGGTTCACCTTGCCGTCACCAGTCCCGCCATCATCACGCCAATGCTCGAAGCACTGGCCGATCACTTGAGCGATGCGGGCTTTCGGTATCTCGTCTGCACTGCAACCAGATGCCTGCAGCGCTTTTTCCGCAAACGCGGCTGGTCGATCACAACGCTGGCGAAGGCCGAACCCACGGCACTGGGCGCCGACGCGGCCGCCTGGGGCGCCTACTACGCCCAGGAGCCTGCAGTGGTCATAGGTGACATCGCCGAGGCAAGAACGTTGGCGCACGCCAGAGAACGGGCGCTCGCCAGGGCATGAACCCATGGGTCGAACATATGGTCGCTGCCTGCTGCAGCGGGCAATCACCGGTTGTCACAGACTCCACCGGGCCCTGGTCCGGTGACCGTATGCGTAACAGGATCGAACACTGGCTTGAACGATTCGAATCGATGGAGTCCCGGCGGGTCGCCTGGCAATTGCCAAACAGCGGCGAGTGGATCGCCATCGACCTGGCTCTGCTGATCTCGGGTCGCGTCGCGGTCCCTGTACCTGACTTCTTTACGTCCGACCAGGTGAACCACGTCATTCAGTCCGCAGGTGTCGACACCTGGATCGGCCTTCCAGGCTGCAATCCCGCTGCGTTTTCGAATACGCCCGCCACCGATCCGTGGGTCCTGGCCTCCCGAACCATCTCTTCACCACCTGCAGTGCACTCCGGTACCGCCAAGATAACGTTTACATCCGGATCAACGGGTGCCGCACGCGGTGTCTGTCTGAGTCTTGACAAGATCCTGCGTACAGCGGACGTGCTGCAGCGGCGTTTTGCTGACGACAACATCCGCTCGCATCTGAGCGTGTTGCCACTCTCCCTGCTGCTGGAAAATGTCGCTGGTGTGTACGCCAACCTGTTGAATGGCAGCAGCCTGCGGGTACCGATGTTAAGCGACATCGGCATGACCGGATCCAGCACGCTGGATATCCCACGATTTATCAAGGCCCAGCACGCAGTGCAACCGCAGAGCATCATCCTGGTTCCCCAGCTGCTGCTGGCACTGCTTGGCGCCTTGCAACAGGGTATCGCACTGCCAAAGTCCTATCGGTTCATCGCCGTTGGTGGCGCCCGCGTTGCTCCGCATCTGCTGCACCTTGCGCAGGGAGCAGGCCTGCCGGTGCACGAAGGCTATGGATTGTCCGAGTGTGGTTCGGTCGTCGCTCTCAACCTGCCCAATGCAAGTCGACCTGGCAGCGTCGGCAAGCCACTCGATCATGTCGACATTTCCATTCGTAACAGAGAAATCCACGTGGCCGGTGCCAGCATGCTTGGCTACCTGGGTGGTCCCGCCGCACCCACCATTCTGCCCACCGGAGATCTTGGGCACTTTGACAAGGACGGTTACCTGTTCATCGATGGTCGGCGCAAGAACTGCTTCATCACATCGTACGGCCGCAACGTCAATCCGGAGTGGGTCGAAAGCGAGCTCACGGCCCAGTCGGAGATCGCTGCGGCAGCCGTGTTTGGCGAAGCGCTGCCAGGGAACATCGCGGTAATCGTACCCAGAACAACTGAGGTCGGCGCCGTCGAAAAAGCGATCCACCAGGCCAACAGTCGACTGCCGGACTACGCGCGTGTCTCGCAATGGTGCATCGCCGATCCGGCTGAATTTAGAAACAGCGGCTGTGTGACTTCGACCGGCAAGGTTCGCCGTGACAAGGTCGCAGACGTCTATGCCAGCGCGCTTGAGTCCTCTGCGCAGAGACTGCTCACCAATACTCCTACTGCAGGAAGCACCCATGTTTCATGAAGACCTCTGCACGATCACCGCCTGTGATCGCCAGAAGCTGCTGTCACGACCGATCCTCAAGCGGGTGGTCACCGGCACGATCACCCGCGACAACTATGTGACCTTCCTGGTCAATGCCTGGCAGCACGTACGCCATACTGTACCGCTCATGATGGCCATGGGCTCCCGGTTGCCGGATGCCACAAGCTGGATGCTGCCGGCCTTGAAGGAGTACATCAATGAAGAAATCGGCCATGAAGCGTGGATTGAGAATGATCTGCGCGCTTGTTCAGCCGACGCCGAACAACGGTTGAGTGTGCCAGCCTCTTTCGAGGTCGAGGTGATGGTGCGCTACATGTTCGACTACATCGCACGCCAGAACCCCGTCGGATTCCTCGGCATGGTTCATGTGCTGGAAGGCACCAGTACCGCTCTGGCCACGCAGATGGCATCGCTGGTTCAGAATTGCCTGCAACTGCCCGACTCGGCTTTCAGCTATCTGCGCAGCCACGGTGATCTCGACCAGGAGCATGTGGTGTACTTTGCCAACCTCATCAACCGGATCGAACATCAGGCTGATCGGGACAGCATCGTGCACGTCGCCCGCACCGTGTATCGCCTGTATGGCGCAGTGCTGGACCAGGCCGGTGCATCCACATGAGCAGTAAATTCGAACTTAACGGCCGGATCTGCGTAGTGACCGGCGCCACCGGTGGCATCGGCCAGACACTGGCACGGTCGCTCGCCTCTGAAGGCTGTCGAATGATTCTCTGCGGCCGCAATGCAACTCAACTCGAAACACTGGCTGCATCTCTACCGACGGGGGCAGTGGTGGATACCTGCGCCGGATCACTGACCGACACTGCGACACAAACCACGCTTGCCAGATTGGCGACCGACCATAAAGCGGATGTCCTCATCAATCTGGCAGGGATCAATCAGCTCCAGGCATTTGATCAGATGAGCGCGGACGCGATCACCCATCTGGTTTCGACCAACCTGCTGTTGCCGATGGTGTTGTCGCGATTACTTCTGCCTGCGCTCAAGCAGAAAGGTTCCGCGATGATCGTCAATGTCGGCTCGGTGTTCGGGAGCATCGGTCATCCGGGTTACGTCGCCTACTCTGCGAGCAAATTCGGCTTGCGCGGGTTCAGCCAGGCGCTCGGCAGGGAATTGGCCGATTCATCTGTAAAAGTTGTTCACGTGGCTCCACGGGCTACCCGCACCACCATGAACGACGGTAGCGCGCGGTCGTTGAACGAAACCCTGGGCAACCGGGAAGATTCGCCGGAACTGGTTGCCACCCAGATCATCTGTGCCATGCAGCGTTGCCGATCGCTGACGACCCTCGGCTGGCCCGAACAGTTTTTTGTCTTCATCAATCAGTTGATGCCCGGCATCGTCGACAAGGCATTGAACGCCAATCTGTCCACTATCAAGGCGGCATTACCTAAACTCTCTCCACAGGAATAAAACCATGTCCAGAATCAACGCTTTTCTCTCAGGCCTGGTACTGGTTGCATCTGTCGGTTTGCCGATCATCACATTGGCCGATGTTGCAGCCATTCAGCAGGACTGGGCCACGGCCATGTACAACACACCTGCGGATCAGAAGGAGGCCGCGCTGGCCGCAGTCGTAGATCAAGCACGCACTCTTGCGACGGCAGAACCACAGAATCCTGGCGCGCTGATCTGGGAAGGCATCGTGCTCAGCACCCTGGCTGGCGAAAAGGGCGGGCTGGGCGCGCTCAGCCTGGTCAAGGAATCCCGGGCCGCGCTGGAGGCTGCACTGAAGATCGACCCGACAGCGTTGCAGGGTTCCGCCCACACGAGCCTCGGCAGTCTGTATTACCAGGTGCCGGGATGGCCGATCAGCTTTGGGGACAAGGACAAAGCGCGCAAGCATCTCGAGCAGGCACTGGCCATGAACCCGGATGGCATCGATCCGAACTATTTCATGGCAGGTTTACTGCACAAAACCGGCAAGAACAGTGAAGCACTGAAGTATCTCGACAAAGCCGCCAACGCACCGACCCGTCCAGGGCGGCAGCTGGCCGACCAGGGCCGTCATCGGGAAATCGAGGAACTCAGAAAGTCGATCAGCGAAGACTGAAGCGGCCCGCTGAAGACCGTGTGATCAGCTGAGGTTGATGCGGTAGCGGAGGCCTTCGCTGCCACCAAGCACATCAGGCTTGGCATATCGTTCGCTCAGGACACCGCCCGCCGCTTCGATGACTCGTTGGGATGCCCTGTTTTCAGGATCGGTATTGAGAATGACCCAGGGCAGACCTGTTTGCCTGACTTCCTCCAACATGATCTGCAAGGCAAGGGTTGCGTACCCCTGCCTGCGCTTCCAGGGCACAACGCTGTAGCCGATGTGCCCGGACACATACTCAGGCAGCTCAGGAGTACCTTTCTGCCACCGAAAGCCGATGTTGCCACACAACTCACCGTCCCATAACCAGCGCCGAAAGCCAGGCAATCTCGGCACCCGTGATCCATCAGGCAGCGTGATCGGAGCGCCCTTTGCCTCCGGGTCATCCAGAGCAGACAGGAATCGAGGTGCACTACGCGCGATCGACTGCAATTCTTCGCGTGCGGCTGTCTCACCGCGAATGGTATCGGCGGACCAGCCCTGCTGGAGTGCTTCAACATAGCTGGCCAGATATGGGTAATCAGGGCGAACCAGCTGCAAGTCCAGGTGACGATATGGAGAGTTCAGAGGGGGAGAGCTCCGTCAGGGAGTGGTCCGGGATAAAGACATGCGGTGACATCATCAATTACCAATCTTCGACGCGAGCATAACTGCGGGTGCCTCGCGATGCACCGGTGCGTTGTTCCGTAGCAGGACGGTTGGCGCCTGCCTGTCATCAACAACCCCATTGGTACCCGATCGTCGTGCCCGCATGGCAACCTCCGTCAGGCGTTCTCGAAGTGCCTGTCCCACCGCGGCATCTGCGTCGACCTGCTCAGTCTCGAACATTTTCAGCTGTGCCTTCAACTCGATGGACGCCTGGGCATAACCGCCTTGCGAACCGTCCAGAAAATGCACGTGGTCAAAGGTATAGTCCGAAACGATGCAGGTGATCAGCGAACTGTCAGAAGTGTGCATGCCAAAGGCAATGCGACCGGCACCGCGCAGGTCTTCAAGCCGGGCACGCAGGCGAGCGCGCTGTTCGATATTGCCTGCAATCACCATTCTCAGTACATCGTCAAACTTGCGACAATCGGTGTTGGCAACCATTCGTGATTTGTAGGCACCCCAGTCAGTTGATGCCGTTATTGTTTTGTTGGCCATCAGGGACCTGCCGGCCATGACAACCGCCCAGGTGCGCGAGACATACGCCAATCGCCGCAGCCAGCCCCTGGTCGATCGGCGGACTTTGGTTTCGATCATCATCTTCGCTGGTGACAGCGCGATTTCCAGCGCAGCCTCGGAAATGGGCAGATGACCCTGCACATCACCATACACCTCTTCAATCAAACGCTGGACGAGGCGATAGGCTTCCCGCCTGGCGAGCGGATGATCTTCGGTGGCTTGTACCAGCAGGCTGACGTTTTCATCGGCAGGCGATCGAATCTCGTTCCAGCGACACTCGAAGCCCGAGAAATCAGCGTTTTTGAACGATGCCGCCTTGCGGACGTGGAAAGCGCTGCTGTCCTTGATCAGGCGTTCCGCAAATCCGAGACCATCACCCATCAGCATGGCTTGCTGATAATGCTCGTTGACCTGCCACTTCGCTGCAAGAAGTTCATACCCTTCGTCAAGCAGAGTAGTTACCGGTACCGCGCCAATGCGAAGGTCGAGACCGAAATCCGCAAGCGCCATGGCACGACAATCGATCAAGACTGCCTTCGCATCGTCCAGTACGGTCGCGGGCAGCACGAAGGTCGCGCCATCCCCACCAAAGATGAAGGGAACGGACAACGGTCGAACGGCGTTCAGCACTGCCGCGATACAGGCAACACCAGCGGCATTGACCTCCTTGTAGCGCCCTTCCCGAATGGCCTGCGTGGAGCTTCTGACATCGGCAATCACGACAGTCCAGTCAGCGGGGACGGTGTGATAGTGAGCGGTGTCATAAAAGGCATCAAACGACGGGAACGAAGTCAGTTCCTGGTAGAAGCGGGTCGAGTCACTAAACATGACGAACCTCGACTGCACGATCGGCGATAGTGGAATCGATGCAAGGCTAGACCTTCGGCTGCGTAGTAGCCGGGCTGAGTGCTCAGATCTGGTGCGACACAAGGCGCGAAAGCTGCATTTTCATGATGCGTCGCAGATTCGACTACTCGGCAGGACACTCGATGATCAAGCGCGATTGGCAAAACTCTCCATGGCCTGTGCGAGTTCGCGCACACGTTGCCGACATTGGCGATCGACCCTGGCAGCTTGATCCTGCAATCTGGTGGTGTGTGTCCTCAATATCATCCTCAATATCATGTGTCCTCAATATCATCCTCAGTATCACTCAGACGGGTGCAGATCCTCGAGCTTGGGCTGCACTTGCAGCTGCGGCTTGCGCATGAGCCAGATGAACAGCAGCACCGGCAGGGAAGCGTAAAACATGAACAGGAAGTCATTTGCATAGGCAATCTGCAGCGCGTCGCGGTTGATCACCGCGTCGAGTTGCTGCAATCCAAAGGGCATGTTGGGATTCCACATCATGCTCGGTTCATTCACACCAAGTGCACGATTGAATGGTGTGATGTTGCCGGCCATCTCGGAGTGCACGATTTGCACACTCGCGCCAAGCACCGTTGTCGTTACCGAAACAAAAATGGCCGCGCCGAGATTCCGCAGCAAATTCATGATCGCCGACGCATCGGTGCGCAGATGCGGTGCGATGGTGGAAAACGCTACCAGGTTGACCGGAACAAAAATGAAGCCAGTGCCAAATGCCTGCAGGAAACCAACCCAACAGATCGTCCACTCCGACACCGCCGGTGTCCACGTGGACATTTCCCATGAGGTCCACAGCAAAACGACAGCGCCAAAGGTGATGACTCGGCGAGGATCGAAGCGCATAGCCAGACGACCAACAAACGCCATGGCCATCATCGTGCCAATCCCCCGCGGCACCATCAGCAATCCGGCATCGGTTACGGAATAACCACCCAGCGTTTGCAGGAAAGGAGCCAGCAGTGCAGAACTCGCTACCAGCATGCCACCGGTGATGAACATCAGCACCAGGGCGGAGACAAAGTTTCGATCCTTGAAGATGTCCATGCGGATGAACGGATCCTTTGCCATCAGCACGTGCACGGTGAACAGGTAAAGACCCAGCAGAGCCAGTATCGCTTCAATCACGATTTCGGTGGAATCGAACCAACCCTGCTGCGTACCTCGATCCAGGAATAACTGCAGTGCGCCCAGGCCAAGTGCGAGCAGACTGAATCCGAACCAGTCGAACCGCAATGACCGGTCGCTCTTGGCATCATCGTAAAACACCAGCATGCCGATCACGGCAGCGACGCCGACAGGCACGTTGATGTAGAACACCCAGCGCCAGTTGAAGGAATCCGTCAGCAGACCACCCAGCGTCGGTCCGAGAATGGGCCCAAGCATGACCCCCATGCCCCAGATACCCATCACAGAGCCACGTCGCTCCGGCGGAAACAGGTCGATCATGATGGTTTGCGACAAGGGTCCCAACGCCGCACCGAAGGCACCCTGCAACAGCCGAAAGAGAATCATCTGTTCCAGAGTCTGCGCGGCACCGCAGAGCGCTGACGAGAGTGTAAAGCCGCCAATGGCGACCACCATCAGACGCTGCTTGCCAAACCGGGATGCCAGCCACCCCATGGGTGCGGTCATGATCGCCGAGGCAATGATGTAAGACGTCAGGACCCAGGTGATCTGATCGCGTGACGCAGCGAGACTGCCCTGCATATTCGGTAGCGCGACGTTGGCAATCGTCTGATCGAGCGTCTGCATGAACATCGCCGCCATCGCGCAAGCGACGACAATGTTGCGCTTGAATGCATGGGACGCGACTGCGGCTGGCGGGATTGGCGTGTCAGTAATGGTGGCCATCCCGCTACTCAGGACTATTCATGAAGGTTCGTCGCCAGTGACGAGATGCGCGAAAAGACAGTGTGGCGAGGACTGGAAGGCGCGCATTCAAACTTCCCGGTACGGCGAGCTCGCGGAAGGAGACGCTCAGTGTTTTCGCTGCTATCGGCGGCCGCAGCAGGCAATTCATGAATAATGGGGGCTAGATACCCAGCCGTTGCCAGTGCGTTTGTCCTGTGTCGATGCTCACGGAAGCACTCATGCCTGTACTCAGACGGACATCGCACAATCCTTTGTCGAGCTTCACATGCACCGGAATTCGCTGCACGACCTTTACCCAGTTCCCCGAGGTGTTCTGTGCAGGCAGCGGAGAGAACGCTGAACCACTTGCAGCAGCTATCGCTTCAACTGAACCTGTCCAACGGCAATCAGGATAGCTGTCGATCGTGATATCAACGGGCTGACCTTCGTGCATGCGGGTGAGGTCTGTTTCCTTCATGTTCGCTTCAATCCACATGTCCTTGTCCGACACCAGTCCAACCGCGCTGGTGGTCGAGAATCCGGACATGGCGGAGATGATCAGCGCGCCGGGCTGAAGCGATGAGACTGCAGCGACGATGCCATCAAACGGTGCTCGTACCACTGTGTGGTCCATCTGACGTTTTGCTTCGTGCAATGCCGCGCGAGCTTTCATGTGATCCGGGAACCGCTCGATCGGCAAATCAGGATCTCCACCCAGGCGTGCAAGATCGGCTGCAACGGATTGACGCAGTGAATCCAGTGTTGCAACGGCCGACAGCCAGGTTGCGCGCTGCTGATCGATCAATGTGCTGGCAATGGCCCCACGATTGGCCAGAGCGTTATAACGATCAAGTGTGATCCTGGCCACATTGACCTGCGCCTCCTGGGCTCGCACCTGTTGCAACGAATTCTGATAGTCGGCCTTCAGCGTGCCTACAGTCATCTGCGCCTGCAGAGCAACCGCTTCCGCATTGGCCAAAGCGATCTGGAAAGGCTCATCGTCGATCTTGAAAAGCTCATCACCCTTTTTTACCCGCTGACCCTCATGAACATTTACCGAGGTAACAATGCCCGACACATCCGTGGTCACCGTGAGTTGCGCAGATTTCACATAGGCATCGTCCGTGCCCACATATCGCCCACCGGTCAGATACATCACCGCAGCCCCGCCGAGGACAACCGCAACACCACTCAGCATCAGGAACCGACGCAGCAGATTGTTGTTCGGTTGGGTGACAACCGGCGCGATAGTCGAAGTTTCGACCCGCAGTTCGGGTGCTGCCGGGTGGAGTGCGACTGCCGGATTGGCCTGGGTAGCTGACATGGGTCTACTCCCTTGCCACGAATGGTAAAGCAGTGCCGTCTGCGACTGGCAGCGACCCATTGTCGGTGCTGTTCATCATCTCCTTGATGCCGAGTAATGCTTCAACCAGGGCTTCCCGGCCGACGCGCCCGATCTGGTTGTCGATCTCGATCAGCAGTCGTTGCCGATATTCGGATATTTCGTCCAGGATGGGCTGTGCGCCTGGCAGATTGTGCAACCGCCAGATTCGCCGGTCGCGTGGGTCGGGACGCCGTTCGACAACACCGCTTTTCTCCAGGCGATCAACCAGTCGGGCGACCGTTATGGGCTCCACCTCACAAATCGCCGCGAGCTCGTTTTGCGAAAGCCCGGGTTGACGCTCCAGCCGCGCCAGGATGATCCATTGCGCTCTGCTCATCCCTCGTGTGCGCGCACGCTGGTCAAAACGTGTTCGCATGGTGCGGGCTACATCATGCAGCAGCACCAGAGGATCTCGATCCAGCGGCTCGGTCAATGGATTACCTCGGTTACAGTTGGACCATATTCCATACAATGATGATCATAAGCATGGTTAAAGTAAGCAAGTGAAATCATATGGTCAATCTATTTATCGCCCCAGTGGTGGCTGATCGGCCACACTTCCGGAGCTGGCCAGCACCCCATTCAAGCAGGCGACGATAGGAGTCAGGGAATCAAATGTTCCTGTGAACTGCAGAGATCGGCCTGGGAGCCTGGCAGCCGGATCGCGCAATTCGGATGCGTGTGTCCTCAATGTTTGTCCTCAATGTTGGGCTTTGTGTCCTCAACGTTGGGCTGAATGCAGAGATCGGTCCCAGGGCGTGTCAGCCTGGTCTCACAAATAGGACGTGTGTGTCCTCAATTTTTCAGCAGGCTGCGCAGCAGGGGCGCCACACCATCGATGCCGGTCCCGGGCAGGATCTCGTCCGCGGCCTGGCGGGCGTAACGATCGCAGTGTGGCAAGGTCACACCGCGGCCGGCCCAACGCAGCATGGACACATCGTTGACGCTGTCGCCGATTGCCAGCACGTCATCACGGGGAATGCCCAGCTCGGCCGCCAGCATCGCCAGCGCGTTGCCCTTGCTTGCGTCCGGCGAGTGCGCCGCAGTCACGGACGGAAAGTCGAGCAGATGTACCCGGTCACCGTAGCGTGCTTCGAGGAAACCATGGATGCGGTTCGCTTCAGCCGCTGAACTGATGACATCGATCCCGGTGGGTACCACATCGGACTTCTGTGGCGCCGCGTGATATTCGGGCTCGATGGCCGACACCAGGGCGTATTCCGTCGATGCATGATTGGGCGCCGACGCGATGTAGCGCACGGCATCGAACCAGGCATACGGCAATCGATGCTCGCACGCGTAAGCCACCAGTTCATGTGCAACTTCCGGATCAATGGCGAAGTGATGGGTGATGGAGCCATCCGGCGCATGGATCGATGCGCCTTGCTGACAGATCAACGGGCTCAGCAGGCCCAGGTGTCTTGCAATCCGCGCAGTACCTGGATACATCCGTCCCGATGCCAGCACGACGACCACCCCCGCACGCCCAAGATCTGCAATGGCAGAGGTGATCGCTGCATCCGGTAAGGCGACATGACCGCCACCGGGTGGAATGAGGGTGCCGTCGATATCAAGTGCAATCAGACGAATGGACACGTTGAAGAAAGGTCATCGGTTTAAGGCGGGAAACAAGTGTATTCACGGAGCCGCAGCCTGACGAGTAAAACTCATCGGCATGACGGTGAAAAATAGCCGCCCGGACCATTCACGAAGTTTACTCATCGGCCGCCCTTCTCCCGGTCCAGACAGCGTATGCTCCCTTCTGGTGCTCGCTGGTGCTCGCCGTTCAGGCGGGTTCGGCTGCGCGACGTCCACTGTTTACCCGCGATGGATCACAAATCCTCGCCGCGCTGATATTCCTTGGACAGCCGCCGATCATGGGCCTGCACCATATCGGCCAGTGCGGTCATTGCTTCCCGCGCATCGACCGATGCTGCAGTAGCCGCGAGTTCAGTGAACACATCGATCAGGGGCTGGTTCATTTCTTCCAGCCATAGCGTCAGGCTCAGGGTGGTCAGCGGATCGTCCGGACCGACCACCTCCTCCGGCAATGGAGAATGGAAATTGATGAACGTCTCCGAGACATTGTTCGGAGCGTCTTCGACATACAGCTCCATGGCTGCGAGAAGATTGCGCTGATCGGCCTCAAAGCTCGCCAGCAGCATACGTACCCGCTCAGGGAGTTCACGAGGGCGAGCCTTTTCCAGCTGATCACCCACACGCGACAGGTGCTCGATGCCATGCTCAAGCACATCGCCGATGCGGGAGAACGCGGTTCTGGTGTTTTTGTTCATATTCAACTCATCTCTCCGTGAGGTCATCTGGATGTGCTTCATCAATGATGGGGCCTGCGGGACTGCAATCAACCATCGGCGGGCCAGGAGTCTGCGCGGTAGAAGGCGGCGGTGCGAGGCTAGCGGGAGAGCGAGAACAGTTTTTCACGATTTCGAGGTGCACGGTGGCTCCCATACCAAAAAAAACAGGGGAACCGGAAATCGGGGGAAAATGGACCGCTCTTCCGACCGGCCCAGTAAATCAGTCTCAAGTCCGAAAGGCTCCTAAGCAATTTCCACTGTGTGGAACAATCCGTGAGCCGCCCTTTCGCAAAGCGCAGTCGTACTCACAGTACGGCGAGCACCGGGAGGGAGCACGCGCTGTGTTTGCACGTATATCGGCGGCCGCAGCAGAAGATTCATGAATAGACCGGGCTAGCTGCGTCATCGTACGATTCAGACTAATCATCAAACCGACACGGGAGAAATATGAAAGTCATCATCGCGGGAACCATGGATCTCGTAGACGCGAGCCAGATCAAGGAAATGCTGCAATCCGCACGCGCCCATATTGAAGGTGCGTTGAAAGAAGAAGGCTGCATTGCCTACGACTGGACTGAAGACCACCTGATGCCTGGCCGTGTGCACGTGTACGAAGAATGGACTTCATCAGAAGCTCTGGAAGCCCACCTGCAGGATCACTGGTATCGGGACATGGGCGCGCATCTCTCGAAGTACCCACGCAAACCGGGCAACAATGTCATCAAGAAATACCGCATCGACCATGAAGAGCCCGTCTACGATCAGACGGGTGTTGCACGGGGCCACTTCTTCACCAGCAAGCCATGAGGTGAACGGCTCGACCACGACCGGCTCGACCCCGACCTTGACCTTGACCTTGACCTTGACCTTGACCTTGACCAGCGATGGTGTCGAGATCGTCTGGTTGATCAACAACGGCTCCTGATCAGTTGACACCAACTGATCAGATCAGCTGTCAGACAGTGCACCACTTCGTACGCTGCGTGAACAGGACAAGGCAGAGCACGGACATGACGGCATGAATGACCACGCCGCCCTGCTGGTCACCCGCGAGCGTCAACGAGATCAGCAGGCCGGTATGGAAGGTGAGTAATATGCCGAGCACGGCCGTCACCACCCGCAAATTGCTGCGATGAGGCCATATCCAGAGCGAAGCGCTGGCCATGGCCAGCGCTGCAAAACCGTAGTGCATCGACCACATGCCACCTTTGCCTGCTGCTGCAATGCCTTCGGGCCCGCCGATCAGGGTGGCTGCGGCGAGTGTCTCCGTCAGGAAATTCAATACAAGAACGACTATGAACAGGATTTTCATGTGGTCAAACCAGCGATTGCCTGAACGAGATGGTGTTCACTGCGGAACCAGGCGAACCACAACGGTTCCGCTGACAAGATCATGCAAACAACGCCGGTTTTTCATGAAGATGAGCAACTGATCGATGATGGGCAACGCCGCTATCCATGGTACAACCGACACAAACAGCAGCGGGAAGAACAGTGCGCGCACACAGATCAGCTTCCACAATGGTGCCGGTGTACGACCATACTGCCCATCGCCGCCACTCGTCGCGGGTACAATGGCAACACCCATGACCTGCTTGCCCAGAGTCTGGCCGCGACGCCACAGGCCGTAACCATTCAGGAGCAGATAGCTCACGATCGCCAGCAGGAACACCCACAACATCCACCAGTTGTCGGTGTAGTCTTCGGCGTGTTCCACCACTCCGGCGATCATGACCATCACCACCGTGACTGCCGGTACCAGGATGGCGTCGATCACGGTTGCAACCAGGCGGCGAAATCGCCCCGCGAGAAACAGTCCATCACTCATTTTTTGATCTCCAATTGGAACACCAGGAGCGCATTCCCTCCACGCTGCCGACCGACATACCCATAACCCGACGTCACCACCAGCAGATTGTCAGCGAGCATCGGGCCGTGTGCGTCGAATGCCCCACCGCTGGTCGCAACGCCATTGACCGCCGTGTACTCACGCCATGAATCATGGGACCACAACAATTTGCCGGTGTCTGCCGCAACCACATCGAGATACCCATCGATACTGCCCGTCACAACGATGTCGTTGGCCGCGATGATGGCAGACGACAGCCCGAACACACACGCCTCCTCCGCACAACGGGACTCACGTGTATACGTCCATCGCTTTTCACCCGTCTCCACATCCAGCGCGTAGAGCCCCGGGCTTGGTGTACCCGGCGCGGGGAACCCTTTGACCTCCTTGTCACTGATGGGCACGTAGAGAAGGCCCAGTGATTCATTGGCTGCCATCCCCCAGTGGACGCCACCGATAATGCCACCACGCCCGAGATTGGTGGTCCACACCGGCGTACCGGTATCCGGTTCCATCGCGTGCACATCGGCTGATTTCTGACCACCGATCAGCAGTTCACGCCCTGACCTGGTATGCAGCAGCATGGTCGCTGCACCAAAATCCACATCCGGCCCGGTCGGCTCGGCGCAGTTGGGATGATTCAGCGCCTTGATATTGCAGGCCGCGGTATAGGCGTCATTCTTCGTGTATTGATGCACCCAGACAATCTTGCCGGTCTTTGCCTCCACCGCGAAGATGGCGTCGCTGGTATCGGTGGTGGGATGGGTGAAGTTCTGCCCGGTGCCAAAAAACAGCCAGTCACGCTTCGGGTCATAACTGGGTGCACCCCACACCGCTGCCCCACTCGGGCCGTGCTTCTGCACCAATCCGAAGAAGTGACTGCCGGTAACCTGCGCCTCGGCTGCAATGGTCGGCAGGTACCAGATTTTCTTGCCGGTGCTGATATCAAAAGCGGCCATGCCACCACTCGTCGTACAGCAGCCATAAAAGGGATTGGCGGCCAACCCGACTTCCAGGGACGCAACCGGCAGAAACACGGCATCCTCAGTCACCAGCGGCGTGCCCGAATACCATGGCACCGGTTCATCCTCGACCACGGCATGCCAGATGAGTTGGCCATCGCGCGCGTCAACGGCGTACATGCCCTGGATTCGATCATTGAAGATCAGTATGTCCCGTTCACCAATCCGGCCCTGCAAAATGGCACTGGCGATGGAGCCCGTATGTTCGTGAACCCACCGTTCACAGCCGGTGGCCCGATCCAGCGCCACCAGCCCACGACCACCATCGCCCACAAAAATCGTATCTTCGGTAATCAACGGGTAAGCGCGTGGCGTGGTGCTGGCAAGCCCGTAGACCCACTTCAGGGTCAAGCTGGATGCGTTGCCCGAGTCGATCGACGAGGCGGATTGATACCGTGTATTGCGATGGTCGATACCCCAGCCTTCGGCATAGGATGACTGCATGTTCGGCACGGGATCAGTGTTTTTGCAGGTGGCGCGGACCGTCAAAGAGCACAGGCCAAGCACAACCACCAGCACACCACTCAAAACACGCGCAAAACTTCTCCCTGCAGCATAGGCCATGCTGCCTTGGTACTTCCGACGCTGCATCCACCCCCCAAATTCAGAAAGAACCCAATGCCCGCCCACGGCTTCTGGTGTGGCCGCCCGGCGAGCGCGGCGGATACTACGAAGATTCGCGGACTTTGTCGTGGTTAAACAATCAGGTTAAACAATCAGGTTAAACAATCGAAGCCTGAGTTCCGACCCTCGCCGATGGACGTGATGAATGAGATGGTCGAATCAGTCGTGTTGACCGCTGTTCAATACCCCTCGATGGGTGGTTCATCCGTCTGTCGGATCCCGGACCGCAGGGCAGCCGTCGACTGTTTGCCCAACGGGTTGTGATCCCCTGCGGCAGCCAATCCAAACCGATGCATGTTGCCGTACACCGCTTCATATCGACCGGCCGACACCAGGTACGTTTCGTGCCAGATACCGATATCGCCGTTGTCGCGAATACGACGGTTGAAGTCCGCCCAGGCCGGCAGGTGCTGCGCATCCGCGCGTCTTGAATAACGCTCAAGGTGTTCAAAACTGCGCCAGTACTGCAGGGAAATGGTGTTACGGCCGAACCAGTTCTCGATGTGCAGGCACCCATGTGACGGATCGGCCAATAGCTCCTCCTGCATCCGCCCCATCGCGCGTCCAACCGGCAGAAACGAGAGAATGCTGCGCCAGCGGTTTACCCGCACACCAATAAGAAACAGGACAAAATCTCCTTCAATCGAAGCACCATGGCGGCCGTTGAAGATCTGCATGCTCTCACCTGCTGAGGATGGAACATCGCCACCTTAAGGGGGTGGTATCCGTAACGTCAAACCGATCCCGAAGCGATCTCCTGTGAGCGATCTAATGTGTAAGGTATGTCCGCGGTCCATACCGATCGCGAACAATGAAAATACAGACGACTGGATTGCCGGCGGCTCCTTGCAGAAACAGATGCTCTGTGCTGACCCAAAGCAGTTCATGACGGGAGTTTCTGTTCCTCTTCTTTGCCAAGGATCTTTTCGCCAGGGATCTTTCGCCGCTCAACGCCCAGACTCTCGACATAAGGCACTGCCCACTTTCCGTAACTCCACCAGCCCAGAACCAGTACGACGATGCCCCAGTTCGAAAGTGCCTGCAGGACCAACAGTGGCCAGAGGAACGCAAGAAAGGAATTGAGCAGCGATTCGAAGGCCATCCTGAAAAACACCTGGGTCACTTCCTGGCCGATGAACCCGACAATCGTGTCACTGGTGGCCACGTCACTGAACAGCGTTCGTACTTCGAGCACGATGAACGTGATTACGTAACCGAGCCCATAAAACCCACCGCCGCGGGAACTCCACAACGAGATGGCAGCCTCGCGCATCAGGGTTCCGATCTCGCGCGGCTCTGCCCGAATCAGCGTCGCTGTCGCCACGATCGAATCAAAACGCCGGCGCAGCCAGCCGCGCCGCTTCTCATCGGTGGCTGCCGCTTCTTCAGGCCCAGACGTTTCCGTTTCCATCCCCTCCGCACCCTTACACTGCAACATTCATCTGCAGCCACATTTACAGCAGGCCAGTAGCGAGATTACGCTTGAAGACCCCAGTGAGGAAAACAAAAAGAGTGGGGAATAAAAAGGGAGGAAGAAAACCAATGGTGCGCACAGAACGCTCCGACACGACGCCATGCCTGCATAACAATGAACGGCAACCGATGCTGCCGCTGAATGCGGCCTACCAGGCCATGAATCAACTCGATCTGGAACGGGAAACCAGCAACCCCATGCAGCTCGAACTGCTGCCTCCGGTACAACCGGATCTGTTCATCGACAACCCGCTGCCCGAGGAACGGCCTGTCGATCCACCCCAACGGCAATAGCCCAACATTCAATACTGCCGAAAAAAAAAGCTTTCCAACACCACGATTTGCAATCACTGGAGTAAACCGATGTCCACCAAGGACCATGAACAGGTCTCGATCTATCCATTTTCGCCTGAAAAGCGCGAGGAACTCCTCCGCAAGGCCCGGGAGTGTGTATTCAACTGGACCACGAAGGACGGCTGGGCCGTGGGTGTGGTGCATGCCTTTGTCTGGCACGAAGGGCGTGCCTGGATCACGTGCGGTTCGCATCGACATCGCATCTCTGCGCTTCGCCGCGACCCACGCTGTTCAGTGGTCGTGAGTGGTATCGCTGCACCGGATGGTCCCAATGGCGCCATCACCATCAAGGGGCGCGCGATCATTCATGACGACGAAGCCACCAAGCGCTGGTTTTATCCCGCGCTGGCGCGGGGTCCCTACGGCCGCAATGGCGGTGAGATGACGCCCGAGGCGGAAGCGCAGGCCAAGGCGTTCGAAGAACGGCTGGATTCCCCGCTACGCGTGATCGTCGAAGTTGTGCCGGTGAAATTCATTGAGCTCGACAGCGACAAGATGTCCAAGGACACCGCGGGTCAACTGGATGAAGAAGAACGTGGGCCGATGCTTGAAGCTGATTCCAAGCGTATGCCCGCGGAACTGAAGCGCCTCGGCATCGACTGACAAGGCCGATCGATTGGCACCTGACAGCGCGGCACACGGATGTGCTGCAACTTCCAGCATCGAGCATCCAGCATCCACCGATCGGGAAGCAGCCCCAACGGCAATCTTCAGCGGCGACTGAGGTTGGTCTAAATCCAGAGGGCGGGTGCCGGTCTGGTCACACTGATCCGACCTGTGTGAGATACAAAACTTGATGAATGAACCAAAAACCCTGAGAAAAGACTTCCTGAATGACCTGCCGGATGAAGGTCCGGTGGTCATGGTCAACCTGGTTCGATTCCGAAAGCACTCACTGGACGGCAACGGCACCGGGTGGGATGCCTATAGTCGATACAGCAAAGGCGATATGCCCCTGTTGAAAAAGGTGGGTGGCACGGTTCTGTGGGCAGGACATGTCGAGGGGGTAGCCCTTGGTGAGCTGGCTGACGGGCGATGGGACTGGGTGGTACTGGCTCTGTACCCGTCCCGCTCGGCGTTCCTCGAAATGATGACCTCGACCGAATACGCACAAATCAATGTCGACCGGGAAAACGGTGTTGAGGCCCACGTCATACTCGCCGCGAGCCAGACCTACTCGAAGTTCATGGCCAGAACGGAGCCGCGATAAACGCATCGCAATGCCCCGCAACGACACGGTTCTGCCGCAACCTTCCTGCCGAATCGTTTGCCATGCAACCGGAAGATACCCGCGAGGTCTGCAGAGCAGTCCGGCTTACACCGCTCGCAGCGGCGTCTCGATAAACTCGTTCAGGCCATCGATGTCGTGCGACATGATCACCAGGTCACGCACCCGGCCGTTCCGATCCTCGACATAATCCGCCAGCAACGCCTCTGGCACAAAGCCAAGCCTGCGAAACGCCGCCTGGGCACCGTGTTGATCCACCGTCATGTGCGCGATCAGCTTGCGCAGACCCAGCAAATGGGCAACGTCGAAGATATTGGACGTGAGCACCCGTCCCAGGCCTTGTCCACGATGGGTCGGACCAACGTTGACACGAATCTCGCCAATGCGCCGCGTCCAGGGCGCCGTCTCCCGATGCACCGCAGCGTAACCTGCCAGTCCGGTCTGATCGTAGGCCACCAGCGTTGTCGATTGACCCTTGTCAACGCGGGCTACCCAGTCATCCACCACCTCGGGTTCGGTCAGATCCACACGCAGGAACAGCAGGTCTTCCTCTGGCAACCCACGCGCAAATGCCAGCACGGCGTCGCGATCCTGCGCGGTCATCAATCGCAATTCGATGTTGGCGCCTGATGGCAATGTGACCGCTCTGGGATACTGCGCCGCAACCTTTTCCAGTGACATCGTTCCTCCGATCAAGTGCTTTCTGGTCGCCGATCAATTCGCTCCTGCAAATTGCTCGAGTCGGAGCGCACTGCGCTCCCCGCATGTTCCCGGCATTGGTACAGGGAACATGACGGCACATCCAAGTGCCACAAGGGAAGCCCCGATAGATCATGGCTTCCCTTGTTTATCCAATCGTTGCGCGGCGGCCTGCAGTTCGAGAAACACCTCATCGCTGGCTTCGATGAGCTTCTCCAGATCAGGCAACAACCGCGGCTCGCAGAGAAAGGCATAAAACAACTGTTTGTTGTAGCTGTGGATGGCGATGCCAAGGCCGAGATTTCCGGTCAACAGCAGTACGCCGACGTTGTCCACAATGGGCCTGCCGAGCAGATGCAGGGGTACCTGCACACCGGGGACGTTGGTACAGGTAAAGTTGATCCCGTTGTTGGGCATGCTGGCCGCCATCAGTGGCAGCACAGGGAGCGGTTGCCGTGCAGCCAGGGCAGTTGGGTCCAGCGGTGTGCCGATCAACTGACTCGACACCATGGCCAGTGGCGGCGTGTCGTTGGACTGCTCCATCATCAGCGTCAGTGCCTGTGCTTCATTGCCATTCTTGATGCGATCCGTTTCCCTGCGCACCCGGCTCAGTCGTTCGACCACATCCATGGGCCAGGCCGGCATGATCGGAAAAATCGCCGATACACGGTTGCCGACGGCACCTTTTTCATCTTCCCGGCGAACGCTCACCGGGCAGGCGATGCGCAGGAACTGATCGGCAACTTCAACACCACGTGCCTGCATATAACGGGCAGCAGCTTCGGAAACGACGGTGAGTACCAGGTCGTTGATCGTCCCGCCGAGAACACGACGGACTTCTCTGACCGTCGCAAAGTCGTGTTTGATCCAGCGAAATCGGCGCTGCGGCCCGACCATACCGGCATTGAACGGTGCGGTAATGGCAGGGCGGAGCATGAAGTTCATCATCAGCTGCGTCGCCGTTGCCATGAGTTCACGCCGATCACCGGAGGGGCGCGTCTCCTGGCGTGCAAATCGTGCGGTCGCCTACTCGATGTTTTCCTGAATCGCTTCCGTCATCAGGGTTATGGGTGACGGCAGAGGCTCCGGTTGCCAGGGTTTCGCAGGCGGTGGCGGCGACACGGCTTTGGGGTCCATGTCGAAGATGATGGTCGACAGTTCAACGCCTGAGACTCCGTCGATCATCCGTGGTGGACCCTCTGCAGGAGCAGCGTCTTGCCGACGACACCCTTGATGACATGGAACTTCCACATCGGCTTGTTACGGTCGAGCATCGGCTGGTTCAGCGCCATGGCCGCATCAACACCGTCCCACAATGTGCTGCCTGCAGGCACTTCGTGCAGTTGCACATGATTGGAGAGTTTGAAGTCGGGGTCATCGGCCCACTTGGGGTGCGCCAGGTTGAAGGGGACAAACACCAGCCGCTTGTAGAAGCGTGGCAGCAGATGCATGCGCGCACTGAAGTGTTCGAAGATGTCGTCAAAAGCGAGTTCACCATCCACCACAAAGAGGCTGGCGACGTGTGTCGGACCGCTCGCCGTTTCGGTGTAGACAAAAGACGCATCAGTTCCGGAAAGTCGCATAGTCCCCTCCTGTGCAGGTCAGTCTGCGGAATATTGTGGGCCGGGTCCACCCTGTTCAGTACCGGCCCGGACACAACCTGAACGGGCTGATGGGTCGTCGCGCCGGTTGACAGCCTGGTATCTGAGCCGGCGAAGTGAACCTCAGCTCAACGCGTGGACGGGACTGACTCGGCTGTGCTGCCCTGACGGTTGCGCACAAGACTATTGAAGACCATGGTCACCCAGTCTTCAGGCCCGACACGATCACTGGCCCAGGCCTGATCAAACTCACGCGACGGGTTGGCCAGGAGCACGGCTTCGAGCATCAACCCGTCATCCATCAGCGCCGCGACACGATCGCGAATGGTCACGATCATGTTCCGGTAGACCAGAAGGTCTGCCTTTGATGCCACCCGTCCGTGCCCGGGCACCACGCGTGTCTCGTCATCGATCACGGCCAGCACCGCATCCAGGGCCGGCGCGTAACCGTTGACGTCACCGCCACTGTTGATGTCGATGATCGGGTACAACTCACTGATGTAAAGATCGCCCATGTGCACGACATTGGATTTCGGGAACCAGGCAATCGCGTCGCCATCGGTGTGTGCGTCAGACGTATACAGGAACTGGATCGATTCACCATTGAGATACAGCGACATGGCCCGCGGGAAGGTGATTACCGGTAGCGCCACCCTGGCGACCGGTGGAGACGCGCGACTAAAAAACGCGTGATGCTGCGGAGTCAACATCCGCTCGCGTGACTGATCGTGCGCAAAAATCACCGCACCGGTGCCGGCGAGGGCCTCGTTCATGCCCGTGTGATCCCAGTGCCAATGCGTATTGAAGACGTAGCGCAACGGCTTCGGAGAGAGTTTTCTGATCGTCTCCTGCAGACGTTCATTCAGTTCCGCGAATTCGTTATCGACCAGTAACGCACCATCTTCGCCCGCTGCCAGCACCATGTTGCCGCCGGATGCATGGATGAAGTAGATGTTCTCCCGCAGCGGCTCGACCGTGATCGGCACGTTGGCGAAGTCGTCAGAAAAGCCGGTGGCCGCCTTCCAGGGCTCCGCGAGGACACACCCCGCGCTGCAGGGCTCCGCGAGGACACACCCCGCGCTGCCGGACAGCGCAATCAACAAGCACCACCCGATCAAAGGGAGGCCGTCGGCTCTGGCTGACGTGCCGGTCCTGGCTGAAAGACGAGGTGAGCGGTTGATCAACATGGCGCTCCTGGCAGCATGAATCAGGGGGTAGCGGCGTAATGGCGTGGTGGCGTATGGAAGGTGGTGCACCGCAATACCGGTCTGGACACGGCGCACCCACTTTTCCCGGTCGCCGGGATACGGGACACAGACCTGTATGAATGAATGTGTGCAAGGTTGGTGCCAAATCTGACGATTACCGATGTTGTCGCCGCCTGGACGTGATCGATCCGCGTCGCCAGGGTTTTGTATCGCGTCGAGTACGCAGGCCAGGAAAACGAGGCAGGTGGCGGACGTCGGTGCGGGACTGTGCTGGAACTCTTCGCATTTCGACCCGTGCCCGGTTGCCGGCGCCCGGTAAGGGTTAGTCCTCTACCGCTTCGCCTCGAGGGCTTTCATTGCAGATTCCGACAGGAACCTGGAGCGATTCGCGGATGCTGCGTCGATCATCGCGATCAGCAACTTCGGCAGAGTCACGTTCACCCGCTCGGTCTCCGTGGACAGTTTATGCATGTCGACGTCCACGTAGGCGAACACACCACCGTCAAGATCGAGCTCTTCACCGGTGGAGGGCTCAGCAAGCTGTTCACCATCGATCAGATCGCCTTCTGCGTGACAATAGATCGCCTCTCGTATGCCTTTGACTGGATGCGCAATCGGGAACAACCTGGCGCATCGTGATGAAGTCATTCGGACGAGGTCAGCGATGGTTCATCCCTCAAGACGATACCTGCCGTTGTTGGTCATTGATCTGATCACGGACCGCTCCTGCGCGCCCCCGGGCGCATTTCCGGGAGCCTGCGCGTAGAAGCCGGCTGATGGAGCAGTCACACGGGCACTCGCCCCGGACGTCGATCACGCACACACTATTTCGCCTTGTGTTTCAGCACCGCCTCCCTATCCTCGACCGCATCATGTTCTACCTTTACCACCACCACGATCTGGCTCGACTGGCAGACGTTCTGACCGCGCTGCGAAGGAATGACGTGGTCTCTCCGCTGGCGACGGATCTGGTCCTGGTACCAAACGCCGGCCTGGGACGCTGGCTGAAAATGCAGATCGCCGAGCACGATGGCATCTGTGCGAACCTTTCCACGGCGTTGCCTGCGCCGTTTTTCTGGCAGCTGGTTGCAGACAGCCTGCCGGGTGATCGCCCGGACAGCTCTGCGTACCAACGCGAGAACCTGCGCTGGCACCTGTATGCACTGCTGCCGCGCCTGGCTGCTGAAGTGCCGGAAGTCGCCAGTTACCTGGAAGGCACCTCGCTGGAACTGCGTCGCTGGCAACTTGCCGAGCGCCTGGCAGACCTGTTTGATCAATACCTGATCTATCGCCGTGCAATGCTGCTGGATTGGGAACGCAGTACCGGCAAGCACACGGACGAACACACTCCTCCGGCCAGCTGGCAGGCACCGGTCTGGCGTCTGCTGGTCTCCCGGCTCGGCCCGAATCACCGAGCCCGGCTGCTCGGCGAGTTTGTCCAACGGATCGAATCTGGCGCGTCGCTGAATACGGACGGTTGGCCGCGACGGCTTTACTGCTTCGGTCTGGGCAATCTGCCACCCGACTACCTGCGTCTGCTGTATGCCATCGCGCAGCACACGGACGTCCACTTTTTCATGCACAATCCGAGCGACATCTACTGGGGTGACATCGAGAAGCGGCCGACTCCGCGTGATGTCGCACTCGACGGTGAGCCACTGCCTGGCGAAGAAATGGTCTTCACCGGGCACCCGCTGCTGGCGAGCCTTGGTTACGCTGGCCGGGATTTCCTGCGCCTGATCTACTCCGATGAATTCTCGGGCATTCGCGAGCTGGAACTCGGTGAGGTGCTCGCCTACACACCACCCGGCGACGACTCGCTGCTGCATCGTTTGCAGTCCGGTGTGATCCGCATGCACGCAACTTGCAACACATCAGGATCATCTGCCAGGCTCGAACCAGATGACCATTCGTTACAGGTGCACGCCTGCCACGGCATCCTCCGCGAAGTGCAGGTCTTGCATGACCAGCTCCTCGGCCTGCTTTCCCTCGACCCGACACTGCAACCGCGCGACATCATTGTGATGACGCCTGCCATCGCCGATTTTGCACCAGCCATCGAAGCCGTGTTCGGTGGTGCCAGGGGACTGATGTCGATTCCATTCAACACCTCGGATCAACCACGCCGTGGCAGTCACCCGATCGTGCTCATCTTTCGGGCCCTGCTCGACCTGCCGCTCTGGCGCTGGGAGGCCAGTCAAATCATCGGGCTGGTGAACGTACCGGCAGTGATGCGACGCTACAACCTTGAGGGCACGCAGGTCGATGATCTGCAGCGCTGGATCGCCGCTGCAGGAATCCGTTGGGGCATCAATGCCGATCATCGCGAGCAGATGGACGCAGGGCACTGGGACCAGAACAGCTGGACGTTCGGCCTGGATCGACTGCTGGCCGGAGTCGCACTGTCGGACCCGGACACCCTTGCCTCAGGCATCGCACCCGTGGTTGATCTCGAAGGCGGTGCGACGGCGGCGCTCGGCCGGCTCTGGTTGCTGATCGACCGGCTCAGGCATTGGCGTGCAGCATTGCCCGGTCAGGCCTCGGCCATCATCTGGCAGGAACGGCTGAACGTATTGTGCGCCGATATTTTCCTCGTCGATCCGGATGATCGCGAAGAGCAGGCAGCGCTGCGCTGTGTCTTCGATGCCATATCCGTGCTGGGCTCCGCGACCGACAACATCAATGACACGCCACTGTCGTGGGAAGCCGTGCGCGAGATCATCGACAGCGAACTCGAAGGCAGCGGACAGCGCCAGCCTTTCCTGGCCGGCGGGGTCAGCTTCTGCGGGCTCATGCCACTGCGCACCGTACCATTTCGGGTGGTGTGTCTGCTCGGCATGAACGAGGGCAATTTCCCGAGACAGGATCGCAACCGTTCGATCAATCTGATCCGCAAACATCCACACCTGGGCGACACCAGTGCGCGTGATGATGACCGCTTGCTGTTTCTGCAATGGCTGCTCGCCTCGCGCGATGTGTTCTACATCAGCTACACCGGGCAGGACACCAGCAGCGGTGAGACTCTGGAACCGTCCACCGTGGTGGCGGAGCTGCTCGACTTCATCGCGCGCAACCTGTTCGATGTCAACGGACGAGTCAACACACGGGCCTCACTGATCACCCATCAGCCCATGCAGCCGTTCAGCCCGCGTTACTTCCGCACGACCCTCGGCGCCAACCCGATCGATCCTCGTGTGTTCACCTTTCGCAGTGCGTGGCGACCCGGCACCCAGGCACTGTTTGGCGAGCGTGGTGCCCTGCCCTCGTTTGTCGACGGCAGCCGGGCACCGTCGTCAGAACCTTCGCCGCTCGGGCTCGACGAACTGAAGCGGTTTTTCAATCATCCCGCGAAGTACTTCCTGCGCGATGTATTGCAACTCGATCTGGAGATCGAGTCCCCGGCAGCCCATGATGAAGAGTCGATCGACGTGTCACCACTCGACCGACACGGACTGCGCCAGAGCCTCTTTGCCACTGCACGCGCTTCGGGACCGCTTCCTGATGAACCGTCCCCGCTGATCCAGGCGCAGGGGGTATTGCCACCGGCGCCACTCGATGGTGAGCCGTACCGCGCCCTTGCCACCGAGATGAATAGCCTGTGGCTGTTATGGCACGACACCCGTCCAGTGAGTGAACCTGAAGTGGTCGCCATCGACCTCCAACTGGACAACGGCATTCGCGTGGTCGGTCGAGTCGGCGATGTTCGACCCGAGGGCTTGTGCCGTATCGAGCCAAGGCGACTGCGCGCCCATCATCTGCTGTCCCATTGGATTGACCTGCTTGCACTGGCTTCCAGCGGCTGCACGGGAAAACTTGCCTGCGGTGGTTTTGATGACCAAGGCGAACTCGAACTGCGATTGGGCAACATCGAACCCGTCGTTGCACAAACACATCTGAAAACGCTTACCGCGTGGTATCTCGAAGGTCAGCAGCGTCCTTTGATGTTCCTTCCCGCACTCGGCGAGGAATTTGTCAAATACCTCTGTGCAAAAACGCCGCTCACAACCGACGCAGCGCTCGACAAGTGCAACAAGAGGCTGAACAACGACTACTCAAGCACCTGGCCCAAAAACGACGCCTGGTTCGCTCCCATACTGGCGGATGACCCCCACCCGCTCGGGGACGACGCCACAACCAGTGAATTCTGCCGGATCGCACAGGAGGTCATCGCGCCAATGGTGAACTCTCTGGAAATAGCGGACAGGAAGACCTGGTTTGCCGTATTAGCCCCTGACACAGGGTCGCGCCCATGAACCGCGAACCCTTCGACCTGCTTGATTTCCCGCTCGATGGCCTGCGACTGATCGAAGCCAGCGCCGGTACCGGCAAAACATTCAGCCTGGCGGGTCTTTATCTGCGACTGCTGGTGGAAAAGCGGCTCGACGTACGAGACATCCTGGTGATGACTTTCACCCGCGCGGCGACGCAGGAATTGCGGGAGCGGATCCGGGTTCGTCTTGGCACTGCCGCGCTGATCGCGGCCGATCCTGCAAACGCGGTGCCGGGAAACAAGGACCATGACATCGCCCTCGCCATCATAGACAAAGCGGCCAACCACGAACCTCGTTCACGTATTGCGCGCCGACTGCGCGACGCCGCAGCACGCATGGACGACGCGACGATCAGCACCATCCACGCCTTTGCGCAGCAGGCCGCACAGGAAAACGCATTCGACTCCGGCCTGCCCTTCGACCGTGGCATACAGGTGGATGACGCAGGCGTACAACACGAGGCTATCACCGATTACTGGCGTAGCCAGGTGTTTGGACAGTCGCGCGCGCAGGCAAACGCGTTCCTGGAGTTATGGCGTTCGCCGGAAAAGCTCAAGAAGGACCTGGGTCCAGTCCTGAATAAGCCACACCTTGAACTTTGGGACCCGAATGGCGGGCAGCTCGCAGTGCTGACTGCGACGGGACGCAAGCTCTGGTCGAAACAGAAACAGGATCTGGAGATTCTGCTGAGCCAGGCGATGGAAAACGACGCCCTGCTGAAGGCGGAGAGGTTGTACAAAACCATCGTCGCGGTTGGCGGCGTTGCTGAGTTTCTGGCGACGCTCGAAGCGGGTCTTGCGGGTACTGCATCTGGCTATCCTGCCCTGCCGGCGTGGCTCGCGGACCTGGCGACCGTCGAGGACATCGGGAATCACTTCAAGAAGAACAAAAAGTCTGCCATCTACAAGCCACAGGACCCTGCGCTGCTGATGGCAATGGCATCGCTGACGCCCGTCGCTCGAATCGCTGCAACCCGAGCTGCGCTGACCGCAGTTCGAAGCAACATCCGCGCTCGCAAACGCGCCGCTCGTCAGTTCAGTTTCGCCGACATGATCGAATCACTGCACGAAGCGATCACTGATCCTGATCGAGGCGAGGCACTCGCCGCAGCGCTGCACCGCAACTGGCCCTATGCGCTGGTCGATGAGTTCCAGGATACCGATCCCCTGCAGTACGAGATTCTTCGTGCCATCTACAGGCGCCGTGCATCCGGCGCACTGGTGATGATCGGCGACCCGAAGCAGGCCATCTATGCTTTTCGCGGTGGTGACGTGTTTGCGTACCTGCAGGCTGCGCATGACGCCGATGGCTGCTATGACCTCGATACCAACTACCGTTCAACCCAGGGTGTGCTCAACGGCATCGAGTCGCTCTTTCTTGGCGCAACTGGGCAGACCCAGCACGGTCCGTTTCTGATTCCGCAGATCAGCTTCCAACCCGTGAAATGCGGTCGTTCACCTGGCGACCGGGTACTCCTTCAGAACGGCTCGCCGATCCCATCGATAACCACCTGGATGGTTGAAGAAAGCGGATTGACGGCCGAACAAGGTCGTCAACGTCTGCTCGACGCAACCGTCAGCGAGATCTGCAGCTTGCTTGAACCTGACACCGGCGCCCGGGTGCAGCGGGCTGATGGCACCCAGGCACCGGCAAGACCTGGAGATATCGCGGTACTGGTCAACAGCAACCGGGAAGCTGCCAGCCTGCAGCGTTCGCTGGCTCGTCACGGAATTGCGGCGGTGTGCCTGCATCGCGACAGTGTGTTCGGGAGCGAGGAGGCAAAGGATCTGCTCCTTGTGCTGCGTGCTGCTGACAGCACCCCACGGCTTCCCGCCATTCGTGCAGCACTGCGCGGTCCGCTGCTCGGATTGCGTATGGCAGATCTGCTCGCGCTGGCCGAAGACGAGGCTGCGTGGCAACAGTGGATCACCCGATTCCAGGCGGCTCATGAAGACTGGCGAGCGCGTGGTGTGCTTGCCTTGCTGGAACCCATGCTGCAGGCCGCCGCCCCAAGACTGCTGGCGCTGGACGACGGTGAACGGCGCATGACGAACTACTTGCAACTGGGCGAACTGCTGGCGGAAGCCGAAACCGAAACGTTTGGTTCTACCGGCCTGATTCGCTGGCTTGCCGAGCAGATCGACGATCCGAAGGGCGAAGCCATCTCGGATGCCAGACAGTTGCGGCTGGAATCCGAGGATGCGCTGGTACGTATCGCGACCATTCACAAGGTGAAGGGGCTGCAGTACCCGATCGTTTTTGTGCCGTTTACACCCTCACTGGGCGCCAAATCCCTGGCGTCGCCCTGGGTCTTTCATGACCACAGCAGTCGCGCCTGGGCAGACTTTGGCCTGCACGGTGATGCGAAGAAGTCCTGGGCCATGCAGGAAGCCCGCGCGGAATCGCTTCGCCTGTTGTACGTCGCGCTCACTCGCGCAGAACAGGCTTGTTACATCGGCTGGGGAGCTATCAAGAGCGCGCAGAACTCGGCGCTTGCCTGGTTGCTGCACTCGGAGGATGGGGTTGATCCCGGCATGATTGCCGGACCGACCGCAGCCCTTCCCGATTGGTTCGGCACGGCTTGCGTCAACACAAGACTGGCAGATTTCGCTGAGCGTGCCGCGGGAGCAGTTCGGATTGCGCCACTGCCAGCTCCGCTGGCACCGACCTATCGCGCCCTCGCCGGACCAGCACCGGATGGAAACGCTCGCGAAGATCTGCCCGCGCGACGGCCGGACTGGTCGGTGTTCAGCTTTTCGCGGCTGGTGGCTGGTGGCAAACAGCGGCTACCCACCACCGGTGTTGACGATGAATCGCGCGACCCGATACCCGAAACACAGCCCGCGAGTGGGGGCGTCTCGATTGCAATGCGAGGCATCCCATTGCGCGGCGCGACATTTGGCGTTGCCGTTCATCAGATTCTCGAAGCCATCGACCCTTCCACATGGCCTGAAGCCGGCGCTGCAACCGAGAAGCAGTTGATCGCAAGGCATCTGCGAAACGCCGGTGTTCCGCTCGGCGAAGACGATGCCCGCGATGCACTGCTCGACGCAGTCTCGGACATGATCTCCCACACCGTGCATACACCATTGCCACAGATCGGCCCGCTTGCGAGTGTGCCCGCCGATCGGCGCCTGGTGGAAATGGAGTTTTTCTTAAGGCTCGGTGGCGAACGTAGCGGAGTCCTGCTGGATCACATGGCGACACACGGATATGGCCTGGGGCTGCCCCACGAGCGCAGGCAGCAGGCCTTGAACGGATTGATGCAGGGGTTTGTCGATCTGACCGTGGAAGCCGATGGTCGTTACTGGATCATCGATTACAAGACCAACGATCTCGGCACACGCGTCGAGGACTATTCACCCGACGCGCTGCTTCAGGCAGTTCGCCACGGGCACTACGATCTGCAGTACCTCATCTACCTGGTGGCGTTGCACCGTCACCTGCAACGCACGCTGCCGACTTATGACCCGGACCGCCACCTCGGTGGCGCGCAGTATCTGTTCCTGCGTGGCATGAATGGTACCCATGCCGATACGGGAGTTTTCATCGACAGGCCGCCTGCCGGGTTCATCCTGACTCTGGATGGCCTGTTCTCCCGTGCGGGTCTCAACCCATGAGCTCGCTGCTTGAGCGCCTGCGCCATGCCTTACAGGAGGAGCGAATCGCACCACTTGAACTCGCGCTCGCTGACTGGTGTCTTCGTCATGGAGGCAGCGAACCTGTTGCCCTCGCCCTGGCGCTGACCGCACGGGCGGTGAACGAAGGTCATGGCTGTCTCGTCTTATCCAGCACAGGCCCGGCAATTCCCGGTGAAACTGCGTTCTGCGCCGCTGACAATTTCACCCACGCACTGCAGGCAAGCCCACTGGTAGGCGAACCGGGCACGGGTTGTCCGCTGATACTCGAAGGCCATCGCCTGTACCTGCATCGCTACTGGGCCTATGAATCGCGGCTAGCGTCGCGACTGAAGGACCTGCTCGCACAAACACCATCTGCCGTAGATACCGCAGCACTCGGGCGCGATGGCGGCCTGTTCGACTACGGCTGGGTGAACGAGCATGAAACGCATTGGCAGGCTGTGGCGGCGGCAATCGCCCTGCGCCACCGTTTTGTCGTGATCTCCGGTGGCCCTGGGACCGGCAAGACTTACACCGTGCTGAGGCTCATCCGTCTCATGGTGGAAGCCGCGCTCACGGTCGGCCAGACACCGCCGGTCATACGACTCGCCGCGCCAACCGGCAAGGCCGCAGCCCGGATGATGGAATCGATTCGTACCGGGCTCGCATCCCTTGCTGACGGCGAATCGCTGCGTACACGTCTGCCGGACAAGGCCTCAACGCTGCACCGGTTGCTGGGCCTGCACGGCAGTACCGTCATGCCACGCCACCATCGGGACAATCCACTGGCCGCCGATGTGGTGATCGTCGACGAAGCATCCATGATCGACCTGCCCATGATGGCCAAGCTGGCGGATGCGCTACCCGATCATGGTCGACTGATCCTGCTCGGTGATCGTTACCAGCTGGCTTCCGTGGAATCCGGCTCGGTGCTCAGCGAACTGTGTTCGGCGGCCGGCGAGAACGCGTTTTCTGCATCGCAGCGTCAGGCGTTGTCTGCCTTGTTGCCGGCTCAGCGCGAGCCATCCACATCCTCACCGCTGGCTGATCATGTCGTCACCTTGCAGACGAGTCATCGATTCCAGCCCCAGAGCCCGATCGGCCGTCTGGCCAGCGCGGTGAATGCCGGCAATGCCGACGCTGCAATCACTGTCGGGCAGGAAGGCAGCCTCGATGTTTGTCTCAATTTCGACGGCGCAGAACACCTCGATGCACTCGTCAGGACGCTCGCCGATGCGTACACACCGCTGTTGGACACCACTTCACCTGAAGCAGCCCTCCAGACTCTCGACGCAGTCCGCCTGCTGACCGCCAACCGCATCGGCCCGAACGGTGCAATCGCGATGAACCAGCGAATCTTCGAACAGCTGGCGCAGCGCCGCAGTCTGGATGATCAGCAGCGCTGGTATCACGGGCGACCTGTGATGGTGCTGCAGAACGACTACCGAATCGGTCTTTATAATGGAGATACCGGTGTGTGTCTGCTGGGAGAGGACGGACAGCTGCGAGTCTGGTTCCGAACCGAAACAGGGCTGCAGATGCTGCTGCCCACAGCCATGCCTGCACACGAGACCGCGTTTGCGATGACGGTACACAAGAGTCAGGGCTCCGAGTTCGATGCGGTGTGGCTGTTGCTGCCTGCAACAGATAACCCCGTGCTGAGCCGCGAACTGATTTACACCGGTATAACAAGGGCAAAAACACGTCTGACTCTGCTGGGACCGGAAGCTGTGTTCCGGATGGCGGTGAGTCGGGTCATTCAGCGGGATTCAGGTTTGGCGGAGAGGTTGATCGCGCCAGCCTGATTCAAAGGCAGTTTTGAACCTGTGCGGGCTTCAAAACTCCAGCAGTGAGCAGTGAGCAGTGAGCAGTGAGCAGTGAGTAGGAAGCAGTGAGTTACCTGGTCCGAGAGAATCCGCACTCACGCGACCACCAGGGAGCGGGCGGCATGTTCCAGAACGGCTCGAGCTTGCTCCAGTGTCACTCCAGGAAACCACTCAAGACACTCCGATAGTTGTGCGCCGTCCTCCAGATTTTCAAGTTGTGATGCCACTAGCCCGGGGACGGCGGAAACCCATGCTCCACGGACCCTGTCGGGCTCGCGATGTACTTAAAGTCCAAGTGGTCCAATCGATCAGGTCTGGAGTTTACCCCTGGCAGACCCCTGCTTCTATGAAGAAGCAGGGGCAGAAGCAGGGGCAGAAGCAGGGCGCAGAAGCAGGCTGCACTGGCCCAGGATGACTCACGCTCACTCCCGGGCGCTTCTTCAAAGATCTGTCATCACGGTCTGGTTCGTGGGCAAGGCAACTTCACGCGCGCTCAATCTTTGGCGCATCGGCTTTCGCCTCGGAGGCGATTTTACCCGCGCCAGTTGGCTCAACGCCCGAACCATGCAGAATCCGCATGTTGGCGTGGCCAAGATGGTGCAGCCCAAATGCCGACTGGATCGCGTTGTACATGCCCTGCGCGTCCAGCGACTGGTTAACCGACATTTTCGCAAGCTTCAGACCCATGCTTGGCTGGCGGGCAATCTTCTCTGCCAGCGCAAGCGTTGCGCTTTCCAGATCTTCGCGCTTGACGACACGATTCACCATGCCAAGTTCCTTGGCCTCCTGGGCGGAAATGGACTCGCCCGTGAACAGCATCTCCTTGGCACGTCGATGGCCGACTTCCCAGGCGTGCACAAAGTACTCAACACCATTGACGCCGAAGGCCACCACCGGGTCGGAGAACTGTGCGTCTTCGCTGGCCACCACCAGATCAAACGGCCACACCAGCATCAATCCGCCCGCAATGGCCTTGCCCTGCACAGCGGCGATGGTTGGCTTCGGCATGTTGCGCCACCGCCAGCAGAAACCGAGAAAAACTTCCTGCTCATGCGCCATATGCCCTTCCTGACCTGGACGTGCGTACCCGCCCACACCCATTCTCGGTGGGCCGAAGTCGCCGGGGCGGCCACTGCCTGCCTTGCCCTTGATGTCGTGCCCGGACGAAAAGTGCGGACCATCAGCACCAATGATGACCACATGCACGGAGTCATCATGCATCGCGGCGTCCAGTGCGGCGTCGATCTCGTAGAGCATCTGCGTATTCTGTGCGTTGCGGGCCTCCGGCCGCGCCAGCATGATGCGTGCAACGTTTGCACTCGGCCGCTCGTAGCGGATCATTTCGAACTGTTTTTCAATCGCTCCCATCGGTAGTCTCCTGGGTTGTTTCCCCTGTTTGATGTCCTGGCCCGGACTGTTCATGAACATTCTGCTGCGGCTGCCGATAGTCGTGAAAACACAGCGCGTGCTCCTTCCAGGTGCTCGCCGTACTGGTAAGTACGACTGCGCGCTTTCCTGTCCGCGCCACACTGTCTTTTCGCGCATCTCGTCACTGGCGACGAACCTTCATGAACAGTCCGGGCCAGTATATTCCCCAACGTCTGAAGACTGCTGGCCGTTGTTCCATTAGGCTCCGTATGGGTAGTCTGAGCGATGGCGCTTCACGGTACTTGGCAACGGTAAACGCGAGGATCTGTCATGCATGCGAGCTGTCTCTGTGGTTCGGTCACCTGGGATATCGACGCGCCCGTGGAGTCGATGTCGGACTGCCATTGTTCCGTCTGCCGAAAGACACACGGCACCGCGTTTGCAACCTATGTGATGGCACCAGCGGACGAGCTCTCCATCCAGGGCCGCGAGCACATTGTGCGTTTTGATTCATCGCCTGACTTCTATCGCAACTTTTGTGGCGGTTGCGGATCGGTTGTACCTGGCGCGACTTTTGACGGCAGCGTCTTTCTGCCCGCCGGCAACTTCGACAGTGATCCGGGCGGCCGCCTTGAGGCCCACTGGTTTGTCCGATCAACGCCGTCGTGGTACACGATCACCGATACCCGGCCGCGCTTCGAGACTTTCCCACCCGGGTTCCCAACACCACTCGCACCGGATGAACCTCGCGACGACGGTGCCGCGCCGATCTGTGGCTCGTGTCAGTGCAATGCGGTTGCCTTCGAAAGTACCGAGCAGGCAATGATCTGCCGACACTGCCACTGCACACGTTGCCGCAAGGCACGCTCGGCCGCGCATGCATCAAACCTCGTGGTGCCAATCGGCGGCTTTCGCTTCACGCGCGGCGAGCATCACCTCACCACTTACAAGGTGCCGGACGCGCAGTTTTTCACACAGGCTTTTTGCCATACCTGTGGTTCACCCATGCCACGTGTCGACACCGCGCGCGGTTTTGTGGTGGTGCCGATGGGTTCGCTCGACGCAGACCCGGGCGTCCGCCTCGACAACCACATCTTTGTCGGCTCAAAAGCGCCGTGGTTCAACATCACGGACTCTCTGCCGCAGTTCGACAAACAACAGCCGATGTAGTGCGAAGTCGTGGCCGGGCTGTATCCTTGGATTTTCAAGAACAGCAACCGGAGTACACCATGATCGATCTGCACTACTGGCCCACGCCAAACGGAAAGAAGGTCACCATCCTGCTCGAAGAGTGCGAGATGCCCTATAACGTCGTGCGGTGCAATATCGGCCGGGGGGATCAGTTCACACCGGAATTCCTGAAGATCAATCCCAACAACCGGATGCCGGCGCTGGTGGATCACGAACCCATGGGCGGCGGCGCACCGATCACGCTGTTCGAGTCCGGTGCGATCATGATGTACATCGCTGAAAAAGCCGGCCAGTTTTATCCGCAGGCGCCTCGAGCGCGTTATGACGTGGTGCAGTGGATCATCTGGCAGATGGCGAATCAAGGTCCCAAGACCGGCGAATGCGGTCACTTCCGACGGCTTGGGGATACACAGGGCGACCAGTCGTATGCCGTGCGCCGCTTCACCGATGAGGTGAACCGGATGTACGGCGTGCTGAACAACGCCTTGTGTGACAAGCGTTACCTGATTGGCGACGAGTACACGATTGCCGACATGATCTGTTATCCGTGGACCGTCGGCTGGCAGGGTCAGGGCCAGGATCTCAACGAATTTCCATACTTCAAGCGCTGGTTCGATGAACTTGGCGAACGCCCTGCGGTACAGCGCGGCATGGCTGTGGGTAACGACTTCGCGCAGGACTTCTCGAAACTTTCACCGGAAGAGATCGATCAGCTGCGCAAGCTGCTCTACAACCAGCGGGCAAGGCCGGCACCAGCGGGCGGGTTGTTGACGGTTTGAACACGGGAGAGATCATCGTGAACTTCCGGAACTGACCGCGGTCACGCAGGTCACTGGCCCGCAAAAAAAATGGCGACGGACACCGCCAGGGTCAATCGAAGATTGCCGAAGGCGAGCCAGATCAATGGCAGCGCAACGGCAGCAAGCACCAGTCCGATGCACATGCCTGTGCGAAATTCCCCGATCCGCAGGTGCGCGATACCGTCGTGTGGACGACTCGATCGTTACCACGCACTGACTTCGGAACAGCTCGGCGGAACAGATCGGCGCAGCGTCACCAAAAAGTTATAGTGCGGTCTGACCCGCGGTTAAACGTGCAATGGTGCGGGCACCGGAGCGGTCTGCACAGAGCACAGGCGACACATGTCCACCCGTAACCTCGAATATTTTTTTCATCCCCGTTCGGTGGCGCTGATCGGTGCCAGCGCGAAGCCTGCTTCCGTCGGCGCCACGGTACTGGCCAACCTGATCTCGGCAGGATTCAAAGGCCCCATATGGCCAGTTAATCCAGGTTACACAAGCCTGTGCAGTCTGGTCTGTTACCCAAGCGTCGATGCGCTACCCGGCGCACCGGATCTTGCAGTGATCGCCACACCGGCAGCGACGGTCCCGGCGTTGATCGACAGGTTAGGCCGCCGCGGCACAAAGGCTGTGGTCGTCATCTCTGCAGGTTTTGCCGAACGGGGTACACCCGAAGGTCGCGCCCTGCACGATGCTGCGCTCGCTGCAGCACGTCCCTGGCTGCTGCGCATCGTGGGACCTAACACCATTGGTTTGCTGGTGCCGGATATCGGACTCAATGCCAGTTTTGCCCATCTGTTCCCGCAATCCGGAAATATTGCCTTTGTCACCCAGTCCGGTGCGTTACTCACCTCGGTGATGGACTGGGCGCACTCCCGCGGAATCGGCTTTTCCCGGTTGATTGCGCTCGGCAGCATGGCCGATGTGGACTTCGGAGACACGCTCGATTATCTGGCCAGCGATGACACGACCGAGGCCATCCTGTTGTACGTGGAAGCGATCACGCATGCGCGAAAATTCATGTCGGCTGCACGGGCAGCGGCTCGCAGCAAGCCGGTGATCGTCTGCAAGTCTGGGCGCCACGCTGCCGGTGCAAGAGCTGCGATGTCCCACACCGGTGCTCTGGCAGGTGCCGATGCTGTTTATGACGCTGCCTTTCGCCGCGCCGGGATGCTGAGGGTACTGACCCTGGAGGAACTGTTCGACGCGGTGGAGTCCCTGGCTACTGTACGTCCACCCTCCGGCGAGCGACTGGCCATCGTGACCAACGGTGGCGGTGTCGGCGTAATGGCCACTGACAGCTTGATGGACGTCGGTGGTCGCCTGGCGGAACTCACGTTGTCGACACTGTCCGGACTTGATGCCGTACTGCCCGCAACGTGGTCACATGGTAACCCCATCGACATGGTGGGGGATGCTACACCGGAACGTTATGCGCAGACACTGGCCAAAGTCATCGTCGCTCCGGAAGTTGATGCAACGCTCGTACTGCATGTGCCCGTGTCCGTGGCCTCGCCTACCGAGATCGCCGTCCGTGTGATCGATGCCTGTCGCGCGCATCCGGAGGCAACCGTGCTGACGAGCTGGATCGGCGGACAGAGCGTAGCCAACGCGCGGGAACGTTTTGTGGCGGCCCGGGTGCCGACCTTCAATACACCCGGCGAGGCTATTCAGGCATTTGTTCGCCTGGTTGAATATCGGCGTGTACAGAAGATCCTGCTGGAAACACCGGCGGCGGCGGCAGAGCCCTTCGCGGCCGATCTGCCCACTGCCCGACGACTGATCGCAACCGCACTGAAAGAAGGACAGACCCTCATGGACCCGGCAAGCGCCCGTGCGCTGGTCACGGCCTATGGCATTGCGGTGTTGCCAATGCGCAGATGCCGATCTGCCGCAGCGGCGGCACGGGCGGCAGCAGAAATCGGTGTTGCCGTGGCACTGAAGATCTGGTCCCCGGACATCACCCACAAAACTGACGTCGGCGGCGTGACGCTGAACCTGGAGGGTTACGATGCGGTGCTCGCGGCAGCGCGCGCGATGCGCAGGCGCATTGGCCGCGAGCGGCCTGACGCCCGGCTGACAGGCTTCACGGTGGAGCCGATGCGACGTGCGCGCGATGGTTACGAACTCATCGTTGGTGCCTATGAAGACAAACAGTTTGGTCCGGTGATCCTGTTCGGGCACGGTGGCATCGCCGTCGAACTGCATGATGACAAGGCGATAGGACTGCCGCCGCTGAATCGTCAATTGGCACGCGATCTCATTGATCGCACCCGAATAAGCCGTCTGCTGGCGGGCTTCCGCGGGTTGGCACCGGTCGATCTGGAGGGTATCGAACAGGTCATCTGCCGGGTTTCACAACTGGTGATCGAACTGCCCGAGGTAATCGAACTCGACATCAATCCCTTACTTGCGGATGCCAGCGGGGTCTGCGCGCTGGACGTGCGGGTACGCATTGCCAAGCCCGCAGTGTCAGGTAGCGGTCGCCTGGCGATCCGGCCATATCCCGTAGAGCTCGAAGCCCGGTTCGCTGATGGTGCCGCCGGACGAGAGCTGCTGCTTCGGCCAGTTCGAGCGACGGATGGACCGTTGCTGCAACAGGTTGATTTTACCCGGGAGGACTTTCGCCTGGCGATGCAACGCAGCGCGCGGCTGGCGAGCCGCCGCATTGCACAGATCGACTACGACCGGGATATCGTTCTCCTGCTGCTGGATCCCGCCGTTGAGGGCACAGACTCGCTGCAGGGTGTGGCCACACTGAACGTTGACCCTGACGGAGACCGTGCGGATGTGGGGTTGGTGGTTCGACGCCTCATCAGTCAGCGGGTGGTCGCCTGGTTCTTCGACCGGCTGATTGTGTGCGCACAAATGAAGGATATTGATGTCTTGCATGTACCGGCGTCCGAAGACGACCTGCTGCAAGCCATATTTGATGATACCGGTTTTTCTGCCACAGGCCTTGTCAACACACTCGCCATGCAGCTTCCGCATCGTTAGCCCGCTAGCCCGGACTAATCATGAAGGTTCGTCGCCAGTGACGAGATGCGCGAAAAGACAGTGTGGCGCGCACTGGAAGGCGCGCAGTCGTACTAACAGTACGGCGAGCACCTGGAAGGATCACGCGCTGTGTTTTCGCGACTATCGGCAGCCGCAGCAGAAAATTCATGAATCGTCCGGGCTAGGCAAGGACGGGTGATCGCATCGTGCTTGGGCGGGGCAAGACAATGAACAAACGAAGGGCAGAAAACAAACGGATGAGAACAAACGGGTGCCGACGTGTCGCGTACATCTGCACCTTGCGCCTTGCCTGCAGTTGTCGGGAACATGATCCTGAACGGGCCAGCGGCGTTCTGTTCACGCCAGAAAATAGCAGGCGCACGTTAATCCGGGTGTTGCGGTGGTTTGTGTCTGTAAACCTGTTTGTTGCGGTTGGCAGCTGGGCGGACCCAGGCACGAAACTCGTCGTGGAAGTCGATTCGGCAAAGCGCGAAATGCGCGTGTTGCAGGACCACGAGATCCTGGCAGTCTTCAACCCGATTTCGGTCGGTCGCTGGGGCGTCAGCGAGGAAAAGTTGAGCGGCGATGGCAAGACGCCTGTTGGCGATTTTCGCATCGCCTGGGTAAAAGCCACGGGCGAATTCGGGCCTTTCCTGGGAATCGATTATCCGTCGCTCGCACGCGGCGAAAAGGGCCTTGCCGCGGACGAGATCAGTCAGGCCGAGTTTGATGCCATCCAGAAAGCGCATGCCCGAGGGCGCGTACCCCCGCAGGGCACTCGGCTCGGAGGGTACATCGGTATTCATGGTCTGGGTGCAGCGGATCCCGATATCCACCATGACATGAACTGGACCAGGGGTTGCATCGCTGTCACCAATATCGAGATGGAACAACTCTTGAAATGGGTGGGTGTGGGCACCATTGTGAAAATAGACTAGGAGTCTGTCGGACTTGAGCGATCGTAGCGAGCCGAGTGGGAGAGCGAGGACAGTTTTTCACGATTTCGAGGCGCATGGTGGAACCATGCAACGAGAAATCGGGGAAAAATGGACCG
>Ga0105050_10000567_pt1 | contig 57065 bp, 45 predicted proteins | sample FRY01_FD_78088 | JGI IMG/M metagenome (GOLD analysis project Ga0105050, IMG submission 78088) | Freshwater microbial communities from Lake Fryxell liftoff mats and glacier meltwater in Antarctica - FRY-01 | ecosystem: Environmental > Aquatic > Freshwater > Ice > Glacier meltwater ...
TGGGCCGCCCCAAGCCGGATCAGCCCCCTCGGGGGGCAGCGACCCGCGCAGCGGTGGAGCGTGGGGGCAACCGATCCGGCGCTGGGCCGCCCCAAGCCGGATCAGCCCCCTCGGGGGGCAGCGACCCGCGCAGCGGTGGAGCGTTGGGGCAACCGATCCGGCGCTGGGCCGCCCCAAGCCGGATCAGCCCCCTCGGGGGGCAGCGACCCGCGCAGCGGGGGAGCGTGGGGGCAACCGATCCGGCGCTGGGCCGCCCCAAGCCGGATCAGCCCCCTCGGGGGGCAGCGACCCGCGCAGCGGGGGAGCGTGGGGGCACAAGCTGTCAGTTGCTGAACTTAAACACCGCGGTGCTGGCGAGCAGGTTGGGCAGGTGGCGCACCTCGCGGCCTTCGTGCAGGCCAAAGCTGTCTTCCACCCGCAGGCCACAGCTGCGCGCCAGCACCTCGAAATCGGCGAAGGTGCCAACCCGGATGTTGGGCGTGTCAAACCACTGATACGGCAGGTGCTTGGTCACCGGCATGCGGCCTTGCAGCACCGCCAGCCGGTTCGGCCAATGGGCAAAATTCGGGAACGCCACCACGCCGGTGCGGCCCACGCGCGCTGTCTCGCGCAGCATGATTTCGGCGTTGCGCAGGTGTTGCAGCGTGTCGATCTGCAACACCACATCGAATGAGCCGTCTTCAAACACCGCCAGCCCGTCTTCCAGGTTGAGCTGCAACACATTCACGCCACGCTGGATGCAGGCCAGCACCTTGGCGTCATTGATCTCCACGCCGTAGCCGGTGCAAGCCCGGTTTGTCTGCAGGTGCGCCATGAGCGCGCCGTCGCCGCAGCCCAGATCGAGCACGCGCGAACCTGGCGGCACCTGGCGGGCAATGCTGTGCATCACACCGGGTTCGCTCATGTGCCTATCCCCTTCATCACGGTCTGATCGAAATACGCGCGTACCGCCGCAAGGTAGCGCGGGTCCTCCAGCAAAAATGCGTCATGGCCGTGCGGTGCGTCGATCTCGGCGTAACTCACCTCGCGCTGGTTCTCCAGCAGCGCCTTCACCATCTCGCGGCTGCGTGCCGGTGCAAAACGCCAGTCGGTGGTGAAACTGATCAGCAGGAATTTCGCAGTGGCCCGCGCCAGCGCTTCAGCGAGACTTCCGCCGTGGGCTCGCGCCGGGTCGAAGTAATCCAGTGCACGCGTGAACAGCAGGTAGGTGTTGGCGTCGAAATAGTCGCTGAACTTGTCGCCCTGATAGCGCAGGTAGCTCTCGATCTGGAATTCAACGTCTTGCGTGGAGTACCGGTACCCCGGCACTTCACCGGGGCGTTCAGGGTGCTCGTTCAAGTCTCGGGGTTTCAACAAACGTCCAAACTTTTCGTTCATCACGTCGTCGCTCAGGTAGGTGATGTGACCGATCATGCGAGCGACGCGCAAACCGCGCCTGGGCAAGGTCCCCTCACGCAGGTAGTGGCCGCTGTGAAAGTCGGGGTCGGTCACGATGGCCCGGCGCGCCACCTCGTTGAACGCGATGTTCTCTGCCGTGAGATTGGGCGCACTGGCGACCACCACCGCGTGGCGCACGCGGCTTGGATATTGCAGCGTCCAGGAAAGTGTTTGCATGCCGCCCAGGCTGCCACCCATCACGGCGGCCAGGGTCTCGATTCCCAGCCTATCGAGCAACCGTGCCTGGGCGTGTACCCAGTCTTCCACCGTGACGACCGGAAAGTCGGCGCCCCAGGGGTGTCCGGTGGCTGGGTTGGTGTGGGTCGGGCCGGTGGAGCCAAAACACGAGCCCAGGTTGTTGACGCCGATCACAAAGAATCGGTTGGTGTCCAGCGGCTTGCCAGGACCGATCATGCTGTCCCACCAGCCGTCGCTGCGCGGTATCGGCCGCCCGCTGGCGTCAGCATGTACGCCTGCCACGTGGTGCGAGGCGTTGAGCGCGTGGCACACCAGCACCGCGTTGCTGCGCTCGGCATTGAGCTGGCCATAGGTCTCGAAGACAAGCTCGTAAGCTGTCAATAACGCGCCGCTTTGCAGCAGCAGCGGCTCGTCGAAACGGCGCGTCTGGGGCGTGACGATCAAAGCAATCTACCTCAAGCCTCGCAGGGCCTTTGCTCACAAAAATCCCGGCGCCGCAAGGTGCGAGACCGGGAGTCTCCCCTTTAGCGGCATTTGTAAAGCGCCCGCAATCCGGACAAATCGGCGCTCGCACACAGTATAGGCACAAGCGAAAGGACGGTTTCGAAGTCGGTTGGGATCGGCTGTTGCGAGCCCAGGAGCCGCGCCCTGCCTGGATCTGTCGGCCTGTTGTAAATGCACATCGCAGCCGCCAGCGCGTTGAGCCACTCGAAAAATAGTCGGTGATTTCGTGCCGTTGCGCGCATAATTCAAGTGCGTTCGCCTGAAAACGTTCGCAAGACAAGTGATCGGCTGGTTTCGCACGCTACAGGTTTTGTTTGCTAACGGGGCTCCATCGCTATTTTTTCCAGTGTTACTAGGAGTCCCAACAATGGGCAACAAACTGTATGTGGGCAACCTGCCCTACACCGTGCGCGACGAAGACTTGCAGCAATCGTTCAGCGCCTACGGCTCTGTGAACAGCGCCAAGGTCATGATGGAGCGCGACACCGGCCGCTCAAAAGGCTTTGGCTTTGTCGAGATGGGCAACGATGCTGAGGCGCTGGCTGCTGTTGAAGGCATGAATGGTCAGTCGCTCGGCGGTCGAAGTCTGGTGGTGAACGAAGCCCGTCCGATGGAGGCACGTCCTCCCCGCACCGGCGGCTTCGGCGGCCCACGTGGCGGCGGCGGCGGCGGCGGCGGCGGCGGCGGTGGTGGTGGTTTCGGTGGTGGTGGTGGCGGCGGCGGCAGCGATGGCGGTTTCCGCAGCCCCTACGGCGGCGGCGGTGGTGGCGGTGGTGGCGGTCGCCGTGAAGGCGGCGGCGGTTTCGGCGGCGGTGGTGGCGGCGGCCGCGGCGGCTACTGATCTTCTATTTCATCCGGCCGATGCCGGTGAAATCAAAAGCCCTCAGGCGATGCCTCGGGGCTTTTTTGTTGTGCGGCCCACATCGGTTGCTCGGTTCGCCGATGTCCAGGCACTTCGCATGTGGTGCCTGTGTGGGCAGCAGAGCAGCAGGTCACAAAACCCGCGATCGCAGAGCAGTCAAGCAACGCCAAAGTTACCTGAATGGAGAATCGGGATCAGTACTTTTCTGGGCGCAGCACCTCGACCCCAGCAAAAAACAGCGTCAGGCTGTAATGCGGTGCGTAGGTGTCAATCACGAAGCGGGCGATGGCCTCTGCAACTTCGGGCGTGCAGATCAGTTTCATCTCGATACTGCGGTCGGCCTCCCACAGGGCTTCGCGGGTGCTGAGCCGGCTGCCGCCGCGCACGTCATGCACCGTGTAGCCGTGGGCGCCCAGGCGCAGGCTGTCGGCGACCAGGCGCTTCTCCAGCGCGGCCTCGGTGATAAGGACCAAAAGGGTGCGGGGGTGTTTTTCCATGGCGAATCAAACCCGGTTTAGCCAACGCGCCAACTCGAGGTAAAGCGGCACGCCGAGCACAATGTTGAACGGAAAGGTGATGCCCAGTGCGGCGGTGATGGACAGGGCTGCGTTGGCCTCGGGCACGGCCATGCGCATGGCGGTGGGTGCGGCGATGTAGCTGGCGCTGGCCGCCAGCGTGGCAAAAATCGCGATGCCACCGGTGGACAGGCCCAGCGCCACGCCGGTGAGCGCTCCCGCCACGGCCAGCACGGGCGGGATCAGCAAAGCAAAACCCACCAGCCGCACGCCGTAGCGCTTGAGTTCCCCCAGACGGCCACCCGCCACCAAGCCAAGCTCCAGCAGGAAAAGTGCCAGCACCCCTTTAAACGGTGCCATGAACACGGGAGCGATCGGTGCCGTGCCGGCTTCGCCCATCACCGCACCGATCAGCAGCCCGCCGGCCAGCAACAGCACCGACTTGCCCAGAAACACGTCGTGCGCCAGTTCGCCCCAGGCCACGCGCGGTGCCGCCCGGCCATCCTTGCCAGTGGCGCCCAGACGCGCCAGCAAAATGCCCGCCACGATGCCGGGCGCTTCCATGATGGCCACCCACAGCGCTGCGTGGGACTCGGCTGGCTCGCCCTGGGCCACCAAGTAGGCGCTGGCCACAGCAAAAGTGACCACGCTCACCGAGCCGTAGTGCGCGGCAAGCGATGCCGCATCCACCCGCGACAGGCCGAGCAAGCGCAGCAGCGGCGTGAGCACCAGCGGGATGGCAAAGCCCAGCGCCATGCAGGCTCCGATTTGCGGCAGCAGCGCCAGCATGGGCTGCTTGCTAAGCTCGATACCGCCTTTCAGACCAATGGCCAGCAGCAGGTAAATCGACAGGGTTTCGTACAGGGCCTCGGGCAGGCGCAGATCGCTTTTGACCAAGCGCGCAAACAAGCCAAGCAGGAAGAACAACACGACGGCATCTAGCATGGGGCGGGATGGGGATAGCGGGGATCGAAACGGTTTGCAACGCGGCGGAAAGTGCGATGGAAAGTGCGATGGAAAGTGCGGTGGAAAAGGCGACAACAAAGGCAGCGAAGAGGGCGCCGATGGATGGCTTGGGGGAGACGGTCAGCGATCAGGGTGAAGCGGGTGGCTTGGTCGACTGCCGGGGCTTGCGCGCGCGCCCGACCAGCAGCCGGTCAAACCAGACGTTGGGCAGCAAGCGCAGCAGCTTGGCCGCCACGCCCATCTGCCACGGGATGACGCGGTAGCTGGTCTTTGCAGCGATCGCGTCGAAGGCGCGCGAGGCAAAGACCTCGGCGCTGAGCAAAAACGGCATGCTGTAGCGGTTCTTGCGGGTCAGCGGCGTGTCCACATAGCCGGGTAGCAGGGTGACAACCGCCACGCCCGAACCCCGCAACTCCCCGCGCAGGCTTTCGCAATAGGCCACCACCGCAGCCTTGCTGGCGCAATAAGCGGCGTGGCCCGGTAGGCCCCGGATGGCGGCCATGCTGGCGATGCCCACCAGCGAGCCGCTGCCACGCTCGCGCATGGCGGCCACGAACGGGTGGAAAGTGGCGGCCATGCCGGTGTTGTTGATGGCGAAGGTGCGCGCCATCACGGCCAGATCCTCCAACTCGGCGGTGTCTATGCCCAGGCTCACGCCGGCGTTGGCGACCACCACCTCGGGCACACCCTGTGCGGCGATGCAGGCCTGGGCCGCGGCGACGATGCTGTCAGTTCCGGCCAGGTCGGCGCCGTAGATGCGGCACCGAGTTGCATCCAGGCCCTGCGCATCGGCCCAGGTTTGCATCTCGGTGGTGCGGCGCGCCACCAGTGCGAGCCGGTAGCCGGCCTGCGCGTAGCGCGCGGCGAGCGCCTGGCCGATGCCGCTGGAGGCGCCGGTAATGAAGACCAAGGGATCGAGCGGGGTGTTCATAGAAGGCTTCCAATCGGGGGTAGGCATCGCCGCGCTGTCCAGATCAAGGGTTGCTCAACGGGGCGAAAGCCGCACCTTGACCCGGCCGCGCATCAGCGCCACCCGGTCGGCGTCCACATAATCGAGTGTGTCCGATTGCAGCCGATCGTTGCCGCGCAGCACCGTCACCGGCAACTCAGAGAGCAGGCGCTGCGGGTCGGTGAACACCCGCAGCTGCTGGCCCTGAAACGTCAGCCGGGGCGCACGACTGCCGTCAGCCATCGTCTGGCCTTCGCGCACCACCACCGCGTCGCCTTTCAGCAAGAACTCGGTGCGCGCGCCATTGCTGATCACCTGGCGCGCGGTGGCGGTGGTCACCACACTGTTTTCTCCCACCACACGGATGCGGGCCTCGTCCACTTCCCATGTGTCGCTGTCGGGGCGATGCCGCGCCTCGCTCCCGAACACCTCACTGACGAGCACACCGTCGGCATCGAACACCTTGACCGAAAAACGGCGCATGAAATAGTCGGGCTCGCTGGTCACGGGCTGCGCAACCGCCGGCTCGGGCGGGGGTGGCGTGGCGCGCAGCAGCCAGTAGGAAGCCAGGGCAAACAGGCCCATCAACAGCACCGGCAGGTAGACGACGAACCGATCGGCCCACTGGCGCCAGAGGCGCGCGGGCGGGCGGGCGGTTGGTGCCGAGGTCGGTGCGGCAGGCAGCGTGGCGTTCACCGGGCCGCCGCCTCAAGTTCTGCCGCGTAACGACCCGATGCCACCAGCAGCAGGTCGCACAGTTCGCGCACCGCGCCAGCGCCAGGCGCACGCGTGGTGACGTGGTGCGCCAGCGCCAAGATTTCCGCATGGGCTCCAGCGGGCGCGCAGGCCAATGCCGCGCGGCGCAGCAGCGGCATATCGGGCCAGTCGTCGCCCATGGCGGCAGCCGCCGACCAGGCCAGCCCCAGCTCGGCCAAGATGGTCTCGGCCGCTGGCAGCTTGTCTTCGGTGCCAAGCCGAATTTGCGTCACGCCGAGCGCAGCCAGGCGCACCCGCAGTGCGGGCGAGTCGCGCCCGCTGACCACCGCTGCGGTGATTCCAGCGCGTTGCAGCAACTTGATGCCGTGGCCGTCCAGGGTGTGAAAGCGCTTCATGGTTTCACCCGACTCGGTGAAATACAGCCCGCCGTCGGTCAGCACCCCGTCGACATCGAAAAACACCACCCGCACCGGCTGCGCGCGCAGCAACAGCTCACGCGAAAAGTTGAGCACCGGGCGCAGCGGGGGGAGTTCACAGGACATGGGGCGATGCTAACTGGCGGGGATGGAAGGGATGGAGTTGACAAGAGGGAGTCAGAGACCGGTCCGAATGCCGCTCGAAGCCAGGGCGCTGTCGAGCCGACTCTGCCGGACTATGAGCGTCGCCTCCTGAGAGGCGACTCGCCCTGCGCAGCGCGGGGGGTCAAATCACCTTCGCCCGCATCAAGTCGTTGGTGTTCAGCGCCCCGATCAGGCAGCCAGCGTTGTCCACCACCAGCACGCTTGTGATGCGATGGGCTTCCATCAGCTCCACGGCTTGCACCGCCAGCGCCTCGGCGCGCACGGTGCGCGGGTTGGCGCGCATCACGTCCTGCGCCCGCAGGCTGCGCAGGTCGACGCCGCTGCCGCTCTTTTCGATCAGGCGGCGCAAGTCGCCGTCGGTGAAGACACCCAGCACGTGTTCATCGCCGTCAACCACCGCGCTCATACCGAGTCCCTTGGCGCTGATCTCGCGCATCAACGCCATCAGATCGGCGTCTCGCAACACGCGTGGCAGCTCGTCGCCGCTGCGCATCACATCGCTCACCAATGTGAGCAACTTGCGGCCCAGCGCGCCCCCAGGGTGCGAGCGGGCGAAGTCGTCGGCACGAAAGCCGCGCGCATCCAGCAGGGCAACAGCCAGCGCGTCGCCCATGGCGAGCTGGGCGGTGGTGCTGGCGGTGGGCGCGAGGTTGTGCGGGCAGGCTTCCTTGGCCACCGAGGCGTCAAGCACCACATCGGCATGGCGTCCCAATGTCGACTCGGCGCGCCCTGTGAGCGCAATCAGCGGCACGCCCATGCGCTTGATCAGCGGCAGCAGCGTGGTCAGCTCCTCGCTTTCGCCGCTGTTGCTGATGCCCAGCACCACATCGACGCTGGTGATCATGCCCAGATCGCCGTGGCTGGCCTCAGCCGGGTGCACAAACATGGCAGGGCTGCCGGTGGAGGCCAAGGTGGCGGCGATCTTGCGCCCAACATGGCCACTCTTGCCCATGCCCATCACCACCACGCGACCTCGGCTGGCGAGCACCAGCGCCACCGCGCGGGCAAAACGCCCGTCGAGCCGCGCCGCCATGTCGGTGACCGCCTGGGCCTCGATGCGCAGGGTCTCGCTGGCCAGGGAGAGGGCGCGGGCGGCGTCAAAAGGGGGGAATTCAGCCATCAGCCAATTATGGTGTGTATGCCCGTCGGGGCGGGTGCGCCACACCGCAAAGCGGCGGGGGACGCACGGGCCTGCCGCTAAGATCCATTTATGACTTCACTCGACATCACCCTGGTGTACCTGCTCGCTGCGGTACTGGGCGTGGTGGCGTGCCGGCAGTTCAAGTTGCCGCCGATATTGGGCTATCTGGTGGTGGGTGTGTTGATCGGGCCCAACGCGCTGGCGCTGGCACAGAACTCCAGTGGCGTGCGTTACCTCGCCGAGTTCGGTGTGGTGTTTCTCATGTTTGTGATCGGGCTGGAATTCAGCCTGCCCAAGCTGCGCAGCATGCGCCGCCATGTGTTCGGGCTGGGCCTGTCGCAGGTGGTGCTCACGGTGCTGATCACCAGCGGCGCGTCTTTGCTGCTGACCTTGATCTTGCCCACTTGGTGGGATGTGTCGTGGCAGATGGCGCTGGCGCTGGGCGGTGTGATGGCCATGAGCAGCACCGCCATCGTGATCAAGATGCTGGCCGAGCGGTTGGAGCTGGAGAGCGAGCACGGCAAACGGGTGGTGGGCATTTTGTTGTTTCAGGACCTGGCTGTTGTGCCGCTGCTGGTACTGATCCCAGTGCTGGGTGCCGCGCCCGAAGACCTGCTGCCCGCGCTGGGCCTGGCATTGTTGAAGGCGGTGGTGCTGCTGGGCGTCTTGCTCACCGGCGGGCAAAAAGTGATGCGCTGGTGGCTGACGCTGGTGGTGCGGCAAAAGAGCGACGAGCTGTTCATGCTCAACCTGCTGTTGATCACGCTCGGCCTGGCGTGGCTGACCGAACACGCCGGCCTGTCCCTGGCGTTGGGTTCATTCGTCGCCGGTATGCTGATTTCTGAGACCGAATACAAGCACCAGGTGGAGACCGACATCCGCCCGTTCCACGACGTGCTACTGGGCCTGTTTTTCATCACCATCGGCATGCTGCTCGACTGGCGGCTGATCCTCGAGCGCTGGCCACTGGTGGTGCTGCTGCTCACGCTGTCCCTCGCCTTCAAGCTCGCCCTGATCACGGGGCTCACGCGCGGTTTCGGCGCGCCCATGGGAACTTCCCTGCGGGTCGGCTTGTATCTGACGCAAGCGGGTGAGTTCGGCTTGGTGCTGCTCACCCTGGCTGGGCAGAACAACCTGGTGCCGCCAGCGCTGTTCAACCCGATCCTGGCGTCCATGGTGCTCTCCATGCTGGCCACGCCGTTTACCATCATGCACGCCAACACCATCGTCAGCCGCCTGGTGGGCAGCGACTGGTTGATGCAGTCGGTGCAGATGACCACCATTGCGCGCAAGGCGATGAACACCGACCACCATGTCATCATTTGCGGTTTTGGCCGCTGCGGCCAGAATGTGGCACGGTTGCTGGAGGCCGAAGGCATTCCCTACATGGCGCTCGACCTGGACCCCGACCGGGTGCGCCAAGCAGCCGCCGCCGGGCATTCGGTGGTGTTCGGCGATGCCGCGCGGCTGCAGGCGCTAATGGCCGCCGGTCTGCACCGCGCCAGCGCTGTGGTGGTCACTTATCTGGACACGCCCAGCGCTCTCAAGGTGTTGCACCATACGCAGGTGCAGGCGGTCAATTTGCCGGTGGTGGTGCGCACGGTCGACGACCTCGATCTGGACAAGCTGCGTGAGGCTGGCGCCACCGAGGTGGTGCCCGAGGCCATCGAAGCCAGCCTCATGCTGGCCAGCCACGCGCTGGCGCTGGTGGGCGTGCCGATACAGCGCGTGATCCGGGCGGTGCAGGACCAGCGCGACGCGCGCTACAAGCTGCTCAAAGGCTATTTTCACGGCGCTGACGACGACAGCGCCAACGAACCAGAACATGAGCGCCTGCTCACTGTCACCCTGCCTGCGGCCAGCCGCACGGTGGGTAGGTTGCTGGGTGACCTGGCCCTGGGGGCGGTGGGCGTGCAACTGGTGAGCCTGCGCAGCGCCAGCGGCAAACCCATGCCATTTGACGATCACACCGTGTGCCACCGCGGCGACACGCTGGTGCTCAGCGGCAAGGCCCCAGCGCTGGCGCTGGCCGCAAAAAGACTGCTGGTGGGTTGACTCGCGGCTCCCGGTGACCAGCGTCTCACCCATGTTTGCCGACCGCTGCCCGGGGCGCCGTTCACCGAGCCGGGCATGGCCAATCAGGAGCGTCTTTTTCAGCCTGTGGCTGCAGCGGTTGTTTCGATCACGCAGGGTGCGGCGAGAGGTTCTTCATAATCCATGCCATGGACATCTCCTCTTACCTCAAGAACCACATCCGAACCGTGCCCGACTGGCCCGCGCCCGGCGTGCAGTTTCGCGACATCACGCCGCTGCTGCAAAACCCCCAGGTGTTCCGGGTCTTGATCGACGCCTTCGTACACCGCTACATGGACCCGGCGCTGCGCCCCAGCGTGGTGGCCGGGCTGGATGCGCGCGGTTTCATCATTGGCTCGGTTATCGCCTACGAGCTGGGGGTGGGGTTCGTGCCAATCCGCAAAAAAGGCAAGCTGCCCTTCACCACGGTGGAAGAAACCTACGAGCTGGAATACGGCAGCGCCACAGTGCAGCTGCACACAGACGCCGTGAAATCGGGCGACCGGGTGGTGCTGATCGACGATCTGATCGCCACCGGCGGCACCATGTTGGCGGGCGCCCGCTTGCTGGAAAAGCTGGGCGCCGAAGTTATCGAGGGCGCTGCCATTGTTGACCTGCCCGAACTCGGCGGCTCGGCCAAGGTGCGTGAATCGGGTCTCAAGCTGCACACGCTGTTGCAATTTGCCGGGCACTGAGCACGCCAGGGCCGCATCATTTGCCGATACAAAAACGCGAAAAAATTTCACCCAGCAGATCATCGGCGCTGAACTCGCCAGTGATTTCACCCAAGGCATGCTGGGCCAGCCGCAGCTCCTCGGCCAGCAGATCGAGGTGCTCAGCACGGGCACCTAACCATTCGGTGGCGGCATTGAGGTGCCCACCGACCCGCGCCAGCGCCTGCAAATGGCGCTCGCGCGCCATAAACAGCCCACCACCAGTGTGTTGCCAGCCGGCGACAGCGAGCAAACGCTGGCGCAGCCCCTCCAGCCCCTCCCCTCCCGTGGCCGACACCGCCAGCGCGTCGCTGCCCAGGCTCGCCAGGAGGCGCAAGCGCGCCGCCCCGTGGCATTGATCGAGCTTGTTCCACACCTGCAGCACGGTTACACGCGGCGGCAAGGCGGCGGCAATCGCTGCGTCGGCCGCCTGGTAGTCGGGCTGGTCGCTGCGGGCAAGGTCGCGCAGGAAAAGCACCGCATCGGCCTGGTTGATCTGGGCCCAGGCGCGTTCGATGCCGATCTTCTCCACCGCGTCCACATCGGGGCTGTCGCGCAAGCCGGCGGTGTCGATCACATGCAGCGGCACGCCTTCGATTTGAATCGTCTGCTGCACCACGTCGCGCGTGGTTCCAGCGATGGGGGTGACGATGGCCAGCTCGGCGCCAGCCAGCGCGTTGAGCAGCGAGCTTTTCCCCGCGTTGGGCTGGCCTGCAATCACCACCCTGAGGCCATCGCGCAGCAGTGCGCCCTGGCGCGCCTGCGCCAGCACCTCGGCCAGTGTGTCCCGCAGCCGCTGCAGCTGACCGCGTGCATCGGCCTTTTGCAGAAAATCGATTTCTTCCTCGGGAAAATCCAGCGTCGCCTCGACCAGCATGCGCAACCGAATCAGCGCGTCGCGCAGGGTGTGAATGCGCTTAGAAAACGCGCCAGCCAGTGAGCGGCTGGCGCTGCGTGCAGCCGCTTCGGTGCTGGCGTCGATCAGGTCGGCCACCGCCTCAGCCTGCGCCAGATCGAGTTTGCCGTTGAGAAAGGCGCGTTCCGTGAACTCGCCAGCGCGTGCCGGGCGAAGGCCGTGCAACATCGGCTGGCCGTGAGCACTCGGTGTCTGCGCCAGCGACAGACAGCGCGACAGCAGCAGTTGCAACACCACCGGCCCGCCGTGGCCTTGCAGCTCCAGCACGTCCTCCCCGGTGTAGGAATTTGGCGCAGGAAACCACAGCGCCAAGCCGTGGTCGATGGCCTGGCCGTCGGCGTCGCGTATGGGCAGGTAGGTCGCCTCGCGCGGTCTTGGGTTGCGCCCGATCAGCGCCGTGACCAGCGGCGCCAGACCTTTCCCAGAAATCCGCACAATGCCCACCGCTCCACGCCCGGGCGCGGTGGCAATAGCGATGATGGGATCGTGGTGCTGAGCAAGCAAAGACATCCTGAACTCCGAAAGTGCCAGCCGAAGCGCGTGCCTTTGATCCAGGGTGTCGTGGAACCGGCTGGGCCAAGCCGCCAACGCTACCCCCCGGGAGGAAGCGCTGCAGCCGGCGCGCAGGGGGAAGTTACTTGACGGGCTTCTTGTTCAAGAAGTCCGGCATGCTGAACTTCAGCGGTACACCCATCTTGTTGTTGATGTAAGCCTGCTGCACGATGGTCAGGATGTTGTTGGTGATCCAGTACAGCACCAGGCCGGCCGGGAAGAAGAAGAACATCACCGAAAACACCAGCGGCAGCATCCACATGAGCTTGGCCTGCAGCGGATCGGGCGGCAGCGGGTTGAGTGCGGTCTGGATCAGTGTGGTCACCGCCATCACCAGCGGCAATATGAAGAACGGATCGGGTGAGGACAGGTCGTGAATCCAGAGCATCCAAGGCGCATTGCGCATTTCAACGCTGGACAGCAGCACCCAGTAAAGCGCGATGAACACAGGAATTTGAATCATGATGGGCAGACAGCCACCCAGTGGGTTGACCTTCTCCTCCCGGTAAATCTTCATCATCTCTTGCTGCATCTGCTGCGGGTTGCCTTTCAGGCGCTCGCGCATTTCGGTGATGCGCGGGTTGATCGCCTTCATCTTGGCCATGCTTTTGTAGGCGGTGGCGTTGAGCCAGTAGAACGCGGCCTTGATCAGCACCACCAGCAGCACGATCGACCAGCCCCAGTTGGCGACAAAACCGTGAATCTTCTCCAGCAGCCAATACAGCGGCTTCGCCAAAATGGTCAGCCAGCCGTAATCTTTCACCAGCGACAGGCCGGGGGCAATGGTTTCCAGCACCTTTTCGTCTTGCGGGCCGACGAACAGGCGCGAGTTGAAACGTTCACTCTGGCCAGGCTGGACGGCAGGTAGGGCGGTAATAGAACCCACCGCAAACAGCTTGTCGTCGAGCTTGCGTGCGAAGTTGTCGCGCGCCACGCCGTCGGCCATCAGCCAGGCGGCGGTGAAATAGTGCTGCACCATGGCCACATATCCGTCACTCGTACTTGTGACGAAGTCGGCTTTGCCTTTTTCGATGTCGGTAAACGCCACCTTCTGGTATTTCTTTTCCTCGGTGAACATGGCGGGGCCAGTGAACGTAGAGTAAAACGGGGTGACATTGGCGGTCTGGTTGCCGTCGCGCACCAGCTGCAGATAGAGCTGCGGACTTACCGCCTGCCCGCTGTTGTTCACCACCTCGTGCTGTACGCCTATCAGATAGCTGCCGCGCTGCAAGGTGTATGTCTTCACCAGCTTGACGCCGCCAACCTCCTCCGACTCGAACCGCACCCGCATTTCGTTCTGACCGTCAGCCAGAGCGGAATCGCCCGCGATCAGGGTCATGGGCGTCTTGTGGTTGGGGAAGCTGCCGCCGATCAGACCGGTCTGGGCGATGTAGACGCGCTCGGCGTCGTCCTCCAGCAGGGTAAATGGGGGCTGCTCCAGGTTCTTGCGGCCACCGGCATCTTGCGCGTGTTTGAGCAGCTGCGCACCCACCAGCGAACCGCCTTCACTGTTGAAAGTCAGGCGCAACACATCGGTGTTGATGGTGTGGCGCACCTGCGCGGCACTGCTGGCGCTTTGCGGCGGCGTGCCAGAGGACGCCAGTGCGGTGGCGCCGGGCAGCGCACTCGGCAGGCTTCTGTCAACGCCAGCTGCGGGTGCAGCACCGCTGGCTGGTTTGGGCGCAGAGACGGCTGACGAGGGAAAGAATGTGGGCGTGTTGCCATTGTGGATCTGCCACCTGTCCCAGATCAGCACCATGGAAAAACCGAACACCACCCACAGGATGGACCGACGAATGTCATTCATGACGGGTGCTTCTTTTCAGAGGAAGAGGAAATCGAATAGGAGAACAGGGCCGGTGGCGCCTCGGGCACGGGGTCGTGACCCCCGGCACACCAGGGCCCACAGCGGCCCAGGCGTTTGAGTGTCAGGTAGCTGCCAGCCAGGGCGCCGTGGCGCTCCAGGACGCCAAGCGCGTAAATCGAACAAGTTGGCTCAAAGCGGCAGCTGTTACCCAGCCAAGGACTGAGCAACAAGCGGTAGCCCCGCACCAGCGCCATCAGACCACGGCGCGGCCACTCAACCCACATGGGGCTGCTCCGGCGGCGCTGGACACTTGAGTACCCGACCCAGCAACTGTTCCAGTTCGGCGCGCACCGCGCACTTCAGCAGCTTGGAGCTTGCGCTCACGAACTGTTTGCGGCTGAATTCGCTGCGTAACCGAACCACCCAAGCCGCTTGAGGCAGCGCATTGGCATGCAGGCGAGACAGTTCATAAATCTGGCGCCGGATCGCATTGCGGGTCACAGCCCGACGCGCCCAGCGCTTGGGCAGCACCACACCCAGCCAGGCAGCAGACAGTGGAAACAGCGGCCGCCCTTCTCTTGGCGCGTCCAACGCGCCACGGTGCAAAGCAAAGTGGGCTGTTTTGGCCACTGGCGCGCCAGACATCACGGCTTGAAACTGCGCCCGGGACCTGAGGCGCTGAACCGTTGCAGCCGTGCCCGCTGAGGTCATCGAGCGGACGGTTGTCAGGGAATCGGAGACAGCGCGAGGTATGGGGATCAGACCGCCAGGCGCTTGCGGCCCTTGGCGCGGCGGGCGTTAATCACAGCGCGTCCGCCGCGTGTTTTCATGCGCACGAGAAAACCGTGGGTGCGAGCGCGCTTGATCTTGGAAGGCTGGTAGGTGCGTTTCATGGTGCTTGGGAGTAGATCGGGGAAACCCGCAATTATCGCAAAGAAATACCAACAGCAGCAAGCACTTGGCGCAAGCCGCTGCCAGGCCACTTCAAATTGCCCTGGCAGACGGCCCAGCGGCCACCGAACAAGGCGGGGTGTGGATAAGTGCCCGACCGCCCTACAATGGCCGAGTGGCCCCGCGCCATTTGTCCACAACCCCAGCCACCCCAATATTTCCCGCATGACCGAGGGCAACTCCCCACCACTGCCGCCCGCCGACACCCCGTCGCTGTGGCAGACCTGTATCGACCAACTGGCGCAGGAAATCCCCGAACAGCAGTTCAACACCTGGATTCGACCCCTGTTGGCGGTGGTGGCGCCGGACCACTCCAAGGTGGTGCTCTCGGTGGCCAACCGCTTCAAGCTGGATTGGGTGCGGACCCAGTACGCGGCCCGTCTCAGCGCCTTGCTGGAGGCTGCTAACGGGCAGCCAGTGGCATTGGAGTTGGTGCTCGCTCCCCGTGAAGGGCCCAGCCGCACATCACCGGCTCAGCGCTCTGTGCAAGATCAGGTGCTGTTGGAGCTGCCCGATCTGGCGCCTGTGGAGCCCACTGGCCAACATGGCCCCAAGACCCGGCTGAACCCCGCGCTCACCTTCGCCAACCTGGTCGAAGGCTCGGCCAACCGCATGGGACGCGCAGCGGCGCTGCATGTGGCGGGCAGCCTGGGGCAGCTGTACAACCCGCTGTTCATCTACGGCGGCGTCGGTCTGGGCAAAACCCATTTGGTGCACGCCATCGGCAACCACCTGCTGGCTGATCGTCCCCAGGCCAAAGTTCTCTACATCCATGCCGAGCAGTTTGTCTCGGATGTGGTTAAGGCCTACCAACGCAAGACATTCGACGAGTTCAAGGCGCGCTACCACTCGCTTGATCTGCTGCTGATCGACGATGTGCAGTTCTTTGCCAACAAGGAGCGCACGCAAGAGGAGTTTTTCAATGCGTTCGAGGCTTTGCTTGCGCGTAAAAGCCACATCGTGCTGACCAGCGACACCTACCCCAAGGGCCTGGCCGACATTCACGAGCGGCTGGTGTCGCGCTTCGACTCCGGCCTCACGGTGGCCATTGAGCCGCCTGAGCTGGAAATGCGGGTCGCCATCTTGATCAACAAAGCGGCTGTGGAACACACGGTGATGCCCGAGGAAGTGGCGTTTTTTGTGGCCAAAAACGTGCGCTCCAACGTGCGCGAGCTAGAAGGCGCGCTGCGCAAGATACTGGCCTATTCGCGCTTCAATCAGAAAGAGATTTCGATCCAGCTTGCGCGCGACGCTTTGAGAGACCTGCTCTCGATCCAGAACCGGCAGATCTCGGTGGAAAACATCCAAAAGACCGTGGCCGATTACTACAAGATCAAGATAGCGGACATGTACTCCAAGAAGCGTCCGGCCAGCATCGCCCGCCCACGCCAGATTGCGATGTTCATCGCCAAGGAGCTGACGCAGAAAAGCCTGCCCGAGATCGGCGAGCTGTTTGGGGGACGAGACCACACAACGGTGCTGCACGCGGTGCGCAAGATTGGCGCCGAGCGGCAGGTCAATACCGAGCTAAACCAGCAGCTGCACGTGCTCGAACAAACCCTGAAGGGTTGAGCCGGGAAGACACATCAGCGCCGCTTCGCTCTTGCCCTGAAAAGAGCGCGCAAACAGGCGAAAATAGAGAAATTTTGGCTGACTACAGGCCCAAAGACACACAGAGACGAAAGACCCCCAACATGATCGTTTTCAAATCCACCCAGGACAAGGTACTGGCCGCGCTGCAATCGGTGGCAGGTATTGTGGAGCGACGCCACACCCTGCCCATCCTGGCCAACGTTTTGTTGCGCAAAACCGGCTCTGAGGTGCAGCTCACGACCAGCGATCTGGAGATCCAGATCCGCACCACTGCCCAGCTCGACGGCGATGAGGGCAGCTTCGCCACCACCTTGGGCGCGCGCAAGCTGATCGACATCCTGCGCACCATGCCGACCGACCAGATGGTGAGCCTGGAGTCCACCGCCGGCAAGCTTGTTCTTAAGGGCGGCAAGAGCCGCTTCACGCTGCAAAGCATGCCGGCCGAAGATTTCCCGCTGGTGCAGGAGTCGGCCAGCTTCGGCCCAGCCTTCAGCGTGCCGCAAAAGACGCTGAAAAGTCTGCTCGGCCAGGTTTCGTTTGCGATGGCGGTGCACGACATCCGCTATTACCTGAACGGCATCTTGTTCGTGGCCGAGGGCACTCAGCTCAGCCTGGTGGCCACCGACGGCCACCGGCTGGCCTTTGCGTCGGCCGCGCTGGAAGTGGAAGTGCCCAAGCAAGAGGTGATCCTGCCGCGCAAGACCGTGATTGAGCTACAGCGTTTGCTGTCCGACAAAGAAGGCGCAATAGAAATGCAGTTCGCGCCCAACCAGGCCAAGTTCAGCTTCGACGGCATGGAGTTCGTCACCAAGCTGGTCGAGGGCAAGTTCCCCGACTACAACCGCGTGATTCCAAAGAACCACAAGAACATCGTCACGCTGGGCCGCCTGCCGCTGCTGGCCTCGCTGCAGCGCACCGCCATCATGACCAGCGAGAAGTTCAAAGGCGTTCGCCTGAACATTGAGCCGGGTTCGCTGCGTGTGGCCTCCAGCAACGCCGAACAAGAAGAAGCGGTGGATGAGCTCGATGTGGACTACGGCGGCGACGCGATCGAGATCGGCTTCAACGTCACTTACCTGATCGACGCGCTGCAAAACATGGGCCAAGAAATGGTGCGCGTCGAACTCTCCGACGGCAACAGCTCTGCGTTGTTAACCAACCCCGAAGACAACGGCTTCAAGTACGTTGTCATGCCGATGCGGATCTGACGCCCTCCACCACCCGTGCCCCTCCAGCCCAACCCGCTCTCCAGCGGGTTTGGCGTTTCTAGCGATTCTGGAAAGTCCTTTATGTCCGAAGAAAATAAGCCCACCGACGCTGCCAACGCAGGCGAAGCCAGCAGCCAGAGCGCCTCTTTTCAGCCCCCCATCGACAGCAACCAAGCCGGTGCGAGCGAGGGCTACGGGGAGGAAGCGATCACCATTCTCGAAGGCCTGGAAGCGGTGCGCAAACGCCCAGGCATGTACATCGGTGACACCTCGGACGGCACCGGCCTGCACCACCTGGTGTTCGAGGTGGTCGACAACTCGATTGACGAGGCGCTGGCCGGGCATTGCGACGACATCGTGGTCACCATCCACGGCGACAACTCGATCAGCGTCACCGACAACGGCCGCGGCATTCCCACCGGCGTGAAGATGGACGACAAGCACGAGCCCAAGCGCTCAGCCGCGGAAATCGCGCTCACCGAGCTGCACGCGGGCGGCAAGTTCAACCAGAACAGCTACAAGGTCTCGGGCGGCCTGCACGGCGTGGGCGTGAGTTGTGTCAATGCACTCTCCATCATGCTGCGCCTGACCGTGCGCCGCGAAGGCCTGATGCACCAGATCGAGTTCTCGCGCGGTTTTGTGCAGAACCGCATTGTCGAGATGCGCGACGGCGTGGAAATCTCGCCGATGAAGCCCATCGGGCCAACCGACAAGCGTGGCACCGAAGTCCACTTTCTGCCCGACACCGAAATTTTCAAAGAGAACAGCGATTTTCACTATGAGATCCTGGCCAAGCGCTTGCGCGAGCTCTCGTTCCTGAACAACGGTGTGCGCATTCGGCTGAAGGACGAGCGCACCGGCAAAGAAGACGACTTCTCCGGCGCTGGCGGTGTGCGTGGCTTTGTTGAGTTCATCAACAAGGGCAAGACGGTGTTGCACCCCACCTCGTTCTACGCCGCGGGCGAGCGTGCGGCCGAGACCTATGGCGGCATCCCCGGCACGCACATCGGCGTGGAGGTGGCGATGCAGTGGAACAGCGGCTACAACGAGCAGGTGCTGTGCTTCACAAACAACATCCCGCAGCGCGATGGCGGCACCCACCTAACCGGCCTGCGTGCGGCGATGACGCGCGTCATCAACAAATACATCGACGAACACGAGTTCGCCAAAAAAGCGAAGGTCGAAGTCACCGGCGACGACATGCGCGAAGGCCTGTGCTGCGTGATGAGCGTCAAGGTGCCTGAGCCCAAATTTTCCAGCCAAACCAAAGACAAGCTGGTGTCAAGCGAGGTGCGTGCGCCGGTGGAAGACATCGTCGGCAAATTGCTCAGCGACTACCTGCAAGAACGGCCGAACGACGCCAAGATCATCTGCGGCAAGATCATTGAAGCGGCCAGAGCCCGCGAGGCCGCGCGCAAGGCGCGCGAGATGACGCGGCGCAAAGGCGTGCTTGACGGCATGGGCCTGCCCGGCAAGCTGGCCGATTGCCAGGAAAAGGACCCGGCGCTGTGCGAGATTTACATCGTCGAGGGCGACTCCGCCGGTGGCTCGGCCAAGCAGGGCCGCGACCGCAAATTCCAGGCTATCTTGCCGCTGCGCGGCAAGATCTTGAACGTGGAAAAAGCGCGGTATGAAAAGCTGCTCACCAGCAATGAAATCTTGACGCTGATCACCGCCTTGGGCACCGGCATTGGCAAGGCTGGTGGTGAGGGCGCCAACAACGATGGCAAAGACGACTTCAACGTTGCCAAGCTGCGTTACCACCGCATCATCATCATGACCGACGCCGACGTGGACGGCGCACACATCCGCACCCTGCTGCTCACCTTCTTCTACCGCCAGATGCCCGAGCTGGTGGAGCGCGGCCACATCTACATCGCTCAGCCGCCGCTTTACAAGGTGAAGGCGGGCAAGGAAGAGCTGTACCTGAAAGACGCCCTTGCACTCGATGGCTTTTTGCTGCGCATTGCGCTGAAAGACGCCAAGGTCGACGTCGGCCGGTCGCCTGACGGCTCCGTGCTAGGAGCAAAAATCCTTGAAGGTGACACGCTGGACGCGCTGGCGCGCAAGCACCAGGTGGCCGAAAACGTCATCGCGCGCCTCTCCAACTTCACGGATGCGGAAGCCCTGCGGGCCATTGCCGACGGCGTGACCATTCAGCTCGACACGGTGGAACAGGCAGAGGCCAGCGCCCTCGCGCTACAAGCCAAGCTGCGCGAGCTGAGCACCACCGGCGTGCCAGCCGAGGTCGCGGGCGAATTCGATGTACGCACCGACAAGCCCATGCTGCGCATCAGCCGGCGCCACCATGGCAACATCAAAAGCAGCATCATCACGCAGGACTTCGTGCGAGGCGCCGACTACGGCGCGCTCGCCACCGCCGCCGAGACCTTCCGCGGCCTGCTGGGTGTTGGCGCCAGGGTCATGCGTGGCGAGGGCGACAAGCAGAAGGAAGAAAAGGTGGGCGACTTCCGTCAGGCCATGCAGTGGCTGATCTCAGAGGCCGAACGCACCACCAGCCGCCAGCGCTACAAAGGCCTGGGCGAAATGAACCCAGCCCAGCTTTGGGAAACCACCATGGACCCCACCGTGCGCCGCCTGCTGCGCGTGCAGATCGACGACGCGATTGAAGCCGACCGCGTCTTCACGATGCTGATGGGCGATGAGGTGGAGCCGCGCCGGGAGTTCATCGAAGGCAATGCGCTGCGGGCAGGGAACATCGACGTCTGAAGACCGGGCCAGAAAAAAGCCCCCGATGATTTCTCATCGGGGGCTTTTCCTCAGGGTGGGTGGTGGAGCTGGGGGGATTTGAACCCCCGTCCGCAAGCCTTCTTCGTGCAGTTCTACATGTGTAGCCATCTGATTTAAGTCTCGCCTCTTGCACCGCGCAGTGGCACGCTGTGCAAAACGCCAGCAACCTATTGTCTCGACCTGCCCTAAGTTACCCAAAGCAGACCCAGCCGAATGAAGTTACCCCACAGCCTGGACAGCTTGCGCCGCCCTTGCCCAGCCTATCGGCTTGCTGTTGTGAGGCTCACGTGCAATTAAGCAGCGAGTGCGAAACGTTCGTCGTTTGCAGTTAGTTTTTTTGAATCTTTTTTACGAGCACATTCAGCTCGACATGCCCTGCCACGCGTCCGAACCCACGTCGAAACCAGTGCAGCCCCTGAATGGTCTATCTTAGGGCTTTTGGGGCAGCTTCAAGTCCCTTTGCAACTTTGGGCGTACTTTGGAGCGCCCTCTGTGCGATTTGTGGCCGGGTGTTTGCCGGCGAGCAGGGAAGGTTGCCGCGCAATCCCTGCGCGCTTTTCGACGGCTGCGGTCGCTCGGCTTGTTTTTCTGTGGCGACAAAGCTGGTGTGCGGGCGCACACAGACGACAGCCGTCTGCGCATGACCGGCCGTATGCTACGTGCTTCCCTGCATCCCGTTCTCAAAACCCATGCCCCAAGCCTTCATCTGCGACGCCATCCGCACCCCCTTCGCCCGCTACGGCGGCGCGCTGTCAAGCGTGCGCGCCGACGATCTCGGTGCCGTCCCGATCCGTGCGCTGATGCACCGCAATCCCGGCGTCGACTGGGAAGCGGTCAGCGATGTGCTCTACGGTTGCGCCAACCAAGCCGGTGAAGACAACCGCAACGTGGCCCACATGGCCAGCCTGCTCGCTGGTCTGCCGCTGCTGGTGCCAGGCGCCACCATCAACCGGCTCTGCGGTTCGGGGCTGGACGCGGTGGGCACAGCGGCGCGCGCCATTCGCGCCGGTGAAGCCGGGCTGATGATCGCCGGCGGTGTGGAAAGCATGAGCCGTGCGCCGTTTGTGATGCCCAAAGCCGAAAGCGCCTTTTCGCGTGCCAACGCGGTGCATGACACCACCATCGGCTGGCGCTTCATCAACCGGCTGATGAAGGCGCAGTACGGTGTGGATTCGATGCCCGAGACGGCCGAGAATGTGGCCACCGAATACCGAATCGAGCGCGAAGCGCAGGACCGCATGGCGCTGGACAGCCAGATCCGCGCGCTTGCCGCCATCGCCGCTGGTCACCTGGCGCAAGAGATCACGCCGGTTAGCGTCGCGCAGAAAAAAGGCGACGCTGTGCTGGTGGATACCGACGAGCACCCGCGTGCGACTTCCCTGGAAGCGCTGGCCAAACTCAAGCCCATCGTGCGGCCCGAGGGCACCGTGACCGCTGGCAACGCCAGCGGCGTGAACGACGGCGCCTGCGCGCTGCTGTTGGCCGACGAAGCCAGCGCCAAGAAAAACGGCCTCACGCCCAAGGCGCGTGTGGTCGGCATGGCCACGGTTGGCGTGCCACCGCGCATCATGGGCATTGGCCCGGCGCCCGCCACGCAAAAGGTGCTGGCGCTCACTGGCCTCACGCTGGCTCAGCTCGACGTGATTGAGCTCAACGAAGCCTTTGCCGCGCAGGGCCTGGCGGTGCTGCGCGAGCTGGGCCTGGCCGATGACGACGCGCGCGTCAACGCCTGGGGCGGTGCAATTGCATTGGGTCATCCGCTGGGCGCCAGCGGTGCGCGTCTGGTCACCACCGCGGTGAACCGGCTGCACGTCACTGGCGGGCGCTACGCACTGTGCACCATGTGCATCGGCGTCGGCCAGGGCATTGCGCTGATCGTCGAGCGGGTCTGAGCGTGGTGGGCGCGACGATCTTGGGCAGTCCCGACGCCTTGCGTGCCACGGCACGCCAGCCGCGCTCGCGGCCCAAGGGCCGGGCGGTCGATGCCGATGCGCTCGCGCAGGTGCAGTCGCTCATTGGCCCGGCGCCGCCAGACGGCCATCCGCGCGACTTGCTGATTGAGCACCTGCACCGGCTAAACGACCACCTCAACGGCTTGCCCGAGGCGCATTTGGTGGCCCTGGCGCAGGCCACGCGCCTGTCGGTAGCCGAGGTGTTTGAGGTCGCCAGCTTCTATCACCATTTCGAGATATTGCGCGACGGCGCCACTGCGCCCGGCCTCACGCTGCGGGTCTGCGACGGCCTGTCTTGCCAGCTGGCGGGCGCGGTGCCACTGCTGGCCGATTTGCGGGTGCGCTTGCCGGCGCTGCTGGGCCGAGATGATGTGCGCGTGATCGCCGCGCCCTGTGTTGGCCGCTGCGAGCAGGCGCCTGCGGTGCAGGTCGGGCAATGGCCACTGGGCGCCGCCACCACCGAGGGCGTGGCCGCGCTGGCAGCACAAGCGCCTGAGCGATTCGATGACACCCAATGGGCATTACCGGCCGCATCGCAAGCCTGGGTGGTCAGCGACCCGATCAATTTCGCTGCCTACCGCGCGCAGGGCGGCTACGCGCTGGCCACTGCGGTAGCCAGCGGTGCACGCGATGCCGAGAGCGTGATCGGCGCACTCGAACACGCCAGCCTGCGCGGTCTGGGCGGTGCCGGATTTGCCACAGGGCGCAAGTGGCGCATTGTGAAAAATCAACCCGCGCCGCGCTTGATGGCGGTCAACATTGACGAGGGCGAGCCCGGCACCTTCAAGGACCGCTGGACGCTGGAGCGCGACCCGCACCGGTTGCTCGAAGGCGTGTTGATTGCGGCCAGCGTGGTCGGTTGCGAGGCGGTGTATCTCTACCTGCGCGACGAGTACCACCACGCGCGACGGCTGTTGCAGCGCGCGCTGGCCGATCTGCAATCCGACCCGCCTTGTGCCCTGCCGCGTATCGAGTTGCGGCGCGGTGCGGGCGCCTATATCTGCGGCGAAGAGTCGGCCATGATCGAGAGCATCGAAGGCAAACGTGGCGAGCCGCGCTTGCGTCCGCCTTACATCGCCGAGAAGGGTTTGTTTGGCCGGCCCACGCTGCAACACAACGCCGAGACCCTGTTTTGGGTGCGCGAAATCGTGGAGCGCGGTGGCGGCTGGTTTGCCAGCCAGGGACGCCACGGCCGCCAAGGACTGCGCCGTTTCAGCGTCAGCGGTCGGGTAAAGCAGCCCGGCGTGAAGCTCGCGCCTGCCGGCATCACCGCGCGCGAACTCATTGATCAATTTTGCGGCGGCATGGCAGACGGCCACACGCTCTACGCCTACCTGCCCGGTGGCGCCAGCGGCGGCATTTTGCCGGCGCGCCTTGCCGATGTGCCGCTGGACTTTGACACCTTGCAGGCCCATGGTTGCTTCATCGGCTCGGCAGCGGTGGTGGTGCTGAGCCAGCACGACAGCGCGCGCGAGGCCGCACTGAACCAGATGCGCTTTTTTGCCCACGAGAGCTGTGGCCAGTGCACACCGTGTCGCACCGGCACCGACAAGGCCGCGCGGCTGATGGACACCGCGCGCTGGGACACGGACACGCTGCAAGACCTGGCCACCGTGATGATGGAGGCGTCGATCTGCGGCCTGGGCCAGGCGGCGCCGAATCCGCTGCGCTGCGTGATCGAATTCTTCCCGCACGAGATCGGTTTGCCCTCACTGGAGATCGCGCCATGAACGCCCGCCTGCCGCCCAATGCCTGGCCTGACGAGGTACGTCGCCATGGCTCGCACACGCCCGCCAGTGGCGAGGCCAGCGTGGCCTTCACGCTCGACGGCCAGGCCGCGCTGGCGGTGCCGGGTGAGTCCATCTTGCATGCCGCGCGCCGCCACGGTGTCGCCATCCCCAACCTGTGCCACAGCGACAGTCTGCGGCCCGATGGCAACTGCCGCGCCTGTGTCGTCGAGGTGGCGGGCGAGCGGGTGTTGACCGCGAGCTGCTGCCGCGCCGTCACCGCCGGCATGGACGTGAAAGCGACCAGCTCGCGCGCGCTCAAGAGCCAGCGCCTGGTGCTGGAGCTGCTGGCGGCCGACATTCCTCACCCTGAGCGGGCCGGCGAACTCGGCCAGTGGCTGCAACACACCGGCGTGAAGGTGCGCCCAGCGCTCGCTGCCTTGCAGCGCGAACAACCCGCGCCCGATCTCAGCCACCCCGCGATGGCGGTCAACCTCGATGCCTGCATCCAATGCACCCGCTGCGTGCGCGCGTGCCGGGAAGAGCAGGTGAACGACGTCATCGGCATGGCGCTGCGTGGCGCGCAAACCCAGGTGGTGTTCGACCTCGGTGACGCCATGGGCGAGAGCAGCTGCGTGGCCTGCGGCGAGTGCGTGCAGGCTTGCCCGACGGGCGCGCTCAGCGTGAAAGCGCCGGGCGCGGCGCGCGAGGCCAATGGTGAATTGCGGGTGGACCGCGAGGTGGACAGCGTGTGCCCGTTTTGCGGTGTCGGCTGCCTGCTGACCTACCAAATTCAAGACGCCAGCCAAGACGCAGCAGGCAGCACATCCGAGCGCATCGTCGCGGTGCAGGGCCGCGACGGCCCAGCCAATGCGGCGCGGTTGTGCGTCAAAGGCCGCTTTGGTTTTGACTACGCGCACCACCCGGACCGCCTCACGCGACCGCTGATTCGCATCGAAGGCGTGGCCAAAAACCCAGCCCACATCACCGCACCGCCCGACTGGCGCACGGTGTTCCGCGAAGCGAGCTGGGACGAAGCGCTGGCTTTGGCCGCTGGTGGCTTGAAGCGCTTGCGCGATCAACACGGTCCCGGCGCGCTGGCTGGCTTTGGCTCGGCCAAGGGCAGCAACGAAGAGGCCTATTTGTTTCAGAAGCTGGTGCGAACCGCGTTCGGCACCAACAACGTCGATCACTGCACCCGCCTGTGTCACGCCTCCAGCGTGGCCGCGCTGCTGGAGGGCGTGGGCTCGGGCGCGGTGAGCAACCCGGTGAGCGACGTCGAGCAGGCCGATTTCGTGCTCGTGATCGGCGCCAACCCCACGGCCAACCACCCGGTGGCCGCCACCTGGATGAAGAACGCCGCGCAGCGTGGCACCCGGATTGTGCTGGTCGACCCGCGCCGCACCGATCTCGCGCGCCACGCTTGGCGCACGCTGCAGTTCCGCCCCGACACCGACGTGGCTTTGCTCAACGCGCTGCTGCACGTGATCTTTGAAGAGGGTTTGGTCAACGCCGCCTTTGTGGCCGAGCGGGTCGATCAAGTTGCCGCTGTACGCGAGGCGGTGCAGGGCTTCAGCCCCGAGGCGATGGCGCCCATTTGTGGCATTGATGCGTGCGCCATCCGCGAGGTGGCGCGCGCCTACGCCACCAGCGAGCGCGCCATGATTTTGTGGGGTATGGGCGTGAGCCAGCACATCCACGGCACCGACAACGTGCGCTGCCTGATCGCGCTGGCCTCGGTCACTGGCCAGATCGGCCGCCTCGGCACTGGCCTGCACCCGCTGCGTGGCCAGAACAACGTGCAAGGCGCAAGCGACGCTGGGCTGATCCCCTTCATGCTGCCCAACTACCAGCCGGTGAACCAACCCGAGGTGAAGCGTTGGTTTGAGGACTTTTGGGGCACGCCGCTGCCCACCACACCTGGCCTCACCGTGACCGAAATCCTGCGCAATGCGGGGCTGCCCGCCGCCGACCCAGCGCGCATTTACGGCCTCTACGTGATGGGCGAAAACCCGGCCATGAGCGACCCCGATCTGAACCACGCGCGCGCCGCGCTGGCCAGCCTGGAGCAGCTTGTGGTGCAAGACATTTTTCTGACGGAGACCGCCTGGCTGGCCGATGTGGTGCTGCCCGCCACCGCCTGGCCCGAGAAGACCGGCAGCGTCACCAACACCGATCGCATGGTGCAGCTGGGACGCCAGGCCATAGCCCCGCCAGGCGATGCGCGCGCCGATCTCTGGATCATCCAGCAGCTGGCCGAGCGGCTGGGCCGCGCCGACGGCCGGCCGCTGGCCTGGGGCTACGACACAGCGGGTGCCGAGCACCACGGCGTGGCGGCGGTGTTTGAGGAAATGCGCCAGGCCATGCACGCGGTGATCGGCGGCATTTCGTGGGATCGGTTGCAGCGCGAGGGCAGCGTCACCTACCCGTGTCAGGCGGAGGATGCACCGGGCGCGGCGGTGGTGTTCATCGACCGCTTCCCCACCGCAGACGGCCGCGTGCGCCTCGTGCCCACCAGGCTGATTGCTGCTGACGAGACGCCCGACGCTGAGTTCCCGCAGGTGCTCATCACCGGCCGCCAGCTCGAACACTGGCACACCGGCAGCATGACGCGCCGCGCCGGCGTGCTCGACGCGATCGAGTCCGGCCCCACCGCCTCGCTGCACCCAGCCGATCTGGCCGCGCTGAAGGTTCTTGCCGGTGAGCACTTGCGCGTGGTCTCGCGGCGCGGCGCTGTTGTGCTGGCGGCTCGCGCTGACGACGGCATGCAGCGCGGCGTGGTGTTCATCCCGTTCGCCTATGTCGAGGCGGCGGCCAATCTGCTAACCAACGACGCGATCGACCCGCACGGGAAAATTCCCGAGTTCAAGTACTGCGCGGTGCGGGTGGAGGCGGTCGGTTGATTCGGCTGCGCCACATCTTAAATTTTTTTCGTGCCGCGCGGGTTGAATTCCAACCATGGCGAAGGGTTTGGCGAGGGGCAGCGTTGGCACCAGATAACGCCTGGCCCAGACGAGAGGCCAAGCCAACGGTGTGACTTGCCAAGAGCGGCGCCGCCGCGATGGCGTTGGCCTGTGCTGATGCCAGCGGGTCGCGGCAGTGGCGCTTGCGACCGAGGTGCGTCTTTGGTTGCGGGCCCGCCAGCGTATCAAGTAGGGCGACGATCTTGGCCCTGTTGTCTTGGCAGAACCCGCAGCCCTGTTGCAAACAGCCCATCAGGTCCACCGCCTGCGACATCGTTTCGGCTTTGCCGTCGTGAAAGTTCGATGTTGCACAGCGACGGCGTCGGCAAGTTCAGGCGGTCGGCGTCCTTGCCGGCCATGCCCAGCCAGCCGTTGGCGGTGCTGGCGGTTTTGAAAACCTGCTCGAATGTCGCCACGTAACCGGGGTTGGGCGTCAGGGTTTCAACAGCCAGCGTGCTTTTTATGCCTTCTCGGCCGCATTGGCAGCGGCTTGCTCGGTGGCGCGCTGGGCAAACTCGGCGCGCAGCGCGCGCAGTTTTTCGCGCGGGTCTTCCCGCGTGGTGGCCTGGTCCAGCGCCATCTCGGCGATGAAGCGACTGGGCTTTCCGGGCACCGTGTCGCGGCCTTTTTTGCGGCGCTTGAGCCAGCTCACCGCCAGCGTGTTGCGCGCCCGGGTAATGCCCACGTACATCAGGCGGCGCTCTTCTTGCAGCCGCTGCACCAGCGCCTCGGCGGGGAGGTCAATTGCGGCCTCCTCCATCTTGAATGGCAGCAGGCCTTCGTTCACGCCGACCAGCATCACATGCGGCCACTCCAGACCTTTTGCGGCGTGCAGGGTGGAGAGGGTGACGACATTCTGGTCTTGTTCGCGATCGCTCAGGGTGGAGAGCAGCGCGATCGTCTGCACCACCTCAAACAGGCTTTTGCGTTCGGTCTCAACCTGCGCGCCCGCGTCTTCTTCCACCTGCCCGCCGCAGCGCCCCGCCATCCAGTCGCAAAAGTCGACCACGTTGGTCCAGCGCGAGGCCGCGAGTTTCTCGCTTTCTTCGCTGTCATACAGGTGCTGCTCGTAGGCGATGTCCTCTAGCCAGTCGGTCAGAAAGGCGCGCGCAGCCTCAAAGCCCACGGTGTGGCGGGCGCGGTATTCAAGATCGTTCACCGCGCGGCCGAATTCGTGCAGGGTGGTGATGGCGCGCGCGTTGACCGCGCTGGGCAGCGAGTGAGCGAACAGCGCGTCGAACAGGCTGAGCTTGTATTGGGTGGCGAAGTTGCCGAGCTGCTGCAGCGTGGTGTGGCCGATGCCGCGCTTGGGCGTGGTGGCGGCGCGCAGAAACGCCGGGTCGTCGTTGTTGTTGACCAGCAGGCGCAGCCAGGCGCAGAGATCGCGAATTTCGGCGCGGTCAAAAAAGCCCTGGCCGCCCGAGACCTTGTAGGGAATCTGCGCCCGGCGCAGGCTTTGCTCGAAGGGGCGGGCCATGTGGTTGGCGCGGTAGAGGATGGCGAAGTGGCGCCACTCTTTGTGTTGCGAGGTGCTGAGCAGGCTCTGGATGCGGGCCACCGCGCGCTCGGCCTCGTGGTCTTCGTTGTCGGCATCCACCACCCGCACCGGCTCGCCCTCGCCCAGGTCGCTCCACAGCGTCTTGGGAAACAGCTTGGGGTTGGGGCCGATCACCGCGTTGGCTGCGCGCAAGATGCCCGCCGTGGAGCGGTAGTTTTGCTCCAGCGTGATCACACGCAGCTCGGGATAGTCTTGCGGCAGCTTTTTCAGGTTGTCTAGCGTGGCACCGCGCCAGCCGTAAATGGACTGATCGTCGTCGCCCACCGCGGTGAAACGCGCGCGCTCGCCCACCAACAGTTTCAGCAGCTCGTACTGGGTGGCGTTGGTGTCTTGGTACTCGTCCACCAGCACATGGCCCATCTTTTGCTGCCAGCGCGCGCGCACCTCGGGGTGGTCGCGCAGCAGCTTCAAAGGCAGGCCGATCAGGTCGTCGAAATCGACGCTCTGGTAGGCGGTGAGGCGCTCCTCGTAACGCGACATGATGGTGGCGGTGGTGCGCTCGTCGTCGTCTTTGGCCTGGTCCATCGCCTGTGTCGCGTTCAGCCCCGCGCTTTTCCAGGCGCTGATGGCCCATTGCCAGGTGCGTGCGGTGTTGGCGTCGGTGGTGCTGCCGCAGTCTTTCAGCAGGCTGGTGATGTCGTCGGTATCCAGAATACTGAAGTTTTTCTTCAGCCCCAGCACCTCGCCGTCCTCGCGCAGCAGGCGCACACCCAGCGCATGGAAGGTGCAGATCAGTACTTTCTTCGCATCACGCCCCACCAGCTGCTTGGCGCGCTCGCGCATCTCGGCAGCGGCCTTGTTGGTGAAGGTGATGGCGGCGATGCGATCGGCCGCGAGACCGGCTTTGATGAGGCGACCAATCTTGTGCGTGATCACCCGCGTCTTGCCCGAGCCCGCGCCAGCCAGCACCAGACACGGGCCGCCGAGGTGGTTCACAGCGTCTTGCTGGGCCAAGTTGAGACCGGAGCCGGGGGGGGTGGACATGGGACGGGAATGGGTTCGGCCGGCGGAGCGGGTCCGGGGCGCTGAAACTGTCGGCGGATTTGGGAATGATACCGACCGGCTCAACCTGCCACCGCGAAGCTGTCGTTGCAGATCATGTGCGGCCCGATCACCGGCCACACTTGGAAACACCGAAGGCCTGTAGCGCCATGAGCGCCCGAGCCTGCGCCACTCAGAGCCGGCGCCCAGCACGGCGATTGCCTGGTGCATATTGGGCGATCTGGTGGGACATGGCGCTTTCTGTGAAGCTGAGAGAATCCGCTGGTGCTCAACGTCCTGCTCGTCACTTTTCCTTTTTTTGCGCTGGTACTGGCGGGCTATGTGGCGGCGAAGCGGCGCATGCTGCCGCTGGAGGCGATCCCTGGGCTGAACGGTTTTGTGCTGTTTTTTGCGCTGCCGTCCATGCTGTACCGGTTTGGCTCGACCACCCCGATTGCCGAGCTGCTCGACGCCTCGGTGGCTGGCGTTTACCTGCTGTGTGGCTTGGTGATGGTGGGCGTTTGCATCGCGATCACCCTAAACCAGCGCATCCGCTGGAACGACGCCTCGCTGGGCGCACTGGTGGCGGCCTTCCCCAACTCGGGTTTCATGGGTGTGCCGCTGCTGGTGGCGCTCCTCGGCCCAGCCGCAGCCGGGCCAACCATCCTCACCATGTTGCTGGACATGGTGGTCATCAGCTCGCTGTGTGTGGCGCTTTCTCGACTGGACGGCGCGGGTGACAGCGGCGAGAGCAGCGCGCGGGCCATGTTGATGGCCGGGCGCAAGGCCCTGCGCGGTGTTGTTGGCAACCCGATGCCCTGGGCCATCTTGCTGGGTGCCGCGGCCTCGGCCATGCAGTTCAAGTTGCCCGGCCCGCTGCAGACCACCGTGTGGCTGCTGGCTGACGCGGCCTCGCCAGTGGCGTTGTTCACCATCGGTGCAGTATTGGCGCGCTCACAAATCCAGGCCAACCACCCCATGCCGTTGTCAGACTACCTGCCGGTGGTCCTCATCAAGCTGCTGCTGCACCCGCTGCTGGTGGGGCTGGTGGGCTTGGCTGCGATCCAGCTGGGCGTGCCGCTCGACCCTTTTGCGCTTTCGGTGATGGTGCTGGTGGCGGCGCTGCCCAGCGCCAGCAACGTCTCGCTGCTGGCCGAGCGGCTGGGCGCGGACAACGGGCGCATTGCCCGCATCATCTTGGCGACGACGGTGGCCGCCTTCTTCACCTTCTCGGGTGCGGTTGCGCTCGTGACCTGAACAGCGGGCCCGGTCCAAGGCGGCCCAAGCGGGGTAAGCGGGGTAAGCGGCCCAAGCGGGGTAAGCGGCCCAAGCGGGGTAAGCGGGTAAAGCGGGTTAAGCCGCTGAATAGCAGCAGGCTATGAATCGATTTGGACTAATCAACTATTCATATTGATAGCCAACAGCTAAAGTCAGTTTCTTGTTTAACCCAGGAGATTGCCACCATGACCCCAGCCACCGCTTGTCCCAAACCGACCGCACCTTCCTGGCTGGAGCATTTTTCGGCGCTGGCCCAAGCCCGCTGAGAGCGGCTTTTTGCCCGCCACCCTGCACCGATTTCAAGAAAGAAAACCATGAAAAACCCCAGCTTTGACCCGATCCAGCAGCCCAATGCTGGCCAGTGCCCGGTTCGCAGCGTCTCTGGCGCCCGCAACACCCACGGCGCCCAGTCCAACGCCGACTGGTGGCCGAACCAACTCAACCTGTCCATCCTGCACCAGCACGCCCCCGCGTCCAGCCCGATGGACGCCGGTTTTGACTACGCCGAAGCCTTCAAAACGCTCGACTTCGCCGTACTGAAGAAAGACATGGCCGCGCTGATGACCGATTCGCAAGACTGGTGGCCAGCCGACTGGGGCCACTACGGCGGCTTGTTCCTCCGCCTGGCCTGGCACAGCGCCGGTACCTACCGCACAGCAGACGGCCGTGGTGGGGCCGCCACTGGCAACCAGCGCTTTGCGCCCATCAACAGCTGGCCCGACAACGGCAACCTCGACAAAGCACGCCGCCTGCTTTGGCCGCTCAAGCAGAAATACGGCAACACGATTTCTTGGGCTGACCTCTACATCTTGGCCGGCAACGTCGCCATGGAAACCATGGGTTTCAAAACCTTCGGCTTCGGTGGTGGTCGGGCCGACATCTGGCAGCCCGAAGAAGACATCTACTGGGGCTCCGAAACCGAGTGGTTGGGCAACAACCGCTACGGCGCTGACCGAGATGCGGGCAGTCTGGAAAACCCGCTGGCTGCCGTGCAGATGGGTCTGATCTATGTGAACCCCGAAGGCCCAGACGGCAACCCCGATCCGCTGCTTTCCGGCCGCGACGTGCGCGAAACCTTCGCCCGCATGGCCATGAACGATTACGAGACCGTGGCCCTCACCGCTGGCGGTCACACCTTCGGCAAGGCCCATGGCGCGGGCGATGCCGCGCTGGTCGGCCCAGCGCCTGAAGCCGAGGCCTTGGAGCAGATGGGGTTTGGCTGGATCAACCAGCACGGCACAGGCAACGGCGGCGACACCACCACCAGCGGCATCGAAGGCGCCTGGAAACCCAACCCCACCACCTGGGACATGGGCTATTTCAAGGTCTTGTTCAAGTACGAGTGGGAACTCATCAAGAGCCCGGCTGGCGCAAAGCAGTGGCGCGCCAAAGACGTGGCTGCTGAGGACATGATCGTTGACGCGCACGACCCGAGCAAAAAATACGCGCCGATGATGACCACGGCTGACATGTCGCTGCGCTTCGACCCCGAATACGAAAAAATCTCGCGCCACTTCGCCGCCAACCCAGACGAGTTCGCTGACGCCTATGCCCGCGCCTGGTTCAAGCTGACCCACCGCGACATGGGGCCCAAGAGCCTCTACCTCGGCCCTGAAGTGCCCGTCGAAGACCTGATCTGGCAAGACCCGGTGCCCGCGGTGAACCACCCACTGATCGACGCCAGCGACATCACTGCGCTCAAGGCGCAGGTGCTGGCCTGCGGCCTGTCTGTGAGCGAGCTGGTGTCCACCGCCTGGGCCTCGGCCTCCACCTTCCGAAGCTCGGACAAGCGCGGCGGCGCCAACGGTGCACGCATTCGGCTGGCACCGCAGAACAGCTGGGCCGTCAACCAGCCTACGCAGCTGGCCAAGGTGTTGGCCGCGCTTGAATCCATCCAACAGGCGTTCAACGGTGCCCAGACGAGCGGTAAAAAGGTCTCGATAGCCGACCTGATCGTGCTGGCTGGCAACGCGGCGGTGGAAGCGGCAGCCAAGGCGGCGGGCCAGGCCATCGAGCTGCCATTTGCCCCCGGCCGCACCGACGCCTCGCAAGACCAGACCGATGTGGAATCGTTCGAGCCCCTGGAACCCCAGGCCGATGGCTTCCGCAACTTTCGGCAGCAGGCCTTCAAAGTGCCAGCGGAAGAAATGCTGCTCGACCGCGCCCAACTGCTCACCCTGAGCGCGCCTGAGATGACGGTGCTGGTGGGTGGTCTGCGGGTGCTCGGTGCCAACGCGGACGGTTCGACAGATGGCGTATTCACCCAGCGGCCAGGCCAGCTCAGCAACGACTTCTTCGTCAACCTGGTAGACATGTCCACCGCTTGGAAGCCGAGCGGCCAAGACGCAAAAGAAGGCCGCTATGAAGGTCGCGAGCGCAAGACCGGCGCCACGCGCTGGACGGCCACCCGGGTGGACATGGCGTTTGGCTCCAACTCGCAGCTGCGCGCGCTGGCCGAGGTGTACGCGCAGGACGATGGCGCAGCCAAGTTTGCCCCCGACTTTGCCGCCGCCTGGACCAAGGTGATGAACCTGGACCGCTTTGATCTGAAGTAAACGCGGGCTGGCGTTGACACCGAAAAGCCCCGCTGGCTCGTGCCAGCGGGGCTTTTTTACGGCTGTAGAGGAGCCCGCTCAGCGCCTGCGCTGCAACGCCTCTTCCTCCATCAGCAAATAGGTGTTGTAGGCGTTCATGCGGTTGGCAAAGCCAAACATCGGCGTGGCCTCAAACGCGCTCCAGTCGGTGGTTTTGTACGCCTCTTCGAACAGCACGAAGTCTTGCACTGCCGCGCCCATGGTGGCGCGCAGGTACTTGAGGTAGTCGCGTGTCATTCCAATGTCGCGCTTGGGGTCGGTGGAGACCGGGCCGTGGCCGGGCACCACCGCCGTGGCTTCGTATTTGAGCATTTGATCGAGCGACAAAATCCACTGGCTGCTGTTGGCCTTGCCCACAAACGGCAAGCGGCCGTTGAAGAACAGGTCGCCGGCGAACAGCACCTTCTCCTCGGGCACAAACACCGTCAGGTCTTCCGGCGTGTGGGCCGGGCCCACGTGGTCCAGCTCGAACACCCAGCCGCCAATCTTCATCGAGGTCGGGCCGGTGATCCAGGTGTCGGCCGGTACCAGCTGGGTCTTGTCGTCGATCCAGGGCGCCAGATCGGTGCGGGAAGCGGCCAGCCGCAGCCGTGCGGTGTCGGACTGGAGGTATTCCTTGGATGCTGCGTGGGCCGTGATGTGAGCGCCCAGTGCCTTGAAGTGCGACAGGCCGTAGATGTGGTCGGCGTGGTAGTGGGTGAGGATCACATCGGAGATCGGCAGCGAGGTGCGCTTTTTGATCTCGGCGGTGAGGCGCTCGGCCAGGCGTGGCGAGCCCAGCGCGTCGATCACCACCACGCTGGTGGGCGTGATGACGAAGCCGGCGTTGGAGATGAAGTTTTGGTTGGCGCTGGAGCCCAGCGCCAACTCGCCTTGCACGTAGTAGCTGTGCGGGCCGACCTGCTGCAGTTGCATGGGCGGCTCGGCATCAGTGGCGGTGGCCAGGGTGGCGGTGATGGTCAGCAACAGTGTGGCTAGCCAGCGGCTGGGCTTGAAGCAAGTCATGGGGTGTCTCCTGAAGGCAAAGCAGTCTGTTCGCATATCGCAGCTTGCTTATATTTCATATGCGGGCCGTCAATGGAACGGCCACCCGAAGGTGGCCGTGGTGTGCCACCCCTTTTGTTTGGGATGAATATGCACAGATCGATCTTGGCTCGTGTTCGTGAAACGGCGATGACGGTGGCCATCGGCTTGGCGCTCCACCAGACTTGCTGGTCCTTCACTTAAGCATTAATATGCTTTTATGCGAACCACTTTTGAGCTTCCCGACGATCTCATGCGACACCTCAAGGCCCGTGCGGCGCTGGAGGGTCGCAGTCTGCGCGATCTGGTGCTGGAGCTGGTGGAGCGTGGCTTGAAAGCGCCGCCGCCCTTGGCGGTCCACGCCGCGCCAGCGGGTCTGCCCACCGTGCATTTAGGAAGACCGCTCGCATTGCCGGTGGCGGCGCTGAACCACGCCGACCTCAGCGAACTCGCCCAAGAGTGATGGCCGCCAGCTCCCCGCGCGCCGCTGAACCCCCGTCAGCCTGGGGCGCTGCTTTGGGTACCGGCTTGGGGGGCGATCTGCCCGATCTCAACGTCTGGCTGGCGCTGGTGGTGGCCGAGCATCCCCACCACACTGCTGCTCGCCGCTACTGGGACGGGCAGCGGGCGGCACCCGCGCTGGGGCCGCGCTGGTGGTTCTGCCGCACCACCATGCTCGGTCTGGTGCGCCTGCTGACCCAGCCCAAGCTGATGGGAGACGCTGCGCTTGGTCTGCGCGAAGCCCATGCCATCTATCAGCAACTGCGCCAGACCGAGGGCGTGGCGTTCGCTGGCGATACCGAGGCGGCCGACGCTTTGTTGGCCACCTGGACCGGTGAAGACCAGGCGCCGCTGCCGGCGCGCCTGTGGACCGACGCCTGGCTCGCCGCCAGTGCCGAATACGCCGGCCTGCGGCTGGTCAGTTTCGACGGTGATTTCTCGCGTTTTGCGCTGACCCGGCGACTGCATTTGCAGGCCTAGGTCGCTGGCACCCCGTCCATTTGGACGGGGTTCGTCGGCGTGGCTGTCTTTGAAGACGCTGAGTACCGACCCGCCGACGGCGTCAACCCGAGCCGGGTGCCGCCAGCTCTATCAGCCGGTTCAGCCGGTTCAGCCGGTTCAGATGGTCAGCGGGTCCACGTCCACCGCCCAGCGCACCAGGCCTTTGGCTTGCGGGGTGCTGCGGGTGGCGTGCAGCACCGGCTGCCAGCTGGCCAGGAAGCGTTGCAAGGCGGCGCGCGAGGCGCATTCCACCAGCATCTGCGCCCGCTCCACATGGGCCACGCGCTGGATGGTGAGCGGCACGGCGGGGTAAATGGTGATGGCGTCGCGCAGCGGCAGCGTGGCGGCCTGCTCGGCTGCCAGGTTCAGAAACGCTTGTGCAGCGGCCTGGGTTTTGGCGTCGGCGCGCAGCAGCGCCTGAGCGCCAAACGGTGGCATGCCGGCGGCTTCGCGTTCGGCCAGCTGATCGGCAGCAAACGCCGCGTAGTCGTGGGTTTTGAGGGCGGCAAACAGCGGGTGTTGCGGCGTCCAGGTTTGCACCCACATCTCGCTGGCGGCGCTCTGTGCAGCGTCGCGCCCGGCACGCCCGGCCGCCTGCATCAGCAGCGCAAACAGCCGCTCGGGTGCGCGGTAGTCGCTGGCAAACAGGCCGCTGTCCACATTGATGCCAGCCACCAGCGTGATGCGCCGGAAATCGTGGCCCTTGGCGATCATTTGAGTGCCCACCAACACATCGACCTCGCCGCTGTGCAGCGCGGCGAGCTGCTGCTCCAGGCTGCCTTTGAGGCGGGTCGAGTCGGCGTCCATGCGGGCCACGCGGGCTGGCGCGCCGTCGGGGCGGCGCGCCTCGGCCAGCAGGGCAGCCAGCTGTTCTTCTACCTGCTCGGTGCCCCGGCCCAGCGGCGCGATGTCGAGGTTGCTGCAGTCGGGGCAGGCGCGCGGCACGCGTTCTGTGGAGCCGCAGTGGTGGCAGCGCAGCGTGCGGTCGAGCTTGTGGAACACCCGAAAAGCGCTGCAGTGTGGGCAGCCGCTTTTCCAGCCGCAGTCGTGGCAGGCCAGCACCGGCGCGTAGCCGCGCCGGTTGAGCAACACCAGCGACTGCTCGCCGCGCGAGATGCGCTCGATCACCGCAGCCAGCAACGGCGGCGCGATCAAAGCGCCCTTGGGTTGGTGGTTCATGTCCACCAACCGCAACCGTGGCAGCACGCCGCCGCCAATGCGCGCCGGCATCGCAAGGCGCTGGTAACGGCCTCGCTCGGCGGCGTGCCAGCTCTCCAGCGAGGGCGTGGCCGAGCCCAGGATGACCTGGCAACGCGCGCTGGCTGGGTTGCCAGGTTCTGCGCCAGCTGCGGCCAGCGACTCGGTCTCGATCTTGGCCCGGTACACCGCCAGGTCGCGCGCCGAGTAGCGCGCGCCTTCCTGGCTTTTGTAGCTTGGGTCGTGCTCTTCATCGACCACGATCAGCCGCAGCCCGGGCAGGCTGGCAAACACCGCCATGCGGGTACCCAGCACGATGCGCGCGGCGCCGGTATGGGCCGCCAGCCAGCTGGAAAGGCGCTGCGCTGGTGTCATGCCACTGTGCAGGCTGACCACCGCACCGGCGCCACACAGCGGCTCGAAGCGCTCGCGAAACCGGGCTTCGAGCTGTGGCGTGAGGTTGATCTCGGGCACCATCACCAGCACCTGGGCCGGCACTCCGTCGGCCGCAGGCGCGTTCAACACCCGCTCGGTGGCGCGCAGGTACACCTCGGTTTTGCCACTGCCGGTGGCGCCAAACAACAGCACCGGCGCGCTGGCTGTTTCCAGCGCGGCCAGGGCCAGCGCCTGCTCTTCGCTGAGCGCGTCATGGCCGTGGGCCGGCGTTGTTTGGGACCGCCCGGCTGGCTCAGAGGGCGAGCCGGCGAGCGCTTTGGCCTGTTTCTTCACCCGGCGCGCCAGTTGCGCCGCGTCCAGCTCGCGCAGCTGCGGCGGCAACGCGGCCAGCGCCACCTCGCCCAGGCTGCGCTGGTAGTAGTGCGCCGCAAATGCGACCAGCTGGCGCCAGCGCGCATTGAGCGGCGGCAGACCTTCCAGCGTGCCTACCACCGCTTTGGTCCGGGTTTTGTCCAGCCCCTCGGGTGGGCTGTTTGGGCAGTCCCACACCACCCCCAACACCTCACGCGAGCCCAGCGGCACCCGCACCAGGGTGCCCGGCGCGAGCGACGACTCACTCCGGTAACTCAGGGCCGCGGCCACCCCGCTGTGGGCTGGTGTGGCCACGATCACACTGGGCCAGCAGGTCATGGTGAGCGGATTTTCCTCGGTTCGACTGTCGAAAGGTGGCGTAAGTCGTTGATATGACAGGGCTTCTCAAACTGTCCCAAGTTTCTGTGGATAACTTTGTTGATAGATCGTGTTTTGTGGCTGGGAGCCCTTATGAATCAAGGGCTTGGTTGGCTTGCACAGAAAAACAGCAAATCCCAAAGGTTCAATGAAATCAACAACTTAGAGATTTTCCTCGCTCAGCAGCAGAAATTGGTGGGACGCTGGGTGGGCAAAATCCCGTACCACGGTTTGTGTGTATAACTGGCGCAGCCCAAACACTTTTTTTTTAAAAATTTCGCTTTGCCCGGTTGACAGCGCACCAATCGCGCGCGGAGCCAGGCGGGCTGCGCTGTTGGCGCTACAGGCAGCCCAGGAGCTTGCCACCAGGCGCCGTCAGGCCGCGGCGCGCAGCCGACGCGAGTGCATGTGCACCGCATTCACCAGCGCGGTCACATGCTCGGGCGGGGTGAACTGGCTGATGCCGTGGCCCAGGTTGAAGATGTGCGTCGGCCCGGTACCCAGGCCCTGGTGGGGCTTGCCGAAACTCTCCAGCACAGCCGCCACCTCGGCGTCAATCCGCTCTGGCGGGGCAAACAACACATTGGGGTCGATGTTGCCCTGCAGCGCCTTCGAGTCGCCCACCAGCGCCCGCGCCCTGGCCAGGTTCACCGTCCAGTCCAGACCGAGCGCGTGGCAGTCCAGGTCTTTCATTTCGTCCAGCCACGGGCCGCCGCCCTTGGTGAAGACCAGACGCGCAATCACCACGCCATCTTTCTCGCGCTGCAGCTGGGCCAACACGCGGCGGGTGTAGGCCAGCGAAAATTCCTGGAATTTGCGATCGGCCAACACGCCACCCCAGCTGTCGAACACCATCACCGCCTGCGCGCCGGCGTCGATCTGGGCGTTGAGGTACTGGGCCACCGAATCGGCGTTGATCGCGAGAATCTGGTGCATCAGGTCGGGGCGCGAGTACATCAGGGTCTTGACCGCGCGGTAGTCGGCCGAGCCAGCGCCTTCCACCATGTAGCAGGCCAGCGTCCAGGGGCTGCCCGAAAAACCGATCAGTGGCACCCGACCGTTCAGCGCCTTGCGGATTGAGGTGACGGCGTCAAACACATAGCGCAGCTTGGCCATGTCGGGCACGGCCAGCGCGGCCACGTCGGCCTCGGTGCGCACCGTCTTGGCAAATTTCGGGCCTTCGCCGATCTGGAACGTCAGGCCCAAGCCCATCGCGTCGGGCACGGTCAGGATGTCGGAAAACAAAATGGCCGCGTCAAGCGGATAGCGCTCCAGCGGCTGAAGCGTGACCTCGGTGGCGTAGTCGGGGTTGGTCGCCAGCCCCATGAAACTGCCAGCCTTGGCGCGGGTCGCGCAGTATTCCGGCAGGTAGCGCCCGGCTTGGCGCATCAGCCACACCGGCGTGTGATCGGTGGATTGGCGCAGGCAGGCGCGCAAGAAGGTGTCGTTTTGCAGGGGGGCGAAGCTCATGGGGGCGTCCAGTGGGAAAGCGCTGAAGGGATCCAGGGAGTATCCCTTGTGCTCGGAGCCTATCGCTGGGCGAATCCCTCTGTGGGGGCTGGCGCCCTCTTGCCAACCCAAGCAGCGCTGCGAAACTTGGGCGTTGGATTCTCCGGGTCTTGCCAACCCAAAGCCCCGACGCAGGGAATTCTGTATGTCGTTCTGGTTTGGATTTTTTTGTCCGATGCCAAACAACCCAAGATGACTTCTTGTGAAAAAGACTGTTTACGCTGCCGATTTGGTGACAGCGTTTTCTGTTCCTGTTTTGGCCCAGCCACCGGCCCAGTGCCAGCGCCAGCGCCATTACCTAGCGCAAGCGCACGAGTCCCTCTCGGGCACGCATGTGGCGCTGAGCGCAAACCTGGTGGTCCATGTGCGCGGAGCGCTCTACACCTTGCGAGCTGCGTACGGGGAGATGCGCGTTGAGGTCGACCACGATATTTGGCGAAATCGGGGCGTGAACCTGGCAAGCAAGGTGCAGCCGTTTCGAAAGGTTGGTCTGGCGATCTTGGGCGGGCATGTCGACGTGGACTCGCTGCAGATCGCTCCCTAGGTCGAGGGCGTGTTGCGGCAAACGACACGCTGGCACGTTGTCCAGGTTGCGGTGACCAGATTCGCCACCCGCCACCGCCAACAAACACGGGCGAAAAACCTGACAAGCAGGGTGGTCCGCAGGTGGATCGCAAGCGGGTGTAGACCGCTTGGCCAGCATACCGGGCAGGGCTTGCCACAAGCTTGTTTGCTGCAGGGCTCTCAAGTGAACTAAAATACAAGAGTTACGCAAAAGGTTTTGTCTTCGGTAGCCGCCGTCCGACACGGTTTGTGTTGTGCCTCGCTGGGCGCATTCCACCTCTGGTCGCTGGCGCCCCTTGTTCCCGGTTGTCACGCCTGCCATTTTCATGGTGATATGGCGCCGGTCTTTTCTTCCTCTCCCAACCCAACCCCATAACCTGGGCCAATGTCGAATCGTCTTTCGGCATGTTCCCGCCCAGTTCGTCAGCACGTGGATTTCCACCACGCGCAATTTCCGACGCCAGGCTGCCAAAGCAGCCAGGCGTCTCCGCCGGGCACCAACGATAAAACGTTTGGTGCCAGGCGATTTTTGAAAGGTCCTCTCATGGGCAAGAAACTTTACGTTGGCAACCTCTCCTACTCGGTGACCGACCACTCTCTGCAAGACGCCTTTGGCGCTTTTGGTTCGGTCCAGTCGGCCAAAGTCATGACCGACCGCGACAGCGGCCGTTCCAAGGGCTTTGGCTTTGTCGAAATGTCCAGCGATGCAGAAGCGCAGGCAGCGATCAGCGGCATGAACGGCAAGTCGGTTGACGGCCGCGATATGGTCGTAAACGAAGCGCGCCCAATGGAGCCACGTACCGGTGGCGGCGGCGGTGGCGGTTACGGCGGTGGTGGTGGTGGTGGTGGTGGTGGCTACGGCGGTGGCCGCAGCAACTACTGAAGCCAGTAGCGCTTTGCGCACAAAAAAAACCGGTCAACAGGCCGGTTTTTTTTCGCCCCATGGCTTGTGCCTGCTGTTTCGCGGGCGCTGGGTCACAGCCCTCTCAGCGCGGCCCGTACCTCGTCGACGCTCAAGATCTCGGAGAGCAGTTGCGGGGGTTGGCCGTTTTTGTGGATCGCGTACACCGGCACCCCGTTGCGGCCCAGGCGGGCGAGCTCGGCGGTGATGGCGGGGTCGCGGCGGGTCCAGTCGGCGCGCAGCAGGTTCACGTTTTTCGCCGCCATGTCGGCCAGCACCGAGGCATCAGACAGCGTGGTGCGCTTGTTGTATTGACAGGTGACGCACCATGCGGCGGTGAAGTCGACAAACACGGGGCGGCCTTCGGCCAGACTTGCGGCCTGCTGCTCAGCACTCCAAAGTTGCCAGCTCAGGCCGTCCACCGCGGTGGCGATGGGCGCCGATGTGCCCGATGCGGCCTGCAACCGCGTCACATTGGGGCCGATCGACCAGCCCAGCCACAACAGGCCCACCACCGACAGGCTGGCCAGCGTGGCGCGGCCCCTGCCCTTGAGGCCCAGCGCCCAGGTCAACAGCGCCACCACCACCAGCAGCATGAGCAAGGCGGCAGCGCCGTCGATGCCACTTTGCTGCCCCAGCACCCACAGCAACCAGACCACGGTGGCAAACATGGGAAACGCCATGAACTGGCGGAAGGTGTTCATCCAGGCGCCGGGCTTGGGTAGCGCGCGCGCGATTGCCGGCCACCAGCTGGCGGCCAAGTAGGGCAGGGCCATGCCCAAGCCGAGCGTACCGAACACCATGAGCGCCTGCGCGGTGGGCAGGCCGACGGCCAGGCCGAGGGAGGCGCCCATGAATGGCGCGGTACAGGGCGAGGCGATGGCGGTGGCGAGCACGCCGGTGAGGAAGGCATCGGCCGTCGGGTTCTTGGCCTGCAAGCTGGCCACCGAGCTGGGCAGCACGCTGCCGAATTCGAACAGCCCCGCCAGGTTCAGTCCAATCACGGTGAACAACACCGCCAGCGTGGCGACCACCGCCGGGCTTTGCAACTGGAAACCCCAGCCGATGGCCTCACCGGCGGCGCGCAGGGCCAGCAGCAGGCCGCCCAGCGCGAGAAAGCTCAGCACCACGCCAGCGGTGTAGGCCAGGCCGTTGGCGCGGTGGGCGACGCGGTCATCGGCATGTTTCGCAAACGCCAGCACCTTGATCGCCAGCACCGGGAACACGCAGGGCATCAAATTCAAGATCATGCCGCCGATGAGTGCGCCGAGCAGCGCGGCCCAGAGCGTGATGGGCGGGCCGCTGTTGGCGGGCATGGCGGCGGCGGCGCGCGCGGCGTTTTCTTGCAACGCAGTGACGAGTGCTTCGGGCGCGCCAGCGGTCGGCAATGGCGCGGCGGCGGGCCAGGTGCCTTGCACGGGTGTGTCCAGCCGCACACCGGGGCTGCCCGGGCCAACGCCAGGCGGGTTGGCCCGGGCCACCACCAGCGGTACGCTGGCCGGATTGTCGCTGCGAAACGGCGAGAGCGGCACGCTGGCGCTCCAGCGCTCGCCTTCCCAGGCCTGGGTCCAGGGCGAGCCGGGCTCAATCAGGCCTGGGGTTTCGGGGAAAAGTTCCAAGGGCTGGCCACGCCAGGCTGCGGGCAGGCCCGCCAGCGCCACTTTGAGCAGCCGCGCTTCGGGCTGCAGCATGCTGCCCGTGGCGAGCCGATCAACCGGGGCGGCGGCGAAGGCGGCTTCAAATACGCTGCCGTTGAGAGCGGTGGCGCCCTGCACCGGCAGGCGCAGGCTGAAGTTGCCTTCTTCGGGAATGCATTCCTTGCGGCAGACCAGCCAAGAAGCGTAAAGCTTGACCTCGATCTCTTTGCCGGTGAACGAAGGGTCGACGGTGAGTGGCACCGGCAGCAACACAGTGCCATCAAAACCGTAGTTGGCCAGGGTGCCGAGCGGGAATTTGCGTGGGGTAGGCCAGGCGATGGGTCCTGCGGTGATGCCGGGCGGCAGCGTCCACTGCAGTTCGGTGGGCAAGCCGGAATCGCCGGAGTTTTTCCAGTAGGTGTGCCAGTCGGGCGCGTGGGCGAGCTGCAGTCCCACCCAGACCAGCCTGTCCGGGCCGGCGCCTTCGGGCGCGTGGGCCAGCAGCTCGGCACGCGTCTGCTCGCTTTGGACCACGGTGGTGTCGGTGAGCCGCGAGACCAGGTTCTGCGCAGAGGCGAGCAGCGGCGCGGCGAGTGTCAGAGCGGCGATCCAGCGCAGGCTGCGGGCGAGTCGCCAAGGCAATGAGAGGGCAGTGGGCATCGGCAACCAGGCAATGAAAGGGGGCGCTGGCAGGCAGCGTGGGCAAGTAGGAGCGTGGCAGATCTGCCAAGTTCCAGCGCTGGGGCAACACACCACACCAGGAATATAAGCGTTCGCTGCTGTTTGACCGGTTTGCCGCCAGCAGCGCGGCCACCGGATGGCAAGACGCGCAGGGCCTGCCTTGGGTTCGGCGCAGGGTACGCGCGGTGGAATCAGTCCAAAAACCCCAGCACCACGCGCCGCGTGGTGGCCGACTTCTTCTCGATCTTGGTGACCACCACGCGGCCAATTTCAGCCGTGTTGGCCACGTGGGTGCCACCGCAGGGCTGCAGGTCAATCGACTCGGCGCCGCCCACCTGCACCATGCGCACCAGCCCGCTGCCGCGCGGCGGCGAGACGCTCATGCTTCTCACCAGCGCCGGGTTGGCGTCGAGCTCGGCGTCGGTCACGCTGCCCAGGGTAACCGGGTGCGCGGCCGCCACCAGCGCAGCGATGCCAGCGGTGAGCGCTTCTTTGTCCAGCGGGTCGGTCATGTGCAAGTCCAGGCGTGCGTAATCGGGCGTGATCGAGCAGCCGTTGACCGGCACGGGCACCAGGTGGCACAGCAAATGGGTGGTGGTGTGAAAGCGCATCAGGCGGTGGCGCCGCGCCCAGTCGATCTGCGCGGTGAGTGCCTCGCCCACGCGCAGCCCGGCGATCAGTGCGTCTTGCGCTGGCGCGGGAATGTGCACGATGTCGCTTGTGGGATGGCCTTCGGCGTCTTTTGCCTTGCGGGTGTCGGCGATGACGAGGACGCGTCCATCGGCCAGCAGCAGCCCACCAGCATCGCCGGCCTGCCCGCCGCCCAGCGGGTAGAAAACCGTCTGATCGAGCACGATACCCTGATCGGTGAGGGCGGTGATAGCGGCCGGGCACTCGGTGCGGTAGGCGTCTGAACGAAACAGGTCCTGGGTCATGGCCGCATGATAAGAGCTGCCCCCGCCTTAAACTGCCGACCATGCAACGCCGCTCCACTTTCTGGTCCGACCTCACCACCGCCGATTTCGCCGAACTCGACACCACGCGCGCCATCGCGGTGCTGCCGGTGGCGGCCACCGAGCAGCACGGGCCACATTTGCCGTTGTCGGTTGATACCGATCTGGTCAACGGCGTGATCGCCGCCGCGCTCCAGCATCTGGTACCCGACCTGCCCGCGCTGTTTCTGCCCACGCAGGCGGTTGGCTTCAGCCCCGAACACACCCGCTTTGCCGGCACGCTTACCCTCAAGGCGGAGACGCTGATGCGGGTCTGGACCGAGATCGGCGAGTGCGTGGCCGCCAGCGGGGTCAAAAAACTGGTGCTGTTCAACGCCCATGGCGGCCAGGTGGGCGCGCTCGATCTGGTGGCGCGCGACCTGCGCGCGCGGCTCGGGATGCTGGTTTACAGCCTCAGCTGGTTCAACCTGCCGCTGCTTGATGCCCAAGGTGTCGATGCGAGCGCCCTGTTCAGCGCCGAAGAACACCGTTTCGGCATTCACGCCGGGGAGATCGAAACCTCGATGATGCTGGCGCTCAAACCCGAGCGCGTTCGCATGGAGCAGGCGGGCTATTTCCGCTCCGCCTCACAAGCGCGCGTGGCCGACTTCCCGATCCTGGGCAATGGCAAAAGCGCCAAACTGGGCTGGCAGATGCAGGACTACAACGCCGAAGGCGCGGTGGGCAACGCGAGCGCCGCCACGGCCGAAAAAGGCCGCGCTGTGCTCGATGCCGCTGGCCGCTCGCTGGCCGCCCTGCTGGCGGAGATCGACCGCCTGCCGCCCGATGTGCTGAGCGGCCACACCGCGTTCATGCGTAGGTGATCCATTCCCGGTGCTCGCGAGCGTCCAGGTGCGCCAGGGTGTTGTAGGTCATCAGCCGGTGGTGCTTGGTATTGAATTCAAACTCGGTTACTGCGCTGTTGCGGATGCGCATGTTGAGATCGATGGTGCGCTCCGGGCTCAAGCCCAGTACCTGGCCCACGGCGGTGCTGATCGGCCCGCCGCTGGAAACCAGCAGCACCTGCTGCCCGGCGTGCCGCTCCCGCACGAAGTCGAGCGCGCTGGTGACGCCATGCACGAAGTCGGCGTAACTTGGCATCCCTGCTGGGCTTACTGTGCCCGCCATCCATTGCACCAAGCCGTCACGCAGCAGCCGGAAATGGTGGCGGTACAGCTCGGGCGTGTCGGGCTTGGGCAACGGCTGCGGGTGGATGGCATGGATCACCGCTTGGCTGTCGTATTCGTTCAGACCAGGCCACACCCGCGGCGACAGCGTGAGCCCGGCGCCCGCCGCGATGCCGGCCCAGGTCTGGGTTTGGCGGCGCAGCGAGCCGGTGATGACGGCGTCAAAGCGCAGCCCGCGCTCAGCCCAATAGCGGCCCAGACGTTCGCTCTGGCGCTGGCCCAGCTCGCTGAGCTGGTCGTAATCGTCGGCGCCAAACGAAGCCTGGCCGTGGCGCACAAGGTGAAGCGTTCCCATTTGCCGATTTTGGTGGGAACCCAGGCGCGCGCTTTGTCCCGGCTGCGACTGTCTGCGTACCGCCAGCGGCGCAAATGCGCCAGAGCAGCCGCGCTTTTCCTCTCTTGCGGGTTGGGTGGCCGTGTTGCAATTGGGCAAATGGCAACCCCTTCGTCGCGCATGTTCTCTGAGCAACTGTCCATCGATTGGATGCGCCGGGTGTTGCGCGCCGTGGCCGGCGGTGGGTTCTGGGCCTTGTCACGGCATTGCCCGGCTGCGCCCCCCGGGCCCTGTCATCATCGCGACAAGCCCTTGCGGCGGATGCCGCCGCCGCCCCGCTGCGGCCAAGGGGTGTGGGCTTTTGCCAGCATCAACCGCCGCACCGGTGTGAAAAGACCCCCCGTTTAATCCGACCCATTGGCAGCCATCTTCGCTGCCAGACCCCAGCCCAGCGGAGACAGCCAACATGCCCCACCCCGGTGACTCTCCACCCCGCCACATCCTGTATCTGGACGACGACGACACCCTGGTGTTCCTGGTGCGACGGCTGCTGGAGCGCCGTGGCTACCGTGTCACCGCGATGCTGAACCAGCAGGACGCGATTGGTGCGGTGCGCGACAACCCGAGCGGCTTTGACCTGCTGCTGACCGACTTCAACATGCCTGGCATGTCGGGTCTGGAGGTGGCAAAGGCGGTGCTGGCCATCAACCCTGCGCTGCCGGTTGTTTTGGCCTCGGGCTACATCACCGACGAATTGCAGGCCGACGCCCTGGCTGCCGGTGTGCGTGAGGTGGTGTTCAAAACCGACACGGTGGAAGATTTTTGCGCGATGGTTGCGCGCCTGGCGAACTGAGCACACAGGGCGGTTTTTCGCGGGGGCGGCGCCCGCTGTAGCGGCTATGTGGCTTCGACACGATGCCGCACAAACTGCCGAAATCGCTCACGCAGCCCGGGCGCTGCCCGCGCTCGTCGGATACAGCCTCGGTCCGAACGCGATTGAAGACGTTGCAAGACGGGTGCGGCCTGGCCCTAGCCCACCGCCTTCTTCAGCCACTCGGCAAACGCCGCGCATTCCCAGCGCTCCATCGCGCCGGTGCGCCAGCAAAGATAGTGCGCGTGCGGGCTGGGCACATGGCGCTCGTACAGGCCTACCAGCGTGCCGTTTTTCAGCCACGGCGCGCCCAGCTTCAGACGTACCAGCGCGATGCCCATGCCAGCGGCCGCACCGTCGCACATCAGGCCGATGTCGTTGAACTGTGACCCGTCCACCGGCTCAGGCCAGTCAAGGTTGTGCGCCGCAAACCAGGTACGCCAAGGGTCCAGCGGGCTGCGCAGCAGCGGCATGCCCTCCAGATCCTCTGGCGCGTCAAACGGCCCGTTTTCTCGCACAAAAGCGGGCGAGGCCATGGGCGTCACCTCGTCTTTCATGAGACAGACATGTTCAACATCGGCGTAGCGACCGGTACCAAAGCGCACGATGAGATCGGCGTCTTCCGCCACCACATCAAGCAGCGGAATGCTGACCTGTAAGGTGATGTCGATCTCGGGATAGGCCTCGCTGAACTGCTTGAGCCGCGGCAGCAACATGGAGCGCGCAAAGGTCGGTGTCACCGCCAAGCGCAGCTTGCGGCGGCCGGGCGTGGCGTGGTTGCTGGGGAATTTTTGCAGCGAGGCCAGCCCCTCGCGCACGTGTGCGAGGTACTCGATGCCTTCGGTGGTGAGCGAAAAGTCGGCGCGGCCAAACAACTTGGTGCCCAAAATTTGCTCCAGTTGCTTGATGCGGTGGCTGACCGCGCTGGGCGTCACACACTGATCTTCGCTGGCTTGCGTCACGCTGCGCAGCCGGGCCAGCGCCTCGAAGGTCAGCAGACATTGAATGGGTGGGATGCGCAGTGTCATGGCGAGCGGCCTTTCAAGTCGTTAACGCAGAAAAAGGCGGCGCCCCGATGCGCAGCGCGGTTACTTGAACACCACTGTCTTGTGGCCGTTTACCAACACGCGGTGCTCGCTGTGCCATTTCACCGCCCGCGCGAGTACCTGGCTTTCGGTGTCTCGGCCCAGCGAGGTCAGGTCTTCCACCGCGTCGGTGTGGTCCACGCGGGTCACATCTTGCTCAATGATCGGGCCTTCGTCGAGGTCGGCGGTGACGTAGTGCGCGGTGGCACCAATCAGCTTCACGCCACGGTCGTGCGCTTGGTAATAGGGCTTGGCGCCCTTGAAGCTGGGCAGAAAGCTGTGGTGGATGTTGATCGCTCGGCCCGAGAGCTCGCGGCACAGCTCGTTGCTCAGTATCTGCATGTAGCGTGCCAGCACCACCAGCTCGGCGCCCTCGTTGCGAATCACCTCCAGCTGCCGGGCTTCGGCCTGCTCCTTGGTCTGCGCGGTCACTGGAATGTGGTGAAACGGCACGTTGTAGCCGGCGGCGAGCTGGTAGAACTCGCGGTGGTTGCTGATGATGGCGCGAATGTCCAGCCGCAGCAGACCGCTCTTCCAGCGGAACATCAGATCGTTCAGGCAATGGCCATCCTTGCTGACGAAGATGACGGTGGGCATGGGCTGGGCCAACGGATGCAGGCCCCATTGCATGGCAAACGGTTCGGCAAACAGCTGCAGCTGCAGGCGCAGGTCGTCTGGCGTGAGCTGGCTGCAGGTGAATTGCACCCGCATAAAAAACAGGCCTGTGCCTTGGTCGTTGAATTGCGCGGCTTCTTCGATGTTGCCGCCTCGCTCCAACAAAAAGCCCGAGACGGCGTGAACGATGCCCGGGCGGTCCGGGCAACTGAGGGTGAGGACAAAGCTGTGTTTCATGGCGTGCGCATTGTCGCAGCCCGTTGTGGTGGGCCAAACGATCTGGTGCGCAGCCGGGCGCAGGTGGTGCCAAAATGCCAGCACCCAAGCCCAGGACCCAACCCCAGGAGACGCCGAATGGCACAGCCCGAACTTCGTATGGACAACCAGTGGTTGCCCTTCACGCCCAACCGCAGCTTCAAAGACAACCCGCGTGTCTTCGTTGCCGCCGACGGCATGCACTTCACCACCCACGACGGCAAGCAGATGGTTGATGGCATCTCCAGCCTGTGGTGCGTCGGCGCCGGCCACAACCGCAAGCCCATCAATGAGGCGATTAAAAAGCAGCTCGACACGCTGGACTACGCCACCGCCTTCAGCATCGGCAACCCGCAGGCGTTTCTGGCGGCCGAGAAGATCGCGGCGCTGGCGCCCGGCGATCTGAACCGGGTGCTGTTTTGCAACTCGGGCTCGGAAGCCGCCGACACCGCGCTCAAGGTGGCGCTGGCCTACCACCGCGCGCGTGGCGAAGGCCACCGCAACCTCTTCATTGGCCGCGAGCGCGGCTACCACGGGGTGAATTTTGGCGGCATGAGTGTGGGCGGCATTCCGGCCAACCGCAAGGTCTACGGCACAGCGCTGCTGCCACGGGTGGACCACATGCGCTTCATCCATGATCCGGTGAACCACGCCTACATCCACAACGCAGAACCGGTGTGGGCCGAAGACCCGCTGCTGGAGCTGGAGCAGCGCATTCTGGCGCTGCACTCGCCAGAGAACGTGGCCGCTGTTATCGTGGAACCCATCGCGGGCAGCGCTGGCTGGTACATCCCACCCAAGGGCTATTTGAAGCGCCTGCGCGAGATCTGCGACAAACACGGCATCTTGCTGATATTTGATGAGGTCATCACCGGCTTCGGACGTCTGGGCACGCCGTTTGCAGCCGACTTTTACGGCGTGCAACCCGACATGCTCAATTTCGCCAAGGCGGTCACCAACGGCGTGATTCCGCTGGGCGGCGTGATCTGCACCGACCGCATTTACGACGCCATGATGGGCGCGCACAGCAGCGCGCCCGGCCACGCGATCGAGTTCTTTCACGGCTACACCTACTCGGGCCACCCGGTCGCCTGCGCCGCCGCGATTGCCACGCTGGATCTGTTCAAGCAAGACAAGCTGTTCGAGCGCGCTGGCGAAATGGGGCCGGTGCTGGGCGACGCGATGCACAGCACGCTCAAGGGCCTGCCCAATGTGATCGGCATCCGCAGCCTGGGGCTGGCCGCAGCGGTCGAGCTGGCGCCGATTGCCGGCATGCCGGGCAAGCGTGCGTTCGACATTTTTCTGGACTGCTACCAACACGGTGTGCTGGTGCGCAACGCGGGCGACGTTGTGGTCCTCGCGCCGCCGTTCATCGTTGAGCGCGAACACATTGAGACCATGGTCAGCGTGCTGGCCGATTCGATCCGCAAGAACGCCTGATTTTTCTTGCGCCCAGGACCCTGGGTGGGTTGCTTCGGCGGCCCGGCGAAGTCTTCCATGCTGGTTGGGCTGAACCTGTCCAAGCCCAGCGCTGGCCAGGTTTTGCCCAGGTGAAAAGGCATTGCTTCGCCGGGCCAAATCAAACGGCTGCCTGCCGCACCCTCGACCATGCCCACCCGTTCTATTTCGCCGCTGTCCTTGACCAGCATTCGTCGCATCGCGCTCACCCTGCTGCTGGCCTGTGCAGCGGCGCAGCTGTGCGTTTGGCTGGGCACGCCGGTGCCGTGGATGATCGGGCCGCTGTTGGCGACATCGCTGGCTTCGCTGGCCGGTTGGCCAGTGCAGAGCTGGGTGCCGTTTCGCAACGCTGGGCAGTGGGTGATTGGCGTCGCGCTGGGCCTGTATTTCACGCCAGAGGTTGGGCGCCTGGTGGCGGGCTTGTGGTGGGCGATTGCGCTGGCGATTGCCTGGGCGTTGCTGCTCGGGCTGGGGTTTGGCGCCTGGCTCAGGCGGGTTCACCGCGGGCGCATCGCCGGGCTGGCTGGCACTCAGCTGTGCAGCACCACGTTTTTTGCCGGCGCCATTGGCGCGGCCTCGGAAATGACCCTGATCGCCGAGCGACATGGTGCGCGCACCGATCTGGTGGCGGCGGCGCACAGCTTGCGGCTGTTGCTGGTCACGCTGGCGGTGCCGTTTGCATTGCAGGCGTGGGGCGTTCACGGTGTGGATCTGAGCCAGGTTGGCGCGCAGTCGGTGCAGCTCGGCGGGCTGGTTGCGCTGGGCGCTCTCGCCCTGGCTGGCGTGGCGCTGATGCTTGGGCTCAAGCGAGCCAATCCCTGGTTCATCGGCGCGTTGTTGGTGTCCATGATGTTGACGCTGTCGGGCGAGGCTTGGTCGGCGGTGCCGTCTGGGCTGGTTGCCGCTGGGCAGCTGGTGATCGGGGTCAGCCTGGGCGTGCGCTTTACGCCGGCCTTCTTGCACACCGCGCCGCGCTGGCTGGTGTCGGTGGCGCTGGCCAGCGGGTTGATGATGGCCATCAGCGTTGTGTTCGCCTGGGCCATGTCCCACGCCACTGGCCTGCCCCTGGCCACCCTGGTGCTCGGCACCACACCCGGCGGAATTGCTGAAATGGCCATCACCGCCAAGGTCTTGCAGCTCGGTGTGCCAGTGGTCACCGCTTTCCAGGTTTGCCGCCTGGTCGCGGTGCTGGTGCTGGTCGAGCCGCTGTACCGGCAATGGGCGCGGCGCGAATCCGACTGAAGCAGCCACAAAAAAGCCCGGCATCAACCGGGCTTTTGGCGTAAGGGCAAGCAAGCCCTGGGCGCCATAAGGGGAGCCCTATCAATGCATGACGACCGGCATCTGCGCCAGCGAGGCGTAGCCATCGAGCGTGTTTTCCACCTCTTCTTGCGATGGTGTGTTGTTTTGCCAGGCGTTGATCTGCAGCTGGAACATCTCGGCCCAGGAACCGTCGAGGTACACCTCTTTGCCCGAACGTTTGTCCACAATCTCGAAACCATGGCGTGGTATTTGCGGCCCCTGCTGGGTGGGCTGTTCGCCCTCAGGCGGTGCGTTGGCAAGAATGTGAACGACGGCAAAATCATCAGAGTCATAAAGCGTGTGCATAGCGTCGGTGTCCTTCGGTAGCAGAAACTTGGCGTTTCTGTGAGTCTGTTATCGGCAACTGGGGGCTAAATTGCAGTTTCTCCTCACACGCATATGGACGCCAAAGCAAAAGATTCAAGCTGTTTGCCTATTTTGGCGCCTTTCTCTTCGTTGCGTGTGTTCAGGGCAGGGTGCGCAGGCGTTGATCGACCGCGTCCCCATTGTCTTGGGTCAGGCGGATGCGCACCGGCAGATGGCCCAGGCTGGGGGCCAGCCAGATGTCGACCCGGGTGTCATCGGGCTCGCGTGGCTCGCGCACCAAGTGCCGCGCGATCAGGCTGCCTGCTGGCAGGTCCAGCGTCGCCAGGTCGCGCACCCGAAAGCGCCAGATCGCCGAGCTGCCGACACCCGCCACTGGGATGTCGATGCTGTACCCAGTCGGGTAGGCCTCGGGGTGGGCATTGAGCAGGCTGGCCAGCTGCAGAAACACGCTGAGCCGGTCTTGCGCGCCAGCCAGCAGCTCGGTGTCGGGCGCGTTGTTGCTGAAGCGAATGCGGCTATGGGCGCGATCAAAATACGCAGCGCGCTCGCTGCGGCTTTTGTCGCCAAACCGCTTGGGTTGCAGGCCGGTGGCCGCCAGTTGGCCCTGGCTGGTCTGTACCCGGCTGCCCAGCAGAAACATGCGAATTTCCATGCGGGCGCTGTAGGTGTTGCCTTCGTTGCGCCAGTCCAGCGCGCCGGTGGCGCTGTAATTCAGGCCCTTGTATTGGCCCCCTACCGCGTAACTCAGTTGGGTGCTGGCCGGTGGCTGGGCTGGCCCGGGCGTTGTATTGGCCTTATCGGCTGACGCGCCAGCGGGTTGTCGCGGGGCGGTGGCCTGCGCAAGGGCACTGGCCCTGTCGGCGGCTTGTGGCGCATCGTTTGTTGATTCCGGAGCTGCGTCGCGGATATCGCTTGGTGCAATCGCGGGGTCGGCGGACATGGCAGGCGAGCGTTCGATCTCTGGGGGCGCCACAGTGGCCATCGTCTCGGAACTCGGCGCAGCAGCGACATTGACCGCTTCGGGCGCAGGCTTGTTAGAAGGCTGTGCCGGGCTGGGCTGGGGCCGGTACGCCACCGCTTTGGCGGCAGATAGCGCAGCCTGGCTCAGCGCTGGCGGCCAGGCCGCTGGCGCAGCGATCCACCGCACCTGGCTGTTCAGCACCGCTGCAGGGCGGGGCGCCGCCGCGTCTGGCGCGATGGTTTGGGTGAGCACCGCGCTGGCCGTGGGCAGGCTGGGCCCCGATGCCGACGGTGGGTGGGCCGACCCACTGGGCAGGCCATCGGCCAGCAGCACCAGATGCGCCCCCAGCACCGCCAGGGTCAGCGCCACCAAGGTATGCCAACGCGGCGAGGCGCGGGCGGGTAGGGGGGCTGTCACGGCTGGCATCACGCGCTGCGGTGGCCGAGGTCTGCGCTGAGCTGCCGCGCACAGGCCGACAACGCTTGCGCGGGCCCGCTGTCCCAGCCGGTATCGAGGGTGGTCACCGAGCCCAGCACCACCAGCCCCAGCGCCAGGTGGCCCTGGGCGTCGAACACCGGCGCACAAAAGCCGCCCACCCCGGGCAGCAGGCTGTGAATCACGCGGCCCATGCCGTGTTGACGCGCGTCGTCCAGCAAGGTCTGCACGGCCTGAAGTGTGCGTGGCAGGTCTTGTGCCATCGGGTCGCCAGGTGGCAGCTTCCTGAGCAGCGCCAGCTCGCTGCGGATCATGGGCGCGATGCGCTGGGCGTCGCGGCCCTCGCGGTCCATGAACGCCGCAAAGCAGCGGCCGGTGGCCGAGGTGAGCAGGGGCATCACATCGCCCAGGCGCAGCGTGACCGGCACCGTTTGCGGTGCCTCGGCCCAGTGCACCATGGTCGGCCCCTGGTTGCCCCAGACGGCAATCGCCACCGTGTGACCGGTCTGCGCCAGCAGCGCGGGCACCCGCTCGCGCGCCAGCCGCACGCCATCCAGCCGGCTCAGGCTGGCCAGGCCCAGACGAAGCGCGGCCGGGCCGAGGTCGTAGCGGGTGCTTAGCGGGTCTTGCATCACAAGCCCCATGCGCTGAAAACTCACCAGGTAGCGGTGCGCCTTGGCCGCGCTCATACTGGCGGCAGCGGCCAGGTCGCGCAACATCAGAGCGCCTGGCGCCAGGGCCAGGGCATTGAGCAACTCAAAGCCCACCTCCACCGACTGGATGCCCGCACGCGGGTGCGCGCCTGGCTCGGTCCCGATCTCGATTTCGGACACAAAGACTTCGGGGGCGGCGGACATGGGCATGGGCTGTGGCGTTCGACGAACGGGGTTTGGCGGGCTTTCCGCCCACGGGGTACCCGCGTTGGCCTGGAGGTTGGTCTAGAATGCCAAAGCGGGAAAATTACGAATAGGATAACCAATTTCACTATTCGTAATGTGAGCCCATTGGCCGCTGGGTGCAAACGGGGCTTACCCGCCCCACGATCGCGTGCCGTCCATTCGCCATTCGCCTTTCCCCAACCGATTTGGCCTCGCGGCCGCAGGAGACACCCATGAAACTCGCCACCTACAAAGACGGCTCGCGCGACGGGCAATTGGTGGTGGTGTCGCGCGATTTGACGTCTGCGCATTATGCGACCGGCATCGCGAACAAGCTGCAGCAGGTGCTGGACGACTGGAACTTCCTGGCGCCCCAGCTGAACGATCTTTACGACACGCTCAACCAGGGCAAAGCGCGTCACGCGTTTGCCTTCGAGCCGGCGATGTGCATGGCGCCGCTGCCGCGCGCCTACCAATGGGCCGACGGCTCGGCTTATATCAACCACGTCGAGCTCGTGCGCGCGGCGCGCAACAGCGAAGTGCCCACCTCCTTTTACACCGACCCGTTGATGTACCAGGGCGGCAGCGATGACTTCATGGGTCCGTGCGACGACGTGATCGTGCCCAGCGAAGACTTCGGCATCGACTTCGAGGCCGAAATTGCGGTGGTGACTGGCGACGTCGCCATGGGCTGCACGCCCGAGCAAGCCATTGAGGGCGTGCGCCTGCTGATGCTGGTCAACGACGTGTCACTGCGCAACCTGATCCCGGCCGAACTCGCCAAGGGTTTCGGTTTCTTCCAAAGCAAGCCGGCCAGCGCGTTCAGCCCGGTGGCCGTGACGCCCGACGAGCTGGGCGATGCCTGGCAGGGTGGGCGCCTGTATCTGCCGCTTCGCAGCACCTGGAACGGTCGCCAGGTCGGCCTGTGCGACGCCGGCCCCGAGATGACCTTCCACTTCGGCCAGCTGATAGCCCACCTCGGCAAAACGCGCAACGTGCGCGCCGGCTCCATCATTGGCAGCGGCACGGTGAGCAACAAGGGCGTGGAAGTCGACGGCAAGAAAACCTGGCCCAAGGGCTACAGCTGCATCGCCGAGAAGCGCTGCATTGAGACCATTCTCGACGGCAAGCCCAGCACCGAATTCATGAAGTTTGGTGACACCATCCGCATCGAAATGACTGGCCAGGACGGCCAGAGCATCTTCGGCGCGATCCACCAGAAAATTGCGGCGCCCGCCTAGGCCATTCGCAGACCCGCGCCGCGCCAGCTGGTGACGGCGCGACAGTCCCAGGGTTTGGCGGCGTGGATTGCTTCACTGGCGTTCGCAATGACGGCGGTCGCGCGCGTGCAGTGAAGTCGGTCGCGCGCGTGTAGTGACGGTGGTCGCGCGCGTGTAAAGATGGCCGGCGCTCGCCTTCAATGGCAGCTGCCCCTCACCTGAACCCACCGTCACTGCGAGCGAAGCGCGCCAATCCCGGGTTGTGACGGCGTTCATCCCCTTGCCTGTATGTCACCAAGCCAGCGCAATCACACAGCGCCGGGCAAGCCAGCGCGCCAGCGCGGCACCAAATTGACTGTTCTCTGCTTCGCGTCAGCGAATGACTAACGAAAACCCGCGAGCCCACCCCGACGGGTCCGCGATTCCAGCGCGGTCAGGGGCCGGTGATCAGATTGCCGTCAGTGAGCAGCTTTGTGATGATGGCGACATCTGTAATGCCCCCGGCGTGGGTCTGCAAGCTTGCATAGGTGATGTTCTCCAAGAGAATCGTCTGGCCCGCGCCCCCAAACGCTGTGCCATTTGTGTCCACAGTGATGAGAGTACCTGTGCCGCTGGCACTGAAGCCCAGATACGCATCCAAATTCGCCGCATCGGTGGCGCTCTCGCCAATCAGCAGGTCCTTCAAGTCCAGCCTATCGCCTCCATTCGCCACTGGTGCCAAATTGAAGTCCTTGATGACATCCGCCCCGGTTTCTGCCAAGCTCCACTTGAAGACATCGGTGCCATCGCCACCGACCAATATGTCGTTACCGGCCCCACCTTGCAAGGTGTCGTTCCCAATACCTCCATTTAAGGTGTCGTTCCCTGCTGTACCAATCAAATTGTCATTGCCGTATGAACCGTTTAGTTGATCGTTGTAGGTAAAAACGTTTGATGTAACAGCAGTCCCGCCAGAAACTATAGATGCTGAAATACTGTTATTGGTTTCACCACTTAAAGTGATGACATTGAGGGCGGTGAGCGTGTAACTAAAATTTCCTGCCCCATCAGCAGTAGTGGTGCCCAGAACTGAAAGTTCAGAATGAATGGTGACCAGGCTACCCGCCTCTGCGGTCCCCGTCACCAGATTAGCACTCGCAGCACCCGCACCACCTGCAACCCCAACACGGACGTCCGCACCAAAGGTCATGTAATCAGTTTGTGTAAATAAACCACCATTCGTACCGTTTGGACCTGTAATGATCGCATCGGCCCCGACAGAAATATAGTTATGTGCATAAACAGTGCCTAATATCTGCGCACCTGCACCAATGGATGCATAGCCAGCATGAGCGTTCCAGACAACAGTGGCACCTTCACCGGCATTAATTAAAACAACCCTGGTGTCTGCGCCAAGAGCAAGGATGGTGGAAACATTAAAAATCCATGTCTGATTGGCAAGACCTTGTCCATCAAGCGTCAATGTTGTCGCTGCCACTGTATTTAGATTGGTAGCGTTATAGACACCGGCAACCAATGTTGTTGTGCCAATAGATTCAGCCAACACTGCACCAGACATGTCTTTTAAAGTATTTTGAGCAGACACCACACGTTGCAAGGCGTCTGCCTGTTCTGCCAGCATCAGTGCGGTGCCCAATACTGCTTGTGAACTTCCAGCACCTGGAGTGATAGCGGCAACTGCAGCTATTGCGCCACTTATCCTAGAACTAGCACCCGTGGTCACGTAATCACCAGACAGTACGGAACCCGTCACTATGGCACTTGCACCAGTCGACGTATAACCACCTGAAGAAATATTGCCCCCAAGCGTGCTCGACGCGCCTATGGACGTGTAGCCACCAGACATGACGCCACCATTCAGAACTGCACTTGCACCAATAGATAAATATGAACCTGAGTAAATTGATACTTCGCTAAAACTGGAGTTGATCGTTACCCCTGTAATCGCCACATTAGGGGCGGCGTCGTTGTCGGTGATGTTGCCAGTGCCGGTGACGGTGCCAACGCTCAGGCTGAAAGTTTCTGCCGGCTCGTTGGTCGTGTCGTCAACGGTCGGCACGGTGACGGTGAAGCTGGCAA
>Ga0105050_10000568_pt1 | contig 57023 bp, 44 predicted proteins | sample FRY01_FD_78088 | JGI IMG/M metagenome (GOLD analysis project Ga0105050, IMG submission 78088) | Freshwater microbial communities from Lake Fryxell liftoff mats and glacier meltwater in Antarctica - FRY-01 | ecosystem: Environmental > Aquatic > Freshwater > Ice > Glacier meltwater ...
GGGGGGGGGGGTGTGGGTGGGGGGGGGGGGGGGGGGGGGGGGGGGGGGGGGGGGGGGGGGGGGGGGGGGGGGGGGGGGGGGGGGGGGGGGGGGGTGAAAGGGTGGGAGAAAGAGGGTTTGGAGGGTGGATTTTCCGTTGGAGGGACAATAGGGGTTCGCTCCGCGGTGCCAAGGTTTTTGCGGCAGCGGAGGTTTGGCTGGTGGCCGGGTGCGACGAGATCAGGCCGGGTCGAGGACCAGGGTGCGTTCGTCGTCAAGGCGGATTTCCGCGGGTTTTGTCTCGCCGACGGGTCACCGGGGCTACGGTTTTTCCCGGTGGGGGATGGGGTGTGGAAAATGTGGCGAGGTCGAATTAGACTCACTTCGTTTCCTCAACGATCGTGACCCGACTCCCCCATCTTTCCAGTTCCTGCCTCGGTCTGCTGGGGCTTTTGACCGGTGCCTCCGGCGAGATCGCCTTCAACCGCGACATCCGCCCGATCTTCACGACGCATTGCACGGCGTGCCACGGCGGGGTCAAGGCTGCCGGCAATGTTTCGTTTGTCCTGCGCGAAAAGGCGCTGGCGACCGGCAAGTCGGGCGAACCGACGATCATTCCGGGAAATCCCGACGCCTCCGAGCTCATGCGGCGGGTTGTTTCCGACGATCCCGACGAAATCATGCCGAAGCCCGACCACGGCCCGAGGCTGAGCGACGCCGACGTCAGCATCCTGCGGCAGTGGATCAAGGAAGGGGCGAAGTGGAGCGAACACTGGTCGCTGGTGCCGCCGGACGAACCGGCCGCCCCGGCGCGGCAAGACCCGGCGTGGCCGGCCGTGCCGCTCGATGCCTTCGTGCTCGCCCGCCTGGAAGCGGAAAACCTGGCTCCGTCGCCGCCGGCCTCCGCGGCCGAGTGGCTGCGGCGCGTGTCGCTCGACCTCACCGGCCTGCCGCCGACGCTCGACGAGTTCGAGGCCTTCAACGCGGCCGCCGCCAGCGATCCGCAAGCCGCCCGCACCCGGGTGGTCGACCGCCTGCTCGCCGCGCCCGCATTTGGCGAGCGCTGGGCCAGCGTCTGGCTCGACCTTGCCCGCTACGCCGACACTTATGGCTTCGAAAAAGACCCTCACCGCGAGATCTGGCCGTGGCGCGACTGGGTGATCCGGGCGCTTAACGACGACCTGCCCTTCGACCAGTTCACCATCAAACAACTCGCCGGTGACCAGCTCGGGAGCGCTGCCGCTGACGATCTGCTCGCGACTGCGTTTCATCGCAACACCCAGAACAACACGGAGGGCGGCACCAACGACGAGGAATTTCGCGCCGCCGCGGTGGTGGATCGCATCAACACGACATGGACCGCCTGGCAGGGGACGACCTTCGGCTGCGTCCAGTGTCACGCGCACCCGTACGACCCGTACCCCCACGAGGATTATTACCGGGTCATGGCATTCTTCGACAGCACCGAGGACAGCGATCTCGATGACGACTTCCCGCGGCTCCCGGTCGCCCACGACGCCGCGCAGCGTGACGCCCTAGCCGCCCAGTGGCGCGAGCGACACCGCACCCGCGAGGCGCTGAATGCCCGCGGCGTGGAAACGGCGCGGCTCGATTCCGCCTGGCAGCCGCTCGTCGCCCGTGAGGCGAAAACCAGCGGAGGCACGCTCACGGTTGCCGCGGACGGCCGGATCACCGCCGGCGGCACCCTGCCGGTCGGCGTGCAGTACACCCTCACGTTTCCGGCCGTGCCGGGCCTGACCGCGCTTCGGCTGCAATTGCTCCCGGACAACGACGACCCGAAAACGTGGCCCGAGCGCGCCTCGGTGGTCTCGCGGATCACGACCACCCTCGTGTCGTCCGACGGCGCGCGGCAGGAAATCAAGCTGCGCGAGATCATCGCCGACCACCTTGCCGGCCCTTTCGATCCGCAGGAATCGCTCGATGGCGGAGCGGGGGGCTTTGGCAGCTTCCCGGCCCAGGCGGGCCCGCGCTGGTGCGTGCTCATTCCCGAGGAGCCGCTGCCGCCGGCCGCCGGCGCGCTCCTGGAGATCGGGATCAAGCAGGGTGCGGTGTCCAATGCCAACCAGCAGGCGTGCACGGTGCGGAACTTCGCACTCTCCGCCACCACCGCCGGCCACTGGACCGCCCTGGCCAACGACCCCGCACGCCAGGCCCAGTGGGCCCTCCACCACGAACTCGGCCAGGCCATCGACAGCGTGCCGGCCGCCCGCGTGCCCGTCCAGTTGGACCGGGCTTCGACCGCCCTCCGCGACACCCGGGTGTGGATTCGCGGCAACCGCCTGACCAGGGACGAGACCGTCGCCCCCGGCCTGCCCGCCAGCGTGGCTCCAAGCACCGGAGACGGCCGGCTGTCGCGCCTCGACCTGGCGCGCTGGCTCGTCAGCCCGCAGAACCCGCTCACCGCCCGCGTCATCGCCAACCGCCTGTGGGCCGGGCTCTTCGGCATCGGCATCGTCGAAACCCTCGAAGACTTCGGTTCCAGCGGTGCCAAGCCGTCGAATCAGGACCTGCTCGACCACCTCGCCCTGCGCCTGACCCGCCACCACGGCTGGTCGCTCAAGGCGCTCCTGCGCGACATCGCCCTGAGCGCGACCTACGCCCAAACCGGTCGGGCCACGCCCGGCCTCGTCGCCCGCGACCCGAAAAACCAACTGCTCGCCCGCGGCCCGCGCCAGCGGCTCGCCGCCGAAATGGTCCGCGACCACGCCCTGGCGGTTTCCGGGGTGCTTTCGAAAAAAATGCACGGGCCGCCCGTGTACCCGCCGCAGCCGGAAGGCGTCTGGAACACGGTTTACAGCGGAGCGCAATGGAAGACGTCGGAAGGCGAGGACCGGTACCGCCGCGCCATTTACACATACGTCCGCCGCACCAGCGGCTACCCCGGGCTGCTCACGTTCGACGCGCCTGCCCGCGACCTCTGCACCGCCCGGCGGATGCCGACCAACACGCCGCTCCAGGCGCTCGTCACCCTGAACGACCCCGCGTTCATCGAACTCGCCGGGGCGCTCGCCGCGCGCATGTCCCGGGACGGCGGGTCCATCGCCGAGCAGATCGCCCGCGGCTGCCGCCTGATCACACTCGACGAGCCGCCGGCGCTCCTCGTCGCGTCCCTGTCGAAGCTCCACGACGACGCCCTCGCCGACTATCGTGCCCGCCCGGAGACCGCGGCCAAACTGGCCGCCACCCCCGAGGCCGCCGCCCTCACGCTGGTCGCCAACACGTTGCTCAACACCGACCTGGCGCTCAACCGCTGATCCGATGACCGACCATCCTCTGCTCCATCGCACCCGCCGGCATTTCCTGCGGGACTGCTCGCTCGGCCTTGCCGGTCTCTGGCTCGGGTCCGACCGCGGCACCGCGGCCACGGCCGGGCTCCCGAAAGACCCGGCCCGCCCGTGGCATCCGGCCGCACCGCATTTTCGCGCCCGCGCTAAACGCGTGATCTACCTGCACATGGCCGGCAGCCCGAGCCAGCTCGAGCTCTTTGATCACAAGCCCGAGCTGGCGCGGCTCGATGGCCAGGACTGTCCGCCGTCGTTTCTCGCCGGCCAGCAATTCGCCTTCATCCAGGGCGTGCCCAAGATGCTCGGCGGCCAGTATCCGTTTCAGCAGCACGGCCGCAGCGGCCAGTGGATCTCCGACCGCCTGCCCCACCTCGCGACGTGCGCGGATGACCTGTGCCTCGTGAAATCGATGCACACCGATCAGTTCAACCACGGGCCGGCGCAGCTGCTCATGCACACCGGCATGGCCACCGCCGGCGGGGCGAGCTTCGGCGCTTGGTCGACGTACGGCCTGGGCTCGGAAAACGACAACCTCCCCGGCTTCATCGTGCTCACCAGCGGCGGCAAAAACCCCGACGCCGGCAAAAGCGTGTGGGGGTCCGGCTACCTGCCGAGCGTGTACCAGGGCGTGCAATGCCGCTCCTCGGGCGAACCCGTGCTGTTCCTGCAGAATCCTCCCGGCATCGACCGCACCCAGCGCCGCCGCAGCCTGAACGCCCTCGCCGAGATCAATGCGCGCACCGCCGCCGAGCTCGGCGACCCGGAAACGCTGACCCGCATCGCCCAATACGAAATGGCCTTCCGCATGCAGGTGGCCGCCGCCGACGCCTTCGACCTGACCCGCGAACCGCCGGAGGTCCACGACCTCTACGGCACCCAGCCCGGCCGCGAGTCGTTCGCCAACAACTGCCTGCTCGCCCGGCGCCTCGCCGAACGCGGCGTGCGCTTCATCCAGCTCTTCGACTGGGGCTGGGACAGCCACGGCGCCGGCCGGGAGGAGGCGCTCAACCACGGCTTCAAAAACAAGTGCGAAAGCATCGACCAGGCGTGTGCGGCGCTGCTGACCGATCTCAAACGCCGCGGCCTGCTCGAGGACACGCTGGTCATCTGGGGCGGTGAATTCGGCCGCACCCCGATGCGCGAAAACCGCAATGGCGTGGAAATGGCCTTCATCGGCCGCGACCACAACCCCGGTGCCTTCACCCTCTGGATGGCCGGCGGCGGCGCGCAGCCCGGCCTCTGCTACGGGGCCACCGACGATTTCGGCTACCAGGCGGTCATCGACAAGGTCAGCGTGCACGATTTCCACGCCACCGTGCTCGCCCTGCTCGGGTTCGACCACATGCGCTTCACCTACCCCGCCAACGGCGTGGCCATGCGCCTCTCCAACGTGACCAAACCCGGCAGCAGGCCGGTGGCCGGGCTCATGCTGTAGCCTGCTGGGAGCGCCCCCGGGGTTTTCCCTGCCTCGGCTCAGGCACCGCTCGTCCTCCGCGGCGAAGATCGTCCTTGGAGAGGGGCGCATTCACGTCTTTATTTGACGCCAGATCCCTGCTCCCCCACACCCCATGTCCACTCCGAGCCTCAATCGCCGCCACTTCCTCACCGCCGGATCACTCGCCGCCGTCTCGGCCGCCTTGGCTCCGTCCGCCGCGGCCGAGGTGCCGGGAGTTGCCTCCGTCGTGGCCCCGCCCGAGGGCAAACGCATCCTGCTGTCCTGCAAGCTGGGCATGATCGCCCGCAAAGTGGGCGACAAGGAGCTGACCATCGTCGAGCGCCTGCAAATGGCTGATGCCGCAGGCTTTGACGGCGTCGATTTCGACGAGGCGGGCAGCTTCACCGTCGCGCAGGCCCGCGCCGCGGTGCTGGAAAGCGGAGTGTTCTGTCACAACGCGATCAACCACGCCCACTGGGGCGTGCGTCTGACCGACCCGAATCCCGAGACGCGCGCCACGGCGCGGGCGAACCTGGACCACTGCCTCCGGGTGGCCCACGCCATCGGGGGCAGCGGCATCCTCATCGTGGTCGGACAGGCCTCCGATGGGCCGACCGAGGAAATCGAGGAGCGCTGCCGCCAGGAAATCAAAAAATCCATCCCGCTGGCCGCCGCCCTGGGGCAGCCGATCCTCTTCGAAAACGTCTGGAACAAGATGATGTATGAGCACGACCAGCCGCCGGAACAATCCGCCGACCGGTTCGTGAAGTTTGTCGACAGCTTCAACAGCCCCTGGGTCGGCATGTATTACGACATCGGCAACCATTGGAAATATGGCCAGCCCGCCGCCTGGATCCACTCGTTTGGCCGCCGCGCCGTGAAGCTCGATGTGAAGGGCTTCAGCCGTAAAAAGAACGAATTCACGGAGATCACCGGGCCTGACGACGACGTGCCATGGGCCGAGGTCCGCAAGGCGCTGGCCGAGGTCGGCTTCACCGGCTGGGCCACCGCCGAGGTCGGCGGCGGCGACGTCAAACGCCTCACCCAGGTCCGCGAACAGATGCAGAAGGCCTTCGGCGGGTGACCGCACCGGGCCGCTGCGGGTGGGGGCCGGGGGCCGCCGCCTCGGCGGGTCCAGCCGGCCGGTCATCCGGCCCGCAGGCGGGCGACAGCTTCGGCCATGGCTCGCGAGGCGGGCAGCTCCGACAGGCGGCCGCCCTCGGCGAGGACCTGGATTTTCACTTCCGGCAGCGAATTGAACGGGGCGAGCAGGTGGTGGGCGACGGAGCGGCGGAGCATCGGGAGGTCGTTGAAATTGTCCCCGGCGGCGAATACCTCGGCGGGGCCGAGGCCGAGGTGGCGGCTGAGCTCGAGCAGGGCGGTGCCTTTGTCGAAGTCCCGGTGGGTGAAGCGCAGGTAGATGGTGTTCCGCTGGTAGCCGAGGTCCGGCCAGTGCGCGATGTGCTCGTGCACAAAAGCGATTACCTCGGCCATTCCTTCCTCGGTGTGGGTGATCACGCCCGCCGGATCACCCGCCTCCTCGATCCACCAGCCGAGGCCGGCTTTTTCCACGAAGAGGCGGATCTCCTCGAGAACGCGGCGATGATGCCGGTAAAAGGTGTCGTGCTGGCGGCGCGCGTCGCCATTCCAGACGCCCAGGTCGGCCCACCGGCCAACCGCGTTGCGCGCGTAGATTTCATGCTCTCGGGCGATGATAAAATCGGGGGCCAGCGGGATGCCGTGGCCGAGCACGCCCTCGAGGGTGTGGTGGAGCGAGCGTCCGGTATTGATGACCCAGGCGGCTCCGTCGCGCCGGGCCTGCTCCAATTCACAGGCCAGGGCGGGCTCGAAGGACGGCGTGTGCTCCTTGTCCACCAAGGTGCCGTCGAAATCAAAGCAGTAGAGCGAGATGGGCATGAAGGGGGGCCGTTGGGGTCACGAGAGTTTGGATTCGAAGAACGGGGCGCGCACGAGTTCGGAGACGCGCCAGAGCAGAAATCCCAGCAGGGCGGCGTGCAGGGCGGCATAGGTCCATCGCCCCGGCCCCCGGCCGAGCGGGCGCACCGAGGCCTCGGCCCAGGCAGTGAGGGAAAAGACCAGCGGCATCCAGAGCGAAAGCATGAAGCGGTCGCCGCGGCCGATCGGCGAGTACCAGCCGTACAGGCCGGCGAAGGCGGCAACCGCACCGATGACGAGCAGCGCGCGGCAGACGCCTGCGGGCCAGTCGGCGCCCGGGGAGGAGACGTCGTCGGCCCGGGCTTGACGGCGGCCGGCGCGGCCCAGCGCGGCGGCGGCCACGGCGATCCCGGCCAGCGCGCCCAAAAACGCCCCGCGGGGTTCCAGGAGGCGTTTCCACGGTTTTTCGGTCGTGCCGGCGTGCCGGCCGCTGCCTTTGGGGGCGAGAAAGGTGCGCAGGCTGCCGTCCTCGCCGAGCAGGCCCTCCCGCAGACGGGTGGCCATCTGTTCCGGGGTGTGGGTTGCGCGGTAGGTGCTGAAGGACGGCCAGGCGTCCTGGGGCAGGGCCTCCAGCGCCTGCCGGTCCTGGTGCGCCCCCATCCACGCGTAACCGGACGCGAAATCGTCCATCCACATCCATACGTTTGGGTACGAAAAAAACGGGCGGCCCCAGCGCTCGTGGGAATGGACCAGGCGCGGGGCCAAAACCAGCAGAAACAGCGAGGCCCACAGGACCACGCCGATGGCATGGCGGGCGGGGCTCCACTTTTCCGAAGGCCGCCAGAGCCCCAGCACGAAACGCACGGCCATCACCCCGAACCAGACCCCCATCAGCGGCTGGATCGAACTCTTGGCCAGCCCCGCCAGCCCGCACAACACGCCGAAAAGCGCGTAGGTACCCAGCGGGTTGCGCGCGCACAACCCCAGCCCCGCGACCCAGCACAGAAAAAAAAGAATGAAGTACAGCGGCTCGGGCTGGAAGGTGACGGCCCGGGGCAGCACCGCGCCCAGCAGGCAGAGCACCAGGAAATTGACCGTGCCCAGCACCGTCCAGCGCCGCGCCGCCGCCAGGGCGACGCCCGCCAGAAAGATCCCGCCGAGCCAGAGGTTGAGCCGCTTGCCCCGCTGGAAAAACGCCAGATCGGCTGGACTGTGCTCGCCAAAGGCCGCGTCATTGATGACGTGGCCGTCCCGGGCCGTCCTGGCGGCGACCCACGGCCAGAGCGGCGCAATGACGCCGTCCGTGCGATGCGGCAACCATTGCTGGATGGCCGGGCTCACGCCCGCGCCCAGATCGGGGTCCAGCGTCGCCCGCGCCTCCAGCGCCAAGCGCATGTTGTTCTTCTGGTCCTGAGCGAGCGGATTCTGATTGGTGGTGGCCACCAGGATGCCGCCCAGCCACACATAGAGCCAACCGGCCAGGGCCAGGGCGCCTGCCACCAGGCACCAGTGCACCGGACCCGGACCCGGCGGAACCACCGTCACGGTCGGGTCCTCGGCAGCGGTCAGTCGGCGGCGCGGGAAGAGCATGCAGGAGTCAGAAACGGTCTGATGCGGGGCAGGGGAGGGGGGGGCCGTGGCACGCGACAGGGGCCGTCTCCGGGCCGCCCGCCCGCTCAATCCGCATCCTCTTCCTCGACTTCTTCCCCCTCCTCCTCCTCCGCCAAGCCGGCCTCCGCGGCGGTGTCGGCCCCCTTCTTGCCTTTGCCCTTGAGGGGTTTGGGCCGTGGATCTTCCTTCTTCTGCAGGGCGCGGCGGAGTTTCTTCAGCGCGATATTCTGCAGCTGGCGGATCCGCTCGCGGGTCACCCCGAATTCCTGACCCACTTCCTCCAGCGTGCGGGGTTTTTGCCCGGCCAAGCCGAACCGGGCGTCAATGATCTTGCGCTCGCGGTCGTCCAGCACCGTCAACAGCCCGTCCAGCTGGTCGTGCATGTTGCGGTGCGCCAGCATTTCCAGCGGGTTCTGCGCGCGCTCATCGCCGATGATCTCGCCAAATTCCGTGGTGTCGTCGTCAGAAATGGGCGCGTCGAGCGAGGCCGGACGCAGGCTGGCCGCCTTGAGCTGGGCCAGCTTGGCCCGGTCAATGCCGATTTCCTCCGAAAGCTCGTCGTCCGTCGGCTCCCGCCCGAGATCCTCGGACATGGCCATTGCCACCCGACGCATCTTGGAGATCTTGTCCACCATGTGGACCGGCAGCCGGATGGTCTTCGACTGGTTGGCCAGCGCCCGTTTGATCGACTGCTTGATCCACCAGGCCGCGTAGGTCGAGAGCTTGCCACCCTTGTTCGGGTCGAAACGCTCCACCGCCTTCATCAGGCCGATGTTGCCCTCGGAAATCAGATCGAGCAGAGGCAGGCCGTAGTTGGCGTAATCCTGCGCAATTTTCACGACCAAGCGCAAATTCGCCCGGATCATGTGGTCCCGGGCATTCTTGCCATCAGGACCGCCTTTTTTGATGCGCGAGGCCAGCTTGACCTCCTCCTCAGGGGTGAGAAGGGGGGTCTTGCCGATTTCGCGCAGGTAAATTTTAATGCCGCCGTCGAGTTCCATGGAAAAATGAGGTGCCGTCAGGGGAGGATGCCCTTGCCGCAACAAGTCAGTATAAACAGAAAGCGAATTCCTGCTCTTAGATTGTCTTGGGGTGCCAACGTCCGATCGCGCTCAATTTTTGTCGAGAAAAGGCGGAAAAATCTTCCTAAGAGGGTGGCGGTCCGGACCAAAGCGGGAAGACAACTAATGGATGGATAAGCTGGAGTCAATCACAAAAGTCAGCGATTGCAGATGCGACCTCGAGAACCGCGCCCGGCGCGGCTCCGGCCGGCCGCGGCCCCGCCCCGGGGCGGGCGGCTCAGCGGGCGGGGAAGTCAGGAGACGGAGTTAACCGCAGCGGATTATTTCAAGGATCCAAGGAAGGTCAGGACATCTTCAATTTCCTGTGGCTGCAGGATGAGCCCCATGGGCGGCATGGGCGACACCTGGAGATACTCATACCCCTTGGCGATGTCCGCATTCGGCTCGAGCATTGAGCGGCGCAGATACGCAGCGTCCTGGCGGCCGGCGATGCCGTCCATGGCGGGGCCGACGGCGCTGCCCGCACCGTTGAGGGCGTGGCACAGAATGCAGGCACCGGTCGGGTGTTTGAGGAAGATCTCCGCGCCGCGGGTCGCATCCCCGGGCTGGAGGGCGACCGCCGGGGTCTCCACGCCGCCGTGTTTTTTGGAGAGAATCTTCGAGGCCTCGCGGAGCCACTCGTCGTCCTGCGCCACCGGATCCTGGGCGATGGCGGCGGCCGCCGTGGTCAACTGGGTGGTGGTGGGGAATTCCGCCAGTTTGACATAGGCGGCGAGCCGGGTGGTGAGGTCCGGGTCGCTGATGACACCCGAGCCGAAAAACAACGCGAGCCCGGCCGCGTCGGGTGCCAGGGCGCGCACCGCGTTGCGGCGGAGCCGCGCGTCGTTGGCGAGCAGCGCGGCCTTGTGCGTCGCCGCGTCGAGCGTGCCGAAACCATGCAGCGTCCAGAGCGCATGAATGGCGGCCACGGCACCGTGATTGGCCAGCACGAGGGCGTTGAGGGCCCCGGTCGCATCCCAGTGCTGGCCTTCCACGAGCAGTCGCTGGGCGGTCAGGCGCCAGACCTGGGTGTCGCTGCCGAGGGCGGCGACCAGCGCGCCGGTGGAGGCGCCGGCGAGCGGGGCCGGGTTCTTCGACGCGGCACCCTTGGCCGTGACCCGGTAAATGCGGCCGCGCTCGTGGTCGCGCAGCGGGTTTTCGTGGGCACCGCCGACCCCGGTTTTGGCGTTGTAGCCGCCGAAGTCCTTGTTCGGGGTCGGGTTGTGCTGGATGATGAAATTCTGCCAGTCGGCGACCCAGATGGCTCCATCCGGCCCGACCTCGGCATAGACCGGCGACATCCATTCATCGGTGCTGGCCAGCAGGTTGAAGCCGTCCTTGGAGACGAACCCCGCTCCTTTCGGCTGCACATCCATCAAGCCGATCAGTTTCATCGTCGGCTCGCAGACCATGGCCTTGCCCTGGAGTCGGGCCGGCAGGCTGGCGGATTCGATGAACATGTGCCCCGCCGCCGCGGTGTAGCCGCCGAGCACATCGACCTGGCGGTAATTCGGGGTGATGGCATGGGCCCGGTCTTCAATGTTGATCTTTTTGGCCGTCATCGCCTTCATGCCCTCGGGCACGATGGTGGCGGGAATGCCGCAGAAGAAGCTGGGCGCGTTGTTGGCCGTGCCGCCGAAGAGGTCGCCCGCGGCGTTATAGCCGAATCCCCAGGTGTTGTTGGAGAATTGATGGAGAAACTCAAGGTCGGTGCCGTCCGACTTCAGGCGGTACATGCCCTGGCCGAATCTCCCCTCCTTTCCGCCCTTCACCTTCCCGCTGTAGCCGCTGTAGCCGACCGTGCCGTAGATCATGTTGTCGTAGCCGTAGTGCAGCTGCGCCGCCTGGGCGTGGGTGTCGCCAATGCCCCAGCCGGTGTGAATTTCTTCGCGGGTGTCGGCCTTGTCATCGCCATCCGTGTCCTTCAGAAACAGGAAGCGGGGTGGCTGCGAGACGATCACCCCGCCGCGGGCCAGGACCAGCCCGGTCGGGATGTTCAAGTTGTCCGCGAAGACGGTGAAGGTATCCGCGCGGCCGTCGCCATCGGTGTCCTCGCAAATCCGGATGGCGTCGCCGCCCACGCCGTCGGGGGCCACCCCGTGCGGGTAGTCGCTGGTTTCCGCCACCCAGAGCCGCCCGCGGTCATCCCAGGCGAAGGCGATCGGCTTGCGGATGTCGGGCTCGGCCGCAAACAGCGTGAGCTCGAGGTCCGCCGGCACCTGCGTGCGCGCCATCGAGCCGGCCACGCTCAGTGGCTCCTGGAAGGTGACCAGCTCCGGGCGCTTTTCATAGTTCGCCACATCCGGGCTCGCACGCCGCTTTTCCGGCTCCCGCGTCTCGACAAATTTCCTCCACGCCGCCTTCACTTCGGCCGTGGTTTTCGTGTCCACCGCCGCCCGCACGGCCGCCGCCTCGGTCGCTGCGGACGCCTTGAGCACCAGGTCGTAAAACCGGGCCACTTCAGGCGTGACCTGTTTCTCCTCCAGCCAGTCGACGAAAATCGCGTCGCGGCCGAGTGCCTCGACGATCCCATGGTAGGCGTTGGAGGCGTCGGCCGAACCGCCGTCCGGAGCGGTGAAAAGAACGCGGAGCGGACGCGGAGCCTCCTCCGCCCGGACCGGAGCCGTCAGTGCAGCCAGGGCCGCGAGCAGAACACCCCCCGCCGCAGGGGCGAGGACGGAGAAAGAAAGTCGGGGATTCATTAAAAACGATTTTGGATGAAGTTCTGGGATCAAGTCCAACATGACCTAACCAACAGGCCGCGCAGCGCGCGATGACAATTTTTATGGGAAATCAGCCCCCGTTCCGCCTCCCCAACGGACCGGTTTTCTGCGAAATCAGACATCAATGGACCGCCGGGGGCCGCCACGCGGGCCAGCGTCCCGCGGCCGCGCCTGGGGACGGATGAAGCAGGTGCTGGCGAAATGGTTGCAACCACGCCGGTCGCCGCTTGTCCGCTGCCTCCCTCGGTGTCGCGGCGGAGGGGTGCGGCCGGTTGGGCCGAAGCCCGGCTTCCGCCTGGTTTCCCGGGGCTCGTCGGGCTGGCTGGCTTCCGCACCGGCCTTGACAGCGCGGCGCGTCCTCCCTAGTGCCTGTCCGGAGCCCCCCGGGTGGCGGCGGCCGGCCGCGGCCACCGACCGGGCCTCCGATGACTCATGAACCCACTGGCCAACCTGACCGAGGATCGACCGCATTTCGTCACCCACCTGGAGTGCGGCCTGACCGGCGAACGGTATGCCCGCGGCGAGGTGCACGGCCTGTCGCGGGCCGGTCGCCCGCTGCTTGTCCGTTACGACCTGCCGGGCATTGCCGGCGCGGTCAGCAAGGAGGAGATCGCCCGGCGGCCGCCGGACCTCTGGCGGTACCGCGAATTTCTCCCGGTCAAACACGCCTCGAACATCGTGTCTCTCGGTGAGGTGATGACCCCGATCCTCCCGCTGCCGGCCCTGCAGGCGGGGCCCGGAACGCTCTACGTCAAGGACGAGGCCCGGCTGCCCACGGGATCGTTCAAGGCCCGCGGGCTGGGCATGGCCATCTCGATGGCGCGGGAGCTGGGAATCACCAGGGTCGCCATGCCGACCAATGGCAACGCCGGGGCCGCCTGTGCCGCCTACGCCGCCCGCGCCGGCATCGAGAGCTTCATCTTCTGCCCCGAGGACACGCCCGAGATCAATGTCCGCGAAATCGCCCAGCAGGGAGCCCGGGTCTGGCGGGTCAACGGCCTTATCAACGACTGTGGAAAAATCGTCGGCGATGGAAAGGAGGCGATGGGCTGGTTCGACTTCTCCACCCTCAAGGAGCCGTACCGCATCGAAGGGAAAAAGACCATGGGCCTGGAACTCGCGGAGCAGTTCCACTGGCGGCTGCCCGACGTCATCCTCTACCCGACCGGCGGCGGCACCGGGCTGATCGGCATGTGGAAGGCGTTTCTAGAGCTCAAGGCCATCGGCTGGATCCAGGGCCGGCTGCCCCGCATGGTTATCGTCCAGGCCAGCGGCTGCGCCCCCATGGTCAAGGCATGGCAGGAAGGAAAGGAGCACGCCGACCTCTGGCCCGACGCCGCCACCATCGCCTGGGGCATCCGCGTGCCCGCCGCCGTCGGCGATTTTCTCATGATCCGTGCCGTCAACGAAAGTGGCGGCTTCGCGACGGCCATCGATGACGAAGCCATCCTGCGCGCCCGCGACGAGTGTTCGGTTCGCGAAGGCCTGCTGATGTGCCCCGAGGGTGCCGCCACCCTGGCCGCCTACCAGCAGGAGCTCGCCGCCGGCCGCATCCGCCCCGACGAATCCGTGGTCCTCTTCAACTGCGCCGCCGGCACCAAATACGACCTCCCCGTAGTCACCGCCCGCCTCGACCGGCAGCACGCTGTTCCGTATGAGCACATGAGGCTGCGGCGGGACTCGCCATTATAAGGCTTGGCCCGTGTCCAAGTCTTTGAACAAATTTAACCATCGCCTCGCCTTCGCCACCATCACCGCCCGTTCCAAATAACCCCGTGCAAAAATCCGCCGTGCCTGGAAGGGAAACACGCGTGATCGCGCTGGTTGATACAAACGTTGTGCTCGACGTTATGCTCGGGCGGGAGCCACACCTCGCCGCTTCATCGGCAGTGCTTGCTGCCGTTGAGACTTGGGGTGCGGGGATTGTTGTGTGCCACGACCATCTCGGCAATTTACCATATCGCGCGGCGACAGATCGGTGATCGGGCGAGCCTAGCGCGGATCGCCGATCTGATGTCGATCTTCGGCATCGCCGCTGTGAACCAGGGTGTTTTGGGATCGTCGATGGGCCGAGCCATGCCCGACTTCGAGGTGCGGTACTGCATGAAGCGGCGCTTCAAGCGGAAGCGCACCGCATCGTCACCCGCCATGTCGATGACTTCGGCTCTGCTGAGATTCCCGTTTACAACCCCGAGCAGTTCCTGGCGGCCCTTGCCACCGCCCACGCAGAACAAGACGTCGATCCTAACGCCGGACCCGCCGCGACTTCCATCCGTCATGACCGTTCCACCCACAATCCGCAGTCGAAGCCTCGACCCCGGTCAGGCGTAGGAGGACTGTAAACGTTAGGCGATTCCTCGCATCTCGTATGAGCAAGTCCGCACTATTCATTCGACATCAAGCGCAGCCCGGGCGCACGACCTCGGCGGCCCGCCTCCGCCAGTTGCGCCAGGCGTCGCGAGACACGCTAGACCCGGGGCATCGTCATGCGGGTTTCGGCCGCCGGGTGCTCGTCGGCCACAGCATGGGCGGATTGGTGGCGCGCATGCAGATCAAGGAAGCGCTTCAAGGCGCTCACGGAGCTGCCGGCGGCCGTCATTCATCCGGCGCTGCGGTCGTTCAGTGACTGGGGCAACAACGGCCCTACCCGCACGGATGCGTCGAGCGGTCCGGAACGGTGGGGGCGCTTCTGAAAGTATTGAAAGCCGAGCGCTGAACCCCGCCGGGCCTTGCCGCGTTGCGCGGCGTGAATGCGGCGACTCCATTCGCGGCGGGATTCGCTTTCACGCGCCAAAGTGGCAGCGCTCTGCGCGGTGCCGCTTTTTTCGTGGGTTCCACCGCCGGGGCGGCGAGCCGCCGACGACGGCGGTGCTCCCGGGCTGGTCAGACCGCAGCCAGCATCTTTTCAAAATGCTGGGCCGGCTGGATCTTCGGGAAGACCGCCTTGATTTTTCCGTCCGGCCCGATGACAAACGTGCTCCGTTCGGTGCCCATGTATTTTTTGCCGTACAGGCTCTTTTCGACCCGGACCCCGTAGGCATTGACGAGCTGGTGGTCTTCGTCGGAAATCAGCGGAAACGGCAGGGCGTGTTTTTTGATGAACTTGTCGTGGCTTTTCACCGGATCGACGCTGATGCCGAAGACGGCGGCTTTGGAGGAGATGTCGGCCCAGCCGTCGCGGAGCGCGCAGGCCTGGGTGGTGCAGCCGGGAGTGTCGTCCTTCGGATAAAAATACAGGACGACGGTGCGGCCTTTGAGGTCGTCGAGGGAGACGGTCGCGCCGGGCGGGTACTCGCCGCCCACAACAGGCGCGTTCTTGAAGGACGGGGCTTGGGAGCCGATGGTGGGTTGGGTGGACATGAGGGGATTCAAGGGGCCATCGACCGGAGGTGCGCCAAAGTGTTGGAGACTAGCCAGGGTCATGTCGGCGGGGTCGGTTCCGGAGGAAAACCGACCAAGGGCGAGCAGCTTTTGAGCGGTTCGCTGTTGTGGTTGTCCTCGCGCTGGTAGGTCAGCAGGTTCTGGAATGCGGCCGCGTCGTTTTGCGCGGCGTGAATGTGCCGGCGCCATTCGAGGATCGGTTCGGCATGAACGCGGCCCCGGCGTTCCCAACGTTCCCAAAGCGAAAGATTTTCCAAGGCCACGGCAAGCCACTCGGGGTGCGCCTCGGCGTCGGCGGCGATGCGTCGCCACCGCTGCGATCGGTCTTCGCGGTTGAAGTGCGGGTCGGTCAAGATGGGGTGGAGGCCAGGATCTGCGTTCACAAAACTGGCCCATTCCAGCGCATCGCAGGTGGCTCCATTGCGAATGGAAGGATCAGCGCCCAACTCCAACAAAAGCTTAACGCCGACATGGTCGTTCGAGAGTATTGCGGAGTGGAGCGGCGTTCCGCCCTCCTTTTTCAGCACGTTTAGCTGTGCTCCCAAACCAGCAAGAAACCTTACTTTTTCGCAATCCCTCTCAACGACCGGGAAGTGCAGCAACGATTCACTCTCCATCCATTTTGTTTCCAAAAGTGCTGGATTGCGCCTGGCCTCCCGTTTGAACAGCTCGGGGTTCTCCTTCAACATTTTTAGCGCCTCGTCAAAATCCATGCTCTGCCAGTTTCGCTTGAAGGTCCGGCCCGGTCAACTGCGGGCGGGCGAGCGGATTTTCCCGCCCGTGGTTGCGCGGACCGGTGTCGTGGATTCTCTGGAGGCATGGCGTTTTCTCTGGCGGGGTTTCCGGCGGCATCGACTCATGTGCACTTGATCGGCGTGGCTGGTTCAGGCATGAGCGGGCTGGCGTGGTTGTTTTTGCAGCTTGGCTACACGGTGTCCGGGTGCGACCGGGTGACGAGTGCGGAGACCGAGCGGCTGATCGCGGCGGGGCTGGAATTCCACTGCCCGCAGACGGCCGAATCGGTGCGGGGAGCGGATGTGGTCGTGTACACGAGCGCGGTCAAGCCGGGCAATCCGGCGTACGATGCGGCGGTGGCGGCGGGCGTCGTCCTCTGGCGCCGGGCCGAGGCGCTCGCGGCGATCATGCACGGAAAAAAGGGGATTGTGATCTGCGGCACCCACGGCAAAACGACGACCTCGGCGATGACGGCCCATGTCCTGCGCCAGGCCGGGCTGCACCCGAGCCATTACGTCGGTGCGGAGATCCCGCTGCTCGGTGCCAATGCCGGCTGGGACCCGGCGGGCGAGCATTTTGTCGCCGAAGGCGACGAAAGCGATGGCACCCTGATCAATTTCCATCCGGAGCACGCCATTGTGCTCAACATCGAGGAGGAACACCTCGACCACTACGCCGATCTCGCCGCCATCATGCGTGTTTTTGACACAGTGTTAGGCCAGACGGCCTCCGCCGTGTATTATTGTGCGGACGATGCGGGGGCGCGGCAGGCGTGCGCGGGGCGGACCGGCGCGGTGTCGTATGGATTTGCGGCGGGGGCGGATTTCCGGGCGGTGGAGCTGACGACGCTGGGGCAGAGCAGTACCTGCATGGTGCTCCAAGGCGGGCGGCCGCTGGGAGAATTGGTGCTGAACATTCCCGGCCGCCACAATGTGTCGAATGCGCTGGCCGTGGTGGCGCTGGCCACCGACCGCGGGGTGCCGTTCGAGAAGATCCGATCGGCCCTGGAGGCTTTCCGCGGCGCGAAGCGGCGGTTCGAGGTGAAATACCGGAGCGCGGACTACCGCGTCGTGGATGACTACGGGCATCATCCCACGGAGATTGAGGCCACGCTGCGGGCGGCGCGGACCCTGGCGCCGCAGCGGCTGGTGGTGTTGTTCCAGCCGCACCGCTACACGCGCACGCAGCTCTTGAAGGATCAGTTTGGCACCGCCTTTGCCGAGGCTGACGCGGTTTTTGTGACCGACGTTTATGCCGCGAGCGAGCCGCCCATTCCCGGGGTCAGCGGCGCAACGATCATTGAGGCCATCCACGCGGCCGCGCCGCGGGTGAAGACATTTTCCGCCCCGAAGGTGGCTGCGGCGCACCTGGCGGTGGGCAATTTCCTGCGGCCCGGCGATCTGTTGATCACTCTGGGCGCGGGCAACGTGCACGAGGCCGGCACGCGCCTGGCGGTGGACCTGCGGGTGCTCGAGGAGATGGGGGAGGCGCTGCGCGGGCCGGCGGTGGGCGGGACGCCCGCCACCGGGCCGGAGGCCGGCGCGATGCTCCGGCTCTATGAGCCGATGAGCCTGCACACGACGATGCGGATCGGCGGGCCGGCGCAGTTCTGGATCGAGCCGCGCACGGTGGCCGGGCTGCAGCGGCTGGTGCGTCATTTGCGCGAGCAGGGGATTCCGATCCGGCTGGTGGGCAGGGGGAGCAATCTGCTGGTCCGGGACGGCGGCATTCGGGGGGCGGTCATTCATCCGGCCAAGGGGGAATTTGCGGATGTGCGGGTGATCGGCACCGACTGCCTGGAGGCCGGGGTGGGAGCACGCTTTCAAAAGCTGGCGATGACGGCGCGGGCGGCGGGGATCGGCGGCTTCGAGTGGATGGAGGGCATCCCCGGCAGCGTCGGCGGCGGGCTGCGCATGAATGCCGGGGCGATGGGCGTGCAAACCTTCGACCAAGTGGTGAAGGTGCGCCTGCTCGACGCCCAGGGCGAGTTGCGGGAAAAGTCGCGCGACGAAATGGAGGCCCGCTATCGTCACGTGCCGGAGCTGGCCACCCACTACGCGGTCTCGGCGGTGTTTCGCGGGCGGCCGGTGCCGGTGGCGGAGATCGACGCGCGGCTGGCCGAGTCCAAGGCCAAGCGCCGCACCTCCCAGCCGATCGCGGCGAGCGCCGGCTGCATCTTCAAAAACCCGGACGCCGGTCCGGCTGGCCGACTGATCGACGAGCTCGGGCTCAAGGACATGGCCATCGGGGCGGCCCGCATTTCCGCGGTGCATGGCAATTTCCTCGTCAACGAGGGTGGAGCCACCGCGGCCGAGGTGCTCGCGCTGATCGATCTGGTGAAAACGAGCGCCCGCGACCAGCGTGGCCTGGAGCTGGAAACCGAAGTGCAGATTATCGGTGAGGAGGCGTGACCCGCGGTCTGCAGGGCCGCGGACGGTTGCCGCCGCGAGACGGCAAAGCTGGTCGGCCTCTGGGCAGAATGTGCTTTTACATGGAGGGTGGTTTGGCCAAGGTCGGCGGATGTCCCCATCTTTGCAGTCGGAGCCGGCGGGTGCCGCGATCATGGAGCCGGCAGCTTCGGCTTCGGCGGCGGCGAAGGCTCCGGCCCGTCTCAGCTCGCTGGATGCCTATCGGGGGCTGGTGATGTTTTTGATGGCGGCGGAAATGCTGCGGGTGGCGGAGGTGGCGGGGCATTTTCCGGCGAGCGCGGCCTGGCAGTGGCTGGGGAAGCACTCGCAGCATGTCGAGTGGACCGGCTGCACGCTGCACGACCTGATCCAGCCGTCCTTCAGTTTCATGGTCGGGGTGGCGCTGCCGTTTTCGGTGGCGGGGCGGCTGGCGCGCGGCGATGGGCGGACGCGGCTCTGGCTGCATGCGTGCTGGCGCGGTCTGCTCCTGGTGCTGCTGGGGGTGTTTCTGCGCAGCCTCGGGCGGCCGCAGACGTACTGGACGTTTGAGGACACGCTTTCGCAGATCGGGCTGGGGTATCCCTTGTTGTTCGCCTTGGGAATGGCGCGCGAGCGGACGCGCTGGGTGGCGCTGGCGGCGATCCTTCTCGGGTACTGGGCGGTGTTTGCGGCGTGGCCGGTGCCCGGGGCGGACGCCGATCTGGCGGCGCGCGGGGTGCGGGAGGGATGGGCGCATCACTTCAGCGGCTTTGCGGCGCACTGGAATTTGAATGCCAACCCGGCCTGGGCCTTCGACCGCTGGTTTCTCAATCTGTTTCCCCGCCAAAGCGAGTTCACCGGCAGCGGCGGCGGTTATTCCACCCTGAGCTTCATCCCGACGCTCGGGACCATGCTGCTTGGTCTGTTCGCCGGGCAGGCGCTGTACGACGCCCGCGGGGCGGCCTCGGCGCGCGCGCGCTGGGCGGTGGCCGGCCGGCTCACCCTGGCCGGCCTGGCGGCCCTGGCGGCCGGCTGGGCGCTGGACCGGCTCGGCGTCTGTCCGTCCGTGAAAAAAATCTGGACGCCGGCCTGGGTGCTCTTCAGCGGCGGCTGGTGCTTCCTTTTGATGGCCGTTTTTTATGCGGTGGCGGATGTGCTCGGCTGGCGGCGCCTGTTTTTTCCGCTGGTCGTGATCGGGATGAATTCGATCGCCATGTACGTGCTGGTGCACACCGAAGGCTTCTGGTCGCGCGCGCTGACCACCCATTTCGGCGAGCGGCCGTTCCATGCGCTGGGCGATGCTTTGGCGCCGATGCTCCACGGCGCGGCCGTGCTGCTGATACTCTGGCTGACTCTGTACTGGATGTGGCGTCGGCGGATCTTTCTGCGGGTGTGAGGCCGCGGCCCCAGAGGCGCGAGACGATGGATCCGTCGGAGCGGCGGGCCGTTTTGCTTTCGTTGACCGGCCGCGAGGTGCCGCACCGCGCGCCCAAGCGTGGCCCCCGCGGCCGCGGCAGGGACGGCGGCGGCCCCGATTGAGGCTGGTGGATTTAGGAACGGCCCACCCTGGCGGCCAGCCGAGGTCAGGCCACGTGGCGCAGTTTGCTGACGCGTCCGCCGGTGACCCACTCGGTGATGAAGAGGTTGCCATCCTTGTCGAAGGTGGCGTCATGCGGGTGGACGAATTTCCCCGGCAGCCATTTGTCCTTGTGGGCGAGGCCGCGGAACCCCGGGGTTTCCTTGATGGTTTTGATCCAGGTCGGGTCGTCGTTGAGGCGGGCGAGCACGTTGCCGCTGGGGTCGAGGAAGGCGAGGCGGCCGATGAAGACCTCGGTGCAGACCATCAGGTCGCCGCGGGTGTCGAGCGACGCGGGGCCGTCGATGTTGGGGATGACCGAGAGGAACTGGCCATCGAGGGAGAAGTTCTGGATCCGGTGGTTGGAGCGGTCGCAGACGGCGACCTTGGGGATGCCGTCGCGTCCATCGAACCAGTGGCCATGCGGGGTGGTGAGCTGTCCCTTTTCCTTGCCGGCACCCCCGAAGGTGCAGAGGTAATTGCCCTTGGCATCGTAGCGATGGAGGAAGCTGCTGCCGTAGCCGTCGCCGACGTGCCATCCGCCATCCGGGGCGAAGCTGATATTGGTGGGGTTGTACGATTCGCCCTTGTCGTAGCGGTGGGATTCGGGTGGCGGGCCCGCCTCCCAGACCACTTCTCCCTTGACGGTGAGTTTCTGGGCCTTGTTCCATTTCTCGCGTGGGAGCCCGAAATTATTGGGCGAGAGGTAGATGAAGTCGTCGCTGCCTTCGCGGCGGATGTCGATGCCGTGGCCGAAGCCCTGATGCTGAGGGGCCATGGAGCGGACGAATTTCCCCTCCGGATCGAAGACGAAGACGCTGCCCGGCCCGCCCTGATGGGAGATGTAGATGAAGCCCTGGCTGTCGAAGGCCACGCCATGGGTGGCATCGCCGTAATGATGCCCGTCGGGGAGCAGGCCCCAGTAGTGGTGGCACTCGAATTTGAAGGCTCCTTCGCCGATGACCGGGGTGGCGGAGGCCTCGGCGGCGCGGAGGAGGAGCTGGGGTGCGCCGAGGGTGCCGGCGGTGGTGGCGAGGGCGGAGTGGCGGAGGAACGAGCGGCGGTTCATGGCGAAGGTGGCGGGGTTGCGGGTGGACGGGACAGACAGGCGAAAAACATGCGCGGGAAACGCCTTCGCGGCAAGCGCGTCGTGACAGGGGAGTGGGCCGGGGACGGGGGCCGGCCGCTGGGGCCGGCTCGCCGGCGCTGCGGGCGGCGTGTCATTTACGGAAAAAACCAGGTGGCTTGCGCGGTTGGCGGCGCATTCTGTAGATGGGCCGTCCGGCTCCGGCACTGGGGAGGCGGAGGCGTCTGGCCCGGTGATCACTCTGCATGTCCGACTTTTCCTCCGTTCCTGTGCCCGTCGCCCTGCCGCCCCCGTGGAGGCGGCCGGATTTCCTGCCGACGGCTCCGCCGGACAGTTATGGCTACCTCACCGAGCATGGCCGCCGGGCCTGCAGCCTGGAGGAGTTGCGGGAGGTGGTGGCCCGGGGGCCGGAGGAGCGGGTGCATTTTGTCTGGCAGCCCGGCACCGGCCGCTGCGTGCCGGCGGGCGAGGTTCCGGAGTTGTTTGAGTCGCTGCGGCGGGCGCAGCTCGACCGGGTTCGCGACGTGCTGAGGACGAAGACGCTGTGGGCGGGGTTGAGCGGCGTGGGGATTTATTTTTTTGGCGAGCGGCTGCTCGGGATGCCGTTCAGCTGGCTGGCCATGTTGTGGGGGGCGTTTTTTGTCCTGCCGCTGGTGGACGGCTTGGTCCGGCGCCGCGAGTGGACGCGGTCCACGGTGGCGGACGCGCCTGATTTGGGCGAGGCCTCGCGGTTCCTGCACTGGCTGGCGTGGCGGACGACGACACGGACGACCCATGTGATCATTGGAGCCCTGGTGGTCACCTGGCTGCTCAGCGAAACGGCGGGCCTCAACCGGGCGGTCATGGTTTTCGGCATGGACGAGGCGGGGGTGAGGGCGGGGGCGTGGTGGAAGCCGCTGACCTGTTTCTTCCTTCACGGAGGCATCGTCCATCTTGTCTTCAACGCCCTGGCGCTTTCCCGTTTGGGGAAATGGGTGGAGGGCATGACCAGTGCGGCCTGGGTGCCCTTGATCCTGTTCGTTTCCACGCTGGGCGGCTCGCTGGCCGGTTTTGTGCTCCCGCCGGACGCCCCGTCGGTCGGGGCGTCGGGCGGGGTGCTCGGGCTGCTCGGTTTTCTCATCGTGTTTTGCCGCCCGGCGGAGCGCGGCATTCCGCGGGCGTTTCAGCGGCAGTTGTGGCAATGGGTCGGCTATGTGGCGCTGCTCGGCCTGATTGGATTGAAGGTCATCGACAACGCGGCGCACCTGGGCGGGCTGCTGGCCGGGGCGGGGCTGGGGGCGGTGGCCAATGCCACGCTGCCGCGGGCCCATCCGCCGGTGCGGGCGGCCTGGGTGGCGGTGGCGGGCGGAGCCTCCGCCGCGGCGCTGGCCGGCACCGCGGCCTGGATGGCGTGGGTTTTCTGGCAGGCCGGGAAATAGGCCGGGAGAATCCGCCCCCCCGCCCTTGAACCGCGGTGTCGCTTCCACTTGTTGACCGGCCGGAGCGGCGCTAGAGGCTGTCCGCATGATTCTGACTGGCATTGGCGATGAGGCGGGCGCACCGCTGGCCGCACAACTCAAGGCGGCACAGGCCCTGGGCTGGCGGTACCTGGAAATGCGGAACGTGCAGATGGACGGCCTGCCGGCCATGAACATCCATGATCTTCCGGAGCCGGCCTTCGAGCGGTTGGTCGGAGAGCTGGCCGCGGCGGGGGTCGGGGTGGCCGCCTTTGGCTCGGTCATCGGCAACTGGGCGCATTCCATCGAGGACGATTTCGCCATCACTGAGGCGGAAATCGCCCGGGCGATCCCGAAGATGCAGCGCCTGGGCACGCGGTTCGTCCGCATCATGAGCTACAAGCCGCGGTTGGACGCCGGCGGGCGGGACCTGCCTGACCAGATGGCGGAAGAGCGGTTCCGCCGGCTGCGCGAGATTAAACGCCGGTTCGAGGACGCGGGACTGACCTGTGTGCACGAAAACTGCATGAATTATGGGGGCATGTCGGTCAGCCATGCCCTGCGCACGCTGGAGGCCGTGCCCGGGCTGCGCTGGGTTTTCGACACGGCCAACCCCTGTTTCAACGAGGACCGCGACCGGCCCGGCCACCGGCAGGATCCCTGGGCCTTCTACCAGGCGGTGCGCCCGGCCATCAGCCATGTGCACATCAAGGACGGGATCTGGAATCCGGCGAAGCAGGACCTCGAGTACACCATGCCGGGCGAGGGCGAGGGCCGGATCGCCGACATCCTCGCGGACCTCGCCCGCACCGGCTACGGGGGTTTTGTCAGCATCGAGCCGCACCTCAGCGTGGTTTTCCACAGCGCCAGCGCGGCCGACCCGCGCGAGCCGGAGGAAAAGGCCCGGGAGCAATTCGACACCTTTGTCGCCTACGGACGCCGGCTGGCCGGCCTGCTGGCTTCCGCCTCCACCTGATCCATCCGGTCTGGTCCGCCGACTTTTTCCCATGTCCGACGCCATTGCTCCATCCGATCCGCCCGCCAAAAAATCCAATCCGCTGCAGCGGCTTTATCAATGGGTGCTGCACTGGGCGGACACGCCGCACGGCACCGTCGCGCTCTGCGCGATCGCCTTTGCCGAGTCCTCGTTTTTCCCCATTCCTCCGGATGTCCTGCTGGTGGCGCTGTGCATGGGCGCTCCTCGGAAGGCCTTCCGGTTTGCCGCCTGGTGCGCGCTTTTTTCGGTGCTGGGCGGGATGTTCGGCTACCTCATCGGCTACGCCTCAGAGCCGTTCGGCCGCTGGATCATCGTGGATTTGTTTCATGCCGGCGCGGCTTGGGACAAGGTGGGCGTGCTGTATGGACAGAACGCCTTCCTCTCGATTTTGACGGCCGCCTTCACGCCCATCCCGTACAAGGTCTTCACGATTGCGGCCGGGGTGTTTCACGAGCAGGTCAGCCTGGCGACCCTGGTCGGCGCGTCCCTCGTCGGCCGCACCGGCCGCTTCATGGTGGTGGCCGGCTGTATTTTTCTGTTTGGCCCGCCCATCAGGCGGTTGCTCGACAAATATCTCGAGGTGCTGACGGTGGCCTTCACCGTGCTCTTGATCGGCGGTTTTGTGGTGGTCAAATACCTCTTCCAGTAGCGCCGGCGACTGGCAGGTCCGGGGCGGGCGCGATTGACCGGGGGCCACGTGGGCATAAGGTTGCGCCATGCGCATTGTGACTGTCCTGCTGGTGGCCGCCGGCCTCCTTCTCTGCCTGGGTGCGGGCCACGCCCAGACCTCCCGTGAACTCGCGGAGAAACACCCCGCCGCCCAGGTGGTGGTCAAGTTCCTGCGGCACTCGGTCAATCGCGAGTACGACAAGGCGGCCGACCTCATCGTTCCCGCCTCCCTGACGACGCTGCGGGCGGATTACCTCACCAAGGTCAAAAGCCCGCGGATCGGCCTGGACGAGGCCACCGCGATGTGCAAAGCCGTCGGGGTCGAGGAAGAGCGCGGGATTGAGGCGATGACGCCGCGCGATTTTTACACCGCCTACAATCTGGGCATGCAGCGGCGCTACCATGTGACCGACGAGGTCAACCAGCGCATCGCCGAAAGCTTGGAGCTCAACATGCTCAGCGTGGCGGAGGAAGGGCCGGGCCTGGTCCACTTTCTGGTCCGCACGCAGCATCACACCATGGCCAACGCGGTCCGCCATCTGGAAATCATCTCGCTGGTCCGCGACGGCGGCAACTGGCTGGTTGCGCTCGGCGAGCAGGAACCGAAATACACTCCCCTGAGCCCGGCGGCGAAGGTGCCGCCACCGGCCGGGAAAGCGCCGGCCGCGCCGCCCGCCTCCGCGCCCGCCCCAGAGAAGAAGCCCAAGCCTGCGACGACTCCGGCCGCGGCCGCCGCCAAGTGAGCGCCTCCGGTCCGCGGTCCGGCACCACCGGGATTGCTCGCGTGGCGGTGGATGCCGTCGGCGCCGGGGAGCGAGCGCTCCATTTTCAAACCCGCAGCCTCAAGGGGGAGGCCAAACGCACCGGGCTGCAGCTGGCCGTCTCGATGATGGACCTGACCACGCTCGAGGGGGCGGACACGCCGGGCAAGGTCGCCCGGGTCTGCCGCAAGGCGGTGCAGCCGATGGACGCCCGCTACGAGTGCCCGAGGGTCGCCGCCGTCTGCGTCTATCCCGCCTTGGTCCGCGCGGCCAAGGGCTTCCTCGCCGGGTCCGGGGTACGGGTGGCCTCGGTTGCCACCGCCTTTCCCAGCGGCCAGTTTCCCCTGCCGCTCAGGCTCGAGGACGTCCGCCGCGCGGTCGGCGAGGGCGCGGACGAGATCGACATGGTGATCCATCGCGGGGCTTTTCTGGCGGGCGAATTCGACCGGGTTTTTGATGAAATCGCCGCGGCGCGCGAGGCCTGCGGGACGGCGCACCTCAAGGCGATCCTGGAGACCGGCGAGCTGCAGACGTACGAAAATGTGCGGTTGGCCAGTGACCTCGCGATGCATGCCGGGGCGCATTTCATCAAGACGAGCACCGGCAAGATCAGCCCGGCCGCCACCCTGCCGGTCACCCTGGTCATGCTGGAAGCCATCCGCGATTTCCATGACGCCACCGGCCGGATGGTCGGGATGAAGCCGGCCGGAGGCATCCGCACCTCCAAGGAGGCGCTCCACTATCTGGTCGCCGTGAAGGAGACGCTGGGCGACGCGTGGCTCACGCCGGAGTGGTTCCGGTTTGGCGCCAGCGCGCTGCTGACCGATGTCACCCTCCAGCTCGCGAAGGGCCGCGACGGGGCGTACCAGGGCGCGGATTATTTTTCGCTGTCCTGAAGCGGGCACCTGGCGCCGTGCCCGATGGAGCCGGCGGCTTTCTTTTCAGCGGCCGGACGCCGGAGCGTCCGCGGACGCGGGCTCGACGCGTCGGATGCGGTAGGCGAATTGCGGCTCCAGGCCCGGCTGGCTCCAGACTTCAGTGAAGCGGGAAGCGTCGTCGAGCAGGCTGAATCCGGCGGGCAGGGCGAGGCGGTTGAGCTCTTCGTACCCCACCGCGACCAGGAGCGGCCGGCCGGCGGCGCGGGCTTTTTCGACGGCCGCGGCGAGGGTCTCGGGCGCATCCGCCTCGCGCGCGTACGGGAGCGTAGGCAGGTAATACTGGAGCGCCTCCGCGCCGAAGCCGAAGCCGAAAACGTGGGCACCGGCGGCCTGCGCCTCCCGCAGCACGGCGGCCGCTTCGCGGAGCGGGGAAAAGCGTTCGCGGGTCGTGGTGTCCGGTGATTTGGCGCCCAGGCCGAACAGCCACCCCAGCATGCCGGCCATGGCGAGCAGGGCGGCCGCCCGCCCCGGCTGGCCGCCGCATTTGCTGAGGAGGGCGACCTCCCCCAAGGCAATGCCAACCGCCGCTGCCAGCGGCACGATCACGGCGAAGAGAAACCGCGGGTAGAAGAAAAAGCCCGCCGCCGCGATCGCGACCAGGAAGAACGCCGCCCCGGCGGACAGCGCGAGGAGGCCGGCGGCTCCCGGCATCCGTCGTTTCCAGGCCATGATCAGGCCGGCGGAGGCAAGCGCAAAGACGAAGAGCGCGCTCCCCGCCTGCGGCTGTCCGACCGCGGCCTGAGTCAGGGTGTCGAACAGCGTCGGCCCGTCGAGCAGCCGCCCGTCCTGGTTCCGCGCGCCCCACTGGGTGGCTTGAAGCAGGTTCGGCAGGAAAAGCTGGAAGAAGACCATGGCCCCGGCGACCTGCACGGCCGTCAGGCGCGCCAGCCGCTGCCAGCGGCGGGCGCCGGCGTGCTGGTGCCAAATCCACCACCCGCCGGTGGCGCAGAGTGCGAGGCAGACCCACACGCTGAGCAGGTGCGACCATAGAATGAGCGCCTGGGTGATGCCGAAAACCCACCACGCCCCCGCGCTGTGCGCCGCCTCGCCCGGCACCGTGGTCGTGTCCGCAGTGGGATCGGCGTGCGCCCCGTCCGCTGCCTGGAAGGCAGCGCCGCGGGCGAGCGGGCCGCAGGCGCGCCAGAGCGACCAGAGGGCGATGAGGGTGAGCGGGACGAGGAACGTGTACCCGCGGCTGTCGATGCCGTAGCGGATGTGCCACGGGTGGAGGGCGAGGAAAAACGCGGCCAGCAGCCCCGCGAGCGGCACGCCCCAGGCCCGGAGAAGCGAGGCCATGAGGGCGATGCCGGCCAGCGCGGAGATGAAGCCGGGCAGGCGCAGGACGAATTCATTGAAGGCACCCGGTTTCGCGCCCGTGACCTTCTTCCAGACCAGGTGGCATGCCTTGCTGGTCACCGACATGGGCGGATGATTGGCGGGTTTGCGGTAGTTCCAGAGCGTCTGGGCCCAGGTGGTTTCCCGGAACTTCAGTTCGCCCGGGTTTTTTTTGTCCGGCCGCCAGTCGCCGACCGAGGCATGGCGCGCCTGCCAGACTTCGTCCCACCAGAGCGACGAGTTGGCGAGCTGGAGGCGCAGCGCCGCCGCCAGGAGGAGCACGGCGGCGAGCGCGACCCAGAATCCGCGCGCGCCCCTGCCATCCTGCCGGCGAGGCGAAGCGGTGCGTTCGCCGGAGGCCCGAGCGTCCGCCGGTGGCTGGAAGCCGGCACCGCCGAGCGACCACCACCGCCGGGTCAGGAGCAGGGTGCCCAACAGGACGGCATTGATGCCCGCGGCGTAGAGCGAGCCTTGTTTTGCGGCGTCAGGCCAGTCGATCATGATCCGGTTTTAGAAAGAGACGCAGGCGGCGAGCCCCTGGACCCCGCCTTCGCGGCCGAACCCGCTTTCTTTGCAGCCGCCGAAGGGGCTGGCGGGATCGAACTGGTTGTAGGAGTTGGCCCAGACCACGCCGGCACGCAGCTTCGCAGCCATTTTGAGGATGCGGCTGCCCTTTTCCGTCCAGACGCCGGCGCTCAGGCCGTAGGGCGAGTTGTTGGCCAGCTGCAGGCCTTCCTCGGGCGTGCGGAACGTCATGACCGAAAGCACGGGGCCGAAAATTTCCTCGCGGGCGATGCGGTGGCTGGGGGTCACGCCGGTGAAGAAGGCGGGCGCAAACCAGAATCCTCTGGACGGCAGCGCGCAGCGGGACTGGTGGAGCCGGGCGCCGCCGGCCATGCCGCTGGCGACCAGTTCGCGGATTTTCTCCAGTTGGGCGCGGGAATGGATGGCGCCCATGTCGGTGTTTTTGTCCAGCGGATCGCCCACCCGCAGGAGTTGGAGGCGGCGTTCCAGCTTTTTGATCAGGGCCGGGGCGATGCCCTCCTGGACGAGCAGGCGGGAGCCGGCGCAGCAGACGTGGCCCTGGTTGCAATAGATGCCCTTGATGACGCCCTCCACCGCCTGGTCGAGCGGCGCGTCGTCCATGATGAGGTGGGCCGCCTTTCCCCCCAGTTCGAGGGTGAGTTGCTTGCCGGTGGGGGCGGTCGCCCTGGCGATGCGTTTGCCGACCTCGGTGGAGCCGGTGAACGCGATCGCGTCCACTCCGGGGTGGTTGACGAGAGCCTCCCCGGCCGGCCCGGGCCCGGTGATGATGTTGACCACGCCCTCCGGCAGCCCGGCCTCCTCGAAGATCCTGGCCAGCGCCAGCACGGTGAGGGGCGTCGTTTCGGCGGGCTTGAGCACGACGGCATTCCCGCAGGCCAGGGCGGGGGCGATTTTCCAGGCGGCCATGAGGAGGGGAAAATTCCACGGGATGATTTGCCCGCAGACGCCGAGCGGCCGCGGGGTGCGGCCGGGGAAGGCGTACGCCAGCTTGTCCGCCCAGCCGGCGTGGTAAAAGAAATGCGCGGCGACCAGCGGCAGGTCGGTGTCGCGGGATTCACGGATCGGCTTGCCACCGTTCATCGTTTCGAGCACGGCCAGTTCGCGCGTCTTTTCCTGGATCATGCGGGCGATCCGGAAGAGGTATTTACCGCGTTCGGCGCCGGGCAGCTTCGACCACGGCCCGAACGCCGTGCGCGCGGCCCGGACCGCGCGGTCGACATCCCCGGCGGTGCCGAGCGCCACCTCGGAGAGCGGCTCCTCGGTGGCGGGATTGATCGTTTGGAAATAACGCCCGCTCTTCGGGGCCACCCATTTTCCGCCGATGAAATGCCGGTGCCGCGCGGCGACGACCGGCCTCATCGTTTCCGGCGATGGGGCGTACTCCCAAGCGGGCGGGCGCGGGGCGGCGGGCGCGGCGTCGGGTTTTTTGGCGGCGGCGGGCATGGCGGATCGGAGCGGGTCCCTTTTTCACCACGCGACCGCAACCTGCTGCGGGCGGCCGAAGCGGTCGAGGTACTTCACATGGCCGTGCTGGCGGCCGAATTCGTGCACCGCCTTGGTGACCTTCACGTCGTAGGCGCAGTATTTGGCGATCTCCATGATTTTGCCTTCCCGCCACCAGCGGATGGCTTCGAGGCCGTCGGCGGTTTTGCCCACCCCGAGGCTGGCTGTGGCGATGGACTCAAGCTTGAGGCGGTGTCCGAGCCTTTGTTCCAGGTCGACGAGCAGGTCCAGATTGACCGTCTGGCTGGGCAGGTCCCACATTGTGTATGGCTGCAGCACGGCCAGGTCGAAGCCGACGTGGTTGAAGCCGACGACGAGGTCGGCGGCGCGCAATTCGTCGGCCAGGGCGGCGGCGGCGGCCTCGTTGTAGATCTTGTAGGCTCCGGCGGCGGTGCTGTAGGTCACGCCGATGGACAGGCCCATTTTGTCCTTGTGGCCCCAGCCGCCGACGTCGCTGGCCAGCCGCTGGGTTTCGAGGTCGAAATAAACGATGTTTTTGTCGGACATGGAAATGGAGGAGGGGTTTTCAGTCGGGCATCGCGTCGGTCGGGGGCCGGCCGGTGCGCAATGCCTCGCGCAGCGCGGCGCGCTGCTGCTGGAACTGCTCGCGGATGGCGGGCGGCAGCGAGTCTGGCAGCGGCTGGGTGAGCATGAGGAGCGTTTTGGCCGCCCAGTAGAGGCCGAGGGCGATGGCGAAGACGAACCAGGCGGCCGGCCGCTGGCGGGCGTGCACCAGTTCGGTGCGGACGAGGTAATCCCAGATCATCCGGCCGTTCTGGAGGTAGAGCATGAGGGAAATCAGCGAGCCGAACATCGCCCACTGCGGATGCCCGAGGCCCCAGGCGAAGACCCAGATGAAAAACGCCCGTTTCAGGCAGCTCAGATAGGACGGAAGCCCGCCTTCCAGGTCGCGCAGGTGCAGGTTGAAGAGCCATTTGCCGGGGGTGGTGCCGAAGCGGGAAAGCAGCCATGCCTCCACAAAAATCCAGGCCAGCGCCTGCAGCGGGACGAACCAGAACCCGAGCAGCGTCGGAAACGTAAAAGCCGCCGGCGGCAGCAGGCCGCTCGCGGCCCCGGCCCCGCAGACCAGCGAAAACCACAGCATGGAATCGAAGCAGCGGGCGAGGAACCGCGGCAGCGCGCGCCGTCCGAAAAGCTGCCATTTGCCCTCCGTCATCGGCGGGCGCGGACCGGCGGCGACGAATGGCGGCGGCGGCGCGTGCCCGGAGGCATCGGGCGTGCGGTCGCCGGCCGAGTCGTCGGCCGAGTCGTCGGCCGAGTCGTCGGCCGAGTCCGGTGGTGACGGGTCCGCGGAGCGCGGCAGATACGGCGCGATGGCCTCGATCTCGCTGAGCGGAAGCCACCCGACCAGGCCGCTGTGCCAGCCGAGGTCGCTGGGTGCGGCCTCGCCGCGATCGAGCATTTCCTTGACCTGAAAAACCCGGAGGGGGCCGCGCCGGGCGCCGTTTTGCGTGAGGTAAAAATCCATGAGGGTCGCTGAGGGGGGGGGGGTTGGTCGGGCCGGGGGCTACTCCGAACGCAGGGCTTTCGCGGGGTCCTGACCGGCGGCGATGAAGGCCGGGATGACCCCGGCGAGGGTGCTGACGATCATGGAGATTCCGCAGATGACCATAAGATCGTCCGTCTGGACCTCGCTGGGAATTTCGCTCACGCCATAGATGGCGGGATCGAGGATTTCCACCCCGAAGAGGATCTGGACGAGCGTTTTCACCTGCATCCGGTAGTGCAGAAAAACCATTCCGCCAAGCACGCCGCAGATGGTGCCCAGAAAGCCGACGATGATGCCCTGCTGAACGAAGACGGCGATGATCTGGGACAGTCGCGCGCCGAGCGAGCGGATTACCCCGATCTCCTTGCGCTTGTGGATGGCCACGGTGGCCAGGGTCACGATGATGCAGAAGGCGGCCACGATCATGATGAGGAGCAGGAGCACATAGAGCATGCCGCGCTCGCTCTCCACGGCATCAAAGTAGGCGCGGTTGCGCTCGCGCCAGGTGTTGCAGGTCCAGTTTTCGGGCAGGGCGCGCTCGACCTCGTCGCGGTAGCGGCCGACCTCCAGCGCATCGGGGGTGGTGATGCCGAGGTAGTCGATCTGGCCGCCCTTGACCATCATTTCCGCGCCGATGTGGAGCGGGATGAAGATGGGGACGAGGCGCTGCGGGGTGCGGAAGATGCCGGTCACGATCAGCTCGGCCGGCTGGACCACCTGTTTCATTTTTTCGAACCAGGCGTCGGCATCGCCGCGCTCGGCCTTCGGCGTCTGCTCCCACTCGTCGATCATCTGATACGCCTCTTCGGCGTTGCGGAACGACTGGACGGTGATGGTGTCGCCCACGATCACGCCGAGGCGGATGGACATGTCCTCGGAGATGAGCGCGTGGTCGCCCTCAAGGTCGGCCGTGCCCTCGATGAGGCGGAGCTTTTGTTCCAGCCCGGCGGTGCGGGGGTCGACCGCATTGAGCTGGACCGGGACGAGGCTTTTGCCTCCGTCGCGGGCGGGGATTTCCACCGTGCCGGGCACCTCGATGGCGGGGGTCACGGCGATGACCGACCCGCCGATGGCCCGCAGGCGCTCGGCGACCACGCGCCAGTTCGGCCGCGCTTCCTCCGGGGTGCCCTCGGGCAGCGGGTGTTCGATGGCGACGATGTGGGGCTCGAAGGAAAGCAGTTCTTCGCGGACCTTTTTTTGGATGCCGTTAATCACGCTCATGACCACGACCAGCGCCCCGACTCCGAGCATCACACCCATGACGCAGAAGAGCGTGATGACCGAGATGGCCGAGCGCTTGGGTTTGAGATAGCGGAGCGCGAGGAACAGGGAAAACGGCATGGGCGGTGGCGGGGACAGGGGGAGGGCGGGGCGGGGCGGCGGCGGGGCGGGGGACCGTCGTGGGTCGGACCATGGCGGGCGCGGGGCGGTGTGTCAAAAGTCCTCGGGCGGGGGCGACAGCGGGGAAATGGCGGTTAGAATGGCCGGATGATGCGCACGGTTTCCGGGCTGGCCTTGATGCTGGCGGTGTGGACTGACGGTTCCGTCGTCCGGGGGGCGGAGGCCATGCCGGTGGAGGCGGTGGCAGCCGCGGCCCGGCGCTCGGTGGTGACGCTGCGGCAGGCCGACCGGGCGGATGGCGATGGGGGGGTGGGTACGGGTTTTGTGGTGGGGGAGGGGAAGATTGCGACGAATTTCCATGTGATCGGGCAGGGCCGGGCGGTGAGGATCGAGTGGCCGGGCGGTGAGGTGACCGAGGCCACGGTGGTGCACGCCTGGGACCGGGCGATGGATCTGGCGGTGGTGGAGGGGCCGCTGCCGGCGGGGCGGACCTGGGCCGACTTCCCCCCCCTGCCGCTGGCGGCCGGCGACCGCGCGCCGCTGCCGGACGGGAGCGGCGTGCTGGCGCTGGGTGCGCCGCAGGGGTTGACCGCCAGCGTGGCCCAGGGCGTTCTTTCGGCGCGGCGGGTGGTGGAGGGGTTTCCCGGGGTCAGCATGCTGCAGATCGCGATGCCGATCGAGCCCGGCAACAGCGGCGGCCCGGTGCTTGATTTGGAAGGGCGGGTCCACGGGGTGGTCACCCTGCGCAGCCAGCGCACGGCCAATCTGGGATTCGCGCTGCCGGTTTCCGCGCTCCAGGTCCTGCTGGCCCGACCCAATCCGGTGCCGATGGCGCGCTGGCAGACGATCGGCGCGCTCGATGCCGCCCTGTGGCAGCCGGGGCCCGGCACCGGAATCCGCTGGTCCCAGCGGGCGGGCGAGCTGCGGGCGGAGGGGCGGGGCGGCGGCTTCGGCGGCCGCGCGCTCCTGCTTTCGACCGCGCCCGCGCCCGCGCTTCCCTATGAACTCGGCGTGAGGGTGCGGCTGGGGGACGAAACGGGTGCCGCCGGGCTGGTCTTCGCCGCGGATGGCGCGGACCGGCACTACGGATTTTATCCGACCAACGGCTCGCTGCGCCTCGTGCGTTTCGACGGACCGGATGTGTTTTCCTGGACCATCCTCGCCGATGTGCGCTCCGAACATTACCAGACGGGCGAGTGGAACGACCTGCGGGTGCGCGTGGAGGCGGACAAAATCGCGTGTTTTCTGAACGGGGAGCTGGTGATTGAATCGTCTGACGCCGCCTGGCGCGACGGCCGGGCCGGCCTGGCGCAGTTTCGGGAAACGCGGCCCGCCTTCCGGCGGTTCCGGATGGGGGCGGATCTCACGCCGCCCGCCGGCGAGGTCGAGCAGGCGCGCTATCTGCGTGAGGCCCGCCGCATGGAGGAAAGCGCCGCGCGCTTCCGTCGCCTGGCCGCCAACACCCACCGGGCCGGCATCGAGCGCGAGGTGCTGGCTGCTCTCGAGGAGCCCGGGGGCGGGCTGCTCCGAGCCGCCCTGCTACTGGCCCGGCTCGACATGCCGGAGCTGGAGGTGGAGGCGTATCATGAGCGCATCCGCCGCCTGGGGGCGGAGTTCGCGTCGGCGTGCGGTCCCGAAGGCGCGGCCCTGCCGCCGCCGGACCGGCTGGCCCGGCTCAACGAGTTCTTTTTCGGCGAGAACGGCTTTCATGGCGCGCGCTTCGACTACGGGAACCGCGCCAACAGCCGCCTGCCCGAGGTGTTCGACGACCGGGAGGGCATTCCCATCATGCTCTGCACCCTCTTCATGGACATCGGCCGCCGCGCCGGCCTCGATCTCGTCGGGCTGCCCCGGCCGAGGCATTTTGTGGTCGGCCTGCGCGGGGTGCCGGACGCCGCGCCGCTGGTCATTGATGTGTACGAGGGCGGGGTGCTGCTCGACGAGCCGGAAACCGCCGCCCTCGCCCCCGCCACCCCGCGCGAAATGATCACCCGCATGCTCAACAACCTCCAATCGTTCGCCCTCCAGGAGGACGACCGGGCCGCCGCGCTGCGCTACGCCAGCCTGATCGTGGCGCTCGATCCCGCGGACCCGCGCCTGCGTCTGGCCCGCGCGGCCCTCGCCCTGGACCAGCGCGAGGTTTCCCTCGCCCTCGCCGACCTCAACCGCCTGAAAACCGCGCCCCTGAACTTCCAGGAGCAAACGCTCTACGAGCGACTGCGCGCCGCGGTGCCGGTGCCCTAGGCATCTGCGGCTCGCCCCGCAGGGGGCCGCCGCAGGGGGCCGCCGCAGGGGCGGGGGCCCCCGGAACGGGTCGCGCCCCGGGTCTCCGGGTCGATGCGCGATGCTGCCGGCGACACCGTGGTGGCCGTTGCGTTTCCCGGGAGGTCGGGCATGGTGCCGATTCGCTCTTTTCCTTTTGCACCCTGATCCACGCACCGCCATGAGCACTGCCACCACCACTCCAAGCCAGCTCGACCAGCTGAAGAAGTTCACCACCGTTGTCGCCGACACCGGGGATTTTGAGGCGATGAAGCAGTTCAAGCCGCAGGACGCGACCACCAACCCCTCGCTCATCCTCCAGGCGACGCAAAAAGCGGAGTATCGCCCGCTGCTGGACCAGGCGATCGCGGAGCATCAAAGCAGCCCGCTGGCCGGCGAGGTGCTCGTTGAAAGCATCCTTGACCGCGTTCTCATCCTTTTTGGCCAGGAAATCCTCAAGATCGTGCCCGGCCGCGTCTCCACCGAGGTGGATGCGCGCTTGTCCTTCGATGCCGAGGCGACCATCGCCAAGGCCCGCAAGCTGATCGCCGATTACGCCGCCGCCGGCACCCCGAAAGAGCGGATTCTAATCAAGGTCGCCTCCACCTGGGAAGGCATCCAGGCCGCCAAGGTGCTGCAGAAAGAGGGCATCAACTGCAATCTCACGCTCCTCTTTTCGCTCGTCCAGGCGGTCGCGTGCGCGGAGGGCGGCATCAAGCTCATCTCCCCCTTTGTCGGCCGCATTTTCGACTGGTACAAGAAGAGCACCGGCATCGACTACACCGGCGCGGAGGACCCGGGCGTGCAGTCGGTCGTGAGCGTCTTCAACTATTACAAGAAGTTCGGCCACACCACCGAGGTCATGGGCGCAAGCTTCCGCAACACCAGCCAGATCATTGAACTGGCCGGCTGCGACCTGCTCACGATCTCGCCGGGCCTGCTTGAAAAACTCGCCGCCAGCACCGAGCCACTGACCCGGAAGCTCGACGCCGACGCCGCGCAGTCGCTCGACATCGCCCGCATCCCCTGCGACGAAAAGAGCTTCCGCTACCTGCTCAACGACGATGCCATGGCCACCGAAAAGACCGCCGAGGGCATCCGCGCGTTCGCCAAGGACATCATCAAGCTCGAAGCGCTGGTCCGCGCAGGCCTGGCCTAATCAGTCCGCCGCGCGCCGGCTTCCAGCCATCGAGTGAAGAAAAAATAGCCCCACCCGCGGCCCGCAGGGGCCGCCCCACGATGCCGCCCGCCCTCACGCTCAAAATCGGCGGTCCCGCCGCCGCCGTGCCGCCGTTCCTGCTCGCGGACGGTTCCGGCCCGCCGCGGCAGCGCACCACCGCCACCGTCCAGGCGACCAGCGAGGCGCTCACCCTTGCCTTCGTGTGCGACGACACCGATGCCTGGGGCACGCTCAAGGGGCGCGATGCGCCGGTCTACGAGGAGGAATGCGTCGAGGTCTTTCTGGCACCGGGCGAGGCCGATCCGAAGGATTATTTCGAGTTCGAACTCAGCCCGCTGGGTGCGTTTTTCGACGGCCGGATCCACAACCCGACCGGCCGCCGCGAAAGCATGTCCGCCGATCTGGAATGGAGCGCCCGCGGGGCGGCGTGGAAGGCGGCGGTGGACGCAGCCAGGGCGCGCTGGACCGCGGAAATCCGGCTGCCGTGGGCTGGCCTGGGATATCCGAACGGTGTTGCCCGGCCCCGCGCCTGGAGGCTCAACCTCTACCGCATCGACCGCCCCCGTGACGGCTCGCCGGTTGAATACTCGTGCTGGTCGCCCACGCTGGCGACGCCCGCCAATTTCCATGTACCGTCGCGCTTCGGCACGCTGCGGCTGACGTAGCCCGGCCTTTCCGGCGCCAGCCGGCCGGTCCGGGCGGCGCGCTGCCGGCGGTCCTGGAAAATCTCATGGCCAAATGCGCGCGGGATCGCCACGGTGCCGGCATGCGCGAGCGACTCCGACGCCTGGCTGATTGGTGCACCGACCGGCTGACGGTGCAGGAGCGGTGGCTGGTTTTGGCGTTTTTGGGGATTGTCGTGCTGGGGTCTGTGGTGAAATACTCTCGCGCGCGGCCGGAGCGTGTCCCAGTATCCCCCGTGGCCCCGGGCTTCTCCCCGCCGCCTGCCCCCGACGACCCGCCATGAACCAACGACCCAGCTTTGATGAAGGCGTGCGGCTCTGTCTGGCCCGCGACGCGCGGTACCCGAAAGAGGCATATCCGCTAGTGCGGGACGCGCTCGATCACGCCCAAAAACTCGTGGCCGCGCGCGACAAGCGCCGGTCGGTCGGCCACCTCAACGGGCCCGAAATCCTCGAGGGGTTCCGCGACCTGGTGCTGGACCAGTTCGGGCCGCTGGCCCGGGTGGTGCTCGAGACGTGGGGCCTGCGCACCACCCTCGACGTCGGGCACGTCGTCTTCAATCTCATTGAGGCCGAGGTCTTCTCGAAATCCGATGACGACCAGCTGGCGGATTTCAAAGGGGTCTTCGATTTTGCCGAGGCCTTTGACGCTCCCTTCCGGCCAGCCCCAGCCCCAGCCCCGGCCAGCTCGGGCGCGGTAGGGCGGTAGGGCGGTAGGGGAGGTGTCCGCCCGGTGTGCTCGTCCGGGGTCGGCCAAAAAAAAGGCCGGACGGCGAACCGTCCGGCTTGAGTGGGAAAGGAGGACGGGCCCCCGATGGCTACTTCTTGAGCGCCTTGGCGATGAACTTGTCGGGTTCGGCCTTGATTTTCGCCTCGCACTTGTCGCAGCAGGCGATGACGTCGGCCTTGTAGTTGACGGACTGTTCGGCGTCGATGTCCTTGTCGCTGACCAGGCACTTTTTGCCGTCGGTTTTGTAAGCGGCGATTTTTTCAGCGAAGGAGGCTGGGTCCTTTTCGAACTTCGCTTTGCACTTGTCGCAGCAGAAGCCGATTTTTTTGGCGTATTTGACGACCACGGCTGGATCGCCGTCCTTGCCGCTGACCGGGCAGAGTTTGTTGACGGGATCGGCGGAGGCGATGCCGGCACCGAGGAACAGCGCGGCGACGAGGGTGAACAGAGTTTTCATGGGTGAAGTGGTTGGTTGGTGGTTCGGTGCCCACACGGGCGCTTGGGAGCATGCCGGGGGCGCTGGTTTTCGCCAAGCGAATCTTTGGGCACCCCGGTTAGGGGAAATACCGTACTCGCGGCGTGGATTTCGGGATTTCCGACGGGCGATTTTGCAGGTATGCGGGAAGGGTGCCCGTTTTTGCCGCCCCTGATGTGCCGCCGTCCGCGCCGCCGGCGGCGGCGCTGCCCCGTTCGCTCCTCTACGCGACGGGGGCGGGTTTTGGCGGGCCGGGCCTGCATCTCACCGCGCTGCAGAGCGCCCTGGCCGCGCACGAGGCCGGCATTCTGGGGCTGGCGCTCGGGTATGCGGACGAGCAGTCCCTCATCCCGCACGACCGGATCCGGTCGCTGGCCGGACATCCGGTCCGTCTGCTCAGCGGGCTGGGCAGCGCGCGTTATTACGGCGCAAAAAAGCGCTATGTCGACTGGGTGGCTTCGCGGGAGCTGGCCCGCGGAGGTTACGACTGCTTTCACAGCTGGTCGGGCGACTGCCTGCGGGCGCTCCTCGTCGCCCGGCAGCGCGGGATCCCCAGCCTGCTGGAAATCCCCACCTGGCATCGCAACAAGGGGCACGCGAAGCGCTTCGAGACGAAATCCGAGCGCGAGCTGCGGGCGCGCACCGGCTGGCGGGCGCGGCTGGACCGGCTGCCGCCGAGCCGGCAGCGCATGCTTTTGGAGTACGACTTGGCCGATTACATCCTCGTGCAATCGACCTGCGCGGCTGAAACCTTTGTGGCCGGGGGGATTCCGGCGGAGAAGATCATCATCGTGGCCCGCGGCGCGGACGTGGAAAAGTTCACACCGGCCGAGCGGCCGCCGGACACCTTCCGCGCCATTTTTGCGGGGGCGCTGATCCGGCGAAAGGGGGTTCATCACATCCTGCAGGCGTGGCATGCCCTGGGGTTGAAGGATGCGGAGCTCTGGCTGGTCGGGGCGGTGCATCCGGAGATCGAGCCGGCCTTGCGGGACTTCGCCTCCCCCTCGGTCAAGGTGCTCGGATTTTCCGGCGACCTGCCCGGCCTGTTCCGCCAGGCCAGCGTGTTTCTTTTTCCGAGCGAGTGCGAGGGATGGGCCAAGGTCACCTTCGAGGCGGCGGCGGCCGGGCTGCCGATGATCGGCACCCGGGAATCGGGCGACAGCGTGCTCGACGGCGTGACCGGCTGGCTCGTTCCCGCCAACGATCCGGCCGCCCTCGCCGAAAAAATCCGCCACGCCTACGACCACCCTGAAGAGCTCGGCCCGATGGCCCGCGCCACCCGCCGGCGGATTGTCGAGGGTTACCAGTGGCGGCATTTCCGCCTCCGCCTCCAGCACGCCTGGGCCCGGGCGCGGGCCGCCCGGAGCGCCCCGCCCGCCGCCGAACCCCTGCCTTTCCACTAACCCATGTCGACCCCCGCCCCCATGCCCGATCCCTCCGCCCCGCCCGCCCCGCCCGCCCCGCCCGCCCCGCCCAAGCGCGAGAATGTGCTGGCCAGCCTGCTTCTGAACGTGCTGCTCCCGGTGATGATCCTGAGCTACTGCGGCGGAAAAAGCGGCTGGTACGCGGTGGGGCCGAAATGGGCGCTGCTCATCGCCACCTCCCTGCCGGTCGGGTACCAGGCGTATGACTGGGTGCAACGGCGCAAGCTCAACGTGTTTTCGATCCTGGGGCTGGTCGGCGTGCTGCTCACTGGGGGGCTGGGCCTGCTTGAACTCAGCGCGCAGGCGTTCGCCGTGAAGGAGGCCGCCCTCCCCCTGGTCCTAGCCGCGCTCTTTCTCTGGACGCACCGCGCCGGCAATCCCCTGGTGAAAATGCTGCTGATGAATCCGGAGTTGATGGACGTGGGGCTGATCGAGCGGACGATCACGGAACGGCAGCAGCAGCCGGCACTGCAACAAATCCTGGGGCGGGCCACGGTCACGCTGGCCGGGTCCTTCGTGTTCAGCGCGGCCCTCAACTACGGGGTGGCCCTGTACTTCCTCTCCGGGACGATCCCGGGTTCCGAGGCCTACACCGCGGCGCTGGGCAAGGTGTCGGGGTGGGGGACGGTGATCACCGGGGTGCCGCTCCTAGTGTTTCTGGTGCTGGCCTTTCAACGCCTGACCCGGGACCTGCAGCGGCTGACCGGATTGTCGGACGACCAACTTACCGCCGGCCGATGAGGCGGGCGCGACGGCTTGCGCCCCGCGGCCGGCCGCGGGCTCCGGTTCACTCGGCCCGAGCGGTTTCGCCCGGGGTCTCCGGTTGATCCGGCCCGGCCGCCGGAGTGCCGGGGCTGGCGGTTCCCTCGGCTCACGCCTTGGCGGGCACCGGCGCGGCGGCGGGCGGCGGTCCCGCCTTGGGGGGCGCGGGTACCGCAACCTGTTTCGGGCGGACCTTCCAGAACTTCTTCTGGGAGGCGGGCCAGTCTGCCAGCAGGGCCCGGGCCTTGGCGCTGTCGGTGGCGTCGAGATGATCGTACGTCAGCTCCTGCAGCAGGCTGACGTCGGCGATGTCCTCCACGGGCAGCAGATCGATCATCTCGAGATTGGCCAGTTTCGGAAAATGTCCGGCTTCATCGAGCACGTAAGCCACGCCCCCGGACATGCCGGCACCGAAGTTGCGGCCGGTGGGGCCGAGAATGACCACCACCCCGTTGGTCATGTATTCGCAGCCGTGGTCGCCCACGCCCTCGACGACGGCGGTCACGCCCGAGTTGCGCACCGCGAAGCGCTCGCCGGCGCGGCCGTTGGCGAAGAGGTGGCCACCGCTGGCTCCATAGAGGCAGGTGTTGCCGAGGATGCTGTTGTCCGACGGGACAAAGCCGGTTTTTTCCGGCGGGCGCACGACGATTTTGCCGCCGGTCATGCCCTTGCCGACGTAGTCGTTGGCTTCGCCGGTCAGGCGCAGGGTGATGCCGCCGCAGAGGAAGGTGCCGAAGCTCTGGCCGGCGCTGCCCTCGAGGTCGAGCGTGATCGTGCCCTCCGGCAGGCCGTGGTCCCCGTGCAGAAAGGCCACTTCGCCGCTGAGCTTGGTGCCGATGTTGCGGTGGGTGTTCTGGACGTCGAAGGCCAGCCGCACCGGCATCTTGTCGCGGATGGCGTCCTTGGCTCGCTGGATGATCTTGTCATCGAGCGGATGGTCATGGAGGCCGTCGTTGCGGTTTTCCAGGCAGAAGCGGGGCAGGTCGAGGTCCTTGGCCCGGGCCACGTCGTGGAGGAGGCGGGAAAGGTCGAGCGAATTGGCCTTGGGATGCCCGGGCACGGTGCGCTGGCGCAGGTATTCCGGGCGGCCGATGATGTCTTCGAGGCGGCGCACGCCGAGGGCCGCGAGATGGTGGCGGACCTCGTCGGCCACCGCATTGAAGAAGTGGATGACGTGCTCTTTCTTCCCCTTGAACTTGGCCCGGAGATCATCGCGCTGGGTGGCGATGCCGACCGGGCAGGTGTTGAGGTGGCACTGGCGCACATAGACGCAGCCCAGGGCGATGAGGGCGATGGTGCCGAAGTTGTATTCCTCGGCGCCGAGGATGGCGGCGTGGATGATGTCCAGCCCGGTGCGCAGGCCACCGTCCGTGCGCAGGGTCACGCGGCTGCGGAGGTTGTTGAGCATCAGCACCTGCTGGGTCTCGGCGAGGCCGAGTTCCCAGGGCAGGCCGGCATGTTTGATCGACGAGATGGGCGACGCCCCGGTGCCTCCCTCATGGCCGGAGATGAGAATGATGTCCGCATTGGCCTTGGCCACGCCGGCGGCGATCGTGCCCACGCCGGTTTCGGCGACGAGCTTCACGCAGATGCGGGCGCGCGGGTTCACTTCCTTGAGGTCGTGGATGAGCTGGGCCAGATCCTCGATCGAATAGATGTCGTGGTGAGGCGGCGGGGAGATGAGCTGGACGCCGGGCTGGGTGCGGCGGAGGCGGGCGATCAGGGCGTTGACCTTGAAGCCGGGGAGCTGCCCGCCCTCGCCGGGTTTGGCTCCCTGGGCCATTTTGATCTCGATTTCCTCGGCGCTGGCGAGGTATTCCGCGGTCACCCCGAAGCGTCCGGAGGCGACCTGCTTGATCTTGGAGTTCAGCCACGACCCGTCCGGGCGGCGTTTGAAGCGCACTGGATCTTCACCGCCCTCGCCGGAGTTCGACTTGCCGCCGATCTCGTTCATGGCCTCGGCCAGGGCCTCGTGCGCCTCCGGCGAAATGGCCCCGAGGGACATGGCGGCGGTGGTGAACCGCACCCGGATGTCTTCGATCGACTCCACTTCCTCCAGCGGAATCGGTCGGCCCAGCTTCGCGGGATTGAATTCGAAAAGGTCGTGCAGGGCGATCGGCTGCACGCTCTTGATCTCGCTGACGTACGCGGCGTATTTCGCCGCGTCGTTGTCCCGCACGAAGGTGTGGAAATTCTTGATCGTCTGGCCGTGCAGGGCGTGTTTTTCCCCCTCGCGGCGGAAGCGGTAGAAGCCGGGATCGCCCAGCTTCACCTCCTCGGGCACGGTCGCGCCGAAACCGGCCTGATGGCGGGCCAGCGACTCTTCGGCGATCTCGATGAAGCCAAGGCCTTCGATTTGGCAGGGGGTGCCGGCGAAGGCAAAATCGGTCAGCCCGCTGCTCAGGCCCACGGCTTCGAAAATCTGTGCGCCCTGGTAGCTCTGGAGGCAGGAAATGCCCATTTTAGACATGATTTTCAGCACGCCTTTTTCCAGCGCTGAGCGGTATTTGCGCAGCGCCTCGTCGAGCGGTTTGCCTCCGAAAATTTTGCCGGCGGCGTCCTTTTGGAGCAGTTCGCGGACGGTTTCCGCGCCGAGGTGCGGGCAGACCGCCTGGGCTCCGTAGCCGAACAGGCAGCTGACCTGGTGCACGTCCCGCGCTTCCCCGGTGTCCACGACGATCGAGAGCCGGAGCCGCTTGGCGCGGCGGACGAGGTCGTGGTGCACGGCCCCGGTGGCCAGCAGCGCGGGCACGGCCGCATGGTCATGGTCCACGGCCCGGTCGGAAAGGATGAGGATGCGAATGCCCTCGTCCACGGCCTTTTCCGCCTCGGCGCACAGGCGGCGCACCGCCTTTTCCAGCCCTTCGGCTCCTTCGCGGACCGGCCAGGTGGCGTTCAGGGTGCGCGCGGGAAAGTCGGCACCGAGGGATTTCAGCTGCGCCAGCTCGTGGTCGAAGAGGAACGGGGTCTCAAGCCACACCACCTTGGCGTGCGCGGGCGTTTCGGCGAGGAAGTTGCGGTACCAGCCGAGGGCCACGCCGAGCGACATGACCAGGCGCTCGCGGATCGGATCGATGGGCGGATTGGTGACCTGGGCGAAGAGCTGCTTGAAGTAGGTGTAGAGCACCCGCGGCTGCAGGCTGAGCACGGACAGGGCGGCGTCGTCGCCCATGCTGTAGGTCCCCTCCATGCCGTCTTTGATCATGGGGGTGAAGACCATGTTCAGCTCCTCGTCGGTGTAGCCGAAGGCGGCCTGTTTTTGCGAGAGGCCGAGGATGTCGAGTTCCTGTTCCGGGGCGGGGATGGCCGTTCCGATGAGGCTGGCGAACTCCACCCGGTGCGTCGCGAGCCATTCCGCGTACGGATGGCGGGCGGCGAGCGCCTGCTTGATCTCCGCATTGAAGCGGATGGTCCGGCCCACGGTGTCGATCACCATGCTTTCGCCCGGCGCGAGGCGGCCTTTTTGCACGACGTTCTCGTCGTCCAGCTCCACCAGGCCCACCTCGGAGCCGGCGGCAATCAGGCCGTCCCGGGTGATCTTGAAGCGCGTGGGGCGGAGCCCGTTGCGGTCGAGCGCGGCGCAGATGGTCCGGCCGTCGGAGCAGACGACGGCCGCGGGGCCGTCCCACGGCTCGGAGAAGCTCTCCTGGTACTGGTAGAACGCCTTTTCCGCCTCGCTGGTGAACGGATCGATGCCGTAGGCGGGCGGGATGAGCAGGGCCATGGCCTGTTCCGGGGCGCGCCCGGAAAGGACCAGCAATTCAAGCGCCGCATTGAGGCTGGCCGAGTCCGACTCGCGGGGGTCGCAGACCGGGGCCAGGCTCGCCACGTCTTCGCCCCATAGCGGGCTTTCGAAGTCGGTCTCCCGCGAGCGCATCCAGTTCCGGTTCCCCTTGACCGTGTTGATCTCGCCGTTGTGGCAAAGCATCGAAAACGGATGGGCCAGCGGCCAGGTGGGGAAGGTATTGGTGCTGAAGCGCTGGTGAAAAAGACAGAGGCTGGTCTCGTAGGCCGGGTTTTCCAGGTCCTCGTAAAACCGGGCCAGCGCCGTGGGCAGGCACAGCGCCTTGTAGACAATGCTGCGGTGCGAACACGAGGCGATGTAGACCGGCTCCTCCACGATGCCGGCTTCAGAACACCGCTTGGTGATGAGCTTGCGGGTCAGATAGAGGGCGCGTTCGTAGGCGTCGGCGTCCATCGCCGGAGGCCGGGCGAACAGCAGCTGCCGGATGCTCGGGCGCATCAGCCGCGCCTTGTCGCCCAGCTCATCCTTGTTCTGCGGCGGCATCCGCCACCCGAGCACGGTCAGCCCGCGCTCCTTGGCCACTTCGACGGCAATTGTTCTTGCCAGCTTGCGCTGTTCGAGATCGCGCCGGGGCAGGAACATCATGGCCACTCCCAGATCGTCCGGCCCGTTCTCCAGCGTGATGCCCTTGTCCTTCAGCCAGGGCTCAAAAATCTTAAACGGGATCTGGGTGAGCACGCCCGCCCCGTCTCCGGTCTTCCGGTCGGCGTCCACCGCGCCCCGGTGCGTCACCCGGCAGACCGACTGCAGCCCATACTGGAGAATGCGGTTCGACTTTTCTCCCTTGAAGGAGGCGACGAAACCCACCCCACAAGCATCGCGTTCCAATTCAGGGCGATGCAGCGAACCGGGTGAGGTGGTCGGAGTGCCGTGGCAGGTGATCATAAAGCGGGAAAAAGCGCGGGAACTCTATTGAAGCATTTGCGGTGCCGGACGCGGTCTGCCGCCGTGATGGGCAGCGCGGGGGGTGCCCACACTAAACGCCTCTTCAGCGAGGCGCAAACACCATATCAAGCTCCCCATTCCCGCCCGGTCCCGCCGCCGAAAAAGCCGCCGTCTCGATATGGAAAGGCCGGAAACCGGCTCCCGGGGCGGTTTTTTTTATACTTTTAGTTCGCTTTTCCTGTACATTTTAATATAATTACAATAATTAGTTGGCTTTCGCCCGCCGTTTTTATGACCCGTTTCCAGTCCCGCTCTCGTGCCCTCCGCGTTCTCCGTTCCGGTCGGCTGCCCTCGCCGGCGTTTTGGGGTGTGATGGCTCTGGTTTGGTCGGCGGCCCCGGCGGGAGCGCTGGACTTGAGGCTCGACTACGGTCATGACGCGGCGGCGGAGAACTTTTTCACCACCTTTCCGGCCGCGAAAGCGGCGCTGGACCAGGCGGCGCTGGATGTGGGCGGGTTGATCAGCGCAGGGCCCACGGCCATTTCTAACGATTATTTTCTGGGCACCAGCGGCCCGGCCCAGGTCGCCTTCGATCTGGATCTGCGCTACCGGAACCCTTCCTCCGGGGTCATGCGGCAGCTGGACACGTATTTCGTCGCCGCGGGGGAGGTGATCATCTTCGCCGGCACCCAGGCGCTGCCGGAGAACAAGCTGGCCTACAGCGAGATTTCGACGGTCAAAGCCACCATTTCCGCCGACACCGCCGGCACGGCCATCGAGAAGCAGGCGGCGACCGGCATGGCCGCGGCGGACGCGGAGGCGGTGTGGCGCCGTGGCGGCCAGGGCCCGGTCTTCAACACTCTTTCCGGTCCGGTCAGCCTCGACGGCACCACGGTGAATTTTGTCGCCGACATGGGGCCGGTCGCCGCTTCCGTCTGGTTCGACACCGACACCAACAACAACGGCGATGCCGACACTCCGGCCCAGCTGGAATCGTACTGGCATTTCGATCACACCACCCTGCCTCCGGCAAACAAATTCGACTTTTATTCGACGGCGCTGCATGAGCTTCTTCATGGCATCGGCCTCGGCACCTCGCAGACGCATGGCCTGCTGCTGGGCGACGGCGGCGGCCAGACGACTTGGCTGGGCACGCAGGCGCAGGCGCTGAACGGCGGCAGCGCGTTCGACCTTGCCGATGCCGACGGTCAGCATATTCGCGAGGGGCTGCTCAGTCCGCGCCTGTCCGATGGCGTGCTCCAGGAGGCGTTGATGGACCCCACGATCGGCGTCGGCGAACGCAAGGAGCTCACCCAAATGGACCTGGCTTTTTTGTATGATCTGGGCTGGGGTGCGGCGGCTCCCGTGCCGGAGCCGGGGGTGCTCGCCTGGCTCGGGCTGGCGCTGGTCCTGCGGCGCCGGCGGACGCCCGCCCGGTGAGGGCTTCGGCCCGGCGGGGGCGTCCCGTCTCCGGGCCGCTTACCGCGTCCGCTGTCTGGCGGCTTGACCCGCGGACCCAGTCCGTTAGGATTGCGGTTCCGCCGGGCGCATCAACGCCCCGGTTCATCCACCCCAGCCAATCGTCCCCGATGACCAAGCCCGCCCTGTGTTGCGCCGCCCTTTTGTGGCCTGTCGCCCTCGTTTCCGCCAAGGACGCCCCGCCGACGAGTTCTCCGGCTGCGCCCGCCGCCGCTCCGGCCGCCGAGCTGTCGCCCGAGGAGGCGAAAAAGCGCCTCAGCCAGGCCCTCGGCACGTATTTTGGCACGCGCCAGAAGAGCCAGCCGGCCACCGAGGGGCTGGACATGGAAGCCTTGAAAAAAGGCCTGTCCGATGTGCTCGCGAGCGGGAACAAAAGTTACGCGCTGGGGGCCCAGTTTGCCGGGCAGCTGGTGCATGACGGCCTGGACGTGACCGCCGACGAGCTCGTCGCGGGTTTCAGCGCCGTGATGGAAGGACGCGAGCCGCTGGTCACGCAGCAGCAGGTCAACGAGGAGATTCAAAAGCTGCAGGCCCGGCTGCGTCAGAAGCAGCAGGAGCAGGCGGAGCAGGAAGCCGCCAAGAACGAGGCCGTCGGCAAGGAGTACCTGGACAAGAACCGCACGGCCGAAGGCGTGCAGGTGACGGAAAGCGGACTTCAGTACAAGGTTCTCCAGCCTGCGAAGGACGCGGATGCGAAGCGCCCGACGGCGGACGATTCGGTGGTCTGCCACTACCGCGGCACGCTGCTCGACGGCACCGAGTTCGACAAATCGCCGGAAAACGAACCCCGCACCTTTGGGTTGCGCAGCGTGATCAAGGGCTGGACGGAGGGCATTCCGCTGATGGCGGCGGGCTCCAAGTACCGTTTTTGGGTGCCGGCCGCCCTGGCCTATGGCGCGACCCCCCGCCCCGGCGGCGTGATCAAGCCCGGTCACGCCTTGGTTTTCGACGTGGAGCTGGTCAGCATCGCCCCGCCAACGGCCAGCGCCGCCGCCCCCGGCCAGCCCAGCCGTCTCACCCCCGGTGAAAAGGCGGTGGCCACCACGCCTCCGATCGCCGTGGAAATGAAGGACGGCAAACCAGTCGTCCGCCAGGTCACTCCGGAGCAGGAAGCCGAGGCCATCCGCAAGGCCCGCGAAGCCGAAAAAGCCAAGGAGCAGCCCAAGGCCGCCAAATAGACCCGGCTGCGGAGGCGCGCCCGGTGGCGCGGGGTGTCTCCCGCGGTCCGACCGCCATGAACCCCCGCGCACACTCCGGCGACGCTGCCGCGCCCGCTTTTTGGAGTCCGGGCGGTCGGTGGGCGCTCGCGTCCCTCTGGATTCTGGCCTCCGCCCTGCTCACCCAGTGTGCCACCATGCCGGCCCGTTCCCATGCCCCCCGCCTCCACCCGGCTGCCTGGTCAGCGGGCGACGGCAAATCCCTGCCGTACACGGTCTGGCCGGCGCGGGTCGCCGGGGTGGACGCCGCCGCCAAGCCCCGGGCCGTGCTCGTCTGCGTGCACGGCCTGAGCGGTGCGGCGACTGATTTCTGGCCGCTGGGACAGGAGCTGCCGGGGCGCGGCCTGACGGTTTACGGCATGGAGTTGAGGGGGCAGGGGAGCGACCCCGACGTCACGGTTCGCGGCGACATCGCGGGCCGCCGGGAATGGATGCGGGATCTGCGCGAGTTCACCAGTCTGGTGGCCGCCGAACACCCCGGCGCGCCGGTCTTCTGGCTGGGGGAGAGCATGGGTTCGCTCGTCGCGCTGCACACCGCCGCCGACGGCCCCCGCGAGGAATCGGCCGGGCCGCGCGGCTTGATCCTGCTTTCCCCCGCCGTGGCGCTGCGCCAGGGGCTGCCCTGGTGGAAAGGATCGCTGGCCCGCATGGCCAGCTGCTTGGTGCCGGCGCACCGCATTCCTCTGGCCGCGCTGGATCCGGCCCAAGTCCCCGGCATGCGGATCACCAGCGTCTCGACCCAGGCGTCCCAGGCGCCGCTCACGCCGCACCTCGTGCCCGCGCACTCCTTGCGGCTGCTGCGCGAAGTCCACGCCCTGATGGCCTCCAGCGACCGGTCCGCCTCCCAACTGCGGCTGCCCGTGCTCGTTTTGTACACGGCCCAGGATCCGGTCGCGAGCCGGGAACAGATCGAGACCTGGTTCAGCCGGATCGGCAGCGCGGACAAAACCCCGCTCTTCTTCCCGGAGGATTTTCACCTGATCCTGCACGACGACCATCGCTGGCAGGCCACCGCGGCCATCGGCGAATGGCTGCTGGATCATGCCGCCCTTCCCTTCAGCCAGGACGGCGGTCACTGAGGCGACTCTGCGGAGTTGCCGTGGGCTGAAGCGCTGCCGGGGAGTCCGGGGGTTAAAACAGCGGGGTCACTTCCAGTTGGGAGCCGGGCTCGAGCACATAATCCGGGCCGGCCGACCACTTTTCGTCGTTGATGAGGAACTTGCAGTAGACCGGGCTCTCCGCTCCGTGGAGGTCCAGCGTCCACAGGTCGCTGCCGGCGTTGGTCATGGGCGTGCCTTGCTCCCAGTTCAGGCCGGGACCGGTGCCGCGGAGAAACAACGAATTGCCAAAGCCAATGTCGACGCGGGCGGCCACCACGGTCAGGGAGCCGGACGGTTCCGGCGCGGGGGCTGCCAGCTTGGGGGCAAAGACCTCGGGGACCTCGGAGGGGGGAGCGGTTACGGCGGCGGCCGGCTTTTTTTTCGTCGGGGCCGGAGGCTTGGTCGCAGTGGAGGGAGCCTTGGCGACGACTTTCTTGCCCGCTGGGGCGGGCGACGGATTCGTGGAGGATTTTTTCATGACAGTGGGATGGAATTGAACATACGCGCCCGGTTGTCCGGCGGCAACCGGGTCCCACCACCTCAGCAGGTCGCTTGCCATCTGGGCGTCCCGGCGGTGATTTCGTGGGCCGGCGGGTGCGGAATGGCTCGGCCGGGACGCTCCGTCATTTCGAGAAAAGACCCGCGAAAAACGCCTGCATGGCCTGCCAGGATTTTTCGTCTGCCTCCTTCTGGTAGGCCGCGCCTGTGGACGCGTCGTCGCCCGCGGTCCAGTGGGTGAAGCTGTGCACGGCTCCGGGGTAGGCGACAAATTCGTAGCGGCTTTTCGCGTCGGCCATTTCTTTTTGGAAGGCGGCCACCTCCGTTTCGGGCACAAACGGATCGTCCGCTCCATGGAGCACCAGCACCTTGCCCTTGATGGCCTTCGCATCGGCGGGGGTGGGGGTGCCCAGGCCGCCGTGGAACGAGACCACCCCGCGCACGTCTGCGCCGCTGCGCGCCACCTCCAGTGCTCCGGTCCCGCCAAAACAATACCCCATCGCCGCCAGCTTGGATTTCTCGACCTCCGGCCGCGCGGCGAGCACGTCCAGCGCCGCCCGCAGCCGCTCGCGGTAGAGCGCGCGGTCGGCCTTGTATTTTCCGGCCAGCGCCGCGGCATCCTTCGTTTCGGTCGGTCGCACCCCCTTGCCGTAGATGTCCGCGCAGAAGGCCACATACCCCAGCCCGGCGATCATTTCGGCCCGCTTTTGTTCGTAGTCGCCCAACCCCTTCCATTGGTGCACGATCAACACCCCGGGCCGCGGTGCGGTCACGGCATCGTCCCAGGCCAGGAAGCCTTCAAACACCGCGCCGCCGATCTTGTATTCGATGACCTTGGTCTGAATGGCCCCGAAGGCGCCCGCGCTGACGAGAAGGGAGGCAAGGATGACGGAAATCAATTTCATGGGAGTGGAAAAATGGACCCGCCCGGCCCGTGGTTCAACCGCAGTGTGTCCAGGGCCCGGGAGGGGCCCGATCCGGGGGCTCCCGAGGCGCGGCGGGGCTTCCGGCCGCGGCTGCGGGCGGGGCGATCGGCGGGGCGCGGGCGATCGGCGGGGCGCGGTGCCCGGCGGCGCGCGGTGCCGGGCGGGCCCGGCCGCGGGCCCGGATCGTTCCCGCAAAGGAACCGTCGGGAATGGGCGGCCCCGATTTGACACCCTGCACAGGGGAGGCTTTGATTGGTGATGCGGCACATCAAATACGTTTTTGTCACGGGCGGAGTGGTCAGTTCACTGGGCAAGGGGCTCACCGCGGCGTCGCTCGGCACGCTGTTGGAGTTGCGCGGGCTGAAGGTGGTGCTGCAGAAGTTCGACCCGTATCTCAACGTCGACCCGGGCACGATGTCGCCCTATGAACACGGCGAAGTCTATGTGCTCGACGACGGCGCGGAGACCGATCTGGACCTGGGCCACTACGAGCGCTTCACGTCGCAGCCGCTCACCCGCCTGAACAACCTGACCAGCGGGCAGGTGTATCAAACCGTCCTCCGCAAGGAGCGCCGCGGCGACTACCTCGGCAAAACCATCCAGGTCATTCCGCACGTGACCAACGAGATCAAGGCCCGCATCCGCGAGGTGGGCCAGGCCTCCGGGGCGGATGTCATCATCACGGAAATCGGCGGGACCACCGGCGACATCGAGGGCCTGCCCTTTCTGGAAGCGCTGCGGCAGTTTGCGATCGAGGCCGGTCGGGACAACGTCCTGTTCATCCACGTCACTCTGGTCCCCTATATCAAGGCGGCGGGCGAGCTGAAGTCGAAGCCGTCGCAGCAGTCGGTGGCGAAGCTGCGCGAGATTGGCATCCAGCCGCAGATTCTCGTCTGCCGTACCGAACGGCCGATCGACCAGGAGCTGCGCGAAAAGCTGGGGATTTTCTGCAACGTGCGGGCGGACGCGGTCATCGAGGAGGTGGATGTGGATCACAGCGTGTACGAGCTGCCGCTGGTTCTGCGCCGCGAGGGCATGGACGCGCTGGTCTGCGAATTTCTGAAGCTGGAAACGCCCGATCCGGACCTGACCGAGTGGACCGCCTTCGTCGAGCACCTGATCCGGCCGCATCATCACGTGCGCATCGGGGTGGTCGGCAAATACATTGAGCTGCAGGACGCCTACAAGTCGGTCTACGAAGCGCTCACCCATGCGGGGGCGGCCAACGACGCTAAAGTCGAGCTGGTCCGGCTGGAGGCCGAGGTGCTGGAGGAGACGGGCACGGCGCCGGAACTGGCCAGCATCGACGGCATCCTGGTCCCGGGCGGTTTTGGCGAGCGGGGAATCGAAGGGAAGATCGTGGCGGCGCGGTATGCCCGGGAGAACCGGGTGCCGTATCTCGGGCTGTGCCTGGGCATGCAGATCGCCACCATCGAATTCGCGCGCGACGTCTGCGGGCTGGAGGGGGCGAACAGCACCGAGTTCGAATCCAACCCGCCGCACCCGGTTATCGCCATCCTCGAGGAACAGAAAATGGTGACGAAGAAGGGAGGCACTATGCGCCTGGGGTCGTATCCGTGCGACCTGCGCCCCGGCACGCTGGCGTCCCGGCTGTACGGACAGGCCACCATCCACGAGCGGCACCGCCACCGCTTCGAATTCAACCCGGACTACCGCGAGCGCCTGGAGGCCGCGGGCTTGGTCGTCTCCGGCACCTCGCCCGACGGTCATCTCGCCGAGATCATCGAGTTGCCGAAGCATCCGTTTTTCATCGCCAGCCAGTTTCACCCGGAATTTCTGAGCAAACCGACGCGACCCCATCCGCTCTTCGCCGGCTTCATTGCGGCGGCCCTGGAGCGGCGGAAAAAAACCGCGGCCGCGCCGACGCCATGACGAGGGTGCCTTCACGGTCCGCCCGGGGCACCGTGGCCGCGGTGGTCCTGTTGCTGGCGGTGGCGGCGGGCTGCTTTCGCTACGCCGACCAGGCGGCCCCGGGACGGAAAACCGAGGAACGGCTGGAGGCCGCCTGGGCCGGGGACAAGGTGCCGCACTGGCGCACGGTGACCCGCGTCTGGCTGCCGCGCGCCGCCTTCATCAACGGCTGGCTGGCGCTCGCCGCCGCCGCGCTCGTGCCGTGGGCGCGGCGGCCGCTGGCTTCCGCCGCGGGCGAAGGCCCGGACGGGCCGACCGATTCCCCACGGCTGCGCCGGCTCGGGTGGTGCGGCCTCGCCCTGCTCGCCGGCGTGGCCGCCTGGTCGACCGCGCCGCGGCTGAGCCAGAGCGTCTGGGGGGACGAGGCGCGCACCCTCCGGGAATTTCTCGTCGGGCAGTTCCACACCGACGAAAGCGGGCTGCGCACGTTCGACGAGGCGACCTGGGGCGACGCCTTTTTCAATTTCCGCACGCCGAACAACCACGTCCTCTACAGTCTGGCGGCGCGGGCGTCGCACCAACTGCTGGCCCGGCCGCCGGTGCAGGCGACCGACGCGTATTTTTCGGAAACGGCGATGCGGCTGCCGGCCTGGCTGGCGGCGCTCGGGGCCGTCTTCAGCGTGGGCGGGCTTGGAGCGGTGCTCGGGTGGAGGCGGGCCGGGTGGCTGGCGGCGGCGCTGCTGGTGCTGCACCCGGGGTTCGTGCGGTATGCCGCGGAGGCGCGCGGGTATTCGTTTTTGCTCGCCCTCGGCCCGCTGCTGGTCATCGCGCTGGCGCGCGGCGTGCAGACCGGCCGCTGGCGGTGGTGGGCGCTGGCCGGGGCGCTGGACTTTGCCCTGCTCTACACCTGGCCGTTGTGCGTCCACTTCGTCGCCGTGGCCAATCTCGGTGCCGTCGCCGGGCTCGTTTTCGGCCGCGGCCGTCCGCCGCGCGACCGAGTGACTCTCGTCATGCGCTGGGGGCTGACCGCGCTGGCGGCGGCGGCGGTCTGGCTCCAGCTTTTTCTGCCCAACGTCATCCAGCTGCGCTTCTGGTTGCGCGGGTCCAGCGCCCAGGACGCGGCTGGCGGCGGCGGCTGGATCGACGCGGTGACTTCCATGCTGACCGGCCGGGTGTGGCAGGAGGCGGACGCGGCCAACCCTCTGCTCACGCCCTGGGTCCGCACTTGGGAGTCGCACGCGTGGCTGGTCGTCCTCGCCGGTGCGTTCCTGCTGGCCGCCTTGGTCGCGGGCGCGGTTGCCGCGTGGCGGCGGACGCCCGGATTTCGGCCGTGGCTGCCGGCGCTGCTAGCTCCGCCGCTGATGATCCTCGGCCAGGCAGCGTTCAGCGGCAGCGTGCTTTATCCCTGGTATCTGATGGCCGCCGTGCCCGGGGTGCTCCTGCTGCTGGCGATCGGACTGGAGACCGCGGCGGTCCGCCTCACCGGCTCCGCCGCCGGTCAGACCGCCGTGCTCGGGGCCGGGGCCGCGCTTTTTGCCCTGATGGGCGGACCGGCCCGCGACCACCTGCGCCACCACCCGATCGAGCCCAACCGCGAAGCCTCGCTGCTGGTCCAGCCGGTCATCAATCCGCATCACCCCGACTATCAGCGCACCGTTCTCACTGGTGGTTTTATGATGCGCAACACGATTTACGACCCCGGGGTGCGCGAGTTCCAGACCGTGGCGGAAATGCGGAAACTTATGGACGAGGCCCGGCGGACCGGGCGCGAGTTTGTCGTGATCTACGGTCAGCAGGAGCTCGCCCGGCAGTCATATCCGGAAATCATGGCGCTGCTCGACGATCCGGCGGTGTTCACGCCGGTCGCCACCCTCCACGGCCAGGAAGCCTTTTCCACGCGGCACGTCGTCCGGCAGGCGGCCGTGCCCTGAGGACGGGGGGCGGGGGGGGCTTTGGGCGCGGGCTCAGCCCGGCAGGCTCCACCCTTCGCGGTAGGCCTTCCGAATCAGCGAGCCGGCTTCGGGGGTGTTTGGCGAGGTCATCGCGGCGGCGTCCCACTCGACGCGCTTCTGGAAGCGCACGGCCAGCAGGCCGACGAGCAGGGACTCGGTGAACGGGGCCGAATACCAGAAACCGCTTTTCGCGTCCTCCGGTTTGCCGGCGAGCGCGGCCCGCACCCATTCGATGCGGTGGCCGGGCGAGCGGGCGATGGTCGGCTCGGGCCGGACGAACTCCTTCATTTTCACGTCCGGAATGAGCCGGGGCGGGCTGGCATGACTGCCGCCCATCAGGCCGGCCTGGTCGCCGATGATGATGAGCCCGTTGTCCGACAACTGCCGTCCTTCCTCGAGGAACGGGACCTTGGCGGGCAGCTTGCCGCCGTCGTACCAGGTCATCGTGATTTCGCCGCGGCCGGCCCGGGCCGGAAAGTGGTACCGGACGATGTTCCATGCCGGAAAGGAGTCGTGGTTGCTCTCGGAGGTCTCGGCCTCCACCCAGTCGGGCGCACCCAGGTCGAGCGCGTAATACGCCGGATCGGCATTGTGCACGGCCATGTCGCCGAGCGCGCCGGAGCCGAAATCCCACCAGCCGCGCCACTTGAACGGATGATATGCCGGATGGTACGGCCGCACCGGAGCCGGGCCGATCCAGGTGTCCCAGTCGACGTGGGCCGGCACGGCCGGCGTCTCCTTCGGCCGCGCCGTACCCTGAGTGTCCCACCATTTCCCCTGGCGATCGGACCAGACATGCACCTCCTTCGCCGCGCCGATGGCCCCGGCATCGATGTATTCCTTCCACAGCCGCAGCCCTTCGCCGGCGTGGCCGTTGTTGCCCATCTGGGTGACCACCTTCATCTGCGCGGCCATTTCCTGCATCTTCCGCGCCTCCTCGATGGTGTGGGCCAGCGGCTTCTCCACGTAGACGTGTTTGCCGAGCTGCATCGCGGCCAGCGAAGCGAGCGCGTGGTGGTGGTCGGGCGTGGAGACGACGACGGCGTCAAAATCCTTCTGGGTGTCGAACAGCCGGCGCCAGTCGCGGTGTTTTTGCGCCTTCGGGAACTTGCCAGCGGCACCGTTCAGGTTGTTCTCGTCGATGTCGCAGAGCGCGGTCACTTCGACTTCCTTGAACGACCCGATTTCCCCCAGGTTGCCGCCGCCCTGGCCGCCGACGCCGATGTGGGCGGTGGTCAGTTTTTCCGACGGCGGCGTCTGCCCGCTTTGGGCGATGAGGTGGCGCGGGACGATGAGCGGCGCGGTTCCGGTGGCGAGAATGGTTTGGAGGAAATGACGGCGGCGGGTTTTCATGGCGGGAATCATCACTGGGGTGGTGGGCAACAGGGAAGGTCGGGCTGCAGGAGGGCGGGGTGACCGCGGGACCGGGCGCGGCGCGCTCAAACCACGCGGCGTCCGCGGTCCCGCTCCTTCGGCGTGAGGTCCGGCAGCGGGGTGGCCTCCTCGACCGGTGGAGTGGAGGCCTGGCTTTCCTCCAACGCCTCCTCCCGTTCGCGTTCCTCGTCCTCCTCCTCCAGCTCCCGGCGCAGGCGCCGCGAAATCCACGGGCGCGCGGGGCCGTAACAGAGATAACTCACAAAGATGACTGCCGGCATCACCTGCCACCATTTGACCGTGAGGATGATCAGGATGACGGCGGTCAGCACCCAGGGCAGCGAGCGGCGCGTGCGGATGTTCAGTCCCTTGAAGCTGGGATAGCTGATCTTGCTGATCATCATGCCCGCCAGGAGCAGCATGAGCGGCGGCAGCGCCCACGTCCAGACCCCCATCGGGCGCTCCTTTTCCTCCAGCCACATCAGCAGCAGGGTCAGCGAACTGATCACCCCCGCGGCCGCCGGGATCGGGATGCCCATAAAATCCTGCGAGGCGCTTTTCGAGTCCATCCAGGCGAGGCAGTTGAAACGAGCCAGCCGCATCGCCCCGCAGAGGAGATAGACAAAAGCGATGACCCAGCCCCATTTGTCCGGAATCTCCGCCAGCACCACCTCGTGGACGAGCAGCGCCGGGGCGACCCCGAACGAGACAATGTCCGCCAGTGAATCGAACTCCCGCCCGAATGGCGAGTCCTGGTTGGTCAGGCGCGCCATCCGGCCGTCCAGCGCATCGAACACGCACGCCCCCAGGATCAGCGCGATCGCCTGGTAAAAATAACCGTTGGCGGAGCCGCCATTGTGGGAGCTGAGCATGCCGCTGAAAATGCTCAGCGTGGCAAAGAACCCGCAGGCCAGGTTGCCGGCCGTCATCAGATTCGGCCAGAGGTAGATTTTGGGCAGGTCTTGCATGGGCCGGGCGGGGACAGGGAGGAAGCGGACGAGGCACAAGAAACCACATCCGAGGGCGGTTGGACACCGGTTTTTCCGGGAGCCGCAGCGGGCCGGGCCGATCCGAGGATGATGGAGGTTTTATTGTGGGGGATATGCGGATAGGGTTGGACACTGCCATGACCGCGACTTCTGCTCCTGAACTGACGCCCTTGATGACCGTTTCCGCCGTGATGGAGGCGCTGCCCGGGGCGCGGCGCGCGCTGTTTGCCCGCTACCACATCGGCGGCTGCTCGAGCTGCGCGTTCCAGCCGGGCGAGACGCTGGCCGCATTGTGCGCGCGCAACGAAAACATCCCGGTCCAGGAAATGATCGACCACCTCCTGGCCAGCCACGAAAACGACCTGCGCCTGCAGATCGCGCCGGCCGACTTGGCGGTGCGGCTGGCGGGGGCCGAAAAATTGCACCTGGTCGACCTGCGCACCCGCGAAGAGCATGAGGCCGTCGCCATTCCTGGCTCGGTGCTGTTTTCCCAGGAACTCCAGCGCGAAGCCTTCGGCACTTGGGACAAGGACGCCCTCGTCGTCCTGTACGACCACACCGGGCCGCGCGCGCTCGACGCCGCCGCCTACTTCGCCGGCCACGGGTTCACCCACGTCCGCGCCCTCACCGGCGGCATCGACCGCTACAGCCAGGAGGCCGATTCCGCCCTGCCCAGGTATCAGGTCGAATTCGAAAGCTGAGCCGGCCTGCCCGGAGCGTCCTCATCCGTGAAGGCCCCAGATTGAGGATGCGCGACATGTGAATTGCCTGGCCCGTGGGAAGCCGAAGGCTCTGGGACTGCCGGTGGACGAGTTGAGCCCGAACTCATTGAACCCCGTGGATGTTCGGGCAGGTGGCCTGGGCGGTGGGGTGGGAGGCGATTTTCAGGCGGTGGGAGGAGCTGGTCGGGGCCCGCTTGGAGTGTGGGTGTGGGCGGACGGCAGGCCGACGGAGCGGAAGCCTTGGAGCCGTAGTGTGGACGGCGATCACAAGGTGCGGGTGTCGCGGTACCTCTGCCCCCGGTGCGGCCGGACCTGGAGGGTGATTCCTGCGGGGATGCTGCCCGACCAGGGCCAGCCCTTCGTCAACCACCACGCGCGCATCGTCTGCGCCAACCTCGGCATCCGGCTCCTGCACGCCAACCCTTACCACGCCTGGTCCAAAGGCAAAGTCGAGCTGCGCTTCGATCCCATCCTCA
>Ga0105050_10000572_pt1 | contig 56822 bp, 92 predicted proteins | sample FRY01_FD_78088 | JGI IMG/M metagenome (GOLD analysis project Ga0105050, IMG submission 78088) | Freshwater microbial communities from Lake Fryxell liftoff mats and glacier meltwater in Antarctica - FRY-01 | ecosystem: Environmental > Aquatic > Freshwater > Ice > Glacier meltwater ...
TATACCAAGAATCAATCAAGCCGTGAAGGACATCCCCAAAAGAAGTTAAATTGGTTCCGGGTACTCGTCCAAATCTGTCCTCTCCTAAAGATCTTTGATCTGCTTCAAAGTTGTCAATTTGTTTTTGGTCTATTTTATGATCGAAGATAGAGCCCTCTGCAATTAAGTTATCTCTTGTAACTTTATCTTGGAAATCTGTATGTGACAGGGCCTCAGCATAATTAGGATTATTTATGTAAAAAGCTTGTTTAAGAAGAGCGTTTTGATAAATCGCAACACTATCAGCATAAGTAGGTGTAGGACCAGAAAGAGGAGGTGGCGGAGGTAATGGTGCTCTAGGTACAATACCTCCTCGTTGTAGTTTAGGCGTTGTCACAACTATTCGGGCTTGTTCTGCGGGAAATTTTGATCGGTTGCGCTCATCTTTTGCTGAATTAAATACTTTTAGGTAATCTAATGGTGATTTATTCACTCCAGTAACCTTATATGATTTATTTGCTATTAATGATTTAAAGTAATTTCTTGCCCCTTGACGACCCAGATAATTAACTAAAGCACCAACTTCTCCCGGGGTATATTGCCATCTGTCACCAAGTGCTGATTGATAATCTTTAGTTAAATCTTTAATACTTTTTTTTATTGAGGGTGCACCATTTATTCCTTGGTTGTATCGTATCTCAAAGATTTGATTTTGTAAATCAAGGTTTTTTGCAAATTGATCTCGATTAATGCCAATCATTTCTGGTAAATCTTGAATCTCGCTAAATAACTGTCCATATAAACCAGTAGCTGTACTAGTTTTATTTTTCATAAATTTACCGTCATTTGATTCTACTCGAGCAATACCTTTTTTGAATGATTCATAATCAAATTCAAGTTTTGACTCGGCACTTTTTTTAATGAGTTTACTTGCACTTGTTTTAATGAGTTCAATTGCGCTTGCGTCAGTTGTTACCTCCCAATCTATTACCCCGCCAAATTGAAATTTAGCCTTTAATAGAAGTTTGTGTTGATAGATTAATCCCATTGATAGTAAAGTTATACATTCAATATAGAAAAAGTTAGATAAACTTTAAGGGAATTTTATAATGTTAGTTGTCAAAGCAGAACTCAAACCTACACAAAGTTTTACAGATTCAAAGTCTGCTGTCTTACCAATTAAACGATTTGATAATAAATAAGTAGCGGGAGAGGGAATCGAACCCCCGACCTTTGGGTTATGAGCCCAACGAGCTACCGCTGCTACCACCCCGCTAAAAAGTTGCAATATCAGGAATCAAACCTAAGTCCTACCCTCCATGTGACCGGGTATATTCTATCATTAAACTATATTGCTAGTCGTAGCGGAAGGAGTCGAACCTTCAATAATCCTATTTCCAAAATAGGGAACCGCGCCATTGGATCGCGCCACGATTTAAATTTACTAATATGTCAAAGATCAATTAAAAATAAAACCTGAATCTTGTGAACCAGGTTTTTTAGTTGTACGAATTTCTTCATCAATTAAAATTCCCGCGGGTTAATGGTGGAATAACCAAATTTTTGTTATATGTTGAATTTTTCATTGAAAGTTGATAGTGTTTTGTAATTAACTTGGCAAAGATACTACTAGGTCTTTAAATATTCAGGGTCTATCTTTTGGTATAAATCTAGCTGCTCGTCGTTTTGCTTTTTCCTCTGCAAAACTTAAATCCTTCTCATTCTCGGGCATAAAAAGCCCTAATTCTTGTAAATTTTCTTTTAGATTTGCGTTTGCGTTTGCGTCATTTATATCCTTTTTTGCAACTTGATAGGCAGCATCATTATAAATATCGTACGAAAAATCCTCTTCATCACTCCAAAGATCATTGATATCAATTGGCATCTTTATATAATTTGTAATTACTATTTTGTGTACTAAATAAAAGAAAATCATCCTTGTCCTCTGTAATTTGAGTAACTTGTGAAGTTAACCAATACTTAGTCCAAATTTCTTCACCCACTAAATTTATTAATACCAACGCATGGCCTATAACGGGCTTATTTGTTTTAACTGGTATTGGTGTCTCATTAGGCATCATAATTATCTCAATATAATACAAAGCATTACCTGTTAAAATTTTGTTATCATTGAGCCTCTCTAAAATTACCATAATTTTTACTTCATTATAGTCCTTTTAATCAACAACTTAACAGCTTTTGTAGATAAATTTGTAGAACTTGCAATAGTGTTACTTATAACATCTAAATTAATTTCTGCAGTATCCTTTAATGGCTCATTTATAAGGAGTAAGACAGTTTTAAAGTAGGATTCAAAAGAATTAAAAGTTGTTCTCCTACTTTCTCTTGCTAAAGCTAAACAAAGTCCCTTCACATCCGCAGTAAAATAAGGGTGCGAACTCTCATCTACCCCCGGGCTTACTTTAAAGGGGATTGAACTTAATAGAGAAATTTTTGAGGTGTCAGTTTCAGGGATCTTTTCAGTAGGAATATTTTTAACAAAGGTCTTCTTGATAATTTCTTCAACTTTTGGGGTTTCTTTTACAGGGATCTCTTCCATAGGGATATCTTTAACAAGAACTTCTTTAGCAGAAATATCTTCAGTAGGGATATCTTCAGTAGGGATATCTTTAACGAGAATTTCTTTAGCAGAAATTTCTTCTGTAATGTCCTCTGTGATTTTTGGGGAAATTTTCTTTGTCATAAACAAAATTTTAATTTAGTTATAGAATCTCTTTAATGAGAATTTCTTTAGTGGAAATAAGATAATAAAATTTTTTGAAGAGACATGGGGAAAAAAATTAGGGTACATTTTATATACCCCCCCTGTTGTTTGTAGTACACGGGGTATGGGCCACCATTGATTTTATCCCTGGTCGGTTTGTGGTGGGGGTTGGGTTGGGTTGTGGCGTTGGTTTTGGTGTTGGTTTTGGAAGGTTTTTGTTTTTTTGCGGTGTCAATATCCACGTATTTTCACATATTTTCACATACGGGTTATAAGTGATTACCATATTAGTATTATGGCTTGCTGAGTAATGGTAGTTTCGTGGTTCGAGTCCACACAAGCTGCAATCAACCAACACGAGTAACGGTGATCGTGGCTCTAACGAGTTTTTGGCCGTAATTTTCAATGAATAAGGCAAGATTAGCTGCTATCCTAGATGTCGTGCAGGAGTACGACAAATTTGCTTTGATAGAAGCAGAATTAAATCCGATGTCACACTCCACTATTTTAACAGCGAAGCCAAAGCTGTCACAAGGCGAAATGCCATATTAGACGCATCCGATGCGTCTTATAATGACTATGTCAACAATTTTTGGTAATAATTTTGAGTTCACCTGGAGATAACTTCAAGAGGTGAACTCATTATTATAATACTGAGTGCATAACATTAAAATGTTAGGTCTATCAATAGATAGGTTTAGGTCTATACGATGCTTAAACTCAATAATAAATTTTATAATTATGTTAAATCTAAGATTTAAAAAAGTCAATTCGACTTTTTCGGCCCGCGCTCTTGAGTACGGCCTTTTTCTAACCGACTCCTGCTGGTATACTAGCAGTGAAACAGTGGGGCAAAACCTGCAGGATCTGCGTGCGGCAGTAAATCGCATCAGAGAAGCAGGAGCAATGCCCGATTTTCTGATAGGGGCCGCAGCAGTTTATCTGCTCGATGGTTGCACCATCACCATCGTGGATGATGGGTCATTGACCCTAATTTCTGATGACATGAAGATGCTATCAGAAATCTTGACCACACCGGTTGAGAGAACCATTATAAGGCAGTTTTATTCCACAACCTTTAGGGGGTTAAACTTCCCGATCAGTATAAATTAATTAATTAATAATAATAAATTATGAAAACCAATGACGAGTGGGCAACCAGTGGGTTGACCAAAAGACTCAAAATGCTGGATAAAGGGGATCGTATAGTCCTCCACCCTACAGAGAGCGGATTTATATCTGCTCCACAGATCTGTGTATATGTCCGAGCATCCTGGAACATCGGGCTAAAATGTCAGGCATTTCGTAACGGTATGGGTTTGGTGGTTCATTACACCATTACCCGTCTGACATAAAACTAATGTGTGGAATCTTGTACCCACACAGTAATCCATGTACAAGAAAACAAAAAATCTTCTGTGGCACCTCACAACTACAGGAAATTATTTAACGTGAGTAACAAAAAAAATAATGTTTACTAAACTATCGCCAAGGACCACAACTGGTCTATATAACCGTATACAAGAAAAATTCGCATTGCACGAATTTAAGTACACAACGTACCTCGCTGCTACTGGCAGTGGAGACGAGGTGCACGTCCTAACCAGCACCAACTTGACGTTAAAATTTTGCTTAAAGACCAGCGCAAATGGTCAATATGTGAACTGGGGGTCGGTATCCGGAGCCCCCGATCAAGTAAAAGAATTTCTTCAGGAGGTCGGTTTCAAAGCCGAAGAGGAGAAATCAAAAGAAGACTTTAGCCCATTCTTTACACCGCCTAGTAATGAGGGGTAAAGATCTTCTCTGTTTGATACCACTGTTAGGACAGAGGTATCTAGCTAACCGAGAATTTATGTTATATGGGCGATTTGCTCATATAACAGGATTTTTCCTGTCAATGAGATCCATTTGCATTATCGCCGTTATGGATAAGTTAATCCTGCACAATCTAGAAATGGGTTTATTTTATTCATTTCTATTTCTACTTAGTCTAGTCAATTATTATCGATTAAGTTATTTAATCGAAATTGAGAGTGAGAGCGCTTATAATGAATTTATGCGGAATAAGCGAAATGGCAAAATTTAGTCACAAAGTGTGGCCCACAGCTACAACCTTTCTGGTAATGGACCAGCAAGAATCTTATCTAATTCTTAAACATCTTACGATGCAGTCTTATGTGGTACTTGAAACACGGGACCTACTTCGGTTTAAGAATAACATGAAAGATGGTGAGCAAATGGCCTTAAGTTGTTTGGATCAGCCAAACGCTTATCTTGAAGAATTCACAGTGGTCTCCAGTGTGCCTTACTATCGTCAGGGAATATTAATGTTCCCTCATGAAGCTTATAACAGGTATGAGCTATTTTGTCAAGACAACAAAAGCACAATAAATTCCTATGTGCGACTGGTCCAAAGTGGGATCAAGGAGGGAAATGTACTACCTCCAAGACAAGAGTACACAATTAATCCTAAATTTATTTAATTAATGATGAAAATCAAAATTGTTTTAGGGGTATCAATAATGATGTTCTTAATGACAAGCTGTGCCAGTACGGTTGGCACTAGCATCCGACCTGGCCAACCACAATGGAAGGCCAAAAAAACATTTAACCATTCCCATACGTGGGAGTGGAAAAATGGAAAAGCACGCCGCATGAGGGCGGGAGAAAGACCCTCGTGTATTGACGCATGGTAATTATTTGTGGGCGTTCACAGTAACCACTAATGCAACCTCAAAGACGATAAGAGGTTGTTTCTTCGTTTAATAATTAATAATAATAAATAACAAAAACTATGAGAAAGAGTAAAGTATTATTACCTGTGACAGAAGCTATTTCTGATAATGCCGCAGGACAGGCATCACAAATGGCCCTAATCAACGTCTCCGAAAAGAGACAACATGACAACATCGTTATTAGCGAAAGGGAATTTGAATTGCTAATGACCATTCCGATGCAAATGGTGATGGGAACTGATGTACAAGTCCTGCAAGACGCAATAGCAGTGCATTTCGAAAATTATAACCAAGCTCGTTATAATAGACAACCTGGAGATTCGCCACTATCTAGTGATGACGAGTTACTATTGCTCGAGAAACTTAAGGATGCAATAGTTTTGTATGAGGCAGCCAAGGATTTAAAAGGTATTTTAAAATCTTTTAAAGAAAGCCGATCCACAAGACAGCTAAGTTAAATCTTACTAGCAAAACGAGGGGAGAGAACATTCTCTCCTTTTGTTTTTGTCAGACCATCTTCAACCCTCCAGACATGGTTTTGGAGTTATACCAGATATATATATAAATTAAATAAACAAACAAAAATGAAGCAAGTTAAAGTGTCGAGGATGTTGGCTCAGATTTCAGCTCCAAGTTTACGTAGCGTGTCTCTCGAAGTTGGAGATGTGCTAACAATCGTTGACGTTCGTGTCGACGGTATAACACTTGGAGGGGAAAACCCACGTGTACTCGAAAACGATTCGCTAGTGGTGAAAACCACACGGTTGGATCAGCCATTAATGGTAATCCCGGTAAGGGAGTACTTAAAAATGGCACCGGTAGATGGGGGCGAACATTACTCCAGACCAAACGAAAATACGCCAATGGCAGACCTTCCCAATGGTTTTGTAGTGAAAGCGGTAAAAAATCGTACCCTAAGGGGTGAGCCGGCGTATCCAACTGCAGCGTACAAAGGATCGCAAGATTTCTTTGACCAAAAAATTGATTATCCGACTCTGATAGCTTCAGGGTTAAAGGAGGTGGATGCGGCAGGTAACCCTGGTGGATTGCCACAGCTGAAGGATTACACAATCAATGTGCAGTAGTAATCTTTTTGATTAAAAATTGTAGCCTCTTCGGAGGTTACTCTTTTTTTTTTTGTTTTCTTCGTGACAAAGATGTACGGAGTTTATTAGCTCAATAAAAAAATTTTACATTTTCGTTTCGACAGAAATGTACAGTATAACCTCAAACCATAAAAAAACCATATTATGAAGTATTCTGTATCACAGATGATTATTGAGAATATCTTAATAGTCATATTAACTTATTTGTTATTTTCATTTGCGCTATCATTAATTCATGATATCGGTTACTTGGAAATGCTAGTATCTAAATATCAAATACTGGCAATAATACTTGTGTATTGGGGCCCGCCTTCGATTAGACTCATCTACATGATGAGACATAACGATAAAATAAAAATTAAATAAAAATGTGGTAATGGAATAAGTCTTTGGATAGAAGATCTTATTGACCACTTTTTGCTGACCTAAACATTATAGGGTTAGTTTATGAACCAATGGTGATAAAATGCAATATATTTCTGGCACCACAAAGATTTCTCGGAACGCGCGTACGTGAACAGTGCGATAAGATTTCTTGGTACCGAATAGGCTAATAGTGTGTACATACACACTACCATTAAGGATAACCTGAACATCATAGGGTTATTATTAACGAAAAACCGAAATAACTTTCCAAGTTGTTGAGTACGGTTCTTTGATTATTTATATATAATTAAGACTTCTCTATCTTTAGGTGATAGTCCGTATGGAGGCTCACATCACAATTGTTGATGGGGAACCCTAAATGAAGGAAGAATATTATATTATCAAAGTTTACGCTGTAAAACACATTCATTTACTAACTCTTTAAACAACTAACCAATATGGAAGTATACGAAGTCATAGCCACTAACTTAGATCTTAACGATGGTTACTTTTGTAATGTTTTATTTACTAATTTACAATCTGCAATAAATTATTGTGAACAAACAATAGAACAGAAACAAGTAAAAGCTGTGGTAAGAGATCTGGAAGGTATATCTGAAGAGTATGAATTTAAATCGTTAGAATTTACACCTTCCGTCAACAGACCAGCAATCTACTATAGATCTCAGTATGGGGACTATTGGTGTGTTATATTTGTTAAAAAAAGAATTGTACAGAACGAAACATATTCTACGCTCACTAATCTGATATTTTGATAATCTGATAAGGACACACTTTAAATGCACTTGGAATGCAATTATACAGGTGTGTTTGAAACAGGAGTAGTACTTCCAAGAGTATTATGTGATAGACAATTCATCAAATAGATGGTATTGTTTCACGCAGGGGGGTCACCTGTGAAAATTTACTATTAATCTGATAAGAACCACGCTCTAGTGTGTTTGAAACAGAAGATAATACGGTGTATTATTGTGATAGACAAATGCATATCGTGAAAGGTGCATGGTTTCACGCAGGCAAAATACAATACCTGTGAAAATTTTATTTAAAAAAAAAGCATTATGCGATAGACAAGAATCATCTTTAACGACGCTTTAAGCGGTACGTACGGCTAGATGGGTTGTTTTGCATAATGCTTTTTAATAAAATTTATTTTGAGTGTTGAGTTTTAAATTTGAGTTTAGTTTTAAATTTATTTTAAGTGTTGAGTTTTAAATTTAATTTTAGTTTAAATTTATTTTGAGTGTTAAGTTTTAAACTTGAGTTTGAATCGAAAAAATAAGATTCACTCTAAAATCCTCAGTCTGTTTTATAATCACCAGAGTATATTTAAGCAGATTGGGGTGGAGATTGAGAGAAGTTCTTTAATAGAATTTCTTTAGGTGGGCTTCGGTCTATCGCATTTTGTTGGTTTATGGTTAAGATGAGGGGAGAGTCAATAATAGTACTTTCTCCTCATTTTTTTTCTTTTTTGTACGTGGCAATTGTAAATATTGTAATAATTGTAAGTAAAATATCAGGAATCGTACCGGAGGTGATGCAGATAGCTGCTATTGTAGATAAGATATTATCTCTTTACGGTGCGTTCTGATATTTATAATTTAGTAAGATGTATATGGAGAGATGGTATCACATCATATCTACATTTTCACTAAATTTACAATTTACTTTACTATCTACTAACATTAAAGGAAGGATAATAATTAATTAATAATACATATTAATAATATTAATATATTTATAATATACAAATATATTTATATTATATTAATAAGACCATTAGAGAATTTTTATATATTCATTAAATTTATTAGTACACTAAATTTGCAATTTAACCATAAACAACAATAAAAAATGAAAAAGTTTTTTAAAGAAATAATGTTTAATAATTCTGTGATAAAGCAGGATTATGAGATTGTAATAACTGCTAAACATCTTGCAGGGAATAAATGGGATAGTGATGATTGTCCCGGTTATAGGGCATTCAAAGATGCTCTTCCAAGTGAAGTGTATGAAAATCTTCCTAAGGATAACGGACTTTGGGGTGCAAAATATAACAGTGAAAAACAATGGGGATCGTATAAGAAAGATTCAGATGGAGAATTAGTTTTATTTAATATGATGGAAGCTGAAACAGACGATGAAATTATTTTCAAAAAAGTACTTTAAGTTAATTTAATTTAACCATAACAACAACAAAAATGAAAAAGTTTTTTAAGAGAATAATGGATTTTATGTTTAATAATCCAGAAGAAGAGGGTTATACAATTGTAATAACTGCTAAACATGTTACAGGGAATACATTAGATGGTTATGACTGTCCCGGTGCCAGAGCTTTCAAAGATGCACTCCCGAGTGAAGTGTATTTAAATCTCCCTAAATATGGTGGACTTTGGGGTACAAGAGATAACGATGACAAGCAATGGACGTCTTATAAGAAAAATTCAAATGGAAAATTAGTTTCATTTAACATGATGGAAGCTGAAATAGGAGATAAAATTATTTTTATTTTCAAAAAATACTTTAATTAACCATAAACAACAAAAAAAAAAAAATGAAAAAGTTTTTCAAGAAAATAATGGATTTTATGTTTAATAATCCAGTTATTAAAGAAGAAGGTTATACAATTGTAATAACAAAAGAGCATCTTGCTGGGGATAAACAGATTGATAGTGATTGTCCTGGGTTTAGAGCATTCAAAGATGCACTCCCAAGTAAAGTGTATTTTAATATTCCAACAGAACCTGTGAATTGTAGAAATTGGGGTTTAGCAAACAATAGAACACAATGGGGCATCAGTAATAAACATCTGTGGACGTCTTATAAGAAAAATTCAAACGGAGAATTAGTTAAATTCATTATGACAACAGCTAAAATAGGAGATGAAATTATTTTAAAAAAAAGTACTTTAATTTAACCATAAACAACAATAAAAATGGAGAAGAGTTATGAGATTGTAATAACTGGTGAACATCTTGCCGGGGATAAATGGATTGAGAGTGATTGTCCTGGTGCTAGAGCATTCCAAGACGCTCTTCCAAGCGAAGTATATTTAGAGATTCCAACAGAACCTATAAATTACAGATTATGGAGTTTAACAAACAATAACACATGGTGTAACAATAAACATGTTTGGGAATCATATAAGAAAGATTCAAACGGAGAATTAGATCTATTTAATATGATGAGGGCTGAAGTAGGGGATGAAGTTGTTTTTAAAAAATATTAACCATAAACAACAAAAAATGGAGGATTATACAATTATAATAACTGCTAAACATCTTGCTGGAGATAAACGGCTTGATAGTGATTGTCCTGGATTCAGGGCTTTAAAGGATGCACTTCCAAACGAGGTGTATTTGAATATTCCAACAGAACCTGTGAATTGTAGAAATTGGGGTTTAACAAGCAATAGAACAAGGTGGGACACTGGTCATCATGTGTGGGAATCATATAAGAAAGATTTAAATGGAGTATTAGATCTATTTAATATGATGGGGGCTGAAATAGGAGATGAAGTCATTTTTAAAAAGCGCTTTAATTTAATTTAACCATAACAACAATAAAAATGGAGGATTATACAATTGTAATAACAGAAGAGCATCTTGCTGGGGATAAATGGATTGAGGGTGACTGTCCCGGTTATAGGGCATTCAAAGATGCTCTTCCAAGTGAAGTGTATTTAAATATTTTACCTAGTTACCGGCTTTGGGCAAAAAATAATAATAAGTGTCCTGGACATAATGGTTATCGATGGGGGTCTTGGAAGAAATATTCAGATGGAGAATTAGTTAGATATAATATGATGCAGGTGCAGGTCGGGGATGAAATTGTTTTTAAACACATATGTTAAATAAATTTAACCATAAACAACAACAAAAATGAAAAAGTTTTTTAAGAAAATAATGGATTTTATGTTTAGTACACCTATTACAGAGGGGGAATATAAAATTGTAATAACAGAAGAGCATGTTGCCGGAAATAAGCATCAATCTAATGATTGTCCTGGATTTAGAGCATTCAAAGATGCTCTCCCTAAAAATGTGTATTTAAAGATTCCAACTATTTACCGACATTGGGCTGTAACAAACAATAACACATGTTGGGAGAAGAGAACAAATTGGAACAACGATAACAATAGATGGGTTTCTTATAGAAAAAATTTAAGTGGATCTTATAAGAAAAATTCAAACGGAGAATTAGTTGTATTTAGTATGATGAGGGCTGAAGTAGGAGATGAAGTTGTTTTTAAAAAAATATAAATTATAAACCATAAAAATGAAAAAGTTTTTTAAAAAAAAAAATAGTAGATTTTATATTTAATGGTATAAAAAACAATTTTAATAATTCTGTAGAAAAAAATTATTATAAAATTGTAATAACCGCTGAACATCTTGCGGGAAATATTGGAATTTCCAGTGATTGTCCTGGGTTTAGAGCATTTAAGGATGCACTTCCAGATGAGGTATATTTAAATCTTCCGCCTAATTATGGACTTTGGGTCGTAACAAACAATAGAACAAGGTGGGACATCGATCCCGATTTGTGGAGATCTTATAAAAAAGATTTAAATGGAGAATTAATTTTATTTCAGATGACAAGGGCTAAATTGGGGATGAAATTGTTTTTAAAAACGTATTTTAAGCAAATTAAACCATAAATAACAACAAAAATGAAAAAGTTTTTAAAAACAATATTGAATTTATTCTTCAGAAATCAGCATATTGCTGATTCTTATGAAATTGTAATAACCTTACAACATCTCGCCGGAATACGCTCGGCTTCTAATGATTGTCCCGGTTATAGGGCATTTAAAGATGTATTTCCAAAATGGGCTTATTTCTTTTTATCACCTTATACTAAAAATTGGAAGAGAAACACCAATTCTCTCCAAACTTGGGGATCTTACACAAAAGATAAAGCAAATCATTTATGTGAAAAAAATATGATGTGGGTTGAATTGGGTGAACATATTATATTTAAAAAAATTTAAATTAATATGAGAAAATTATTAAAATTATTAATTTTATTGTTTTCCGATAGGTATTCGGTTACAATAACCAAAAAGCATTTAGGTGGAGATTTTACAAATCCTTACGATTGTCCAGGTTATCACGCTTTTAAAAGTGCTATGCCACCATTAAGATATTTTGTTTTAAGAAACAAAAGTAAAGGATGGTGGACTTACGCTAATCGCACCGGAACTTGGGAAAGTTTCAAAAATAATGAACATTGTGTGATGTTTGATGTACAAGTTAATGATGTGATTCAATTTCGAAAAATTAAAAAAATCGGGGGATTTCTTTCCGCCATTAAAACCCAATACTTTTACAACTACCAAGGTATGGATTAACATATGGTTTTTCTTTCTTGGTAGTTATTTTGTTTAAATTTAACCATTAACAAAAATATTATGTTGATACTAAAAATCGCATTTCTTAGTGTAATAATTTTGCTGTTAATCATTTATGGGTTTATTGCAAAAATAACAAAAAAAGCAGAGCAGTATTTGTCAAATCAATATTTGTCAAATCAATATTCTGTTACAATAAAACTTCGACAAAAACATTTCAAACAAGATAGTTCAGATCTTAAATTTTCAAAATCTGCATATTTTAGTATTTCTGGGTCGAGAGCGTTTAAGGATGCAATGCCAAAATTTGAATATCAATTACTTACTGAATTTGAAAAACGGTGGATATTAACCAATAATTTTGATCGAACTTGGTCATCTTATAATGAAAATTGTGGAAAGTTTGATTTTTCTGAGGCAAAAATTGGTGATGTAGTAATATTTCGTCAACGTATAATGACTATATGAAATTATTATTATGTAGAAAATGTACGGATATTATCAAATTGACCACACTCACGAAATTCTGTGAATGCGGTCAAAGTGGTGGAAAATATCTAGATAATTTAAATGCAGTTTATTGTGGACAAGGAATACCATTGGGGATTAATAACAAAACTTTAATCACAGCTGTTGATAATCAATCAGAAAATGGTCTCGGCGAAAATTTTATCGCATTTGTAATTCCATCAATTTGTTTGACGTATAAATTAGTTACTAGATTAGATTGTTAATTTAGGTGCTATTAAATAAAATATTTATGATTAAAATTCAGAGTACGGTTTATTTTGGCGAAAAACTAACTTTAAATCAATGGTGGATTTATATTCATCATGAAACTAATAAATTTAAAAAATCAAACCAAAATTTAAATAAAAATGAAAACTGAAATATTTACCAATTTTGATGAATTTTCATTAAGGTCTGACAAATCAATTAATGGTGTAAGTACAAACTTTGCAAAAAATAATCCAGATTTTGCTGAAAAAAATATAACAAATCAGGGGTGTTGGAATTGTGGTAATTGTAATGATTGTAAGCATTGTAAGCATTGTAATTATTGTAGTAATTGTAATGATTGCGATGATTGTGATGATTGTTATAATTGTAATAATTGTAATGATTGCGATGATTGCGATGATTGTAATGATTGTACTAATTGTAATGATTGTACTAATTGTAATGATTGTAAATATTGTAAATATTGTAACTATTGTAATAATTGCAATAAATGTAATAAATGTGTCCGCTGTTTTTCTACCTCTAACAGCAGAAATTGCAGTGAATGTAATCATTCTAAAAATCTTAAAAACTGCGGTGGATGCAATAATTGTAAAACATGCACTTATTGCGACCATTGTCAATATTGTAAAGAGTGTAATAACTGTAAACATTGTCAACATTGTAAACATTGTCAAGATTGTCAAGATTGTCAAGATTGTCAAGATTGTAAAAATTGTAAAAATTGTGCAAACTGTAAAGATTTTACATATGACATGACGTCCATAACTTGTATGGACTGTTCAGACCACAATACCTTGATATTAATAGATAAAATTGATCAACATACTAGTTCATAAATGAAAACTGAAATATTTACCAATTTTGATGAATTTTTTTGTCGAAATGACAAATCAATAAATGGTGTGAGTACAACTTATGCTAAAAATAATCCAAAGTTTGCTGAAAATAATATAATGAACCAGGGGTGTTGGAATTGTAGTGATTGTAAGCATTGTAGTGATTGTAAGCATTGTTGGAATTGTAGTGATTGTAAGCATTGTAGTGATTGTAAGCATTGTAGTGATTGTAAGCATTGTATTGATTGTAATGATTGTAATGATTGTAGTAATTGTAATGATTGTTATAATTGTAATGATTGTTATAATTGTAATGATTGTAATGATTGTAATAATTGTAATGATTGTAATGAATGTAATAAATGTAATGATTGCAATCATTGTAATAATATCTAAATAATAAATAAAAATAAGTTTTTTCTTGCCTTTTGTTAATTGCTTTTATAGACATTGGAGTCTGTTTTAGCACATTTAAATAAAATCTTCGGGGGTTAAACCTTATTCCCCAGCGCATCATATAAGTTTTTTAAATTTTAAATGCAAAAAAGAAGCCAAAAATCAGGGTGTTTAAGCCCGTAGTGATGAAACTACATAAAACTATGAAGTTTTATGTGGATAAATCAGGCTAGTTTTTCTTCAATATGGTATTTGAGAAGAAATTACAAACTAAGGAGTTACCAGCTTGACTTTACAATTTTGAAGAATTGTATGGTGCTAATTTTCTATAAATTTCATAATCATAATCAATTAAAATATGACATTCGATAACGAACAATTCAAAAAAGATGTAATAACTAAGAGATGCATCAAAAATGATTTCTCTAAATCCGAAGCCGCAGCACAAATATCAATTTCGCTGGCTACTTTGAACAGGATTGAAACTGGTAAAATTAATCCAGATATGGATACTTTTGCCAAAACTTGTGAATGGTTAGGTACAACTGCAACACGTTATTTCAAAAAAATTAATAAAAATGCAAAAAATAATAATTGAGGACGCAAGCGGGGAAACAACCATATTGACACAATCGTACAAAACATATGATAGTGTTCCCGCCGGATTTTATAAAATTTTGAATGACAAAATTGTCAAAAAAAATAATAAAATCATATTACCCCAAATAAGGCTAAACAAAGATTTAGACTTAAACAAGATTATTGCTTTTTTTAGTGAAAAAAGTATCCAGTTGCATGCCAAAATGCAAATTAAGCATAAACTTGCATACATTTTTGAAGGTCCACCTGGAACCGGTAAAACAACAGTTTGTTACTTTATAGCAAATTACTTTGTAGAACATACGAAAGCTGTAGTTTTTATTGTAGAAACTTTTTTTGAACTAGCAATTGTAGTTAGATTTTTAGAAGCAGCAAAAAATCAAAACGATAATTTTATGAGTATTATTATATTTGATGAATGTGAATTAGTATTTAATGATTTTTCGTCATATATGAAAAAATGGTTAGACAGCCAAAGTTCCATAGAAAATAATCTATTTTTATTCACTACGAATAAAATAGAAGATATATCTCCTTCAATAACAAACCGACCATCTAGAATTCAAAGAGTAATTTCTATGAATGGTATAGAAGACGAAATTTCGGTTTTTGAAATTTTAAATAATTTAAATAAAAATTTAGGAGATCAAGCATTGACTAGTACGGAATTAAACAGCATGATACCAACATTAGTGAACAAAACGACCGATGAAATAAAAAGTTCATTTACACAAAACTTATTTACAAAAAACCTATTTACATTATGAAAAACTTATTTACAATTCTAATTATTTTATTAAGTTCAATTTTGGTTGTAGCTCAAACCCCGAGTAATATGATAAATGAAAATTATCATATCACTAAAGTTGATTTAAAACGAAAATTACCAACGTCTAATGAAGAATGGTCAAATATAATACAATTTGACCAATGCAGTATTACTGCACAATATCATTATGATAATGATGAACTAATTTTCATTTTATTGAACGGCACTCAAAATGAAACGGCTGAAAGCATCGAGATTGATGCTCAATTTTCTATTATAGAAAAAATTAATAATATTAAATATATTTGTACTGATTATGAGTATACCACGACTCTTTTCAAATATACTAATTCATTAGTTTGGGTGCATGGGCATGATGACGGATTTATTTACCATCAAACATTTTGGTATGATTAAATATTTTATTTTAAGTATTCTGCTGTTATTTACAAACTTTGCGGAGGCACAAGAAGCCTCTGCAAAGATTTTTGTTCCTGCTGATAAAGATTATTATCATATCAGAGTTCAGTTTGTTGATACAATTATTAACTACCGACTGAATCCAACTACTATGGGACAACCAAATTTTATTACTATCCCATTATATAATGATCAACTAATAGTGGTAACTATCAATAGAAACGAGTATGAATTATTTATTCATACTTATTTAATAAAAAGCAGCGAATTTATTCTTTATCCCTGTATACCCTGTAAACAATCACATATTTATATAAATGAAAAATAAAATTTATACCATATTCCTGTGGTTAATTGCTGCTGTCGGCGTACCACTTTTAATTATACCAGCGCTGTTTGGTTGTGAAAATCAACATCATAAAGAAGGATATCAATCTCAATATGAAGCAACAGCTGTAACTACTGATGGGGACGAAATTATAATACACTTTAATTGTGATGGAGTTGTATATATTGATAAATTACAAAATTTAATTTGTTCATGTTCCAATGATTCACGTGTAATAGCAACAAATATCGTGTCATTTTTGATATATAAACGACTTTTAATTAGACCGTAATATGGGAGATATACATTCATCTAATCGAATATTTTTTTATCATAATGATCAAATTCAGAAATCTTTAGAAGATATACCTACATTTCCATTATATGGATTTTCAGTATTGGAACACGTGGTTGCTAGACAATACCAAAGCCATTCACAAATTTCTTTTCAAGGTGATGATGTTATTATTCTTAATCACAATAATAAATCATGCACGGACGTGACTGCTCAGCTTATTTTATTTTTTATTGTACCTTCTATCGGAATAGTAGTGAATGAAGAATTTTTCAATAGCACTCTCCCTAAATCCAAATCAATATTATATAGTGCATTATTAAACAAAGTAATGGAATATCACAATGATCAAGAAGTAAAATTAATTATTTGTAAATTAGAAAAAGATTATTCATTAAATTTGGTACAAAAAAAGTTTAAAACTTCTTTTACAGAAATGAATGAATTAGGTGACAAAATTTCTTTTGGAAAATATGATGAATTTAACCTATCTGAAATTCTAACTCAAATTTTTCTTTTACCAACCTGTGAAATTGTTAATGTTGATGAAATTGTTAATGTTAATGAAATTGTTAATGTTAATGAAATTGTTAATGAAATTATTAATTTTAATCCTGATCAAGTTTATATGGAAGTAGATTATGAAGATGAAGTTCCTGCAGTCTTAACTTCAAATGATTCACAATTAAATCGCCCTGCACCATTTTAGGTTTTAAATATTTTATTAAAATTAATAATAAATACGTAAATTAATAATAAATATATGTTAGTACAAATTAAAGAAGAAATTTATCGTCGTGCCAATAATGGCGAAAGCGGTGCCACGCTTGCGGCAGAATTTAAGGTTAGCAGATCATTGATCTCTAACATTAAAAATCATTACAAACCTTTGGTAACAAGCGGTACTGAAGTAATAGCAAGTGATACTGAAGTAGTAGACGAAGAAAAACAATTATTTCTTGTTGTTTCGCCGAGGCTTTCAAAAGCTGAGGAAGTGCGCTCGAATGCCAAAACTTTTGGTGAATTCCTGAAAGAAATATCGCAATCCGACAATATGTCAGGATTATTTAAAACCGCTACATCGACAACGAGGACAAAACTCCTCGAAATGAAAGATGCAATCCCAGAAAACTCTGACCTTGATAAGAATAAGGCAATTTCTGTAATTTTGATTCCCACTAAAACGGAAGCCGGAAGCCGATAAATAAAATTAGACTCCCTGGTTCTATTTAGAATCGGGGAGTTTAACATAAAATTAACAATTAAAATTAACAATCTGGATTAAATATGATCATACCAGACGAAATCCAATCAGCACTTCATGATTTATTTCATGAAGAAAATGTTGATTATCAAAATTCAAAATGCATTTTAATAAACTTTCCAGAATTTTTTATTAAAAATGATTTAAATCAACAACATTTATGTCGTAATTTACTTATTAAGTTAGAATTTTCAGACGGTGATTTTTTTAATCCTGACTTATCGTCAGATCGTTTTTTTACTGGATTGAGAACAACAATAACTACGCTTGAATTTCTAAGTCATTATAAGCATTCTCATTTACAATCTGGTCAGGAGTTTGAATTTGCCGGTTTTTGTTGTGGCGAAACTTTACTGGAAATCATTCAAAATTTTTTAATTGTTAGAAATATCGAAAATTTTTTAATGATACTTCATATGTTAGAAAACTTTGTCAAACATGAAAGTTTAATAGGGGGGCCATATAAGTGTTTATCGAATATGTATTCTGCACAATCTTTGCATGAGCAGTTAGTTGAATTAACAGCCAAAAATGTAATGAACAAGGAAATATGCGGAGTACTCCAATATTCTACTACAACTGATGAAAACAATAATACTTATTATTCTTGTGTTGGAATTCGTGATCTCAACAAGCTTGTTCTTGCAGTACCAGATGAGTTTTTAAAATCAAAGATTTTTTGCAAAGAATTAAATCTGGTAATTAATGTAGAATTTGATGAGTATGCTGTAATGTCATCTTTTTATAATAAGTCAAAAGCGGATCATAGGCTTGAAACAAATTTATTATTTAAAGGTAAAGAGATTCAACGAAAAATAATTTGTTCTGAGCATAAAAGTTATAAATTAGTGGAAGTTGAAAATAATTTTTCTTTTAACACAGAATCAATATCTCAAATCATTCAAATATTGAATAATTACATAGAAAACAGGCAACAAAATTTATTAAAAATCGAGAAATGAAAAAAATATTAAGACCAGTTATAAAGTTAAACAACTCGCCAATAATGAAGATTTCTCTACAAGAAATTGAGGCAATAAGACATGCACACAGCATTTGCAAGAGCAAAGAGTGGTCTGGAATGTTAATGATGAACATTGATGGAAATTTAAAAAATATTGATGATTTAATTGTTGATGTTAAAGGTTTTTATATTTGTGATGTTGGATCTGTTCATCATACCGCTTTTGATATGACAGATCATATGAGTGCATTCGACATTTTTCCTCAGTGGGATTTTGAAAATGCAAAATGGGATGGAATAACAAATTTTTCTGGGCCAAAAGTTGGGCTAATTCATACCCATCATAACATGCAAGCTTATTTTTCTAGCATTGATTTAGAAGAATTAGACGAAAATGTCCAAAATTACGGACTATATATTTCTTTAATAGTAAATCAAGAAGGAAATTATGCGGCCAAAGGTGCTTTTGTTAGTAAAGTCAAAACTACTCAGGAGTTAAGTTCAGAGTTTTATGATATTCATAACAAAAACATTATTAACGAACAAGAATATCTATGCATCTTTGATTTCATTCTTGAATTCCAAACAGAAAATTGGTTTATTGACCGATTAGAAGAATTGGAAATTATTAATGCAAAAAAGGCTTTAATTAAATCACTACCACCGGATTATAAATTTCCAACCAAAAAAAGTTACAACTTACCACCTGTAAAGGATTACAAACCTAAGACTACAAATTATACTAAGCAATATATCGAGGGCTACGGGTATTTTTATATAGATCATGTATCAGGTATTGTAACTAATACATTTGGGCAAACAGTTGCTGAAGAGGTTTACAATCACATGATTGATACATTGTATCTTGATAAAGATTAAATAAAAAATGGAAAATAATAAACAAAGATTTAGTTCAGCGCCATGGATAGAACCACAAAATATTATGATTGGTGGGGCCGGTGGAATTGGTTCTTGGGTAGCATTAGCATTATCAAGGATTGGACATAATTTATTCATCTACGATTTTGATACCGTAGATGAGTTCAATCTTGGTGGACAATTTTATTCACACGAACAAGTTTATCTTCGTAAAGTTGACGCTTTACGAAACAATTTAATAAAATTCAGTGCACAGCATATTAATACGTTTGGTAAGTTTCTAGAAGATTCTGAAGTATGTCCAATAACTATTGCCGCTTTTGATAATATGGAAGCACGTAAAATGTTATTTAATCAATGGAAAAAATTAGAAACTCCATTGTTATTTATTGATGGAAGAATGTCAGCAGAGCATTTTGAAGTCTTTGCAGTAACTCCTGACCGGGCTGACCAATGGGAAAAAGATTGGTTTCCCTCTTCTGAAGCTAATGTAGTAGCTTGTTCATATAAAGCTACAACTTTCAATGCAATGGGGATTGCTTATATAATAACCACTGCAGTGAATAACTTTTTGTCGTTACATCTTGGGACGGATATTACTCGTGAATTGCCTTACAAATGGACATTTCATGCAGGCGCCACATATTATGAAACAGAGACAGGAAGTATTCAATAAAGGTTAATAAATAACAAAATCCATTAAAAAGTGAGAATTAAAAATTACTAATTATAACTCTGTAATTAATAATTCTCACTTTTAAATTTTATTATCACAAAAATTAAAGTTATGTTTATAAATAGAATAAAATTTTTTTCATCACGTTTTTTAATTAATGTTTATAAAAAACATGTAATTAGCTTTTCTGATAACGAAACTTTTAATTTTGTTGGAGTGATTATGGATATTTCTAATTGTCGACAATATTTTTATATTAAAATTTTAAAGGACAAATCTGGATATACTTACAATAAAAACTCAAGAAAATTTTGTTTTATTCAAGAAAATGAAGTAAAGAGATTAGGAGATATATTCATTCATCAAATCAAGTAATATGATACATATTTTTAAATACAAAGATAGTTTTTATGGGGTTCAGTTAAACAATGAATCATTATTAGAAAGAAATGTAATTAAGAAATTAATAAAAAATGGTGTTGTTTGTATTATTGTCAATAAATTAGAAGATTTATTAGAAATTGATATTTTTGATAATGTCGTTATGACACCAAAAATTATGACCCTTGAAAATTTAATTTTAAATTCGTAATTTAATATGGAAGTGCTTTTTACTGCAATAATATTTATCACTTTTTTAGTTTTAATTTATAAAGTGATAATTTTACCATTTTTAAAAAAATGAGTTTTGTCAGAGTGGTGAAATTGGTAGACACACAGGACTTAAAATCCTGTGGGCCGTAACGTCCGTGCGGGTTCGATTCCCGCCTCTGATACAAAAAAGTTTAAATTATGAAAATAACAAAGATTATAGATTTAAGTTGTATATTTATGATATTATTTTTTCTATTAAAAATATATAATATTATATTTTTATCTTGGTGGTATATATTTTTCCCATTAATTATTGGGTTAATTGAGTTTTTAAGATTTTTAATAAATTTACAAATGCCGAAAGTAAAATTAAACAAATTTACCGATGAATTTGATGATGAATTACATTTATCACCTCAAAAAATTAAAAAGAAACCATCTGCTCCAATTTCTGATAATAAACAGAAAAAGCCACAAAGAGGTGGAAAAAATATGGCGGATTAGTCCGCGGTGCGTGTAGTACACAATAAAGGAAGTTAGGTAATATACAAACCTTCCTTTGTTATTAACTGATTAAAAATGTTTTTGGCCACTGTTAGGTCTATTAACGATACAGCAAGACGAGAGTTCGAACCTCTCCGGCTCCACTACAAAATTAATAATATGGGGCCGACGATGGAATTGATTGGGTATGGCAGTTAATGGAATAGGTGACAAAAAATTAATAAAAGGCAATAAAATTGCAAACCAGAACACAGGCAAAATTGTGTCAATGATTAACCGTCTTAACGGTGTGTCAAAGAACAATTTAATTGCAGCGTAAGCTGAATTGTGTTTGAAAAAGGACAGGTGAAGTATAGTAACCTGTCCTTTTTTTCAAAAATTTAATTATTTAAACATAACACATAATGAGAATTATTCAAATATTTAATTTTAAAACTCCAGAAGTTAAAACTCCAGAAGTTAAAACTCCAGAAGTTAAAACTCCAGAAGTTAAAACTCCAGAAGTTAAAACTCTAGAAGTTAAAACTCCAGAAGTTAAAACTAAAATCTTCAATTCATTCAAAGAATTTTTATCGAGATCGAATAAATCAATTAACGGTGTGACCGCAAATTTTGCTGAAAATAATGCAAATTATATTGAAATTAATCAATCGAATATGGGATGTTGGGATTGTATTAATTGTATTAATTGTATTGGATGTAATGATTGTCAAAACTGTCAAAACTGTCAAAACTGTCAAAACTGTCAAAACTGTCATAATTGCCATAATTGCCTTATTAGTGAACAATGCTGTATTTGCAAGAACAGTTCTCATTGTAATTTTTGCACTAACTGCACTAACTGCAATAGCTGCACTAGCTGTACCAATTGCAAAAATTGTAAATTCAGTGTAAATTGCAATAGCTGCAAATTGAGTGGAAACTGTTATCACTGCACTAAATGTCGTGAGTGTTCAAATTGCTTAAATTGTTTTAATTGCATGGTATGTATAAATTTACAAAATTGCCTAAACTGCATTCGTCGTTGCAAAGATAACTGTAAAAGTGATGAAAAAGTAAGAAATATTTCTAATTCTATAGAGTCGGACACTAAAACAAAACAATTTATTATTGGGCAAATTGTTTCCTATAAAGGAGGCCGAGATTGGTACAGAATTAGATCAATTGAAAATACATTGGCTTTAATACAACATATTAATTCAAAACAAATTATCGAAGTATATTTGAGTAGATTACGAATAATTCCAATATCTACTGGAACGTGTTATTACCAAATGATGACTTTATAAATAACTTATAATAAACAAAAATATGTTATATTTAGAAAAAAAATATTATGACGAAGTTAAACAATCGGAATCGTTTAAAGATTATTATGATCGGGAAGATTTTTATGAAGCAAATCCAGGCTTAATAATACCTATGTTTAACTTTCAGAGACTTAAATATGGTGAACTTCCTGCTAATATACATTTAGAAACTATTGAAGAAGTAAATGCAATATTTGAACCTTATCTTAGCTCAGGTATAATTCACGATACTACAGCTCCAAAAGGATTAGCTGAAATGTTAAGTTTTTTTTTGAAACCAAAAAACGAGTTTGACGCTTTACCTCATGGACATCAATTTTTTCTCCACGAAGATTTTAAAATTGTACCTTACGAATTAGAACCTGATGAAGATAGTTATTTTTTGCACAAATTTATTCACAAGTCTGAAGGTTTGCAAGAAAAAGGCGTAAATTACGTTCTGATAGAAGGTCAAGTATTTAGCTTACCTAATATTAAACTTAATGTTAAAAAAGAATGGATTAAAATTAATGTTGTTTCTACTTTTGAATACCTTAATATAACCGAATGTAATTTTGTTGTTTATTTGAAAGCAAGTGATTGGAAAAAAGCTCAAGGGAAAGATTTTCATACTGTTTTTATAGAACTAGTTCAACCTCCAGGTTTAGATTATGGATATTATTACTAATAGTACAATAGTTGTAAATTACTCTAATACTAAGTTTGGTTGTTCGAGAGCTTGTAAATATTGTAATTGGTACAAATCTCCATTTCTTCCTAATCATACTTATGATTGGGACTTAATGGATAGATTTATAAAAAATACACAAAAATCATTTGTCACTATATCTGGCGGTGGAGATCCATTATTTAATATAGATACAGAACCAGATAATTTGTTTACACTGATAAAAATACTCAAATTAATTAAAAGTTCCGGAAAAAATACACGTATTATAACGCGAGAAATAAACAAAATTCACCTCATACCTGCAGAACTTATAGATTATATATCTTTATCTGTAGATCAACAAGTGTTGAAAGAACTAACAGAAATTATTTTACCAGAAAAAATAATTTATGAATTAACGGTAGTTGCTCCACCTAATGGAGATGAAAAAAGCTTGGAACAATTTTTAGCGTCTGTTGTTAATTTAAAAAATGTTTATAATTTACCGGTAACAGTTAGGCAAAATATAAATAATTTAATAGATCCCAAAAAAGACAAATTATTATTTTTAGCTTTAAGTAAAAATATAAAAGTTGTTACTAGTGATCTATGTTTAAACAAAAGTATTTATTTTATCAACGATACTCTTTATACCGGATATGCAACTACTCCTAATTTTCGTGAAGAAATACTTAATTTTACTTTACTTAATCCTTCATCAATATTATTTGGAAGTATAGTTCGAAATTATGTAAAAGGTAATCGATTTCCATATTTTAAAGATATTGATATAGCAATTGATAGAAACACTTTTGTATTGCCAAACAATTATCATATTTTAAGAACTGAAGAATTTGAAGGACGAACTATTCTTTTGTGTCAAAACATTCAATTTAAAGAAATATTATTTCATGTTATTTTAACTGAAAGTCCGCAAAAATTTGTCAGTTCTTTTCAAATAAATCTTGATAATTACGGATTAAAAAACATTAATAATGAGTTAATTGTGTTTAATATTATTAATAATTATGAAGCTTATTTGGAATATACATCTCTTTTGGATTCAAATCAACTTATTATGTCAAAAAAATGGGCCAATGCACCAAGTTTTAATAAACATTTTAATAAATTAATATCTTATGGTTATGAAATTTTAGATAATATTTCACAACTTGATTTACTACCAGTTGATGAAGTTAATAATACCAAATCACTTACTAATCATTGGGCGAATTATTCTGAAACAATGTTGAAACTGAATAAAAAATCTGCTTTAATAAAATGTCAAAAGAAAACAGCAAAATTACCAAACTAAAGTTACATGCCAGCATAAGTAAATTAAGTAAGTCAGGTTATGAAAATTTTTACCAAAATCCAGATAATCACATTCCTATAGATGAATTTGGAGACTTCTATTTAAATTTCTTCTATGAAAGATATACTGCCTTGCGTATGCTTAAAAACCTCCATATTTTTGAGAAGGCTTACAAAATATTAACAAGTAGAAAAAATTACACAAGAGAAAACTCTTTTGGCAAAATGTTTGGTGATGGCTATCTGTGGATTGTGCAGCATCCAACAATAAAAGTGATTGTATCGGAGTGGCAATCGTTTCATTATATCTATATAAATGATGGTTATAATTTTCATATACGGGCATTAGATTACGAGCTTAACTATCCAACCTGTAGAAAAATAGAATTAAAGGGAATTTCTATACAGAAATTCATAAAACAGGATTTTGTTCCTTATTGCCCCCTCAATGTGAACGTAAAAAGGTTTGCCGCTTTTACTTATGGTGATAGTCGTGATACTGGATATATCTTATCAATGTCTTATGTCCTAAATAGATTTGAGAAAGTTGATAATCCAGGTAGATATTGTCTTCATGCAATTAAAAATTTAGAAGTTTGGGAACCTTATTTGGACAACCCATCTGAATTGCTGTAATGTTTTCTACTAACTAAACTTAAAACCTTGTGGTGTAAAGGCGAACTACATATATAAGATGACAAATACACATAAATTTGCAAAGCAAGAGTTGGATATTCTTGCAGCAACAACCCCTGATGCAATTATAACACCTTTTGCAAAAGAAATTTTAGCACTATGTGAAGCATTTGGAAATTCAGGACAAAGTGGTGGTTCAGCACCATTTACCGCTTCTTCTATTTCACAAGCAGTAAAAAAACTAATGTTGCAAGAACCTATTTGCGATATAACAGGACATGAAAACGAATGGTGTAATGTGTCTGAAATGTATGACGGTTCAATAGTGTTTCAAAATAGTAGGTGTAGTGCTTTATTCAAAAACGGAATAGATGAAAAATCACATTACTTAGATGCTATTGTCTGGAAAGGCGTTGAAAATTGGGACACCTTTACTGGTAGAGTTTATGTTGATGATAAAGATTTTGAATTGATTGGAAGTCGACAATACGCAAGACTGCCATTTAAACCAAAAACATTTTACATTGATGTAATTCGTGTTCCAATTACAAAGAAGGAAGCAGAAAGTAGGGATATGCATTACATTGAAGGAAACTTTGATGAATGTTATTACACCATTTTAAAAGACCCGAAACAACTTGAAGTAGTTTTTAAATACTATGACAAGATGTAATTTTAAAGGTGAGTGTTATTGGATTAGCAGTCTTGTAGTGCTTTCTCCTAACTAAACGATTTATTAACTACAAACAAACAAAATGAAACCAAAGAAATTAATCAGAGAATTTATCACTGGAAAGCTCAAGGAAGGGGAATGGGAAACTATTATCGACCAAGATGAGTTGAACCAACTTTACGCAATTAAAATTCGTGAGGAATTGGCTGAGGTGCAAGCAAGCGATCATAAAGATATATTTGAATTTGTAGATTTGATTCAAGTAGTTTTTTCTTTCGCTAAACAAAACGGATTTAACCATGAACAACTATCAAGTGCAATGACTGCAAAATCACTTGATAAAGGTTATTTTGGCCGGTTAGCATTGAACAACTTAAATCCAGATAACCCATCCAATGCACTTTATTTTGAAAAAGGCAGTGACAATAACAGCTTGTTGGACGCTGCTTTTTCTGTCATACCGCTTGATGTACAAGGTTCAAATCTATCATGTATTGGTTGGATTCCAGTAACCGAAATTTTACCAGAGAACTTTCGAAGCGTTCTTTGTCATACGCACATTGGAGATATGGTAGTTCAAAGTTATGGCTTACACACAGAGCAAGACGATAAATGGTTTAGAGGACGCTTCACGCACTGGATGGAACTACCGCTTCCGCCAGCTTTTGCCTAACTAATCGTTTTATTAACCGCAAACAAATAAAATGATAAACGAACAGCAATCCAGCCAAGCCGATGTTAGCTGTTCGTTCTTTTTTCGGTTGGTTTTCAAGTCGAAAATAGTAACAAAATAAAAAATGCCAAATAAATTTAAACTTAAAAGAACTACCCAATCTGCAAAATGTCCGTGGAAAGTTGATACAGACCCTTATGAAATACCTAATGGGTATTGTGAAATAAAACATAAGAATTTAAAAGATACAATTGCAAAAGATACTTCTTTTAGTTTTGGTAGTCCATTGAAAATTATGGCTTGTCATTATTCAAAAGACAATTGCGAAAATGCAGAACATTGTGTCGGATGGTTAAATAATCAATTAGGCGTTGGAAATAATATTGTATTAAGAATATCAATGATGCAATGTGAAAATATAAAAGATTTACAAATTGTCGGCGAGCAACACGAAAAATTCCAAGATACACTCCCTGATACCGATAATCGGTAGAATGACGGCTAACTAACCGCTTTACGAACCTTGTATATTTACAAAACAAATAAATGAAAAACGAAGAACAAAATGGCTTTATTGACAAACCGATGTTAGCTGCCGGTCCTTTCCCAAAGCGTAATACTAAGTTTGAATTACAAGACTTCTTTCAAGTAGATGTAGATGATTTTCATAGTGGGGAATTTTTATTTTTGTCAGCTAAGAAAGTTAAGACGAAACACAATGAAAAACTACTTGAAGACGTTGAGAGTTTTGATGAGTATGGGTGGATAATAAGTACTTGGTGTTACGACTGTAAATATTATTATAAAATTTTCATTTGCCAGTATAAGCAAAAAGCGTGGAAAAATCATTATCATATTGAAGGTTTATTAGCTGCATTAAACGGATGTGATGGTTATTCTGTAAATGACACTATTACAGAGTTTGTTGAATGGATGGACGTGTCACAGTAATTACAGTAGCCTTGCAGGTAACTAATCCATTCGCAAATACCTAGAGTAAAACCAAATGACAGCAGACCAAACAAGCAATTCGCAACCACCTACCGATAATCCAGGTGGCTCCGATCCAGAAGTTCTTAAAAGATTTATGATAGAATTCTTCCCCTTCCCCGAACTGAGAAAAGCAGGGTTTTTTACAAAGGAAATGAAAAGAGACTACTACTCACAAGCAAAAAGAGTATGTCATTATTTCGGGTACAAATCAGTTTTTGAATACGGAGCAGAAGAAATCAAATGTCATTTATCTTATACCGGAGAAAGACCGGAAGAAAACAAAGAATTTATCACCATAACCCCAAATATCTATGATTAGTGATTGTTATCTCCCACCAAGCAATCTGATAATAGAGAATAATAGCATTAATATGAGTTGGATTAAGATTAAAGATAAAAAGCCATCAGCTTACTTAAGTGGAGGTTGGGATGGCAAAAAGAGTGATAAAGTATTATTGTGCACATTAGGAGGAAGATACTATGTTGCAGAAATGTATGAAGGGATTTTAGATAGAAGCGAATTTTGCTACTTTTACGATGATAACGATTTCGAGATTGAAAACGTTGTTTTGTGGACGGAGATATGCAATCCGTTTTAATTGCCCATAACTAGTCCATTCGCAAATAATAAAAATGGACAAAAATAAAATATCTCTATGACACAAGAAGAAACATTATATCAATATTACCTAAAACAAGCTACTAAAAGCAGAGATGAAGCTATTGACACTCTTAAAAAAAGAGATTTTCAAACATTGCACCGTAATTACATCCATTGGTTTGATACACAAGAAAAAAATGTCAGTATTAATTCATCAAAAATAAGTGATGTTATTGTTGAATTATCTAAAGTAACATATCAAGACAATGAGTCGGAACCAATTATTTCAACCTGTGAATGTTTTTTGGACAAGAATGTAGAACCGCAGATAAAAATTTGTTCATACATATATACCATTGTGCTTTATGATAAGTGTGAAAGGTTAGCAACACATTATGCTAAAAATTCACTATGGAAATTAAACAATCAGCCAACCGGGAAAGATGCAGAAGCGTGTAGAAAAATATTAAAAACAACATAACAAAAATAAAACCAAAAGAAATGACTTATATTTCAAGAATCGTATCCCTAAAAGGGAGGGAGAATGTTATTTGTGGCCGTGATATGGGAAACATCCTTGAGGAAGGAGTTGTTTACGGCGTGCAAAAACGAATGTGTATAATTACTCTTATTCCAATTGGTGAGGGCGTTCCTGTGCCTGATGGAGTTAGGATGGATCACATTTTTTTAAGTGGTAGATATTTATTGATCAAAGATGAATATCGTAACCAATTAATAAAAGAAGAATTTCTTGATGCTGATCAAATCGAAAGAGCTGTTCAGGGAACAGACGGAGATGACTGGATATAAAAAAAATGGAAAACAAAATCACCTTAGATCAGTTTAGGGACCTGACAAAAAACTCTCTAAAGGGAAATCCAACAAAACAACACATAAAAATGATACACAACGAACACAATTTACAGGTTGGACAAATAGTAATGCTTGATAAGGAGTATCAGAACAAATCCATCGTTGGGATATTTGCTTTCACTCCAAATAAAATGTACGCTACTGTATACGCTAAAAACGAAACAGGAGATATGTGGCAAGTAATGACCAATAGATTAACTCCAATTGACCAATCAAAATGACATTAAAAAGCGCATTAAAAGCAGAGATTGGAGATGTTCTTTTTTCTGCATTTACAACTGCAGTTTGGGGAGAAAATGATGAGGCGATTTTAGTTCAACGGGCCAGAGATGTTAATGGAATAGAACAGGATACCGGTGGTTGGTTTTATCACAGAAATAAAAAAGAATGTTATGGAGGGAATATACAAGATTTTCGTAACAAACCAATAATAGCAATTGTCACTAACTAACCGATAACTAAATAACCCAAAATGAAAAAAGACCAAACCCCTAACGAAAAACAAACTACTTTTCTGTCGGAATTACGTAGCGGAAAATACACTAAGGGGTGTATAAAATCCGACGAAAAAACAGGTCTACCGATCTGTGAAAAAACAGGTGACTTCGCAGAAAATACAGCCTGTTCCTGTGCAATAATGGGAATGCTATTCGGCAAGACCAAAAGTGGAAAAATTTCACTTCCAAAAGCCATGAAAGCACTGAATTTAAATTCAAATGATTGTAGATTTATTCAGCGAGAAATCAATGATAGAGTAGAATCTACTTTAGAAGAAGATGCAGAAATAATTGAGACACTATTTTTTAATAAAGAAAAATTCGATATTGTATATGATAACGTGATGGATCGTATGAAAAAAATAGCAAAAAACGATTTCAGCGTGACAGTTGCCCCAGCTATTGAAATGATATTAATTGATAAAATTATTTACGATTTCAAAAATAGTGGTAATATTATTAAAATATAAAAATTAAAATGGCAACAACAAAAAAAGGGATTGGGTATTCTCCATTAACTGAAAGAATTTATCTTGGTAGACAAAATAAGGAAAAAGGAATGTGGATAGGAGATGATAAAGAAGACATTACTAGCGACTTTATTAATACTATGTTTGCCTATATTCCGGAGAACACTAACAGAACAATTCAAACTATAGATGGACTAAAGCAAAACATTATTTTTAATATTAAAAATGATGTAGCAAGCTTGAAAAAAACAATAAAATGGATTGAAAAGCAAATCAAAACAGAAAAAGCACAATCTATTTTAACAGAAACACAAATAATTACAACAGTTTCACAAGACGATGCACCAACTAAGATACTTTCTGATGGAACTAAAGAATGGTATAAAAATGGAAAACTTCATAGGGAAAACGGATCAGCTATTGAATATTTTAATGGAACTAAAGAATGGTATAGAAACGGAAAACTTCATCGTGAAGATGGTCCAGCTATAGAATATGCTAATGGAACTAAAGAATGGTATACAAATGGAAAACTTCATCGTGAAGACGGACCAGCTATAGAATCTTTTAGCGGAAATAAAGAATGGTATAAAAACGGGAAACGTCATAATAAAAACGGTCCAGCTATTGTATTTTCGGATGGGTGGAAAGCATGGTATATAAACGGAAATTGGATCAAAGACTCCTAAAAACTAACTATAATAAATTCAACCAATCAATTTATAAATAAAATTAATCAATTTAAACAAAATGATAGATATACCTAAACAAGTAAAAGTAACCTTATGTATAGCAGTTGGCAAACGTTTTCGTTTTGCAAATTTAACTCCATACTCTATTCATAATGTAATAACGCCACTAAATGGGTATAACAATGATGCTACCGGCGTTTGGGTAATGGGAATTGGCACGCCTGTAAAATTATTATCTAATGAATATGTTGAAATTTCTTAGTAGTTAATAACACCTGCTTTTACTAATAATTTCAAACCAATTAAAATGCCAAACAAAAGAATTTTAAATTGTCAAGCGGGTAGTGACGGAGATTGTATTCATGAACTATGTCCGCAAGCCAAAGATAATGAACCTATGCAAACAGGTAGATCTTGTCCACTTCCCCGCTGGGATGAAGACCCAGAATATTAGCATTATAAATAATCATTTTATAACAAATTAAAATGGCAACTCAAGAACAATTAAAGAAAGCAAATAAAAAAAGTTAATACAATTAAGAACCAAACTTAATTTTTATCACAAGTTGGATAAAAAATTAAATCAAATAATGAATAGTGAGTTAGAAATTGACGATTATTCCACTGAAGTTTATACTAAAATTTCATCTTTAGAGGTTGAACTTCATAATTTAAAAATAGAAATGGATTTATCTGATATTGAATGGGATAAGGATGAAACTGAAAAATAAAATCTAAATGAATAAAAAATTTAGCGTTGCACAAATAAAAGATTTACTAAATGAAGTACACAATGAAAAAATAACTTTTAGTAAATTTGTTGAAATTATCAATCAAATCTCAGAGACAGAAAAAACTCTTGATAGATATGCGTCACTTCTCACACCATTATGGATTAACCCAGAAGTTAAAAAACCAATAAGTACAAAAAAATTATTTCAACTTCTTACAATAGTAAGTGGTACAAAAAGCCATAAAAGGGATATGCTTCAGAAGTTAATTGATATAATTGCTGATAACCAAGAGAGTGTAGAAGATCAAGAATGTACCAATATATATCAAAATCTAAATTGTTATAAATTAGATTTAACAGATGCAAAAACTTGGTTAACCTTTGATACAACTTGCATTAATTTATATTTTTTTAACGAGGTAAGTAAAAATAAGATAAATGAAAATCAATTAAAATGTCGAGTGAAAATTTACGGACAAGATTCAATGTTGGGACGAAACTCTAGAATGAAATTTGAAGCAATAGTATGGTTACCAGATAAATTTATTCATAATATTGAACATCATATTAACTCATGCTTTGGAAATTTTTTACAAAATGCATATGAAAATAATATTGAGCGTCATCGACTATTATGGATAGATCAGCTGAAACATGAAATATTAGCAAATTTAGTTATAATAGAATCAAAATTATGAAAAATTTGAACAAAAAAATAATTAAAATTATCAATCAAAATTGCTTTGGTAAACAACTTAATAATAATCAATTTTGTTCTGATATTGAAAAATTAATAATAAAATTTACTAAATACCATTGTATTAAACAAGTTAGAGCAATTAAGAAAAAAGCTAAACTAACAGGTATTGCTTATGGTAATGATAAATCAATTTCTGACTATGAAATAGACCAAGATTCAATAATAAACGCCTATCCTTTAACAAAGATTAAATAAATAAATAAATAAATAAATAACACATGAAAAATTTTTTAACTTCGTCACTTTTTTTTGTTGTACTATTAGGTTTATTCACTTCATGCCAAGAATATGCAATTGAAAACATGCAGCCAACATCACCAAAAACTCGTAGTATTAGCGAGGCAAATCAAATTTTAGCTACTATTTGGCCTGATATTGAAAAATATCAAACAGGTATAACAAAAGAACAATGTTTAAATGAATTGCTCAAAGTTAGCAATAACAAAACCACATGTTATACAGTTAACAATATGTTGGATTTGTTGAGTTCTTATGGCCTGCAACCCCAAAATATTATCCCTTCTGTTCCAAATTCTTATTTTCAAGATGCAAATTGTAATGTTGCAGCCTGGACTTCAGCTGTAAATATTTGGAATCCATTAGATTCAACTAGTTTAGAAAGTAATTTAATACCAAATAATATTACTTGGAAATTAGATGCAGATCCGGTTATTAATACTTCAAGCTTTAATTTACCATTTTATACATATATTTTAAATAACAAAGGACAAATAGTTATCAACCCAAATTGTAATGGTATTTTTCAACCAAGTTGCAATGGTGGTCATAATTTAACAATTATTATGTCATTTGATGATGGTACAATTTATCAAAGAACTGGAACAGCATATGGTTGGGTTAATAATACACCATTAAACATTATGGCATGTAATGAATTGGTTATTGATCCTTTGTCATTAGAAACTTATAATGTGTTTTGTCCATGTTATTTAACTTTTGATTCTTATGAATTTTGTATTCAATCATTGCCGTATGATTTAAATAACGATTTTGTTGTTTCATCAACAGATTTATTATTAATGTTAGCAAATTTTTGTTAAATGAGGAATACTCAGACTATCTTTGAAATGATTAAAGATTGGCCAGATCAATTATATCTTGAGTCAGTTATAAGAAAATTAGAAGAATTCGAAGAATTCGAGAAAGTCAAAAAAATTGACAAATCAAAATTTTTTTTTCAGGCTTGATGATCCAGCTAATTCAATAAATAAAAGTACCCATTTGAGATTAAAAACTCAATTAGATAATCTTTCAAGGAGAAAAAAACTTATTGATTTAAAATATGACTTCTTAAGTAATTTAAATCACTTATATCGTGTATTATTAAAAAAATAAAATAAAAATAAATATGAAATTTTTTCATTATAACCTATTTAATCGGTTTACCAATCCTGTTAACTGTTCTAATAAATTATTAACTAATTTTAAAAAAATTGTTCAGGAAACGAAAGATCTAAATACCAAGATTGATCAAAAATATAAAATTTTGTCAAAACAATTAGAAAATATTTCAGCCACTCAAAGTATCTTGCAAACTACAATCAGGCAAAATAATAGAATTGCCGAAAAAATTAATACTTTTTTTTCTTGATGATATAATCAATGATACAGCTGAATAATAATTCCTTACAAAATATTATTTCTTTTTATTTAAAAGGATACAATGGTATTCCAATTGATGAAATATTAGAAGAAATATGTGTTAATACAACAAGTTGTGCAACTTTACTTAACGCTACTAAACAATTATTACGCGTTGAGGAATGTTATTTATTAATGTTACTGAATTAAATACAATGAAAAGAAAAGGATTTAAAAAACGACAAGCTCATAATAGATTAATGTTTGAGCATAAAATTCACCGTGAAAAAATAAAACAAAAAGAAAAACAGGCAGCATTTGCTGAACAATTTCAAAAATTAAGAGAAATGTATATCGAAATTGAATCATCAGAAAAAGCAATAATTGAAAAATTATGGTTTGCAAAAGAGGAAAATAATAAATTTAATTTTAGAGAATTTATCCATCGAACAAATCAAGTTGACACAATTAAAGCTGCTGCTGATGTGTTATTTTTATTGACAGATGATGAATTAATAACTAATTTATTTAATGGTAATTACGATCATTGGATTCAAAAAACAAATAACAATGAAGAAATTTTGGAGCAAGGTAGCGAACTGGATAGTCAAGAAGTATAATATTATTGCTTCGCCATGGGCAATATTACTTAATACCGTTGATATTGCACCAGTAAAATTACTTCATAATAATAAATGGATGGTATTACTCGGCCGCAAACCCGGGAGTAAAAAATATCAATTAATTGGTGGTTTCACAGATGTTACTGATGAATCTATTATAGCTAGTGCAAAGAGAGAATTATTTGAAGAATCTAACATTAGTAAACCATTAAAAGATTTTTGTAAACTTGGTGAATTCCCAATTGACGACGAGAGATATCAACTAAGTAAACATTCAATTTTAACACATTTGTTTACTGTTGATGTCACTACTGATATTATGGTTGAAAAAGCCAGCGATGATATTGAACAATTACAGTGGTATTCGTTGGCCCAATTTAAATCGCCATGGGTGCTAGATGAAATTATTGTAAAATCTCATCATAAACTTATTCGTCATTTAATTAATTATTATTCATTAAATGAAAAATAAAACTGAAAAAATACAACAACTAATTCATAATTCTGGAGCTTTTGGAATTTTTATGGAAATTGGCGCTGGTCAGTTAGTTTCACAAACAATTTTTGAACAGGAAGGTGCAAGTAAATTACTTGCACTTTCTTTTTGTCCATACGGAATTGAAATTCAAAAAGAATTATTTGATAAATCACGAGCTGTTTCGCGTGAAAGAATTGAAATGATGTTAAATTCTTGTGATGAAATAAACTTTTTAAGGGGAAAAGTAAATTTATTTTTTGTTTCCAGTATAACATTATCAAAAGAAAAAGAAACACATGGATGGATTGGTGTTAGATATTTTGATGACAATTATATTTTTCATTTTTCAATTAATTTGACGTTATCAAGACAAGAATTAATGACAATTATTCAAGATATTGGGATTGATATATTATATTCTGTTGTATTTCAAGAAATTAAAGCAATTGATTATATTGATGTAGCATTATTAGTTACTGACGAAAAAACTGAAATTCTGTTTAATTTTCTTGATGATTACTGGAAAGATGATTTAGTTAGTGTTTTTGTGGCTCCAGATGGTGGAAAAAATGCAGATATGATGACTTTAAATGATTTTCTGTATAGCGAAAAGAAAGATTCCGTATTAGTTGCTTATAAAGGATCTTTTAATCCATTACACATAGCTCATGAAGACATTTTGAATAAGACATATAATAAGTTAGTATCGTCCGCAAAAAAAGCATTTGTAATAAGTTATAATACATTGTCAAAAGAAACCACACGGGAATCACTTTTTGAAAGAATCAAAAATATTAATCGTCGTGGTTATAATGTGATTGTTTTAAATAATCCCTATTTTCTCAATAATTATCAAACTTTAATAGCAAATAAGTCTCTTAAACAGATTGTATTTCCAATGGGATCTGATACTTATGAAAGATTTGTTTATTCAGATTTGAAACAATTAGCAGACCAAGATTGTATAAAGCTTTATATTTATAATCGGCAAAGTCATCCTTTTAAAAAAATTATATCAACAAATATTAAATATATAATGCATTTTAATAATCCAATATCATCTACCAAAATTAGAAAACATGAAAATAATGCTTGATATTCATGGGGTTTTAGATACTTACCCGATTATAATTAATTTAATGAAAAAACTTGTGGATGAAGGAGCTGAAGTTTATGTTGTTTCTGGCCCGCCAAAAGTATTGTCACTAAATTATCTTTCCGATTTATCTTTTGAAGATAATTATTTTCCAATAGTTGATGTATATTCAATTGTTGATATTTTAATTGAACAACAAATTCCAATTATTTCTTATGAATCTAATAGACCACAGTTTGCTGCTGAAGATTGGGATTGTGTAAAAGGTAATTTAGCAGCAAAATTAAATATAGATATTGTTTTTGATGATACTATAAAATATGCTAAATATTTTCCCGACAACATTTTATTTCTTTCTCCTGTTTCTACCGGAAAAAATTATAGTGCGTGTTGTGGCGCAAAAAACCAAAAAAAAATAAATTAATATGATAAGAAGAAACGATCTCAGTGCAAAAACTGATTTTTATAAAATCGCACACGCTAATCAATATGTACCAAACTTATGTCATTTAGAGTCTTATTTTGAAATGAGAACTGGGGCAAAATATCCTTTTGGAGCTTTTTTTGGTTTTTCTGCTATTTTACAGGAAAATTTAACCAAAATAATCCTTGACCCTGAGTTTATGCAAAAGAAAACGAGTTTATGGTCAGGAGGTTTTGATTATTATCAAAAGGAAGTATGGGAAAAAGTTGCTAAATTAAAATATTTACCAGTGAAAATTTCTGCACTACCCGAAGGATCAATTGCACCTATTAATACAGCATTGTGGAAAATAGAATCTACCCAACCCTGGTTTGCTCCATTTGTTAGTTCTCTAGAAGGATTATTAACTCATGTTTGGTATCCTTCTACTTTATTAACGAGGGAGCTGTATATGTACAAAGCTATAAAAGCCAAGATGGAATTGACAGGTGGTGAACACTTATTACCATATGCTCTGAATGATTTTGGTTATAGAGGTGCTACATCAAATGAATCAGCTATTTTTGCAGGAATGGCACACTTATTGTTATTTGATGGTTCAGATAATATTGCAGCTGATTTAGCGTTTCACGATTTTTATAAAATGGAAGAAACAAAAACACAATTGTTTTCTGTCTGGGCAACTGAACATAGTGTTGCAACATCTTTTGGATTAAGTTTTGAAAATGAAGTATCTTATATTTTACATCAACTTCATAATTCTCCTCAATCATCAATTAATTGAATTGTAATTGATAGTCTTAATCCAAAAAATTTTATGCAATCAATTGTAGCAGATCCGCGAGTTGTTGAAGCTATTAAATTAAAGTCTAAAGAAGGTGGGAAAGTCGTATTTCGCCCTGATTCCGGGATACCGGAAGCTAGTATAGATATGGTGATTACTTCTTTATCATCAATTTTTGGACATTCTTATAATCAAAAGGGATATAAAATTTTAAATTCATCAGTTGGTGTTTTACAAGGTGACAAAATTTCGGAAGAAACTCCTGCTCAATTATATGATTTTATTACAAGAAATGGTTGGTGTACCTCAAATTTAATTTTTGGATCCGGGGGTGGTTTGCATGGTGGTGTATCTCGTGATACACAATGTTGTGCAACAAAAGCATGCTATGGTAAAAAAATTGTTGATGCATCATATCTTCAACAACCAGAAGATATAGATATTAGATTCTTGGACAACAAATGTGAGCAAAAAATTGTGTCATTTGGAATTCATAAGAAAACTGAAGGAAAGAAATCAAAATGTGGTAGTGTAAAAACAATACCATTGTATTTTAACAATTATGTTAGTTATAAAACAATAACAAATACTGAGATAGATAATTTTAATAATTATGTTGATGCAATGGAAGTTGTTTATGAAAATGGACAATTGAATATTCCGAGTGTTGAAAGCATTAAAAAAAGATTGTTTGAGTCATTGCCAATTTTAAATGATATTTAACACCTATCAATACAACCTGCTAATGAACTCTCAAGATTTACTTTATTTATATCAAAATGAAATATATAATATTAAAGGCTACTAGTCCAGAAAATGCATTTTTAGCAGTTTGGGAAGAGATTGAAAAATTTCAAATGATTTATATTACTGATGAAACTATTTCTGATAATTCATTAGATAATATTTTAACAAACAATCCTACATCTTGTATTGTTATTTTAAAAGACGAAATGAATTCCAGTAACAAATTGCTACGACCTTATTCTTTTGAGAGAATTATCCATGAAGGCCCCAAAAATTGGATAACAAAATATATGATTTTAAAAGGTAACCCTAAAGGATGCGATCATATAACCTTTGAGAATATTAATCGATGGGATACTAAAAAAGAAGCGGAAGATATTGCAAAAAAATATACTTCTTTATATAAAGTTAACACTCACGTTATTATTGGTAAATCTCCTATAAATTTTAATAGATTACAAACAACAATAACTTATAAAACAGATCAACAACAACATAATGTTTATCAAATTTATTATAAAATATGATATCAACAAAACATAACAAAACACAGCATCAATTAGTTATTGCTATTGATTTTGATAAAACAATAAATAATAGTAATTTTCCCGAAATAGGGAAATTATATCCTTTTGCAAAAGAAGTAATTAATAAGTGGTATAAGCAAGGAGCATATATTATTATTTCATCTTGTCGTACAGGTGTATATGCATTAGAAGCTGAAGCATATTTATTAAATAATAGAATTAATTTTCATAAATTTAATGAACATCATCCAAATGGTTTATTAAATTATGGTTCTAAAGTACAAATAGATCATAATTTACCAAGTAAAAAAATTTGGTCACATATTCTTATCGACGATACTTCGATAGAATGGGTATTAAACGGTCATCCAGGTTGGAATCAACTTGATGAAATGTTACAAACAATTATTTTGAACCAAAGTGAAAGTGATAATCCTTGGAAAATACAAGCTGATGATGAAAATTATACGCTAACGGAATTTGCCATTCAATCTTTTTTATCTGACATTCATTCTGGTTTCTTAACTTGTGTACCGAGCGAAAACAGTAAAGTTATAATTTCTGAACGTAGCGGCAAGTTGGATTCAAGATTTAATTTAAAAGATTTTCAAGCTGTAACAAGAATAAAAAGTTATAGAACTATTGAAACTTTAATTACTAATATCGAAAATAAAGACGTTATTTGCGATCTGAACAAAGGAAATTATAACACTTTTAAAATAGATGCTTCAATTTTTAACGATTGTTTCATCGATATAACAAAAGAATTAATTATTAATCAATAAATAATTTTATGATACAAATAGAAGTAACAATAACTTGCACTATAATAGGTGGAGATAATTTTGAAAATGCGAAAGAGCTTTTAGAACATTTAAGTTTATCCGAAAATGAATTTACTTTGTTAATTGATACCGGGATGGATGAATTAGATTGTCAAATGGTAATTGCAGAAGTCACAGAAAATGATTAATCACACTTATAAGGCCAAACTAATTTAAAGAAATTATAATGAATATACAAGACCGTTCAATAACTCCGCCTGATGTGGTAGATTATGGAGAATCCCAATGTAGTTTTTGTTTTGGTACCGGAAAAATTATTGATGAAAATCAAACTGCAGATAATTTTGACGAAAAAAAACTAGTCGAATGTTTTTGTTCTGGTACTGGTAAATTACCAATAAGTAAAGAAGAATTTAATAATGAACAAGAAAATTTTTGTGAGGAATCACAGAAAGATCTTGACACATTTCATCAGGATAATGATTTAAATATGTACTATGATGAATAAAAAAGACAAATTATCTATTATTGATGCTGACGGGTTAATTTTTAAAGCCGCTTGGGCATATCGAGACGCTATGAATATTGGATCAGTTTTTGCGGTTCAAGCAGAAATTGATAGACAAATATCAGCATTATTAAATATTACTCATGCAAATTATTTTGTAGGATTTTTTGGTGCAGAAGATTGTAAAAATTATAGGTATGATGTGGCAACAATAAAACCGTATAAAGGTCAAAGAATTTCTGAACCTTGGATGAGTTATTTCAAACCAAAAATTAAAGAATATTTTAAAAATAAATGGAAATTTTATGAAGTTGGCGATATTGAGGGAGATGATTGTTTATCAATTCTATTTCATCTCTTAAATAATGACTACAATATTACGTTAATTTATGAAGATAAAGATTTAAAACAAATCCCAAATCATACATGTTATAATTTTGGTAAAAAAACACTGACAAAAATTTCTAGTCAAGAAGCGATCAAAAATTTATGGTTGCAAGTTATTACTGGTGATAGTTCTGATAATGTTCCTGGTTTACCGGGAAAAGGCCCTGCAGCAGCAGAACAAATATTAAAAGATTGTACTACAGATATTGAAATGTTTGAAGCTGTTAAATTGGCATATTTTGAAGTTTATTTAACTTGGGATTTAGCAATTTCTCATTTATTAGAACAATATTTATTAATCAAAATGCTAGATCAACCAAAATTTGATTTTCCTGAAACAATACAGTTACAAAATTGGACAGCTACAACCAAAATAAAAAAAACTATTTTAGATATATGAAAAAGAATACAGAATCATTTAGTAAAGAAGATTTTAATGAATTATTAGATCAAACTATTGCTAAATTAGAAGAACAAAGACGTAATTCAGAGTCAAAAGTTCTTAGCAAAAAAAGTATTGACACAAAAGTTAAATCAACATCAATTGAGATTGGGGAAGATGAAAACATAGAAATTGAACAAGTAGAAAATGAAGAAGTAGAAAATGAATCAATAACAGAAGTAATTTTCGAAGCTGAATCTGTTACAGAAACAATTACTGAATTACTTGAACTTGAAATAATTGGTCATTATGGTAAAACATTAATTATTTTAACCAATGCTTTAACCGATGAACCAATAATTCGTTATGGTAGTGCTGCAGCTGCCGCTCGCGCTGAGGGTCTCAACCCAACAACTGTACGAACTAGATGTGCAAAAGAATTTATTGATAGACAAAACCGACGTTGGAAATACGGAGAAAGTGGTCAATCAAGATTCAGCGAGGTTGGAGCTGACGAAACAAAAGATTAATTTTAATAAATTTTAAATACTAACTATGGAAACAAATAAAGATTACGCATTAAGCAATCAAGATTACACATTAAGCAATCAAGATGGAGCATTAGGCGGTCAAGACGGGGGATTAGGCGGTCAAGATGGGGGATTATATGATTCTGTCGGAAATTCAGCACATTATCAATCAAATTTCATGGAATACATTAGAGAGCAAGAAAGAAAATATGGCACAATAATTGCTTATTTCTCTTGTTTAACACAAGTGGACCGATATAATCAAAGAGCTGGAACGAAACAAAATGTCCCTGCCGAAAAAGATTTAATTAAACGAGATTGGTATAAAACAATTTCATTATATTATTTAGAGAAAATTCAAACACTTAGACAAAAAAATAATAGCGACGAGAGAATAGTAGGAAGGAAGCTGGATTTAATACGTTCTTATGTTGGCATGGCTGAAGAAGTATTTGATCTTCTGTCTCCTGAATTAATGTTCAAAAATATACTTTTATCTGATCAAGCAACCCACATCCCGTTGTCAGAAATTCAACTCCGCTATAAAAAATGTTAAATTTAACACATTGTCAAAATAATGCTGAAGTTGTCGAATTAATCCAAAAACAAATTAAATTATTTAATCTTGAAGACATAATAAAAAATTGTAATCAGGATTTTATATTTCATAATGATGCCGTTAAAGCTCTTTTTTGTGCTTTAGCGGCTGGCGAAAACATAATTTTATGGGGTCCCGGAGGTTTTGGAAAGTCTGCACTAGTTAGACATTTATTAAAATTATTAGAAATACCTTATTTAGTTAAAATTGGTTACGAAGATATGCAACCGGAAGAACTATTTGGGGTACCTAATATGGATAAATTGTTAAATAACAGCGAATATGAAATTGCATTTGAAAAATCTGTATTTTCAAAACCAGGAGTACTAATTTTAGAAGAATTTTTAGATGTTGCCCCTTCAACTGGAGCCGCTTTAAAAGATATTCTTTCACAAAAAGGATTCCGGGATCATTCAGAATTTAAGCCAAGTTTAATTTCATCAATTATAATTTGTACAAATAAATCGCCAGAAGATGTTAGTATAAATGATTCATTATCAGCTTTTTATAAAGATAGGTTTCCAATTAGGTACAAGATGATTTGGCCTTCTTTTACTACTGACGATTATATTAACTTTTTTAAAATATATTTTAAAAAAACATATTATATACAACGAGATGAATTTAATATTTTGGCTCATATTTTTGCATTCAGTGTTTCAAAATCAGGAGACATTTTGTCACCTCGTGTAGCTGCACAAGCTGGTAATATTATGATGACATCAGGATTAAAAAATATTAATGTTATTGCAGGGTTATCAACCATTCATCTAGATGAATTAATTCAACAGAAGTATAAAGAAACTCAAAGTGAATTACAAGAACGAATATTGGCAGAAGCTGGTAGAAGTATTGAAAAATTAGAATTCAATTTACAAAATTATATTAAGCTATATTCATATAAAGTTGCTTTACAAAATGTTAATTTTGATGATTCTTATTTATTTGTTGTTGAAACAATAAATTCAAAAATTACTCAGTTTATGGAAGAGTTTCATGAAAAGAATTTATATGATAGCAACAAATCAGCAATAACAAATTTCGAAACTTTATGTCTTACAATGGAAGAGTAATATTATGTAAATATAATTATCCGTCTGCTGAAACGATTGAACGTAAATTGGAAGAATTGGGTTATATTTTTTATTATCCAAAAAGTTTATTAAAAGATTTAATTTACTTTTATGTTTATAACATGCTAGGCAAGCCTATTAAGTATACTCGATCACAATTAGATTTTGACAAACAAGTTATTTCTTTTTTAAAAAGTATACCTATTCATTTAGTATTTGGGAATAGCCCTTTAGAAAGAGCTGTTGAAACTCTTCGTATGTATGTTGATAAAATCAATTATCGAAGTTTTGATCAACAAATTTTTATCAACATTGTGACACCAGTAGTAAATAATAAAATTACTAAATCATCCATTGAAAAATACAATATTCTTTCTGATGAAATAACACCAGAATTATACAAACAATTAGAATTGAGTGATATAATTTGCAATTTTGTTAATCTAAAAAAGTTAAAATCTTGTAATAAAAAATGGACAAACCTAACAAGTTACACGGAAATCTTAAAGGGTAAGTATAGTTCTTTTGTTAGACCAGATTTTAAAAACAAATTAGTAAATAAGACTTTTTTGGTTAAATCCAAGAAAGCCTTGTTTACAGAAAAACAATTGGTATTTGTAGAAGACGTGTCATCTTCAATGAAAATTTATAAAAATAAAATTCAAGCAGTTTATTATGCTTTGTCAACTGTGCAAGAAAATATACAGTATTATCAAGTACATTCAAAAATAATAAACAAAGGACTTTTTACAGGTGATAATTTCTTAAATCAAGAAATAACTTATTATACGGTTGATTATGATATGAATAAAACTCTTCTTGAGTTAGAAAATTATCATCGATCGGACAATGTTATTTTTGTATTTCTGACTGATCAATCACATTATATACGTTCTTTGTCTTTAATAAAAACTTGGAATTTTATATTTTTAAATGGTGTTAATTCTAAATTAGCATTATTATCTAATGGTAAATCAATAACAATATGAACAAATTAAATTTAACAGATGAACAACAAATAGCTGTTACCAAAATTAAAGAATTTTTGAACAATTCAGATCAGGATATTTTTGCCTTAACTGGAGTAGGCGGTGCCGGTAAAACATTTTGTTTAAGGGCTGCTATTGAAGATTATAATGGAGTTATTTATGGTGCTACTGTATCCCACTCTGCAAAAGTTGTATTACAAGAAAGTTTACATGGGAGGGTCAATTGTGTCACAATAGCACAATTATTAGGATTAACACGTCAAATAGGAAGAGATGGTGTTATAAGATTTATTCCTAATCTAAACCCGGATCCTTTTAAACGTTTACCTATTGAAGAAGGAAGTTTGTTTTTAATTGACGAATGTTCAATGATTGCGTTGAATCAATATCTTATGATAATAAATATGAAACCAAAAAATGCGAAAGTAATTTTTATTGGTGATCCATATCAATTACCTCCAATTTATGAAGATGACGAATTAGATAATGAAGATTCACCAAGTTTCCAACATACAAAAGTTAATTTAGAACAACCAATTCGATATACCGGCCCAATTGCCGAATTAGGAAACTTATTTCGTGAAGAGATTAAAAAATATAACGATGGTAAACCATCTAGTAAATTTGTAATAAATCATTGGTTTGATGGTAGAGATCGAGTTAGTAAAGTAAATGAACAAGGAAGTGGATATATTTTTTTAAATGATTTAGATCAAGCATTATCAATTGCTACTAATTCTTTTATTAACAATCCACAAAATAGTCATGCTTTTCGTATGATCGCATTTAAAAATGAAACAATTAATACATTAAATGAAGTAACAAGAAATGCAATCTTTAATTATAATTCGATTGATGAATTAAATCAATATGAACCGGGCGAATTAGTGATATCAAGAGGAGGTTACGGATTTAATGGAGAAATTTATAATAATCAAATCTTTTATGTACTTAGTATGGAACCATGTAGAGGTCCATATGATATTCCATGTTTAGCTTTGAAATTATCACCTGATCCTAAATTGGCCACAAATGTTTTTGTAGTTGATAAAAATCACGGGTTGATCCCCTATTTAAATAAACTTCATGAATTAAAAGAGGCAGCAACGCGACAAAATTATCGTTGGAAAGATTATTTTAATTTCAAAGAACAATTTGCTTATTTTGATTATTCTTATGCACTAAATAGTCATAAATCGCAAGGCCGAACTTTTGATAATGTTTTAATATTTGAACATGAAATTTTACATATAAAAAAAACAACATTGAAAGCGAAATTACAAGCAATGTATGTTGCATGTACTCGTGCCAGAAATATTGTTTTTATATATAACAAAAATTTTCGTGTTGATCAATCAAATTTACCAACAGAATTAAAACAAAGATTAGGAATATGAGCGCAATTTTTAAAAAACAAAATCTAGGGTTATATGATGTAATTAATGAGCCATGTACAGTAATTGTTAAAGTGGCAAATACTGTAAAAAGTATTTATTTAATAGAAGACGGATCAAAATCCCGTTATCTAGTAAATTTAAGAATTGCTGAATTAGCAAGTTTGCAAGAAGCACTTTCTATCCTTGGAAATCAAGACGATTGTGCGTTTTCCGATGTAGCCCATTGTTTTATCACTGGTGTCATTTGGGAAAAAGACGTTTCAGATTTATCAAATTTACCGGTTAAAGGAGAAAATATTATAGCTTCTTTTGACCGAGATGAAACTGGTGTAATGCGATGTGTTTCCATAACGACAATACCACGAAAACAATTATCAAAATTTGATCTTAATGCTTATAATTTTAGTAAAAATAAATTAAACAAACTTTTTCAAAATTTAAATTTATGATTTATTTAATAACAGACAGGTTGGATCAGTATTCACAAGAAACACAAGATGCTATTAAACTCCGTGACGATATAGAAATAAGTACTGGTAATGCTTTTTCTAAATGGTATAACTCAGTTAAAACAACAGATCAATTTACACAATTTGATACTGAAACAAATGTTGTTAATCAATTATATTTTCGTGAATTATATGTTGCTCAGATTGGATCACAAGATGGACTAATTCAATGGCTTTTTGATATTCCACAACTTAGTAAAGAAAACGAGACTGCTTTAACAAATTATCTTGTTGATTCTACAATTTATAAAATTTGTCATTATTCAATGTTTGAGTTTACAATAATTAAATGGAAATATAATATACGAATTAAAAAGGTGCGAGATACATTTTTGATGGCGAAAATTCTTACTACAGGTATTGATACCGAAGCTGACTATTTAAGTTTAGCAGGGTGTTTGGAAAGATTTTTAGGTATTCATTTAGATAAACTAGCACAAACTTCATATACTGGGGAACCATTAAATTTACAACAAATTGATTATGCCGCAACGGATGTTTTATTGTTAGTAAAATTGCATATGGCAGTGCAGGAAGAAATAGATCATTGGGGACTAGAAAATGTTGTAAGATTAGAATGTGCAGTTCTCAGACCATTAGGCGATGGAATGACTTGGAATTGGTTTTTGAATATTGAAGAATGGCAAGTTAATATTGATTTTCAGCGGCAAGAGGTTAATGAATTAACTACAACTTTGCATCAAATGATTCATAAATATTTAAAATCTGAATGTAGTTTATTGGGATTTATTCAAAAAGAAGATGAATACCATTTTAATTGGAGCGGAAAAACTATTAAAAATCAAATTTTAAAATTAATTTATCCCAATATACCAAATTCTTATACAACAATTCGAGAATATAAAGAGTATTTAAAATTACTTCAAGAAGGATTGCATAATGAAGATCCAAAATATTTAGAGTTTTTGTTAAATAAAGATTATGAAACATTACAAAATGAATTAATAAAAAATTATAACAAAGAATTAAAAGAATTACAACTTTTTACCGCAAAAGATACAGTTTTAATTAATTTTAATTCTACTAAGCAAAAATTAGAATTTTTTCGATTAATTGACCCAACTTTATTAAGTACTAACAAAAAAGCATTATCAAAAATTGACCATCTTATTGTTGAAGCTTATAAAAAATTAAGTCACGCACAAAAATTATTAACCTCTTATGGAACTAATTATATAGATGCAGTTAATCCGGATGGTATGCTTCGTATTCCAGATATTACACAAATACTGGAAACAGGGAGAACAAGTATGAAACTTTATCAACTATTACCCGGTAGAGATATGTATAGAACTCCATTTTATTTAAAAGATGATTGGGTGGGGGTTGGTGCAGATTATAATTCACAAGAATTATGTGTTATGGCAACTTTTGCTGATGACAAAATTATGTTGCAAGCTATCAAAGATGGCAAAGATTTACATAGTGTTGGTGCAGCAGCTTTATTTCCCGAAAAATGGATTGCAGCAGGAGAAGATCCTAACTGTTTCGGTAAGCCAAAAACTGAAGAAGGTTTAGATATTCGTAAAAAAATTAAAGAATTAAATTTTGGTATACCTTATGGTAAAAGTGTAGTAGGATTAGCTAGTGATTTAAATATTTTAATTGGAATAAGTGAGATTATTCTTGCTTTTCCTGAAGAAAGTTCTAAATATATTAAAGACAATTTAAATGAATATCTTGATTATTGCAAAATTTATCACGAAAATAAAAATAATGCATCTACTGAAAAAAGTTTTCTTAAAGAACAACATATATTAAATTTTTTTAAGCCAGAAATTGTTACTTCAGATGATTTAGTACGTAAATATTTTGAAACTTTTCCTGGTATTTACACTTTTTTAGAAGGGAGTGGAGAATTTGCACAAAATAATTGTTATATAGCAACACCTGATATTTTTCAAAGAATTAGATTTTTTGCCCCACCAGCAGATAAATCTGAGGTAGCAGCAATTAGGAGAGCTGGGCAAAATTTTCCTATTCAATCTTCATCTGCAAATATCACTAAATATGCTGCAGTTTTAATTGATAAATATTTAGACGATCACGAGCTAAATGATACTGTAAGATTCTTAGCATTTTTGCATGATGAATTATGGTATGGAGCTAGAAAACATTTCGCTAAAGAATGGCGTGAAATTCAGGTCTCTTTAATGGAAGAAGCAGCTTCTTTTGTATTAGGTCATGATTTATTGAAAGTTGAAAGTCAAATATATTGGGATCAAAAATGGCATAAATAAAATGAATGAAAAAAACTTTTTAAATATTATTAAGGATATTAGTATTCAATTAAAACTTACTACAACGCAATCTATTTTTATATTTGCTTTGTATAACGAAAATTATGGATTTGATATTTCCACACAAGAATTATTAGAACTTATTGATAAACAATTTATCTTAAAGAATTCGCTGACAACAAAAACAACCGAATTCCTTGATAATTTAGTTAAAAATAACTATAATAAAGATCAGAATGTTGAAAAAATACTTCGACAGACTGCTTCTCCAAATTTAAATTTAGACACCATTGAAATTTGTCGTAATTTAGGAAAACATTTTATTGGTACTAATGGTATTACATCAAAATGGGTAACTAAATATTTAGAATATACTAATAATAATCTAATAAAAGTACCTTTTTTATGGATGTTTACTCAAATGTTCCCAACACGGGGAGAAGAAAATGCTGATTGGAACCGACATTTTGAAGTTCAATGGGGTAGTATTCAACTGAGACGAGTAACAAATGGCTGGTTAAGAAAATTTAATGAAATTTTTATAAAACGAGATATTGGTTTGTTTTTATTAGGAACTTATCTATACATCAAATCTTGTTATAGTGAAAAAAATAATCAGTATTATATTAAAACTATAGAAAATTATATGTCTAGTGAATGGGAATATTGGTATAGTGAAGCAGAACGACAACTTGATGGCGGAGAATTAAAAAGATTAACAACAAATTTTAAAATTTCACAATCAAATAATTTTACAGTTGCAATATGATAAGGACAAAAATTAAAAATTATGAGCACGAAATTGAAAATTTTAAATTAAAATAACATGGGTTTATTTCGAGATAGTGTTATTGAAACATTAAATTCCGGATTAAAATTAAAACAACATAAAGGTATACCTACGCCTTTAAAAGAACTTACTAAATATACAAATTATATTCAGCGAGGGCAATATGTTATTGTAGGCGGCCGACCAACAAGTGGTAAGAGAAGTTTTGTACAATTTAATTATCTTTTGCATATTTGTAAATGGGTAATTGAAGAATTTGAACCCAATAAACGACCACCTGTAAAATTTTTTTATTTTTGTCCGGGTGGCGATACTGCATATTTACTGCAAAAGTGGACTTGTGCTTATTTGAAATTAAAAAATCAGATTGTTATTGATACAGCCACATTAAACGGTGAAATTGGGGAATTATATAGTTTAAAAAACCCAGATTTTTTGCACGTTGTGGAAGCTATACGGGAAGCTGAAGAATTTTTTGATGAAGTGCTAGAAGGCGGAATAATTGAAATTATTACTACTCACCAAACAGCAACATCAATAAAAGATCAACTCGAAAGATTTATGATAAATGAAGTAGGGGAAATAGATCACGGAGTATTTAAACCTAATATTGATTGGCTGGGATATTATATTTTTTATATCATTGATGATGTACAACAGTTGTCAACTGAAAGTTATGGTAATGTTACTTTAGATCGACAGGGTATTTATAGACTTATGCACTCTTTTAATATTGAATTAAAACAAAAATTTAAAATTAATCCAGTAATTATTTTACCAGTACCTTTTTCGTCTGGTCGAAAAATTCAAGATAGTTTACCATCATATAAAGATCTAGGTGTTTTTTATAATGGTTCAGATTTGGGTTTAATAATGTATAATCCATTTAATGAACAAAATTTTAGTTATCTAGGTTTTGATATAAAAGAATGGATTTTTAAAGGGGGTAAATTTCGCTTTAGATCAGTAACTATTGTACGAAATAAAGGAGCACAAAATATTACTAAAGGTTTGATGTTTTTGGAAGAATGTGGTTATTTTAGAGAATTACCAGTGCCCGGCCCAGAAACAAATAATGAGCAAATACAAGGCTTTTTAAATCAACTTGCTGAATTATATTAATTAAAATATTTTTATTAACTTTGCAATCCTAAATTTACATTTAAATGGCAAAACAACAAAAAGACACCGAAAACAGTCTAGCAATAGCATTATCAAATTTTGACCGAGGTTTATCATTAGCAAATATTCAGACATTTATTGATTCCGGGGCGATACCAGTTGATACCATAGAAACCGCTATTACTATAGCTACTATGGGTAAAGAAATTGGAATTGCTACAATGACGGCACTTAATAATATTAGCATTATAAAAGGTAGAACAGTCATCTCTGCAGCATTATTAGGATCTCTTTTAAAAACTAATGGTTATGAATTTTTATGGCCCAAAAACTGGGTCAAAGAAACAATTAATACTACTGAACAAATAGTAACAGAAATTACTTTATATTGGCATTCTAAATTAGAGCATCCGCTTACCAGAAGTCATACTTGGTCAGAGTCTTTTTCTGTCACATGGGCAGAAATGGAAAATGCAGGTTATACGACAAAAGAAAATTGGGAAAAATACCCTAAAAATATGTTACGAGCAAGATGTATGGCCTATGCTGTAAGAGCAATTGCTCCTCAAATTTTAATGGGTATGTATACTGATCTTGAAATTATTGATGCTCTTGACGCCGGTAAAGAATTTACTACTACTTTTACTGATGAAGGAGATTCAATAGTTTCACCAATAGATGTGACAAATTTTACAGAATTTGACGAACAATAATTTAACATATAAATAAAAAATATGAGCAATATTTTAAATAATCTTTTAGCCGATGCGAGAAAGCCGGAAATACCTTTCGGTATTCACGAAAATTGTCGCATAACAGTAATTCATCTCGGACATAAATCAAAATCGGATGGGACACTAATAAAACTTAATGGTTTTACAACAATTACCCAATTCAATCAAAAAGGCAAGCCTATTGCAGAAAAAGAAGTGGCCTGGTTTAACATTGATAGCACAAGTGAACATGCCTATAATAATTTTGTATCTCAAATGGAACAAATGACAGGTATTCTCTTGTGTTATTATAGTCGAGAAGAATTAGAAACACAGTTTAATTTTCTTGAAGCACAAGAAGTCGAAACTACTGAAGAATTTGAAGAAATTTTTGGTGATAGGAAAGCTTTGGGTCATTTACATGAGGCAATGTTAACAAACTATTTTAACTTATTAGAAACAAAAGTGGGTCTTGATTCTGAGCTTATTAGAGTGAAAATGGTTTTTGATTCTAAAGGGCGAAATTTACAAGCCCCACGATACGGAATTTTTACAGAACCTAACTCTATTACTGAGGAAGAATCAATGTTGAAAATTACCGATCACGAAAGACAGGCTAAAGTACAATCAACTGCTAGCCCAAAAAAGAAATCTGTAAATACTAATATTTAATGTTATTACTTGCATTAAGAACAATACGAGCATTGCATCCTAAAATGACTCGATCTCAATGTCTCAAAATGATAAATAAATTTGTGGACATAATTTCACGAAAATATCCTGATGGATTTGAAGATATTAAAGACAGCAGAGAAAGGTTATTAAAAGAACGCACTACCTACTTTGTTCTGCCAAAATTCACACATGTAACAAAAAATCAACCTATTATCAAATGGAATTTTATTGAAAAAATTTGGGAAATAGATGTAACAACTAATCATTATTTATGAAAAATATAGTAAAGAAAAAAAAATCGCTTTTATTTATTATTCTTGACAATTTACCAGTTCGCACACAATTGGGATTTGGTATTCACGAAAATGTACTACTTACAAAAGTAGATATTGTGGTACGAAAAAATCAAGGACAAATTATAGACCGAAATACTTTTTTGACTTTTACAAAATATAATCAAGAAGAAAAAGCCATTGCTCAAACAGAATTTTCCTATTGGAATTTGCAATATGACAATGACTTTGTATTACAAAATCTTGTTAAACAAGTGAGTAATCTTATAGAGATTGTAACTGCAGTAACTCAAGGTCAGGAAGTATTTGATCCGTTTACAGAAGCAGGTTATGAAAGTTATGAAGAATTGAAAAATGAACTTGCAACGAAAAAAGGAGCAAAAAAAATTCAGGACTCAATTATGAACAGCTTTTATGAAATTATAAAAGACTACATTGGAAAAGAATGTCCAGTATTAAGATTAAAAGTAGTAACTACTTTTGATGGTTTGTATACGGATTTACCAAATGAAGGAGCATTTATAGAGATCTGTGAATTAAACGATAGTCAACTAAGTATGAGTTCTAAAGATATGAGGTTATATGATAAAGGATTGTCACCAAAACACATTGATGCAGATAATAAAACTACATCAAAAGATTCGGAAAAACCTAAAGACAAAAAAGCTTTAATGAATATCTAATACAAAGTAGAGTGGGAGTAGAATCTTCTCTACTCCCATTTTATATATACCATAATATGAGTTTACTATTCAAAATCTTAGAAAAAAAGAAAACCAGATTAGAAGATAAATTATTTTCCATTGTTGATGATTATGAAATTTATTGTCATTTTTTAAATTTTAATATTGAACTTGGAGAAACAACATTTTCACCTTTAAGAGAAAATGACACTTGCGGATCTTTTGGTCTTTTTGAACCAACAAGATTTATTCCTGATAGGCCGGAGACTTTATTATTTAAAGATTTAGGAACAGGTGCCGGAGGCGACATATTTAAATTTTGTCGGCTTTATGCAAGTCATCATTACAATGTACTTTTATCTTCTAAATATGCTATAATTAAATTTATAGACGAAGAACTACAATTAGGATTATTTATTTTGGATGATAAAGTAAGACACAAAATTACCAGAGAGTACATACCAAAACGTGATAATTCCATTTATTATAAATCTCGACCATTTACTCGGGACGATTTAGCTTATTGGGAAAAATTTGGTATTAAACAAGAATTATTAATTGAATTTGATATTACATCAGTTAAATATTTACTTGATGAAGATGGTTTTATTAGAAAGGAGTTCAGAAAAAGAGAATTAGCTTTTGTATATATTATTCAAGATAAATTAAAATTATATCGCCCATTAGCATTAAAAGAATTTAAATTTCGAAATACCTGTCCTGGAAATAACCCTGAATATTATCAAGGGTATGATCAAATACAAGGATACGATAATTTAATTATAACAAAGAGTATGAAAGACGTATTGTGTTTTGTTTCTTTGTTTCGTGAATTAGAAATTAATGTTGATGTTATTGCCCCACATGCTGAAAGTATTAATTTAGATCCACAATTTCTTTATGTTATAAGAAAAAAATATAAAAGAATTATTATTGTTTCTGATTTCGATCTAGCTGGTGTACATTTTGCAAATAAATATGCTAAAATGGGGTTTGAAATTAAATTTATTAGTACTCATCGACAATTAATAAATGGAAAATATAAAGTATTAGATAAAGATATTTCAGACTTTCATGAAATACATGGTCGTTTTAAAACAAAAAAATTGATAAAACAATGGAAAATACAATAAAAACACTTTTGGAAGCTGTTCTTTTTGATGCACAGCAATTTTTTGAAATAGAAAGTATCATAAACAATTTAAATAAAATTTATTTTGAAAAATCTCTTGAAAAATTCAAACAAAATTTTGATAATTTAAGTGCTGTTTATTATAATTTTATTACAGCATCTATTTCTTGCTATGAACAAAATTATGAAGAACAAGAACAAAATTTGATTGAATCAGCGCAAGAAATTTTCTATCTCAGAAATCCAGTTAAACTCGAAAACACCAACACGAATAAAGCATTAACATTACGAAATGCCGAAGATATTGAGGAATTCGAAACTTTTTTAGATAAAATGTTATTGCTTGATCAATTAAATCATAAAACATTTTTAAACTTATTTATCAAATGCCCTACTGAGTATTTTGATAAAATTGATGATTTACGGGAAACATCAAAAAAAGCACAACGGGACTCTGTACCTTTTACACGATGTTTGAACAAAGCGAAACAAATTTCAATGTCTTTTTCAAATGGATGATTACATATTCCAGCCATGTGAATTGGTTGTTCTACGGGACACAAATGATGACATAAATTTTAGTCGGTTATATCAAGTTTTACTTATTAATAATACTAAACTCACCGTAAAATGTATTAATGAAACTCCAAAAAATAATACAGCAAAAACCACTTTTGAAGAAAATGAAACCCTTGTTGGCAGAGTTTTTTTAAATATGGAAGCTGATTTGTTTAAACCTTATATATAAAATATGAAATATCGTGCAGAATTAGAAGATTTTTTTATTGTATGGGAATCAAAATTACCCATATCACAAATGGCAAAAAAAATTATTGAAGAATATCCAGAAATTAAGCTAGTTTATAGTTCTATTAAGCGTAGTTTGTATGTTCTTCAAAAAGAAAACTTAAAAATTTCTATTCCAGTTACAAAAGAAAATTGGCGAGTTGTTGACAAAAATTATATTTTTGATAATAAATTTGGTCATAAAACTTATTCTATTGATTTTATTAATAAAATGTTTTTATATTATAGTCGAAATGGATATGACTATACTGGCTCTATGATGTGTCAAGAATTTGAATTAGCACCTCAGAACTTTGATGAAATTCGTCGAGTTTTTATGCTGCAAAAAAATTCTGATATTTTGAGTCCGCATACAATATTTAATTCTTCTTCTGAAGAATTAGAAATTCTCAGAACAGCACAATTAGATAAACTATTAAAATCTGGAAAAAGAGCAAAGCAAAAATATGATCAAAAAGTAATTCATCATTATAGAAAGGTTATTGATTCTGATAGTTTAAATCAACAATGGCTCGATGAAATTTATTTAAATTTATCACAAGAATTACCAAAAATTCAGGAACTTGTTATTACTAAAAATGAAACCCATAAAAACAAAGCAATATGTGTTGTTTTAGCGGATTTACATTCTGGTTCAAAAAGTAATCGTTCAATGATATCAGAAGAATGGAGTGTTGAAAGATTAGAAGAAAAATTAGACAGAGTTACAAAAATAATTAATAGCTATGGATCAAAACATGTTACTATTTATTTGCTAGGTGATTTAGTTGAAACAATATCGGGGCTAAATCATCCTGATACTTATAAATTAATTCAATCTGGGTGGTTTGGATCACAAGCTATTATTGGTACTTATGATATTTTACGAAGATTTATTGGTAAAATTCACAATTTAAAAGCAATTGGGGGATGTGGTGGTAATCATGATAGATTACAGGCATCTAATAAAAATTCTGATACTGGGGCAACTGATATTATTTTTGAATTTCTTAAAAGATATATTTTTGATGCACAAATTGATTTACAAGTCAATTATCACCCAGTAATTGTCACTCATGATTTTAAAAATTTTGGTTTTATTGGTGTACATGGTGACAAAGGATTGCATCGTCAAAATATGAACTACTTATTACATAAATTTGCTATTGATAAAAGTAAATTTCAATTTATATTTAGTGCACATTTACATAGCTTTTTTTGTCAACGTGGTGATGATAATGAAACAGCACGTCGAGTGACTATACCATCTATTGTAACAGGAAATGATTATTCAGATATTGAAATAGGACGAGGTTCAAAATCAGGATTTATAATTATAAAAGATAATATGTTTAATGAACCTACAATGATTGTAGAAAACGTTTAAAAAATGGAAATACAAGAAATAATCGCATACGGCGAAATTGCCCGTGAATCTTTAAAAACAGGTATTCGTAAAATTGCCAAAGCAGTTGGTTCAACAATGGGACCTTGTGGTCAAAATGTTATTATTGGTCGTACACGTCAATCCCCAATTGTCACTAAAGATGGAATAACAGTAGCTGAAGCAATTGAATTATTGGATCCTATAGAACATATGGGTGCAGAAATTGTTCGACAAGCTGCAAGGGCAACTGTCAAAGCTGTGGGTGATGGAACAACAACATGCACTGTCTTAACTGCTGCATTAGTAGACGCAATACCTGAAGATCAATTACCTTTTCGACAAAATATAATTAATGATTTTAATAATTTAGAACAAGAATTATATAATTATTTAGATTCTATAAAAGTAATAAATAATGAAACTTTAAAACAAGCAATTCTTATATCATCAAATAATGACATTGAATTAACAAATGAAATTGTTAATTTAATAACAAAATTAGGAGACACCGCAAATATCTCGGTTTCAAAATGGGATCAAGAAGGGATTAAAGGTGAAGTACAACGTGGTTTTGCAATTAATAAAGGTATGGTAAATATAGGCTTTATTAATTGCCCTTTAACTGGATCAACAATTATTCCTTCCCCTTCAGTTATTCTTGTTACTGATGAAATGTCCGATATGGGTGGTTTAATAACAAGTCTAAATCTGAATATTTATACAAAATATATAGTAATTGCTGATAAATTTAGTGGAGCTTTTATAAAAAATTGTTTGGAAGGTCAAGAAAATGGTCATACAATAATTCCTGTGTTAGCACCAAGTTACGGGTCAAATAGATTATATATAATGCAAGATTTAGAAGCTTTTTTAGATACTAAAGCTATTAATGCTTCGGCTTTAAATCGTCATAATGTAGTTTCTACGAAACTTGGAAAAATTGACAATTTTACACAAACAGCTCATGACACCTTTTTAGAAATTCATTTTCCTAGTTCAGAAATTCTTGACCGAATATCTATATTAAAAGCAAATTTAAAAAGTTCGGTTAATACAGCATTAATATCCAATTTACAACAACGGATATTAAATTTAAAACAAAATAAAGGAATA
>Ga0105050_10000577_pt1 | contig 56543 bp, 78 predicted proteins | sample FRY01_FD_78088 | JGI IMG/M metagenome (GOLD analysis project Ga0105050, IMG submission 78088) | Freshwater microbial communities from Lake Fryxell liftoff mats and glacier meltwater in Antarctica - FRY-01 | ecosystem: Environmental > Aquatic > Freshwater > Ice > Glacier meltwater ...
CCTCATCCTCATCCCGAGGGACCGACGCCAACAACCAAGCATAAGTATCCCAACAACAAGAAGCAGGGTCACCAAAAAAACGGAACCCACCAGTGACCAACGAATCCTCACACGTACCATGGTGAGTCCACAAATACAACCCATCGAGAGCCTCAGCCCTCAAAAAATTTGGTCCACCCTCAAAATCAAACTCAATAACCTCAAAAGGCCCATAAACATCAGACCACGCCTCATACCTAAGGCTATGACGAGAAGCCTCAGCAGTCATCTGGTCAAATCTAACCATCCTTGGTCTCCTCCTCCTCCTTGCGCGCCTTCACAAGATTCTTACCTGTCTGGTTTTTGTAGTGCACCCTCTGGACCTGCTCTGTCCGAAAACTACGCCACTGCTCAGAACCCTTAGGTCCACCCCACACATCAATCCACTCAGCTCCTGCAGGAGTTTTAACATGTTTAATAAACCTAAACCTACCGCGTTGATTGCGGATTCTCAACTCAGTGCCTGGCTGAATGTTCCGTCCGTTAACCTGAAGACTCTCCGACTTCTCCCAATCAGCGCTAAGGTCTGGGGTTATACTTTTTGATTTGCGTCGCGCCATGTTTTCTACCATACCTCATGTCTGGGCAAAAGTTATTTAACCAAGCAAAAAAAGAAACGGAGGGGGACACCCTCCGTCTCCTTGCTTCCCCCACACTAAGGAAAGTTTAGTACTTTTCTGCGTTAAGAGCCCTCTGAATTCCAGAGATAGTCACTCTGCCCCACACGCCGTCAATCTTTCCGGTGTAAAAACCCTTATCTGCGAGGCGACGTTGGACTGCCCTGCGAGTGTTAGGTCCGTCAATACCGTCAATGCCTTTCGCCGGGTAACCAAAGTCCACACCGGAACGTTGAACAGCCGACCACGTAAGTTTCCCTGGCCGGGCATCAACGATTCCAACGTAGCCCCAGTCCTTCTTAAGGACCAACTGCCAGACGCGCCAAGTATTGCGGTCGAGGCGTCCACTGACGGCAAGTCCCACTGTTGGGCTCATTCCATCGTTGTTGAAGAACGGTGTAGGGTCGACTGTCCTACGAGCGCGACGGACCTCGAAGTGAAGGTGGTTACCAGTGCTGGAACCAGTAGTCCCAGAACGGTAGACAACCTCGCCTTTGAGGATTCTGTCGCCTACGTTGAATCTAGAAGCGTGGGCGCCGTGGGCGTAGAGGGTGCTGATACCTGAACCGTGGTCAACAGTAAGAGAGTGACCAAAGCCGTTGGTGGTGCTCATGTTTGCACCCTTTTTGATGACCTTGCCATCAGCTGCTGCGAGCACATCAAAGGAACCGCCGTAGTCAATTCCGTTGTGCATTTTCCACGCACCGGTCTTGGGGTGCTTGCGCATCCCGTGGGGGCTTGTAATGGGGCGTTTGGGGGCAGGATTATATAGTTTCATATAACAAGTATAGCAAATAAAAAAACCCCCCTTTCGGAGGGTCCTTCTTATTTAGTTGTATTACTTTTTACCGCAGACGCACTTATCTCCACACATACTAAACCAAAACTTCGGACTTAGAAGAAGCGCTAGCGTTTGCCTCATACGAGGTGTTGGTGGACTCAAAGAAGTTCACCAGGGAAAACACATCATTCACACCCATCCACTGAGCAGGGTTCGTGACGTTGTACTGAGTTGGAAGACCCAGCTCCTCGAGACGACGGTCAGCCATGTACTTGACGTACTGGTTGATGTAGTTGGCGTTCAGACCAAGGATGCCCCTAGGGAACATGTCCTTGTTGTACTCAGTCTCCAGGTCAACAGCATCCGTAATCATCTGAGTAACTTCCTCAACAAACGCCTCAGTAGCAATCTCAGGGTTCTCCTCAAGGATTGTCAGAATGAGGTTGATACCGAACTTGAGGTGCAAGCTCTCGTCACGCACCACCCAATCAATAAGAGATGCGTAGTTCTTCAACAAGTTCCGCTGACGGAAGCTCAGTGCCACCATGAAACCCGAGTAGAAGAAGATACCCTCTTGGATGATGTTGTACGCAACAAGGTTGCGCACGAAGTCCTGCTTGCCCTCAAGAGTATTGATATCCAGAGTCTCCTCGGTCATCCGCTTGATGTACTTAGTGATGAACTCCTCTTTCGCAGCAATCGTTGGAGACGTAATGTGCTGACCGTAAATCTTCTCGCGGTCAACAGGGAAAGTCTCCAATACATACTCGAAGCTCATAACGTGGTTGCACTCCTCAAACATCTGACGAGCGATAAACATGTGAGCCTCAGCGGCGTTTACGTAGGGGTACACGCCAAAAGCAAGTGCCTTGTTAACAACGAGCTCCGAAGGGTTGAAGAAGGACATGAGAAAAGTCAGAGCGTGTTGCTCTTCGTCCGTCATTTTTTTGAAGTCAGCGATGTCCTCGCCCAACTGAATTTCGTTGGGGAACCAGGTGTTGGCAATAGCCTGGTCGTAGAGGTCCATAGCCCACTGGTATTTAACTGGCTTAAGCAAAAGCCCGTCTTGAATTCCTGTTCCAAGAATTCCCATTTTATTTCTCCTTATTTTTTCTTTGTTAGTTTTTAGCTGATGCAAAACCAAAGCCCTTTTTAGGTGCTCCAGTGGTGTCGTTTTTAGAAATTTGCTCTGCCTTGTTCACCTGTACGGTGGACTGCTCGGCGGTGTGGCGGGGCTTCATGTGCAGGTAATAGGTGGTCTTTACACCCAAGTCCCATGCAGATGTGTAGATTGCCATAATCTCATCGATGTCCCTGGTCTCCAGGTACATGTTACGAGAAATGGCTTGGTCAACCCACTTTTGTGCCCTCGATGCAACGTGCAAGAAGGCTAGAGGGTTAAGCTGGAAACTGGTCTTGTAGACGGCTTTCAGGCTGTCAGGGACCTCGTCCAGAGTCTGGATGTTGCCTTGGTTGCGAAGAATCTCCCCGCGCAAAGACTCCCACAATCCAAGACCCTTAAGGTCGCGGACCAGGTTTTCGTTAACCTCGAGGAACTTACCCGAGCTCGTTGCACGGCTAAAAATCTGTGCAAACTGGGGGTCGAGCCCTGGAGTAGTTCCGGCAACGAGCCCAATGGATGCTGTGGGAGCGATAGCCATCAAGGTGGCGTTACGGATTCCGTGCTCCTTCACTCGGGTGCGGAGGGTGTCCCAATCCAGAGTTGTGCTCCGACTGACCTTAATAGAGACCTCTCGGTCCTGCTCAGCCAAGTCGATGCTGTCAAAAGGAACCATGCCCTGTGACCAGCGTGAGCCCTCGAAGTTTGGATATGCTCCTCGCTCCTTAGCAAGCTCAATGCTGGCCTCAATGGCTGCATACGAAATGTGCTCCGTAATAACGTCAGCAAGGTTGTAAGCTTCTTCAGACTCGTAGGAGATGCCGAACTTCTCGAGGATGTCAGTGAATCCCATGTAGCCCAAGCCAATTGCTCGGTTCTGCTCATTAGAGTTGTCAGCTTCCACAACACTCGAACGGGTGACGTCGATGAGGTTATCAAGCTGACGCACAGCCAACTTTGCACTTTCGGCCAACTTTGCATAATCGATGCTTTTGTTATCTCGCGTCAGGTGCGTGCTTAAGTTAATAGACGCCAAGTTACACACCGAAACGTTCTCCAAGTCCTGCGGGAGAGTAATCTCCGTGCACAAGTTTGAACAATGAATTGTGCCTGTATTGTTGTTTAAAGCGCGGTTATTGATGGTATCTTTCCAGGTTAGCCATGGGTGGCTGGTGCCCTGAAGAGAAATCAAGATGGCCTTGAACTGCTCGCGGGCAGTGGTGACTTTATAGCGTTCGATGTTGCCAGCCTTAGCTTCCTCAACGTAGTGAGCGTAGCGCTCAGAGAACACCTTGCCATGCAGTTCGTTCAGGTCAGCAACCTCAAGCGGGTCAAACAAATACCAATCTTCATTGTTCTGAACGCGCTTCATGAACTCATCGGAAATCCACACGGCTGTGTTGGCGGTACGGGTACGACGGTAGGGGTCACCGGAGTTCTGGCGAAGGTCAAGGAACTCGGGGAAGTCCAAGTGCCAGTTCTCCATGTAGAAGCACATGGCACCAAACTTCTTGCCACCACGGCTAACAGCCCGTAGGACGCTGTCTAACGTGTGCAAAAAGGGGATAGGCCCCGTAGAGGCGGTGTTATTTGAGCGAATTGGTGAACCCTGAGCGCGAAGCTTAGTTACCGAAAGACCAATACCACCAGTTCCCTTGGTCAACCACATGACATCGCGGGTCGTCTTCGCGATGTGCTCCATGTCATCCTGCATCTCCATGACAAAGCAGTTAGCAAGCTGAGGAGTGGACGTACCAGCATTAGCAAGAGTCGAACCAGCAGCGAGATATTCAAGGGCACTCATCTTTTTGTAAAAACTAATTGCGTACTCGGTGGGGTCCTGCTCGTTCAAAGACAGGCCCATAGCGATACGCATCCAGAAGAACTGAGGCACCTCTAAGGGGCTCTGTGTGCGGTCCTTGAGAGCGTAACGGTTCATGAAGGTGACGATGCCGATGTACTTAAAGAGCTCGTCATTGGTGGGCTCAAGGGCTTCTGAAAGTGCTTTAAAATCGAAGAGACCGTCAACAACAAACCTCTCATCCATGAGGTTCTGCTCAACCCCCAAACGAATAGTCTTCTCAAAGTTCCTTGTGTGGAGTCCCATCAACTGCTCTTTGTTGGTGTACTTTCCAAACACCCTCTTGTACAAGCTCTTAAGGAAAAAACGAGTCGCAACCTTATCAAAAGCAGGGTCATCTTTGACGTTCTGCAGAGCGACCTGAATGACCGCTTCGTCGAGCTGTTGGGTGGTGATGCCGTCAAACAAAGTCAGCTCGAGCTCACTGGCAATCTTGGTAACCCAAGGAGTCGCTGGGTCCAAGTCATTAGTGATGTCTTCAATAGCTAAGTTAATTTTGTTCGCGTCGTACTGCTCAGAACGTCCGTCCCTCTTTGTGACATAAATGTTGCTCATTGTAGTTGTTATACCTTCCTAATTAGTTGCTGTAAACATTCCGTTAAATACAGCAGACTTGTGTGTTTTATTTGTAAAGTTGTAGATGTCAGAAGACCGCAGTGCGTCCTCTATGGATATTGGGGTGGTGCTTCTAATTGATGTCTTGTTCTTATATGGAAACTCAGACCTTGTCAGGTTACGCGACAAAGTAGGAAGTCCCAAATCAATAAGAACCTCAATTGCCTTATCCCGAATTCGAAGCGAATAATGCTGAAACCTGTGGTCAACATTAGAGACGTGACGTGAGTCTACCCCTAACGTCTGAAGAAGAAGTTTGACCTGATATAAAAAATCTACGTTATCTGAATGTAAAATCCAAATCTTGTGCGGGTCAAGCTTTCGCTTCATCAGTCCTGAATCAAAAACTCCTGCCAGCCAATCCAACTTTGTATCAACACTGTACTCAGGGTCGAGCGGTACTTCAAAATTGGCAGGAATGTTCTCATCAAAAAATAAAGATGTCTTGGTTGTCTTCTCGTGGTCAAGAGCCAGATAAGAAAGGATTCCGTGACGGACGCCTCGTATCGTAGCTCGAGAGACTTTGAGCCTATCTCGCCAGTAACGTTCCGAACCAGAATAGAAACCGTGGGTATATGCGAAAGGAAAATCCTTATCTCCACCTTCTGCAATAGGGCAGTTAGGGATACTCGCAAGCTTCATATCTAGTGTGAGGTTTTCGGCTGTTACCTTAGTCTCGTCTCTCAGTATGAAAGTAAAGTCTTTGGAACAGAAAAGCTCTAGGGTGTTTTCAGTTTTAATGTGGAGCAGGGGAATGTCTGATGCCATCTTAACAACGGCTGTTTCCTCGAAATCGTAGCCATTCCAGATACTTACTTTGTCTTCCTTCTCAAGAGAAGAGATAGGCTCATAACCCTTAGACGTTAATAGTAGTGTTTCTGGAGCTACACCCCAAACTTCAGACATCCCCCCGCGTCCAAACTTACTGACAGGATTCGCAGTTTAAAAGGTCCATTGGGTCTACTGGGCAAACAATGCCATCAACAACGTCAACGGAGCTTTCAAAGAGGTTAGACATGTGGTTAGTCCTTTCATGAGACAAAAATAGACCAAGAAAACTAATCCTTGGCGCTAGTTGTGGGGGTCGAAGAAACTCAAGTCTAGCAGATGTGGTATTTGTTCTACAACACAGCCCTATGGACAACTAAACCCCCTTACGGGGGCCTAGTCGCCTAAGAGTAGCGAAATTACTCGGGCGGGCAGAGGAGCGAGTGGTTGCACGCGCATGCTAGCTTATTACTATTCTACATCCTGTGGCTTGGTCGGTTCTAATAAGTCTCTACGGTCGTGGACATACTTTGCAGTTAGCCCAAGAGCTTGCTCATTCTTCTTATAGTGGTGGGCGCAGAAAAGCAAATAGCCCGTAGGGAAAAAGACTTGAACATAAGCTTGGAACCCACACCGGTCACACACATCGTGTGCAGAGAACTCAATGTGGTCCGTGGGAGTTTGAATTGTGGCAACAGGCATGTTTCTATTTTACAGGTAGAATGGATGTGTGTATAGAGTACAGAAGACCAAACACTGGTCTGCGTTCAATCCGTCTATTTCAGCCAACCCTCAAGGGGCGTCTGCTTGGTGACTTGCAAGTCTACACAGCTCTCACCACTGGTCATGACATTATAAACAGAGTATTCTTTGCGGACGTAACTCCAGCGTTGAAGTTAAAAAACCTCCGCGAGGTGGACGTTAATGTTGTGAAAGGCATGTTGCGTTCCATCTAGATTTACAGTAGTGTTTAGGAAGTACGTTGTATTCCGGAGCTGGCCCAACGAGTAGGAAAAATTAACTAATGTCAAACAAATATTCTTACGCTGGAACTGGAGCAGAATTTTGGGAGTACCCAGAATTTAAAGGTAAGGGAACCCCTGCCTGTACAAGTGAAAAAGTTGACTTATTTTTTGCAGAAACAACAGACTCAGACTACGGGAAGAGAAACCACCAGGCAAAGAAAGTCTGTGCTGAATGCCCCTATGTTGCAGAATGCCTAGAGTGGGCACTCAAAAACAACGAGATAGGCGTATGGGGTGGAACAACCGAACGGGACCGTAAGGCGCTTAAGCGGAAAAATTTTCTTCATCCTCGACCTCTATATGAGTAGCCCCCGTAGAACCAATAAAAAAGCCCATGTACCACTTGGATACTGTCTCAAGAGCCTCATCAAGGGAATCAAAAAATTGATATGAGGGGGACGCAAAAGCAGAACTAATAATAGTTACAGCTTTAACGGGGACATTCTTAGAGTCGACTTCTCTATCCCACACTGTGCCAAATAAGAAAGAAATCTGGCCCTCGTTAGTTTCGAAGCGGTGACTAGGGTTCTCGGCATGGAAGTGAACATACATCTCATCGAGCATAGATGAGAGTGTAGAAAGGTTTTCGTAGTCACTCTGGTTCATCATCAAATCCTGTCGCTTCGTTTTGCTTAATAAAGTTATCAATAAGTTCAAGAGTCTGGAGATACCGAAAGCTCTCCTCGTTTCTATCCCATCGGTTGAGGACGGAGCCGTCACTAAGGAGCGCCGCTGACCATCCGTCATAGATGTCGCTAGACTCTAAAAGGAGAACGGTGTTCTCTGGGGGGTTGCTAATCATTAGTGTCTTCTTTCATTTTGTCTACAAAGCGTATGCCTTGACCTGCAACAATACCCCGAGCAAGCGCAATCTCATAGAGATACTCCTTAGAGTTATTCGTAAGTTTAAGTCCAAGATATGCGTGCTCAAGAATCCTGCGCATTGGGTGAAGTGAGTTATAGATACGCTCAACGTTCCAGCCGTAGGGGTCTTCTTCCCACCGCTCAAGGTACGAGATAGCCAACTTCAAAGTGTCTTTGTTAGTTAGCTCTAACATGGTCTAATCCCAAGCGGAGCAGTTACAGGGTTGCTTGTGGTACTGCTTGCATGACTCATTGTGCTTTTTCTCCCACTCCCAGATTTGACCATAAGTCAAACCATTGAAGCCTGACGGGTCAGTCTCAGCCTTATCAACAACAACCCTTTTAGGCACGCGATTAACTATTGTTGTCGTTCCGTCCGATTCTAATTTTTCGAAACTATGCCTATCTGCTTTCAACGCTGCCTCTTTGGCATCGTCAATCATCTTTCTTACAGTTTCATTCATTGTGGCTCCTTATATGTTGTGGCTATGAAAGTAGTATAACAGCTGGTGTGCATAGATGCAAAATTTACGGTATAATTATGAGCATGACCACACCATCTAATGAGTTTATTATGAACCTGGGTCCTGAAGAAGATGACCAGGTATTGCCGTCCGCGTCCGAGGTAGAAGTACAGCTTCCACCTCCACCTCCCCCTGTTCAGGGGCTTGCCGAGTTTGTTGCAGAGAGTCCTGTAGTTGCTGAGACTGCTGTTACTTCGGTACCTGCAGAAACTATAGAAACCGTAGACATGGAGCTTGCGCGTCGCAAGTACATTGAAGAAGGTAAACGCCAGACCCTTCAACGCTACGAAATTCAAGAGTCAAGGCGTGCCCCCCGTATCCAGATAGACCAACGGGTCGTGCTGATGGGGTGGATTACCGCTGTGGCGATTGCATTCCTATCCTCAGCAATCGTGTCATTTAACGGTATTACTTCCGTAGCCGTCTTCGTAGGACTTTCGCAAGCATGGATGGCACCACTGTTCTTCTTCTTTATAGAGCTGATGTACCTGCTGTTTTTGGTGGCGTATCTTGTGTTGACATCAAGAACAGACGACGAAGGAAAACCTGAGAGAACTCGGGGAGCAATTACGGGAATGATTTTCTTCGCCGGAGTTGCCATCGCTGCAAACGGTTTCCACACTTTCGATTACTGGGAGTGGGACTTCGCGGAGCCTCGTGCATGGGCTGGTCTTGTGCTGTCTATTTCAGCTCCACTCGCCATTATCTCAATCTCCAAGATGGCCAGCAAGATTGCGTTCGCACAATCCGTGAAGTTCTAAGACTAAACGTGGATGTTGTTCTAGTTAGTTAGGTGTAAACTTACTATATGAACACCCCCCTTTATGAAGTAGACCTGCTTAAGTTCCGTTATTCGAATAGTTTTGCAACTGTCCGAGTACTAAAATTAGACAACGGACTGTCAACTGAGTGGTGGGTTTCCCATAACTTGGGAGACAACATACAAGTAGTAGCGCAGATGTTTATTCCCGTGCTCGGTTCTGACGTCGGAGAAGCCGAACGAAGGTGTGCTTTGATTGCTAAAGAGGTGGTGGAATTCGCTTCATGGGCAGGAATTGGAGAAGCAGGGGTACCTGGAGCGTCCGATGAGCCACGTAGAGCGCACTGTTTGGCACATATACAAGAGTATTTAGACTCTGGGGGGTCTGTACTGGGCGGTGGCGTGAAGGTAAATAGAACAGTGGCACTCTACAGGCTGGCGTTGGGGTTCAACATCAACAACCCTGCATCGTTAATTGCGCAAGCAGAAGGTGTTGAGTCCGTAAAAGCAATACATGAAAGGCTCCAATACGGTAGAAGGTTAGGGCTACTAGATTCTCCTGGTAAAGGAAGTCGCCGGACAAAAAGTGATAGAGTCTGACTATGGAAGATAACGCAGGACAGGACACTCCTCTCTCCTCTGAAGGCTTCGAGGACGTAACAAGTATTCCCTTGTGGATTGATACGGACGGGGCTCCTATTACTAAAGAGCAACATCAGAAGATGGTAAAGAACTTAAAGGTCGGTCCTATTCCTCTGGACATCGTTGTTACAGAGAATGAATTGGACGGGGACGCTGACGGGGACGCCGAAGTTGAACCGAAAGTAGAGTACTTCTAACTCGTGAATATCGTACTAAGCCGTATGGGCCTGCGTGGATTCGTTTTAATTGGTATTCTAGGCGCATGGCACCTACAGAAAAAAAGACTTCAGAACCTGTCCTAGCGGACCGTATCGTGGGAGCCCTGAATCGGCTGTTTGCTACTGTTCTGGATGATACAGTATTAGGTATGTATGGCACACGCAACCGAATCGGCAGTGGGGAAAGAGCCCTTGGGACTCCGTAACTGGATACAAGCGCGTGTTGAGCGTAAAGAGCAGAAGATGTTTGAACGCTTCGTTGAAAAGTTTGTAGACGGAGACACTGACTTCTGGCTGTGGCATATCTCTGAGCGTGTTGAATGGAACACACTACGGGGAATGTGGGGCGTCCTGGTTACATCAATGGATGACCTAGTCATAAACGTAGGAGAAAGAGTCGTGCTGAACTCTGGCAGAGGCGGAGAACAAGAATACGCTTTCATTAGAGAAGCTCATGTCGGCGGACGGGCAAAAGTTTATTATCTGTTGCATATGGAAAAGGCGTAGGGGGGATTGGTTGTGCGTATATACATGGAAGTAGACGGAGTAATCAATGCTCTGCAAGCTCCTAACCTGTGGGGTCCTAAAACATTTGATTCCATAGACTTTGGCGGGTACACATTTGTGTGGTCAACGGAAGCGGTAGCGTCTTTAGAGGCTATGTGTTCTAGGGATGACGTAGAGATTGTGTGGCTAACAACATGGTCAAGCAACATTAATGTTCTTGCTCGTCTTTTAGGATTCGGACATGTCTTTGCAGAAGCAAGAGTCATAGAAGAAATAGAGATGTGGTCAACACCTTTCGAAAAAGCTGATGCACTCCTACGGGACCTGGAAGAAAATCCTCTGTCGGGTGGCTGGATGTGGTTAGATAGTGTTTCGGATGACGTGATGCAGTCAACAGAATACGTGGAACGGATGGTCATGGAAAACGGATACGTTCCCCCCATATCGGATGTTGTCGGAATTAGCCCTTCGATGGTGAAATATATGTCAAAACGGATACGAGAAGATTTAGTGAGAAAAACTCCAAGACTGCCAGATGGTCGGTGGAACTTTGAAAAAATTATGCGTGAGATAAAGGAAGCTGAAGATGTGGATGGACAGGAATTAGGAAAGGGGGAAGAGTAATGGATGGATTAAGTTTTGCTTTCGGATTTGTAACGGCAACGGCTGTTTTGTTGTTGGTGATTTTCGTAACGGCACTTGTGATGTACAAACGTAAAAAGTAAGGGTACCCTTACTTGACAAGAAGTGTCAAGGGCTGGTGAAGCTGTCAAGTTTCACTGGCCCTTTTCGCTACCCTGGGAGGAGTTTTCAACTAATCCTATTGAAGAACTAATCCTACTAACGGTACTAATCCTATTGATTTTCGCATACTAATGTAGACTAATCGTACTAATCCTATTGAGCACTAATGTGGACTAATGTAGACTAAAGCATCTAATCTTATTAACTTTTACTATATACACGTGCACACATATCGCGTAATTAGGAAAGTTAATAGGATTAGTAGGATTAGTCTGTATTAGTAGGATTAGTAGGATTAGTGTGTTAGGGTGGTTGAAACAGGTTTTGAAGTATACCAGTAGTATATTAGAAATGGTTTCCTGAGGATAGGAGAAGGACATGGAATTAGTAAATCCATACAGTGACGAAGCACTCGAAATGTACCGGAAAGGCAAACTAAACAAAAAGAAAGACAGGACAGTTTGTGTGTGCGGACACCCAATGTCGTACCACGGAAGAGTCGGAGACATTGGAGTATGTACTCCGGCTAAAGGTCGGTGTCGCTGTATGAAAAGCAGAGCAATCCTCAAAACAACTAATCTTCGGAAGTTCATGTACACCACAGAAGGTGTCGGAGTAGCACACGCTTTAGGAAAAGCAATCGCTGCGTGCAGAGCCGACGACGTAGAAATGTACTGGCAGACAGAAACCGGGAAAATCAACTGTGACATGTGCCTCACCGAACTGCTCGAACCAATCCCTGTGGCAGTCAATGTTTCTTTTGATATGCCATCGAATATGTCAACCGGAGTAGACAAGATTATTTGCATGGGTTGCTACACGTCATGGATTTCGGAGTAGAAATTTGTGCGTGCGGTCATCCCGTCTACAAACATGACCTAGCAGACACCGAGTATGCGCGGTGCCGAGGGAGCAGTACCCTATGCCGATGTGAAGGCTGGGTTAGAAAAGTTGGGATTGGGTACGGGTCCATCAGTAAATTCTTCCGCCGAGACTTCCGGGTAGAAGCTGATGGAGAATACTCAACCCTCAACCGTGCAGTCTTCAAATGTTTAGACTCAGGTCTCGACTTCGTATGGACAATCGGAAAATGTGAATCTTGCGGAGGTGCAAGCAGTGAGAATGCTATGTACGGATACGCGAAGATGGAAAGTGGAAAACTAACGGTGGAGGTGGTGTGTGGAATCTGCAAACTTGAGCGAGGGGAATAGATTCGCTTACGGCACCGCAGAACATCTTGCCTTTGAGATGGGACAAAAGTTTGGTGGAAAACTAGACTCTTTTACGGTGTCTTTTTGCTACGGAGCATTTGGAAGACCAGATTCGATATCAAACTATTTAGAAGCACTGCTAGTGAAGTACGGGTTTGCTGAAGCACAACACGCTTCAAACTATTTAAACAGCTTCGAAACGATGCCCGAACTAATGCCCAGCACTCGAGAGCAAATAACACTCATGAACCTAGACTTTGAAGTAAATGAAAATGACTGAGTGGGAACAGTACATGAAAGATATCTCATCCGATTTGCCAAGTCCGACTGTCGAGCTGTATGATTTACATACCACGGCAAATAGGCTGATGTTCCTTGGTGCAGAGAGAACAACAGTTGATGAGCTACTCCATAAAACAAAATACACCCTCAGATATTTAGAAGGGTCAAGCTCAGTTCAGGTATCATTATGTTAGGGAAAGAAGGAAACATGGAGATGGCACTAATGGAGAAGTTTAACTTCGTACCAACAGTAAACGTAAAAACTGATAAATTTACTGCTGAAGTAATCGTAATGTACGAAATGCCACACCAGCGCGTCCTCGGGGCACTCAACACACCACACGGGCCAGCACAAATGGTAGCGATGCTAGACATCTTCAAACTCGCACTCGTTGACCAGAAGCAAGTTGTTGACCTCGAGCTGATGTCCTTTAACGAAATGGCAGAACTGTTGGGACAGTGGACTTTCAAAAGCACCATGGCAAAAGGGGACAAAGAAGATAAAGTCAATGACGGCATTGACCCAGAAAAAATTATTGCCATGCTTGCCGACCCGAACACATCTCTTGATGACGTGATGGAAGAACTGAATCTTCAACTCGAAGGACACGACACTGAGTCCAAGTCTGAGTCTAGAAAACGGAGGAGCTTCTTTGGTTTCTTCAAAAAAAACCGCGACTAAAGTAATTAAAATGTCCGTCTCATGCGGATGGTGCATGACAGGCTTTTGCGAAACTTGCCTCCCTGCGCTAACCTATGAGGGGAGGACGTGGCTGTGCGGATGCGAAAGGTGTGGCGGTGGCTCTACAGAATTATTCGATTCGGGAGATTGATACCCCCACGGCAACCAAAATGGTCGTCGAGAATCATTATCTACACAGACGCGCACCCTCGATGTTTACTTACGGTCTCTTCTCCGAATCAGGAAATTTAATTGGTTGTGTCATCTACGGGAAACCCGCGTCCCACTCCCTCTGCAAAGGAGTGTGTGGACCTGAAGAAGCCGGGAACGTTATCGAACTGACCAGGCTGTGGATTGCAGACGTCACACCCAAGAACGCAGAATCATACCTAATCGGGCAGACACTACGGATGCTCCCCGAAGACAAAGACATTATTGTTTCCTATGCCGAAATGGGTGTCGGACACGTCGGTGTTGTCTACCAAGCAACAAACTGGTTATACACCGGAATGTCAGACAAGCATGTCGAGTGGAGACTAGACGGCAATACAGGCTCCCACTCTCGCCACCTCTTCGACGAACACGGCGGAGTCAACGGTGCCAAAGCTTTCTACGGTGCACGGTTAGAGAGACACGAACGTCCAAGGAAACACAGATACGTAATGTTCCGTGGCAACAAATGGCGTAAAAAAGAACTGTTAGCTAAGCTACGCTACGAAGTGCAACCGTACCCTAAAACTGGTGTGGATTCCGCAACACAATAAACCCATCACGGATGTCAGTGATATGACCGTTGGCTTTGTACTGGGACATCTTCGGGTCAACGTCGGGAAGGTACTCCCCCTCGGGAGTATCCTCGCCCTGCCATACGGGAACTAACGTTGTGCCCACAGGGAGATAGTCAAACTTTAAGTCACCAGGTCTGAGATGAACTTCGATGACACGGTCACCAACCATCTCAACGTTGAAAAAGGGAACCTCGAAAGTGTCAAGAAACTCCAACTCCAACGGCAACTCGTGGGGAGCAGGAGTTGCTCGAGTAGAAAGTCTGGTCCAACTTTTAAACTTAGTTAAGTTCGAGTGAGAATAGTGAGAGCCCAACCACACAGAATTAACCCTCCACGAACCATCCTCATACTGTTGATAGTCAATGGAGTAGTGCCCCCCCGAAAGCCACTCACACCAAAAGTATCCAGGCCCAACAGTGGCATGATGAGTAAAGTCTTCGTAGTCTTTAGTGTCGTACTGAAACTGCTCGGCACCAACACCCATCCCATACAGATTGTATGTTGGGCGTGATATGTACAAACCCGAGTGTGGTGGAGGTACAGCAGCTGGACCAGCTGTAAGACCTTGACGCAAAGCAACCTCTAACTTATTGAAAACCCAACGGTAAGACTTACCGGAAAACATGTCCCAAGCCTGGTAGTCTTCATGAACAAGAGGTGGAAGCTTACTATTCATCGTACTTTAATTGTAAAGGAGATATCGATGTTGAGAGATGTAACAGATAGCACATTCGAAGACGAAGTCCTCGGGAGCAAAGGTGTTGTTCTTGTTGATATTTGGGCAGAGTGGTGTGGACCATGTAAACGGATGACCCCAGTTCTGAGTTCACTCTCCTACCAGTTCGGAGACAAGTTGCTTGTCGCCAAAGTTGATGCCGACACCAACCCAGCAACCATGGACTTGCTAAATGTAAAAGGCATTCCGACAATGATTCTCTATGTTCGCGGTGAACCAATTAAAAAATTTGTTGGTGTGCAACCTCGGCACGCTATTGAAATGGTTATCTCCGAGCATGTCATCATGAATCTCTAGTATACCAAAAAACGGAATGAACTCACCTGAAATTTGGTGTTATACTAAAACAGGAAAATGGCGAGAAAAGGTCCCCGACTCTCTCCTCGTGCCAAATATTCGTCCGGAGGAATATGTCCAACGAGCTTGACAAGAATCACATACCTGATATGGTATACGACTCTGCCCCTCGGGACTTCCGGCCTGACCTTTCACTTTATGGTCTTGAGGAGGTTGACCGTGGTGTTTGTGAAGATTCATATGAGAATCGCTCTGTCCTTCGTGTCAACCGTCTTAACTGGCAAATTGTCTATGATGAGAACGGCGAGGCAACGGGTAACATTTTGGTACTCTCACCCGAGATGGCATCTCGTCTTTCTGAACGGCGTGCCGAGGACCGTAAAACAATTCTTGTTGACCCACGGAACTATGACTCCGATTATCTAACCGAGGAGGGGCTTCTCCTTGAGGAGACGGCTGACTCTCTTGCTCCTCTCTGGGTTGTCGCAGCAACCAGGACCTGGCTTCGTATCCGCCATTCGAGGGAGAACGGTAACCCGAAGGCGATGCCCATCCAGCAGGGCCCACCTCAACGGTGCAGGTTTATCAAATCTGATAACACCCGTTGTCTGTTGTGGACAGCAAACCGTGTCACGGATGACGGCCTGTGTATGAAGCACCTTGGCACACGGAACAACAATATAACGGGTGCTGTTGCACGTGCACGAGCTCGCGCCTACCAAGCAGCCCCGATTGCTGTTGAGATTCTTGAGCAGTTGATGGAATCCGCTGAGAGCGAACCTGTCAAACTGAAAGCAGCGACGGAGATACTTGACCGTGCTGGTGTGCGGGGTGGTATTGAGATAGAAGCAAGGATTGATATGACCGTCCGTCCTGCATCTGCCTTGATTGCTGAACGGCTTGCCCGTTTACGCCCCCAAGCTGAAAACATTCTTGAGATTGAGGAACGTAAAGAAACTGTACAAGTAGAAACGGATGAACAATGAACGAAGAAATATCCCGCGAAGCAAAAGAACTAGCGAATAACATTTCAAACGATATCAAAAATGCATCAACTCGCATTGAGCACATCCGTTTGACACAGCTCGCTTTAGAAGCTGAAAGACTTTCAAAGAAAATAGACGGCTTCCTACTTGACGGCGAGCCTCCCAGCTGATATGCTCTAAACAACTGACCGCTAACCACAACGGACACACATGACAAATTACAACCCCTACAAAAGCGATACCCCCGTTGTGTATTCGGATTCACCCCTCAAGGAGTACGACGGGGGAAGAACAGTGGCGTGCCGGAATGACGTCTGCTCTGCTTACGGAAAGACAATCTTCCGGATTGTTCTTATTAAGAAGTCTGTTTATCATGACACCCAGTACTGGACATGCACTCGGTGCGGGAGCCAACACATAACTGAGACGGAGACAGCATGGGAAACTACCCCGAAGGCGTAACGGGTCTCGAGTACGAGATTGCTGGCCCGACCGGAGAACGAACCGGCGAGCACGAAGACTATTGCCGTAACGAAGACTGCGCCCTGTTTGAAGAATACAAGGACCAAGAAGGAACGGAAACCTGGTACGGAAGCGACGGACTGTTCCGTTGGAAATGTGAACGGTGCCACCTTGAGCACGAAATGGAAATCCCCGAATACGAAGAGTACGACCTTTAGTACACACCACCCGGCGTGATACACTTACTTCGTGCCCAGGGGTAGAGAAGCTCATCCGCTTGTCCAGACGGCAAGCGCGTTCATTGGTTATACGGCGAGGCCGAATGCCAATGAGTTTTTGGTGTACTCAAACGTAACGGGCGAGTTCCAATGGGACGGGTCCTTTGTTGACGCAATGATTGCTAAGACGGCAAGCGCAAACCGCTTACCCAGACACGCGCACACCAACAACGCCCTCGAGTTCTATCTTCGAAACGGGTGGCAACGGCGTGCCCCTAAACCAGGTGACCTGGTGTTCTACACCTCACCGCTTAAGGTACGAGCCCAAGGTTACATGTCACCACGGGTTGGACTTGTCACATGCACAACGGACTGGAGAAAGAACGGTACCTTCAGGTCCATAGACGGACAGACGCATAGCGGTCTGCCCCGAGCTCCTCGAGACTTAAACGGTGTCTACGAACGGACGCACTACGCATCGGATGTGCTTGCCTTTGTTCGAATTCCTAAACGGTACCTCACCAAGCAAAACGGCGAGCCCCAGTATCGAGCAGGCAATGCGCCCATTGTTCGGCCTGCCCACTTGGAACGGTGCTCCTCTAGGGAGAGAACGGCGAGCGCAAAACCGGAGTACCGCCTCTCTACGGAGCTAGTTCAGCTTGCTTTGTCCGAGCATCCTGCGACCCGCTTAAGAAATGCAGACCGCTGTGTTTTCAACGGCCTGACCCGTTCTGCGCTTGCGAGCTTCCAACGGTTCTGTGGTCACCCGTCTGAAGAGTGCACAGGTTCCCCGAATGTGCGTACACTGGAAGAACTGAGTATGAGTCCGTACACTTCCAGAAAGTTCAATGTTCAATCATGAGCTACCGCCACCCAACCTTGACGCCCTTCTTTTCTCGGGATGCTGATAACGGCAAGCGCCAAGAAATTTTGTATGTGCTTTCACCGGAAGACGGCGTGCTCGTAACAACTTTGCATTTAGATACTCATATCCGCTACGTGTGCAGACAAGTTCGCATTCCCGTTTTCCCAGGGGCGAGCCCCTACAACTACACGGTTGAAGGCGAGCCCGCCAGTTTTGGGGCGTCTGAGGACGTAACGGACTTCGTTGACGTAGTCGGCGAGCTCACAATGCGTGAGACGTTCCTGCTTCCTGAAGACGGCGAGCTCGATTACGATGCGTGAAACGTCCCTGCGTAAAATGATTTTTGATGTAACGGATTCTCCAGCAACGGAGCACTACCCGATGGGAGAGTTCCAGTACTACGTCAAGAAGGTTGGGGAGGGGTTTCGCATCTTGCGCTTCGATAACGGGTATGGTGCGCTGGTTGAGGGGGGACGGGTAACCGCCATTGCTTGGAGACCCGATTCCAGACACGTGACGGAGTATTACGATGTTTCACAAACTTTGAGGACTACTGAAACTTTTGACACTTTGAGGGAAATCCAAGCGTGGGGACCCGCTCCCGCTTTCTAACTCAATTCGCAAAACCCGTGATAACCTTTTTCTAGCACGTTGCCGTGCCGACCCTCGCTGGTACACCCCCTTCCTTCCTTCCCGCCAGCGAGGGTCTCCCCTTTTTATATACAAAGTTAAAGTTAAAATAAAAGTTTAAGAAACACCCTGCAACCCCTGCAAGTGCACAAACGTAAAGAAACTGTACACGTGATAGGGTTTTGAGATGCAACATTTAGAAGTACACATAATTTCTAGTCTTAAAGATATTCATCTTGCAGAAGACGCTGGACTCTTTGGAAGTGACATGTCTGTTATTGTTTCAGGTCCAACTTGCGATTGCTGTGACCAGCTGATATTGTTAGAGCGTAGCGAAAAAGCACTTATTGTTTTGAGTGATAAAGACAGCTTCGAAGTATCCTGCGAGTCCTGCTTGACAGAAACAATTCTAGCTGGTATCTTGGAGGAATAACCACAACGAAAGGACGACAACATGACCAAGGCAATTGCCAAAGCTTTGTACATCGAGCTTCGCAAGTACACCAGTACTGCACAAATCATTCTTATCCCAGCGCTCAAAATCGATGCCTCTGGGGACTCACAACCTATGCGAGTTCTCAATCGAAAGATTAGCGCTTCGCACCCTCGCAGGTCTTGGAGGTTCTACAAGTCCCCAACTCCTTCCGAGCTTTTCGAAACTATCGACTTGGAGCTTGCCACCACCCAGGCAGTTCCCTTCATTCAGGACATCGAATCGTACTTCCATGGATTCGGCAACGCTGGCTGGGAAGTTTACAAAACTCCTGTTGCTGTCGAGCTGACATATGACGACATCAGGGAAGTTCAAGATTCTAGGACCCCCCAGGCGTTTATGCGCCGACTCACCAGGGCTCGCGTTGGTGCGGGGTACCAACAAGAACTTTTCTCTACTTCTGCCTAAATAACCACAACGAAAGGACGACAACAATGGAAACTAAAATCAAAGAAGTTACCGAGTTTGCAAATGCCAGGCTCTCCGAAATTACTGTCGATACTATGACAGGGCTCTCTCCAGAGCTGTCTGCATACATGGCGGCGACCATGGCTCAGAATCTTCACCCAGACATGGCTGGGATTCTCGAGAGCATCACCAACGACCAGGGCAGAGCCCGAGGACGTTCAGGCGCATCTACTACTCCTAGGGAAGGTTCTGCTACTAGCAACCTTACCGAGGAAAATAAGAAGTGGCTACGCTCTAATGGCGAGTACTACTTCACTCGCTCGTGGGGTGGGCACGATGACGTTTTGGTACTCCGGCAAGCGCGGGATAACCAGCACTTCATTCTCCTCTATGGCGCACCTGGCTGTGGGAAGACTGCACTTGTTGAGGCAGCCTTCGGCGATGAGCTCTACACTGTGCTTGGGTCTGGCGACACCGAGGTTTCTGACCTCGTTGGTGGCTACTCCCAGCTCCCCGGTGGAGACTTCATCTGGACTGATGGTCCTCTAGTCAAGGCAGCCGAAGCTGGCAAGCCTCTGCTGATTGACGAGATTGGGCTCATTGACCCTAAGGTCCTCTCGATTGTCTATGGCTTGATGGACGGGCGTCGCGAGTACACTGTGACTGCCAACCCCGAGCGTGGCACTGTCAAGGCTCAAGATGGCTTCTACGTCATTGCGGCGACCAACCCCAACGCTCCTGGCGTTCGACTCTCCGAGGCTCTGCTCTCCAGGTTCGTGGTCCAGGTCGAGATGACTACGGACTGGTCCCTGGCTCGCAAGCTCGGCGTTCCAAGTCCTGCGGTCAATGCGGCGCAGAACCTGGCTCGCAAGCAAGAGTCTGGCGAAGTGTCTTGGGCTCCGCAGATGCGTGAGCTCCTCGCCTTCCGCGACCTCGAGAAGGTCTTCGGGACTAAGTGGGCAGTACAGAATCTGCTTGCAGCATCTCCCGAGATGGACCGCCCCACTGTGTCTGATGTGTTTAGTCGGACCTATGGTGAGCCCGCGCTCCCAGCGCGTATCTAGACTACTGGGGGGAGGGAGTCGTCCCCCTCCCCTCAGTTCTAGTTTGACTTTGATACAGTGACCTGGTATCGTGTAGGTAGGACGACCACAACGAAAGGACGATAATGACACACTTTGGACCTAGTGCCACAATTACCAGCACCACCCCCGAGGAGTGGCTAGGCGTTGGCGCAAAGATTGGCAAGCTCGTAAACAAGTGGGCAGGTCGCTATGACCTGGTTGCCTACATTGGAGACGAAGCTTCCATCGAGAGTGGCTCTCCCGCACGTTTCATACCCGCCACTGGCGAGGTCGAGATAAATACTAGAATCTCCTTCCCTGGCGCAACCCCCGAGCAGGTCGGGGACCTTACCGAGCGCTCACAACAGTTTGAGTTCCCCAAGGGAACTGGCGCGATTCTTCACGAAGCGATGCACGCCCGGTTCTCAACTTTCGACATAGGGCAAGCGAAACGCGAGCTCGGCGCTCGAGCATGGGAAGGCATGTACCTTCTCGAGGAAGGACGTATCGAAGCGTTCGGCGTGCGGACATTGCCAGAAAATAAAGCGTTCCTACGGGCGTGCGCTATGGATATTGTTCTGGGCGATGTTGCCGACTGGGAAGCTGAAGCCCTGGGTTCCGTTCGTGGCGTGGCAAAGATGATTGCCCTCACCTCGGCTCGAGTTACCGCTGGGGTTCTGTCTGCCGACGACATTGCGCCCTTCACAGCTATCATTCCGGTGGTCGCTCCCGAGGGATTGATTGATGCTCTACGACCTATCTGGACTGAGTACCAGATGCTCGTTCCCGAGCTCCACCTCGAGCGTATGTATAACCTTGCTCGCAAGTGGGCTGAAGTTGTTGCCTCGGCTACCGAGGAAGCTGGCGAGTCTGAAGATAGCGAAGGCGAAGGCGAGAGCTCTCCAGGGAGTGAGTCCCGCGCTGAGCAGATTCGCGAAGCCATTCAAGAGATTCTCGACAACGTAGAGTTTGGGGCGATTGCCGAAGCTCTTGACCAGCAGGCTAAAGAGGACCGTGAGGGTGCTATCGAGCAGGCGAACCGCAATAGCCAAGAGGTTCGCTCGGCTCGGGAAACCGCCTCAGAGGTATTCTCCCATGGCTCGGGTTCAGCTGACGTTCGGGGGACCTCCTCGCGACTCATGGAAACACGTCCACCCTCGAGCTCAGAGCGGGCTAGCGCTGTGCGGATTGCTCAGGCTCTCGAGCGTGCTAAGTATCGTGACCGCGTTCGGACGGAGACGGCAAGCGCTACTCCCCCAGGACGCCTGCGGACTCGTGCTATTGTGCAAGGCAGGGCGATGCGCAAGCGTGGCATGATGGACACCACCACCCCATGGAACCGGATTCAGCGGAGACACGTTGATGACCCAGACTTGACCATCGGCGTGATGGTGGATATCTCTGGCTCGATGAGTTCAGCGATGGAACCGATGGCGAGTGCGGCGTGGGTTCTCTCTGAGGCAACTCGGCGTGTGCAAGGTCGAACCGCGATGGTCTACTACGGCTCGGACGTCTTCCACACACTCAAGCCAGGACAGCACCTAGACAAGGTGACGGTCTACTCGGCAAGCGATTCGACAGAGGAGTTCGGTAAGGCGTTCCAGGCTCTGGACGGACAGCTCGAGTTGCTCAACGGGACGGGTGCTAGGTTGCTCGTCATTGTGTCGGACGGACAATATCGGAGTGACCAGGTTGATGAAGTCCGGCGAGTGATGAAGCGGTGCGACCAGGCAGGCGTGGCAGTTCTGTGGATTGGTGCTGGTAGCTATGGTGCTGATGCTGAGAAGTTCTGTTCATCGGCGAGCTCCTCGTTCACGAGAATGGCGGGTGCTGTGACCGAAGTCGCTGACCGTATCGGCAAGCTAGCAGAGCAAGCTCTGACCAACGCAGGAAGCCGAGGGTAACGGGTGAAGATTCTAGCTTTTGACATAGTAGCCCGTCGGTACTATAGTGTAACTGTAACCATCCTGAAAGGAACCTAATGTCAAACCACAGTAACTACATCACTAGCGAATACGGCAAGATGGTCGGCAAGACCATAACCGGCGTGCGCCCATTGACCGAGGACGAGACGGCTGACCTCATGTGGGACGGACACCACAGAGAAGTCGCGTTCGTTGTCACGCTATCGGACGGGACGTTCTTTATCCCCATGCAGGACGACGAAGGCAACGGACCTGGTGCTCTGCTGACAGGCGTGCTTGCTACGAGTCGCCCCTAGCGCAGAACCAACCAAGAAGCCCCCGAGCAATCGGGGGTCTTTTTTTGGGTTCTTGTATCAACGTAAAGAAAGTGTACGGGAGTCACAACTAAGACTTGCGCTCGGGAGAGATTGCTGATATTGTGTAATTGTAACCACAACCGAAAGGACGACAAATGTCACAACTAGACCCGTTCGAGTGCGATGCCGAGGGGTGCTTCGATTCGTCAGAATACGGCGTGACCCTCACGGATATGACCAAAGCGGACATCTGCTCGGGTTGTCTCGGATACCTAGAGGGCGAGGGACTTGTTTTGTTCTCTATCCGCCACAAAGTTCTCAACTAACCACAACCACAACAGAAGGACGAAAAAATGGGATACACACACAATTGGAGAAGAGACGAAAGTCTGATGTTTCCAGAGGACTCTCGCGAGTTCTACGCGGAGTTCACTCGCTATGCGGTGCAGATAATCCAAACCGCAAAGCAACAGGGTATCGAACTTGCTGACTCTAGTGGCGAGCACTTGGGTGCCTGGCGAGTGGACGGGGATTCGGTGCGACTCAATGGGTACGGCGAGGACTCTTACGAGGGTTTTGTTTGGGAGAAAGTCTGCCCTGAACCGCAGGACTCCAAGGGGTTCTACGGTTTTTGTAAGACCGCTCGCAAGCCTTACGATGTGGTCGTGACCGCCTTGCTCCTCGCGGCACGGGAAGCATACGGGGACGCTGTACGGATTTCTTCCGATGGTTCGCCTTACGAGTGGGAGGACGGGGTGAAACTCTTCCAGCAGGCGACTGGACTGGTGTCAAGCCCCCTACTCGAAACCTTCTAGATGTAGACAAGCCACAGCGAAAAGCCCCCGCGAAAGTGGGGGTTTTTTGTTGCCCGATTTTTTGTCGGACACCTACGAACGTAAAGAATGTGTACGGGCTCAAAATTTCTGGTTGCTCCGCAACTTTGTATGTGGAAAGTTTGTGGGCGCTCCGAAGAAATACCCTGCTGGTTTGACAATGTCACACGTGGGTACTAAAGTAGTAAGTACCACAAGAAAGGATTTACAATGGAAAACAAGAATCACAGCGCGGAGTTCTATGTTGATGCTCCCTGGCTAGAAGTTATTTGGGGCGAAGGCTCACGATTCCAAGTCTGCCGTAATGGCGAGATGCGGATTATCGACAACGTTCGCGAAGCCGTCTACCGCTACACGAGTGACTTGGTCGAGGCAGGCATCACGACTGATGCCGATGTCCAGGCACTCTACGAGAGCGAAGACTATGTTGTTTCGTACAATCCCTGGTTCGAGGTCTTCGACGCCGAGGACTCTGGGGGCGATGGAGAAGTATTTCATAACGTCCACGAGGCTATCTCTCGGGCCCAGAAGTTGTCTGAGGAGAAATAATAATGAGCGATAATGACCAGTTGATACGACACCTAGGAGTCTGGCAAGGACTCGAACTGGAGTATTCTTGGGGACACTACGCGGTCTACTGCGGTGGCGCGGAAGACGCCACGCTAGTCGAATACTTTGGTGGAGACGACTACGGGGTTATCAAGCGCTTCGCGGGTGAGACTGCTATCCATGATGCTATCCGCGAGTGTGACGACCAATACAGCGCGTCTCTCGATTTGACAATGTCACACGTGGGCATTATGCTAAGAGTATCAACTCAATAACCACAACGAGATGAAGGGTTATCACCCGAGTCGGACTCTCGCAAGAGAGCGAGGACTGAACAGAGAGAAGGGGAGTCGCAGACTCCCCTTTTTGTTTGTGCCGTGAGCCTTGCACGAACGTAAAGAATGTGTACGGATTTGACACGGAAAGGTTTTTTTGGTACATTGTCAATGTATTTACAACCAAGGAGAAAAATGACGAAGCAAAAGAAAATGACAATGGCAGAAGGGTTCACCCTCATCACGGGGTTCTCTGCGGTATTTGTTGTGTTCTACCTAATCGCGCAGCTCATAGGGCGCGGTTACTAATTTTGCGACACGCCGTAGCAAAGTTTGACAATGTCACACGTGGGCATTATGCTAAGAGTATCCCAGAGAGAAGGAGGACGAAATGGAAAAGACAGTAAACGCCCAGACAGCCGAAGCGATTGCCGGACTGGCTCAAGTACGCGCCGATATCAAGCGCCTACAGGAGCAAGAGTCCACTCTCCGCGACACCGTCATCGAGGGTATGGGGGACGCACAGATTGCGGTCTTCCGAAACCAAGCGATTGCTCGCTTGACCCAAGTCACTCGCACCACGATTGACTCCAAGAAACTTCAGGAGCACTATCCCGAAGCGTTCGCAGACACGAAGCGCGAGAGCACTTCTCCTAGGCTGACCTTAGTCTAGGGGGAGACTCTCTCCAAGGAAGGAAACACAATGTCACTTTATGAAATAACCGGATATATCGAAATCCCCGTCTCCGCTACGGTGGAAGCGGACTCCCCCGAAAAAGCCCACGAGATTGGTAAAGACCTTATCAACGATGGGATTGGTATCCAGGGAGACCAGTACTTGCTAGAAGAATACAGCGTATGGAACATTGACCTACCCGATGAGCCAGTAGAGATTCTCTTGACCCACATCGGACACGCATAAACAAATACAAAGATAGCCCCCGCAAGAGGGGAGAAAGAGGACAAGATGAAAATCACCGCCACCTACCCGACCTGGCGCAAGGCAGCACCAGAGACCTACATCGTAGACGCCGAGGAGGCGGATTATTGGGTCGAGAAGCTAATTGCTAGTGGTGCGCTCTTTGTGACAACTAAAGAAGATTAGAAACGAAAAAATATCCCCCGCCAAAAGCGCGGGGGTTATTTTTTTTGCGCGGGAGCCCCCGCGAACGTAAAGAATGTGTACGCGGGTTTTGGTGCTTGACTTTTTATGTGCGGGTTGGTATTCTACTAATATATCCACACAACAAGGAGGAAAAATGTATTACTTTATTACTGTAGTTGCTAGGGGTACGCGGGAAATAATTGCTACCTATATCGCATCACTCGAAGATGAAGCGCACCGAATCGTTCAGTCTATTGGAACTGGCGAAGGCTATATGGTATTTGTGACGCAGGGCGACCCACTGTCGTAACTTGCGCTGAGTGCCGTTGAGCACTATACTGAAACTGTAAGACTAAATAGAAGGAGACACAAATGGGAAACTTACAAGCAGCATCACTGGCAGAGTTGGCTATTGACGACAACGCCCTGCACAACGCCCTGGCTATCCACTTGCGGAGTAATCACTATCCCCCCGTGAACTATGCCTTTATCCCCGTAGCGAAGCAAGCAATCGCTTTGGCAATCGAGGAAGATTATGACGCCGAGTTGGAATACCCTAATGGTCTGGTGCGGAGTGTCGCATACACTATCGAGGAACTTCACTTAGACGCTTTTGTGGAGGCTCGGGTAGGTGACTACGATGAGTAATCAAGTTGCCGTTACTGAACTACCCCAGTGCGACTTTTGCGCGGGGGAGGCAGAGTATGACGCCAAGACAACTTTAGGACCCTGGGCTAATATGTGTGAAGGCGACTTCCAAACCTACGGAGTTGGACAACTAGGGACTGGCTTTGGGCAGAAACTGGTCGTCCTCACCTACTAAGACAATAAGCAAGAGGGAGTCAGGAAACTGGCTCCCTTTTGTGTTTGACAATGGCAAACGCCGATGATATAGTGTAACTATGAATAAGCAACCTAAGCACAGAGGAATAGCGAACCCAGCCTATGCGCTCGCTATGTCTGAGTTGCGCCGCTCGAACGCCTCGGGGACTCACGCCGACAAGCGTACTCGCAGGGTACGCACTCGCAGTGCCTCGAAGCGCAGGTCGCTGGAGGACTATCGTGGCTAAGTTGCTGGGACTGAGTGTAGTGCTCGGAGTGTTGGTGGCGTTGTCCCCCGACTCCCCTGGGACTCTCGCAGGGCTGATAGTCGCGAGTGCGGTTGCTGCAGTGTCAGTAGTCGCCGATAGAATGTAAGTGTAAGACAAACCACAACTAAGGAGAAGCAAAATGAACAGAGATGATTTTTTCAGGAAAGTTCTGGAAATATTCCCCGAAGCAATTATTGACGAGGAATACGCCACTGGTGAGTTGATGATATCAACTGGCTGGAAGTTTGACACCATCGACACCATCGTCCCCCTGGTCGAGAAGTAGGGGTAAAGACAATGAATACCACACCCTGCAACCCCTGCGGAATCGCAGTTGATACCGATATCCACGCCGAAGAACTAGGAATGTGTGTGGACTGCTCGAACGAGTATTTCACGCACGCAGATGAATAAGAAATAACAAAGATGGCCCCTGCATAAATGTGGGGGCTGTTTTTTTGTGGGAGTAGTGGGGGCGAACGTAAAGAAAGTGTACGCAGGAGATGTGCGAGTGTCAGTGGTTGCTGATACACTAAAAATGTATCCAAAAACACTCTAAAAGAAGGAAAACCTATGATACACACCATTATTTCCCCCCGAGGTTCGTATTTTGCTAGTGATGGGTCATACGGAAGCGCTAAAAACGTCGTGATTGTCGATACCGACAGTTGGACTGAAGAAGACTGGGCGCGTATCGAGGACGCCTCCGATGAAGAACGTCCCGACATCGCCGGTGAGCTGGGAACACACTATTGGTCTGCATCAAGAAAAAATATCTAATATTTAGTGTTTCAACTTGACAAGATGACATTGAGGCACTATTCTTGAAGTATCAAGAACAACCACTAGGGAAGGAAACCCAATGGAAAAGACAGTAAACACCGCGACTGCCGAGGCAGTGTCGCAGTTGGTCCAGGTTCGTAAAGCCATCAAGAAAATGCAGGAGCAGGAAAGCGCATTGCGCGACACTGTGATTGCGGGACTGGGTGACCACAGTGTCGCAGTGTTCCGAGGACAGCAGATTGCTCGCTTGACTCAGGTCACCCGCGTGACTGTGGACAGCAAGAAGTTGCAGGAGTCTTTTCCCGAGGCTTTTGAGGCCACCAAGCGTGAAAGCATCTCACCCCGACTGACTTTAGTCTAGGGGAAAGCACAAGCCCTAGTTGCTACGGCAACTGGGGCTTTTGCTATTTGCATTAGAAGAGACATTCTGATACACTCAAGGAACCGTACAGAAAGGAAAAATATGGACAGCTATGCAATATCTTTTGCGAGTGAACTGGAGTTACGCTTTGGCGGAAAAAATGCAAACTACATCTTTGAAGTTATTCCTGGACGGAAGTTTGACAAGATTGTGCGAAGGCTAACTGGCAGTGAGCGGACTAGCGTCCACGCATTCGTTGAGCGTTCTACGGGAGCACTCATCAAAGCTGCGAGCTGGTCACAACCACAGAAGGATACGCAGGGAAGACTTGCCATTCGCTACAACCTGGCAGACGAGCAAGAGTACAAGCGAGCAGTAGAGAGTGCCGACGAGTTTGGAAGTTACCTTTACGCACGCTAGTTTGACATTCGTAAGAGTGTCGCCTACACTAAAGCAATACCTAATCACAATGAAAGGAACACAATGGTAGAAATGAAATGGGAAGAGCCACCTCAGCAGTTGCTGGGTCGTGGTCATACTGACTGGCGGGCAGTCGCCGATGCTCTGAAGAGCAACCCCAACGAGTGGGCAGTAGTCGCGGAAAATGTTAGCGCGTCAACTGGGACACACATTCGTTATGGTCGCCTCAAGGCATTCGAGCCATCTGGCGCATTCGAAGCACGAGTAAGTGGCGCACGAGGAGACGCAAGCGGTAGGGCTAGTAAAGTCTACGCACGTTATGTGGGTGCCGGTAGTGTTACTACCACTCCCGTGACCGAAGTAGTAGAGGAAGGGACTCTGTTCTCTTCCTGGGGTTCTGAGTAAACAGAATCCAACAAGGCCCCCGAGAAATCGGGGGTTTTTGTTTTGTACGGCGTGTCGTTTTGCATTCTCTGTGTGTTTTTGGTACTGTGTAAGTACCACAAGGAAAGGAATCGAAATGGAAAATCCATTCGACAATCCAGACATCATCAACACCGAAGCTATCGAGGACATGGAGGACGAAACAGTGAAGACTGTTTGGAACATCCTCACCAACGCAGGGTACTAAAAATGGATGACTGGGACAGGAACCTGGAACCGGAGGAACCATACAAGGTAGCGAGTGAAGTTCGTGGCCTGTATTGCGAGAACGAAGACTGTGCGGTTTACGACAAAGAGGTGCGCGAAGATGTCGAGGTGGAGTATTGGCCTCATGGTCGAGTCACCTACGCTTGGGCATGTGTGCGGTGCGGTAAGACCGTCGATACAGAAGAAAGTGTATTGATATGACAGAACGGAGCGGGAACTAATATGACGACATATGCGATAGCGGTAAAGCACAGCGATGACGAGATGGAGACCCACCAAGGCGGGCTAAAGCGTGAGCAGGCCGAAACTATGATGGAGTACTACTATCACAACATCCACCCTGGCGATACGTGGGCAGGACTCGCGGTCATCGAGGAGTCCACTGGGGATATCTACTCAGAAATGGAGTGGTGACCCCCGTGGCTAACCGGACGAAATTTTATGTGACCATCACCGAAATCACGAAGATGGAGATTCTCGCTGAGGACGCGGGTGACGCGGAAAGTATGCTTCAGGACTACTTGGAAGAATACGACAAAGGCGAAAATGTCACCCAGACATACAACGTAAGTGAATGTCTCATGGACACAGTGCCAACCCCAATCCCAATCAATTAGAAAGGGACCCCACGAACGTAAAGAATGTGTACATGTTGAAAGTTGGCTGATGTGCGAGTGTCAGTGGTTGCTGATAAAGAAAAACCCCCTCACTCTCGAGGGGGGGTTTCCTTTTGGGCTATCGGCCTCTACGAACCTGAACGAAGTAGACAATCCATAAGATTATTGCTAAGGGAATTGCGACCTCTGCGGGGATGTTGTCTTGCATTTTGTTTCCTTTCGTCGTCCTTATATCTCAAGTATAAGATGAAACTTTGTAAAAAGCAAGTCCTGTAACTAATTTTTGACGTGCTCTAGCATATTTCTCCCCGCAGTGCAAGTAGTTTCCGTCACACGGAAAACGTCCCCTCAAACTTTCTACATTGGCGTGTCATAGTTGCGAGTGTCAGTGGTCTCTGGTACAGTGTGATTACCACAAGAAAGGATTTGATATGACTACATCATTCGCCACCGAACGCCAGATGGCTTTTATTCGCAACTTGGTTGCCGAGCGTGACGTTGCCCCTGTTGAGTTTGCGGGCATGACTGTACGCGAAGCCTCTGCCACGATTGAGCAGTTACTGGCTACGCCCAAGAAAGCCTCTGTAGTCAGGTTCTCTGACGTGCTCACCTCTTTGCCCAAGTCGAAGTACGCTCTGCCGTATCAACTGGTAGCGCCAGTCTTTACGGACAGTAGTTTCGACAACGACTACCTCTTCGTCGAGGTGCGGGAGTACCGGGGAACGACTTACATGAGGAAGTTGCAAGGTTCATTGGGCGACTTTGTTCGCACACGGTTCTCCCGTGATGAAGAGCAGTCGCTCTACAACATCCTGAGTTCTAACCCTGTTGAGTACATCACGAAGTTTGGTGAAGTATTTTCCTGCTGTGGCAAATGCTCCGCACCACTCACCACAGAGCGAAGCAGGGAATTGCTCTTGGGACCGGACTGCGCCCGAATGTTGGGGGTGAGGTACTAATAGTCTAGATAATTGCAGACCAGCTCACGGGAAATGCAATGTTTCTAAAGGAACTAATCTTTATTAGCCGACTATTGACCTCAACTTGACAGTTGGGGCGTAGTTTGGTATGCTTATTATGTCAGAAAGTGTATTTACACAACCACAACTTTGAAAAGGAGGTGCACCTATGACAAAAAACCTTCAAATTGCGTATAGTGATGACTATCTCAACTGGGACCTCGGTTCTGGAGACGGCACCCACATTACGAAGCCTATTCGGGCGAAGCTTGCTACGGAGTTTCTCGTTGATTCATTGGGAGACAAAGTAGACATTATCGAGCCCGCCATTAGGGAGGGAGACCGCGAGAAGCTAGAAGCTACTCACGACCCTGGATATGTTTCTCGGGTGCTCGACTCCTATCAAGCCCGCGACTGGTCTGGTGCCAACAAGAGCAATGCCGAGACAGCATTCAAGATGTTTGCGGGCACTGTTCGATTGACTGAGAACATTATCTCCGGTGAGACTAATGTTGGATTCAATCCTCAAGGCGCTAAGCACCACGCTAAGTATTCACACAGCGAAGGGTTCTGTGTGTTCAACGACATGGTGTGGGCTGCTAGGGAGTTCAAGAAGGCTGGTATGAAGCCTTTGTACCTGGACTGGGATGTTCACGCTGGTAACGGCGTACAGAACCTTTTGGAACTGGAGGACATTCCGACTCTGAGTATTCACGCCTCGGGTATCTACCCATTCAACGACAACAACCACAGTATGAAGAATAGCAAGATTGCTACGACTCATACCTGGCACAGCACGACTAGCCATTACTACAACTGGAATATCGAACTGCCCGGATACGACTACGATTTGTACCGTGCTCTCGATGGAGTGGAAGAAGTTATTGACCACTATCAGCCAGATGTAGTCCTACTCGCCGCTGGTGCGGATGGACATGAGAATGACATCTGGGGAATGAAGTACAGCATTGACGGATTCACCTGGGCGTCTCACCGACTGTCGAAGATGGTAGAGAAGTATGCCGAAGGTAGGATTCTCATTGGAGGCGCTGGAGGCTATCAACCCCACGACTGGACACCACTGGTGTGGAAAGAAGTAGTCGAGACAATGTACACCAACGTGCGCTAGGATAACGACATGGAAATTATTATTCTTGTTTCGTTATCTGTTGCCGTAGGTATTGTTACGGGCATGGGGTTCTGCACATGGAGAGCCTATGCCCGTGACGCCCGCCTGAGACAAATGCCTCTGTTAGGCTTTGTGCTCCCCCCTAAGAAAGATAAGTAGTGCGTAGGGTCTGGGTATACCTAAGAGACCTGGTGTGGACTGCTGTGGCGTCCGTGGCGCTTGCGGTAGTCTCCCTGGTCGCCCTCGCCCTCGGGAACCCCGAAGGTGCTGGAGTATTTGCTCTGTTGGCGGTAGGGTCTGCAATCCTATCAACACGTTCATAATTTGCTATAGTTGGTGATTATGGAAGATAAAAAGCCACACTCCAATAAGCCAACTCCTAAAGACTTTGCTCGCAAGCTTGATGAAGTTGTACCTACTCCACCCAAGAAAGAAGCGGAGCCTGCTCCTGTTTCTGCTCCCCCAAAGTCTTTGGCCCCAAGAACGGCTTACGCTGTTGTTAGTGGGAAGAACCAAGACGACGTGCACTTGTCTAAGGCTGTGTATAAGAACACTGCCCGCAAGCGCTCACTTACCGTCCACCACATTCAGCGTAGGCTGACTGAGTGGGGGCACTATGACGCCTTTCTTGACAAGGATGGATTCTACGGTGACAGCACCAAAAAGTCCGTCATTGAGTTTCAAGATAGGATGGGCATTATTGCCACAGGGTTGATGGACATTGAGACTATGACCAAACTCTTCGAAAACGATACAAACGTAGTCGTTCATTTGTCCTAACAACCAAAACCTAAAACGTCAGGCCCCTCGCTTACGCGGGGGGTCTTTCGTATTGTGTGGGTATACACATTCTTTACGTTCGCGAGTATTATGGTTTAGTAATTTTTGTTTGTCAATTTGACTTTGTCAGTGGTGAGCATTATACTAGTTATATAACAACTACACAGAGAGAGGAAGTGGACATGAGCGGATACACCGTAACCACACCCACGGGGCGCTACGCCCAGACCAGCGCGGGGGAAGTACTAGTGTTCGACACCGAGCGTAATGCTGAGACCTACATTTGGGATAGGTACTACGATTTTCGGGATTCCTTCACCATTGCCCCGAGCACCAAGGACAGTGGTCGCCCAGTGAGAGCCGCAGACCTAATGCGCTTTAGCGCCTAGCACCAAACGGAGTAGCCCCCCTACGCACTAGATGCTAGGGGGGTTATTTGTTTTTTGACACGATTTGACAGTGCTAGTTTTGATAACTATACTTGGAGTATCAAGTCAATTAGTTAGGGGTGATGCACTACGGGTGCTCATGGGGCGCCTTGTTCAGTGCTATCGCTCAGATACGCCTGTAGCATCGGGGGGCCTCGGCCCCCCACACTAAAAGACAATGACAGACAAGACAGAAAGAAGGAAAGATGAGAACAGCAGTGAAAGTAACCACAGAAGGACAAGTGGCAGTGCTCGACTTAGACAGTGTGGACAGTGAACTATCAACACTTCAGAGTGCCGTAGGTGGGTGGATTGAAGCAGTAGACGTAGCTGGAGAAATGAGTATCTACCTAAATGAAGAAGGAAAGATGATAGGACTCCCCATCAACTATGTAGCTACTTGGTACTTCGACCAGACATGGGGAGCAGGGAAAGACATTATCGTAGGTGATGTTGTATTCACTGGACTACCCGATGGAGAAGGTAAGACCATGGGACTTACCGTCGAGCAGCTGACCGGCGTTATGGACCGCGTAGGCGCTAGCTAGCCAACACCCCAAGTAAAGACCCCCACACACCCCGTGGGGGTCTTTGCTATGGTATCCTTGACCCTATGAACCTACCTAATGACGTACAAAATGACCTAGCTCGCCACGCCGGGAACACTTTGACCTTGCCGTACCTTGCCCGTGTCCTACGGGACAGTGGGTGGACGTTGAGTGCTATTGCTGAACCTTTAGGCCTAACCCGCGAGCGCGTGCGACAAATTATCAACAGTGCAACCGATAAAGACTACGAAAGTCTTGCGGACTTCGCGAACAGCATTGGTTTTGAAATCCCTGCGCCCCCGCCCAAGCCAGTGCTGGAAGAACGTAAAAAAAGTGTACGCCCGACAGTAGGCCAAGAAAACATTGAACGGATGTTGGAACTGCAACCTTTTGCTAGGCAAGTGCGCTCGAACAGCCCGCTTTACCGTGCGGAGGGTGAGGAATACACTCGTCTCATTGCTTATGAGCACCTAGAACGTGGTGTATCACTCTTTAGCTTGAGTAAAGAGCTGGGAGTGACTCACGGGGCACTTCGCTTCCGGTTAGTGCGATACGGGTATAAAGAAGCGACTTCAGAACATAAAGTCTACAAACCTATTAGCCAGGAGAACAGAGTACATGGGTAAATCTCTCGCTCAGATAGTTGCAGAACTTCCCGATGAGGAGAGACTGCAAGCGATGGAAGGACTAGACCCTGACAACCTTTTATGGGACTGGAGATTCTGGGGCAGACCAGAACAGATTCCCCCTGCTGATGACTCGTGGAACGTGGGACTGTACTTAGCTGGACGTGGAGCTGGGAAGACCAGGGCAGCAGCGGAGTGGATTAGGGACAGAGCTAAGATTTCAGACCGGGGACACTTGAGATTCCTGTTGGTCGCTCGTACTGCAGCTGACGTGCGAGACGTGCTTGTGGAGGGTGACTCAGGAGTACTCAACGTTAGCCCGCCCTCAGAGCGACCACTCTATGAACCATCCAAGCGTAGGCTCACGTGGCCCAATGGGAACACTGCTGTACTCTCGACCGCTGATGAACCTGACTCACTTCGTGGTGTGCAAGCACATTACTCGTGGGCTGATGAGTTGGCAGCGTGGAGGCAGACCCCAGATGCAGCAGGCATGACCTCATGGGACAACTTGAGGGTGGCAACTCGTCTAGGTATGAACCCTCAGATACTGGCGACCACCACACCCAAGCGCGTGCCTGTGCTCTATGCATTACTAGATGAAGCCAAGCAAGGAAAGAAGATATGGATATCTCGGGGCTCAACCATGGACAACGCTGGCAACCTATCAGAGGCATACTTGAGTGCTATCACGGGAGTGTATGAAGGTACTCGGCTTGCAGCACAAGAGCTCTATGGTGAGATGCTTGACGCTGTTGAGGGAGCACTGTGGACGGAGGAGTTAATTAGTGCTGGGAGGCAGAGTGTCATGCCTAGTGGACTTCCCCTACGCTGTATTGGTGTAGACCCCTCGGTAGCGGAGAGCCCTCGTGATGAGTGCGGGATAGTCGTAGTGGCTAGTACCGCCGAACGTGACCTGTACAAGAGACAATCGTGGGTACTGGAGGATGCTAGTGTCCTCGGGTCGCCTACAGTGTGGGCCCAGAGAGTAGTGGACATGGCTCGCAAGTGGGGTTGTCCTGTAGTGGCAGAGGTGAACCAAGGTGGAGCTTTGGTAAGTAATGCTATCCACACCATCGACCCGAACATCACGGTGTTGGAGGTGCACTCCAAGTACGGCAAAGCCCTGCGGGCAGAGCCCATCACCCTAGCGTATGAACAGTCACGGGTGCATCACCTCGGATACTTCGCGGAGCTCGAGAGCCAGATGACTTCGTGGGTACCAGGTGAAAGTAAGTCTCCCGACAGAGTTGATGCACTTGTACATGCACTTACGGCTTTGCTTATCAAGCCCCCTGCTGGATTCAGTGGTGGGAAGATTACGGCTAAGTCCCATGCGGGTAGGCGTATATCTGATGGTAATAGTGTCGCCGGACGTGGTGGGCGTGGAGTGTTCAGAGTACGGTAGAACTTATGCGGTAATACGGTAATGGCATTGCTGGAGCTTGAGTTGTTTGTTATGGAATCGTTATTGGCCAACCGCTAACTTTGTAGATTAGTTTGTGTATCAAGTTATGGCGCACTGCGTGTCGCCGGTGGAATTTTCTTTGACACTGTGTACATGAGGTTGAGCTTATGACCCCCCTGTTTGGGTGGGTGTGTTGTTGTTGAGTGTGCAATTGTTTGTACAGAGTTGCTGGCCACCCCCGTGTCAGTGGTCATCATTACTATTGATAAGGGGGAAGCCTAGACCCCCACGCTGGCAGAGTAAAGAACCCCCTTGCCTAGGGGGTGCATGCCTGTAGGTGGTAGGGGGTAGCTTTGCCTATGTCTGTCAATAAGGTTGAAGAGGGTGGGTTGCACCAGAGTTACATGTTTGCTAGTACAAATCTTTTGTTGTTGTGTCTAGTACAAGAGAGGGGGGTACACATTCTTTACTTGTATATATTTTTTCTTGGCCCCCCCTATTGAGGGGGGTGTACCTCTCTAAAACACATCATCTGCCCCAGAAAAAAGTGCGCAACCCCTAAAATAAACAGAGGAGAAAGTATTCTGGAATTGACTTGACATCTGTGTAGCTAGGTGGTGTTGCAGACTTTTGCCGTGCCATGCGGGGGTGGGGTGAAAACAGGAAACCAGGCGATTTGCAGCTCAGCACAGAGGCTCCCCACTCACCGACCAAATGCAGTTTAACTAAGGGTACCGAAACGTACACTATGTACCTAAGAACTAAGCCTTTTTTCTCGGAGCCCTCTTCTTAGGAGCAGGCTTTGCCTTAGCTGTAACAGGCACCGCCACAACCTCTTCCTCGGGTTCTCCGGCAATCTTGGCATCCAGGATGGCACTTCCGCCATCGGCAAGGAAGTGTGAGAAAGCAATCTGCGCCTCTCGGGGGACGTCCATCACCTTCTCGAAGTCGACAATGTGTAGGACGTCGCCTACGGAGTCTAGAATCTCGTAGTCGTTTCCGACGAGCATTCCGACTAGTGAAACTTCTGCCAGTGTAGACTCACTGGTGCAGAATACGTTTAGCATGTAGTTGCGGTATGCCACGCTAATTTTGAATTCTTTGGACATGTCTCTCCTTAAGATTTACAACCCAAACTATATCAGAAAAATATAACTTTATTGTTCTATTTCCGCCCTTAAGTACCAAATCTTCCTGTAGAATCTTCTTATGAGAAGGTCCGCCAGAAGTCAGCCACTTCCCCTCAAAGAGCAGAAGCATCTGCTCGCCCTCGTGGAAACCCCGCCTTTGCTCAAGGTTTGTTGTTACTCTCTCTATATGGCTGGGTGGACTCTTTCGGCTATTGGTGACGCTCTTGGGAAAGCCCGTTCGACAGTCCGTTCGTGGATTGTGTCTGGCCCGTATCCTTTCGATACCACTATTCCTAAGCCTGCTGATAAAAGCTACGTCCGTCGACGCCCCATCTCTCCGGGCATTTCTCCTACCGACAAAAGTCGCCTTGCTAAGCTTGCGCCTATTGCCCGACGCTATCGGGCTAGACTCGCTCCCACGCATAGCGCTACACTTGCTAATAACGAACTTACGGATTTAACTCGCGCTCTCCACGCCACAGGCGTGTCCATTCAACAACTTGCTGATGCCACGGGTGTCACATATCGTGCCATGTATAGAAGGGTCAAAAATGTCCGTTAAGTACGACCTTTTCCCCGCGTATGTTGCTATTCTTCCTTCCGATGACCCGACCCCTAATGACAGTATGTCTTCGGGTCCACAGAATCCTAGACATGCGAGGCATTTGGATAAGGCTCGGGTTGTGGTGTACCAGAATCGGATTATGATTGCTGTTGATAGTGATGAGGGCCCCCGAGTTGTTTTCCAGGAGAAGTACGACATCCCAATGTTTACTAGGTCTTCCTCGAGGGACGTTGACTCTTTCCTGACTACCGTTTCGGGAAAAAAGCTATCCTTCCGACGTAACGATGCCTGCGGGTGTGGGTCTCGTTTGAGAAGTTGGAATCCGTATAACACTCTTCATTCAAAAAACGACCCTACGGAGTAGACACATGACCTTGACCTTTGTTGCGCTGGCTGTGCTGAGTGCGGCTACCTATCGAATCTCGAAATTCTTTATTGAAGATTTTTTGTTCAACGGAATCCGTGAAAAAATTTTTACAAAATTTTCGCCCGAGACTTCTAAGATTGGCTATTTTTTTACGTGTTACTGGTGTATGAGTATGTGGATTGGAACAGCTCTTGCACTCGGTTATATACTAAATAGTAATGTTATGCTTGTAGTCTGCCTCCCCTTTGCGCTTTCCGCAATTGCAGGCATTATTAGCGATGTGAAGTAGGAGAAGCTGTGGGTGTTTTTCGTAAAGAGTCCGTTGCAGTACCTGCTCCATACTCCATCCCTCGCGCTTTAACGGCAGCAGCTGCCCAGGTTCGTCTTAATGATAGGGCTGAGGCTGAGCAGTTTAAGTCCCGGCGTGCGTCTTCTGTTAGTCAGTGGCAACAGGAGGCGTGGGAGTACTACGACGCTATCGGCGAGATTAAGTACGCTTTTAGTCTTGTTGGTTCGGTTATTTCTCGCGTCCGCCTTTACGCTGCAGTAATTGAAAACCCAGCTGACGCTCCCGTTTCAGTTACGGACTCGGACACTATTGACCCTTCGCTTGCTGAGGCAGCACAACGTGCTTTGGCGAGACTTGATTCTGCATATGGCGGACTGGCTGGACTCCTTCGGGACGCAGCCCTCAACATTCTTGTTGCTGGTGAGTGCTATCTGATTCAGACTCCCGAGCGCATCGGCTCCAGCCTCCCTGAGACGTGGGACATTCGTTCTGTTGATGAGCTTAAGATTGACGGTCGCGGTCAGTACATTATTTCTACACGTAGGGACTTGAGCGCGGCTAACGTTGTTCCCGTTCCTAAGAACTCTTTTGTTGGACGTATCTGGCGTTCACACCCCCGCTATTCTGATGAGCCAGATTCTAGCTTGAAGGGTCTATTAGACCTTTGTTCCGAGCTGCTTTTGTTGAACCGTACTTTCCGCGCTACTGCCCGTTCGCGTCTGAACGCTGGTGCCCTCTACCTTCCCGACGGTCTTTCCGTTTCCGCTGGTCCAGAGAACGACTACCAGTTCGAAGATGAGATTGACATCACGAACCCGACTCCTGAGGAGGAGGAAGACGAGTTTGAAGAGCAACTGATTGATGCGATGACGACTCCTATCTCGGACGAGTCCTCCGCTAGTGCTGTTGTTCCTCTCATCATTCGCGGACCTGCTGAGCTTGGGGATGCTATCAAGCAGTTCAAGTTTGAGCGTTCTTTTGACCCAGCGCTAGCCGAGCGTTCTGACCGTGTTCTCGACCGCATCCTCCAGGGTCTTGATGTTCCTAAGGACATCGTTACGGGTCTTGCGAATGTTCGCTACTCGAACGCTATTCAGATTGACGAGAGCCTTTACAAAGCCCACATTGAGCCTCTGATGCTTCTTATTGCAGACGCTCTCACGGTTGTATATTTTCGCCCCTACTTGCGTTCTCTCGGGCATGAGGATGCGGACATTGACCGCCTTGTTATTTGGTATGACCCTTCCGCTGTTAGTACGCGCAACGACCGTGCGATGGATGCGGACTCGGGCTTTGACAAGATGGCGGTTAGCTACGGTGCGTGGAGACACGCACACGGATTCTCGGAGGCAGACGCTCCTAGCCCAACAGAACTGGCTATGAGGTTAATGATTCAAAAGGGCATGATTACGCCCGAACTGACGGAAGCACTTCTTGCAACTTTTGCCCCCGAGGCAATGACGGCTGTGCGTGATTCTGTTCAGTCTAAGAGTGACACCCCTGTTCCGACCGAGGTTGAGCAGATTCTTGAGCAACAGGGACCACCTGCAGAAGGGGGAGACGAATCCGCACCTCCTGCTCCTCCAGGAGAAGAACCACCTATCCCGCTAGCCGAGCCAGAAGCATAAGGTACCCCAGTGTCTAATTTAAACTTTGTTATAGACTCTTTGACGAGTGACGAGAATACACTTGTTGCGAGTGTTCGCAAGGCTGACCCTTCTCAGAAGACTTTGATGCAGATTCTCAGTGACGAAGCTGAGCAGTTTAATCAGACGTTGCCAAAGCAACTACAGGCTAGTAAGAACGAGGTTGCTCTTCTTATTAGGCGAGAGCAGGATAATGGACATCCTGTTGCCATGCGTGCCGTAGGGCAGTACTTTAATACTCTCGAGAACCCGGATACTTTAACTCCTACGGAGCACAGGGATTTGCTTCCTAAGGGGCACCCGTTGTCTACAAGGTGGGTTTCTTCTTTTAAGATTCGTAGAGAAGTTGCACAGTTTTTCACTACGGACAAAAGAATCCCTGAAGGGGAAATACGCACCCTTGTTGCCTCCGCTCTTGTGTATGAGCCTGGCTCTGCTCAGCGCATGTTCTATGAGGAGGTCATTACCTTGAAAACAAGGAGCCTGCCCATACTTGCTATTATTGAGAGGGCTGATATACTGATAGAGGAAAGGAAGAAAAGAATTAATGACTAAATTAACCACAAAAATCATCAACAAGGCTCTGTACTATCGACTGACTAAGGCAACGATGGAAGAGTATCTCGAGGTTTACCCCATTGAAGATGAAGAAACTCTGGAGTATTTCAAGGGTTTTTGGGCAAGGCTAGACAAAGAGATTTCTGAGACTAAACTACCACCAGGCGACTCCTGGGATATTCCTGCTGAGTGGTAAGAACACCTAAAAGTATTTGTACTAAACTTATTTAGTACACATTTTGACGTAGGAAAGAAGCCTGAAGTGAGCCAAGGACGTGACGTGCTGAAGGCCCTAATCGCGGCTATTAATCCTTTTGCTGGTGGGAACTCTCGGCTTGCTCGTTCTCTTCGAGCCCGCAAACAACCTCGTGACCGCAATGGTAGGTTCATTCGGACTGGTTCTGGTGTTAAGTTTGATATCAGAATTGGTGGCAAGGTTGTCCCTCTTACTGCACGCTCTGTAGGTTCTGCTTCTCGCGAGGGCTACATTCAAATGTATGTTCCGGCAGGCGACCCCAATCTACCCGCAGGATTCTACGAGGTCGAGTCTGGCAAGGGTATGCTTGTTCAGGCGGTTATTGATGCTCCTGAAGTTGGGGACTCTAGTGTCTCAGTTACAGACAAGAACATTATTGACCTTGAAAGTATCAGAACCTCTGACTCTCCCGAGGGCTGGGACTTTGAACCTGGCGAAAATGGCGAGGACCGTTGGGTTAGTCAGGATGGAAAACTTGAGATTCTTGATAACTCTGAGACGGGGAAAATTGAGCTCAGTGAAAATGGCAAAAAGATTTCTGAGCATGCTGAAGTTCCCGACGCTTTTGTAGCGTCTGACAAGCGAGACATTGAACAGTCTCTAACAAAAAACTCTAAGACAGTTGTTGCCCGCCTCCGTGCCAACCTCGATGATGCTGAAACGGCTAAAGACGCTGGCCCAACAGATGCCAAAAATGCGAGAGAAGCTCTCGACAATGCTCTTTTTGATGACCCAGATTCCGAAGAAAAACTTGCGCTTGTTGATTCAGAGGCACCCGACCCAGAGAGCATGGGTGAGAGCGTACAGCTTTCCCCAGAGGACCTCGCAGGCATGCGTAGAAGTCCGCTTACCTCTCAGCACCTTAATGAAGACGGAACTTTTACCGAAGAGCGCCAGGCTTTACACGATGAAATAATCCGCAGGGCCTTAGAGGGCTCAACCCCCGTTGAGAACCCTACTCAGTGGATGAATGGTGGCGGTCCTGGTTCCGGGAAGAGCTCACTCACTGAGGGTGTCAACAAAGAGCTTACGGGTTATGACGAGAACTCCGTTTTTCTTGACCCTGATGAGGTTAAGCGCGAACTACCTGAGGTCCAGGAGGCTCTTGCTCGGATTGAGGCTGGCGAGGCTACTGAGGATGATATTGAGTGGGCTGGTCTTAGCCATGAAGAGAGTAGTTACATTGCTAAGCGTATTCACCTCGCTGCTCTTGAGCGCCACCACAACGTTATTTTTGACGGTACAGGCGATGGAAGCGTAAACAGCGTCCGTAAAAAGGTCGAGCTTGCCCGGAAGAATGGCTATAAGCGCATTCAGGCTAACTACCTGTATCTGGAGCCCGATGAGGGCATTAAGCGTGCCAAAGAGCGTCAGGCTAAAAGTCACCGTAAGGTTCCTACTGAAGTCATCGAGGAGACCTACCGGACCGTCTCTAGTATTTTTCCAGAGCTTGCAGAGTCTGGCATTTTTGATACGCTTCGTTTGTTTGACAACAACCAGGAGCGTGGTGTCACTGCCAAACTAATTTTTGAGCAGGTTGATGGTGATACTCAAGTTCTTGATGACGACGCATACGACAGGTTTCAGAAGGCTCGCCCTACCAGGGGTGCGCCACCCCCACCAGTTGAAGAGGTCGTGGAGATTTCAGCTCCAGAGGCACCGACGACACCAGAAGCCACGTTGCCTGACGGCGAGGACTCCCCACAGCTCCCCCGTATAGAGCGAACTCTTGACGAAGTCAACGCGGAACTTGCCGAGTTAAATGAGCGGATGCGCGAGCTAGAGGCGTCTGGGGCGGACGTCACGACTCCCGAAGAGTTTGATGCGCATGTCCAAGAGACGATAGACCTCCTAGCTGAGATTGACGAAGTCCAAAATGAAAGAGTTCCTCTTGTTGTCAGAGAGGCCATGAGACAGGCAGTTGACAATCGGGACAGAGATACGCTAGAGTCGCTAAACACATCTATTGATTCTGCCGAAGCCGAGAGTATTAGACTTAAGAGCAGAGGACAGGACGCATCTGAATCTGAGGAAAGATACCAAAATCTTATTGCCCAAAGAGATGCCTTACTAGAAAGAAGAGAGAACAATGTCGGAGAAATTGGACCAACAACTGACAGAAGACCAGCGGGAACAGTTCCTAGCGGTGTGGAAGGAGCGCCGTCCCGAAGTGCTCGAGTGGAGCGACAAGGAGATACTCTACGCGATGTTTCTGGGAATGTAGTTGCCACCAGGATTGATGGTCCCTCTAACGCAAACGAAATAGATGCTGACGGTAGCAGGCTTGTAGAACTATTCGAGGTCAACTCCGACCAGGCAGAGCTTTTTAGGGGGGCTCTTCAGTCCAGTGTGGACGCCAGTGAGCACGGTAGCTCTGTTACCGTCCACGACTTGGAGTATTACCAGCAAGACGGGGTCCGTATGTTCCTCACCCAGGATGGGCTGGGTGGAGTCGTTCTCAATGGAGATGAAATAGTCTCCGGCTTCATGCACCCCGAGGCTTCAGACCGTGGACAGGGTGCCATTATCTCTATGGTCTCTAGTATGGTAGACCGCGGCGGTCGCCGTCTGGATGCTTATGACACTGTGCTTCCTGACTTTTATGCCGAAGCTGGGTTTAAACCCGTTGGCAGGATTAAGTGGGATGACGCAGAGGCGCCTGAGGGTTGGAATTACGAGCTATATAGCAGGTGGAATAATGGTCGTCCCGACATTGTATTTATGGCATACGACCCTGAGCGTGTTGGGTCTGACTATAACAATACCGAGGGCGAGTTACTAAGTGACTATGGACGCGGTGAGGTACTTCAGCGGGAGGTTTTGGCAACTCTGGATGATTCTACAGTCTCTGAGATTTTGGGGGAGAGGAATAGTCTTTTTGCTGAGCGTCGTCGCCTTGCCCTGGAGGTTAACGAAGAGTTAAAGTCTCCTGACGGGCTTCTTCTTGGGGCAGTCCCCATCGGCGACCGTGGCGCTCCTGATAACCTTTCTCTTATCTACGCGCCTGTTGGTCAAACCGTTGAGGTCACTAATGACGACGGCACAAAACGTCGCTATAAGAAAGTTTTTACTGGTCTTTGGAAGCGCGTTGATGACCCCACAGACTTAAAGCGTTACCGCTCACACCAGATTCGAACTGGTTTTATGGAGTACGTCCGCCCTAGGGATGACGATAGTGTTTCTCCTAGTATTGCTCCTAGCCCCACAACCAGCGCTCCCGTAGCTGTCCCTTACTTTTTTCCTCCCAATACCAGTAAAGAAGAGCTCGAGTCTTTAAGAGAGTCTTACCAGCGCCAGGTGGGTAGCTCAGACAATGCTGTTGACTCAGAGCGCTCTGCAGCGACCGTTCGGCTTATTGACCGTTTGTTGGCGTCTCGGGGGGGAGAGATTCTAGACAACACTCCTGAAACTCCGGATAGTACGCCTAGCCGTAGAATGGGTGCGCCTCTTCTGCCTGACAACTTGCCAACTTTGGGTAAGAGCACTGAGCCGTACACTCCAGGACAGGTTGATGTTCCGGGCGCAAGTGATGACCCTGCAGTAATTGCTAATACTTTCCGTGAGGTTGACCTTAAGAATTCTTACGAAATGGCTCTTATCACCAACTCAGACATAGTGAGGACTAACTTTCCTCCTGCTGAGGACGAGATTTTTGGGGCAGAAGTTAACTTGCCTATTGACGCTGTCCGTGATGCTTTGCAACTCATGGGCATTGACACAAATCAAACCGTAGAAACGATAGAGACCATTGAGCAGAATCGGGGCGAAGGGAGCACCGACCCAGTAACAACTGCAGACATTGAAGAATATAACTTTAATCAAAAAGAGCTCGAAAATCTTTATGGCTCATATGAACAACTTCGGAGCGCTAGAGCTTACGCTGTATCATCCGGACAGCCCGACTCTAGCATTGCCAATGTTGATGAAAGAATGCGTGCCCTTCGGGAAAGAATTCGTAGGCTTGAGTCTCAAGGTTTAAGAATTACTGAGCGTCCTGAGACAGTTGATGTCGGCCAGTTCAGGTGGGATTCTAGTGACCCAGACATTTACCGTCCAGGGCTTGTCATGGAGGCCCTCAGGAAGAAGTATCCAAACGCTACAGAAAACTCAGATGGTGAGTTGGTTATTGGAGAAGCCGAATACACTGTCGCCAACGGCAAAAGATTTAAGTACGAAGCAGTCATCACAAAGACGGACGACGAGCTTTTCTATGTGTACATTCGAGAGACGAACTTGGGGGAGGAGGACCCAGCTAAGCGTTTCCGCTCAATTCGTTATGGTGAGATGCGTCACTCTGCTAGGGCTGTTAACACCCAGGCAATGAAGGCCCTAAAGAAAATTGACAACAGCGCTGGTGGCTCTAACATTCACTCTTGGTTCAATGACCGCAGACGCGCTCGTGAGGGACGCGCAGCTAAGTTTGATGTGGCTGATGCCCAAGGGATGCCCCACCACATTCGGGATATGGTGTTGACTCGTGAGTCTATTCGAAAGATTCAAGAAGCCGTTGATGAAGATGGCATCACTGAAGAGATGGTTACAACTCTTTATAACTACATCAACAACTTTGGTAATAACGCTAATGTCATGCTCGCACTTTATGACACGTTTGGTCTTGACACTCCCACCTTGAACCGCTTTGTTGATGCTACTAACCAGCACATCCATGAGCGTGACGGACTCAATACTTTTTCGCTGTGGGAGTCTGATAATGGCACTCCGCTTGCCGAGGGTGACATAGTTACGTATACGGGAGACCCAAGTCAAACAGGCTTCGATAATAACGCTGGCCGACGAGCTATTGTTAAAATCCGTAGCTTGGAGCACCGCTCTGGTGGGTACACGTACACGGATTATGTACAGATTAAGTTTATTGACGATAACGATGTCCCTATTCCTGGAATAGATTATCTTGTTGTTTCTTCGCACAATCTTCGCTTGGACAGAACTTCTGGAAACACTGATGGCTCTGAGCGTCGAGGGCCTAATGCAATCTCTACGCCACTGCCTGTCTTGACTACTCGCGCTGGGAACCGCTATGCGGGACAGGGTCGACTGGGTAGTATCTCTCCTTACGTTACGGAGTATGACCGAGGCACGATGGCAAGTCCGACAGTTGAGATTGACGGGGTTAAGTACCCTGTTCAGGCGTCTCGTCAAAGCTTGGTTGGACCAGACTTAACAAATATTGTTGCTCGCCCTGGGGATATGCAAACTGGCGATTTTATTATGCAGTTTGACCCCACATTTAGCTCTAGGCGTTTGGTTGAAGTTGTCAACGTGGAGACTCTAGAGAGTGGAAACGTTCGTCTTACACTTGTTGAGCCTATCAATATTTCATCGGCACGGGTGTCTCAAACAGAATTTGACGCTAATTCTACGCTAGCTATTGATGCGTACCGCAAGGACCCTAACTACGCTCCTGAGAGCGGACTTACTATGAGCCACGTTGGGCGCTTGGCTGAAACTGTGCGAACCACTAATATTGACGCACTTACCCCTAGGAGCCGGGAAGTTATTCGGGGAATTCTGGGTAGCGCTGATGCAAGAGGCATTGAGAGTGGCGAGTTCACTCTTGAGGACTACAATGATGCGTTCCTGGATATGCTGGATAACCAGAACAATGAGCCGAGGGGTCCGGTTTCACTGGCGGAGGCTCGCAGGGCAGTGGAGAATGCTTCAAACCGTGGACTACCCGACGGTGACGCATTTTCTTCCATAAATTCTGTACGTGACGCTTCCGTTTCTCGGGGGGCAGAGCTGGGTGTTGATACTGGAGTAGAGACCCTGCCCTCTCAAATTATCCCGGAGGGCCCGCCCGTTCTAGAGACTCTAATTCCCGCTAATCTTCAGCAGGGTCCTTATGGCCCCAATGCTGGTGTGGTTGAGGGTGTGGATAGGGCTAGGATGGTAGAAATCCTGAGTATGCCAAAGGGTGTAGCCAGAACAAGAGCCTTTAATACAATTATTCGTACTTCTGTGGGAGATAAGGTCTTTGGCAAACGATTCACTTTGAGGTTCTTGAGCTCTGACATCACTGCTAGTAGCATTAAGTGGAACTCTAAAATAGTTGACCCCGTAACGGGCTCAGATGTCGGTAAAGTTGAGAGAACTTACAGACTTCTGGCTGATGGAACTATCGATGTTCATCACGACTATGTTTGGTTCTCTCGTGATGAAGACACTGGGACTGGATTTGCTTCTGAGTTTTACCAAGTATCAGACAACTTCTACAGGTCAATTGGCGTGGATATCAACACGATGCAGACTGCCAGAGATGGTTCGTATGCTTGGGCAGCAGCCAACTTTACGTGGGCTAGCATGGCTGGAATCTCAAAGATTATTGCCCGGTTGTACACCAAAGCAAAAGATTACGATTCCACGAGCCCCGAAACCGCACTTCAACTGAGGCAGATGGCCGTTCGTCTTGGTGCCCCTGAGGGGTATGAAAACGTACCTGAGAACGAGAGAGCGGCCAGGCTTTGGGATGCCCTGAGAACTTTGTCTATGTCTACTATTCAAACCTCAGCAGACTATCCAGACCCCGTAGATATTGCAATGCTTCTCGACCCCGATGATGAGCAGAAGAGGGCGGAACACGCTCGGGAGCAGGGGCTACTACCGGAAAGAGAGAGAAAAAGGTATAAAACTCTGGGAAGAGAGATTCTCCAAGAAACTGGCTGGAACGCTATTCGATACCTAAACCCAGAGCTGGACCCCAGACCAGAAAACAGAAAAAACAAGAAGTCCCTCAAGGATATTCGAAAAGAAGAGGCTGTAGAAAAGGCCAAAAAAGAATTTGAGGAAGCTGAAAAGGCTAAGAAAGATAGAGAGCCCACCCAAGAGCCCCCCCAGGGTAAAAAAATTACCAGTCTTAACGACGTAAGTAATGCCCAACCTGGCGATGTTCTTCGGGTTACTGAGTTGGGCTCTGGGGGAATATACATAAAGCAAGAAGACGGCTCGTGGGATGAAATTTATTTTGGTAGTGCAGCTTCTTCTTTTAGAAGTGGCTACACCGATGTGGATTTGGATATCCGCGACACTTTTACTGATGAAATTAGAGAAGCACAAATTTTTAGTACTCCTGAAGGTAAAGAGTATTATTCCCGTTATGTGGCAGGAACTCTAACACTAGAGAACCCCACGAAAGAAACCGTAGAAAAAGCTCTAAGAGATGGTGACATTGCCACTCTGGACGGCCTCTACAGAGGAAATCTTTTGGGCAATGGTCAAATCAAATTTGGAAGAAATAACTTTACGCTCAGAGTAAATTCTTCTGCATTCGAAAGCAGGGGCATAGATTACGACGTTTACGAGGTCTCGGGGGATATCCTAGATGAGAATGGTCAGAGGGTAGGACCTTTTAGGCGAGAAATACGAATGATGCCTGACGGCAAACTTGTGATGTACCACAGCATACTGAAAATTGAGGATGACAGATACAAGAGAACTGGTTTTGGGAAGGATTTCACAAAACAGAGTGAAGCTTTGTATAGGCAGATGGGTGTCGACACAATTAGACTCCAAGCAGCGTGGGATGGGAGCTACTTCTGGGCTATGCAAGGCTATGAGTGGGACCTTGAACACGCTAACGGAAGTAAGTACGACATTTTGAGTGGTGTCCCTGGCAACCTTCAGTTAGCTCTAGAACAAGCTAAGGACGATGGTCGCGACGAGGATGTCGCAAAGCTTGAAGATATAATTGATAGACTGGCTGGTTTAGAGATTGACGACCCCAACTTCCCTTCTCCGAGTGAAATTGCTGTGCTTAAGAGTCAAGACCCTGCGATGAACGATGATGGTAGTGGTGGGAACGGTAAGTGGATGCAAGACATCCTTAAGAACACGGGGTGGCATGGAAAGAAAGAGTTTGGGGGGGACGAGGACCCTGAGGGGGTGTCGGGAGATGCGGGTCCAGATAGCGACTCAGGTGGTGATGGTGGCTCAGACGGAGGTGGAGGACCCAGCGGGGACGAAGACTCTCCAGATGAGGGTAGCTTCGTCTCGTATACGAGAGCAGACCTTGATGCGTTCTATGATGATGTTGACCAGGGAAGTTCTCTTTCACTTCCCGCACAAAATGCAGTAGAAATGTACCAAGTGGGCGGTGGCGGTGGCGATTCTCGGTATGAAGAAATTAACAGGGGACTGCGCAATGGTGATGAGGACGTTGTTAACTCTTCTATAGTGGGGGAGTTAGATGAAGCCACATCGGGCGGTGCTGAACTGACAAGAGATGTTTTTTTATGGCGAACCATTAGGTTGACCATAGATGACCCGAGGGCTGCCGAGTTGAGTAATCTGAGCCCAGGTGATATCATTGAGGATGGTGGATTTGTCTCAACCACAGCAGACCTGGATTGGGCTGTAAATTTTTCAAGAAGGTACAACTCTTCGGTGCTTCTACAAATCGAAGCACCTGCTGGGACAACAGGAGTAGTACCTTATCAGTACACGAATCAACTTAGAGATGAATATGAATTTATTCTTCCTAGGACTACTAGGTTTGAAGTAATATCGGGTAATCCCAACACGGGAGCTATAAGAGTGAGGATTGTATAATGAGTGAACAAGAAGAGCGTATGGACAAAAAGTTTGCAGTTGACTCTGAAAGTATAAAGATTACACCTGCTCAGGGGGAGCAAGAAAGCTCAGCAACGGATGATACGGAAGGAGATAAGTAAATGAAGAAAACAATAATGCAGTCGACAATTAAAGTCGAGGGAGAGTACGCCGTTGAAATTGGTGACTACGCTGTCATAATTGGTGAGACGGATGGCTATGTATATAGGAAACCCTTCCCGGAGGGCTGGACTGTAGAGGAAAATCAGACTGACGGGAAGATTGAAGTTGACGAAGACCTCTTAGACCAAGCCGAGATGACGGGCACTTCTGCAGCCACTAACGCCGAAGATTTAAGAGCAATTACTGAAGGGGGAGGCGACCCCACCCAAGCAGTCAATGAGGACGGCGACGGACTTTGGATTGTTGAGCAAGAGGCAGAGGAGTACGACAGACAGAATCCTGTGGCCCCCCAAAAAATTGTGGTCAACGCTAGTGTAAGCTTAGATGGAAAACTTGGTTGGGAATATTTCCCCGGCTACTACCTGTTTGAGGACGATAAATTCTACTCCCCCTATTCTAGGCCACCAATTTCAAAAGATGAAATTGAGCCTGCAGAAGGAGAATTCACTGTAGATTCTTACAGTTACATTGATGCCACTTCAAGCGCTGAAAAGCTTGGATTTGTAGCTGAGGCAGAGAAACTTGGGGTTGAGGGCTACATTGATTAAGAACGCCAAAAAAATATTTTATGCGGGCCTCGGAGTTCTTGAAAGAGTGGACGAGCCCACGGAGCCTCTTGCTATTAAATATGCTGTAGAAACACAAGACGGCAACATTGAGGTGGAGTATGTCGATGAAACTCAGGAGTCATTTCCTCCAAAACAGGGTAGTATAGAACAGTATACTTACGGAGTTGTGCTGTTCTCCACAGAAGCAGGTGAAGAGTACGTAATCCGTCAGGTTACAGACTTAGACGGTGAGTGGATTTCACAGTTAAAAATTCCACTCCCTGTAGTGGCTTTGCAATATTTACTCATACAACCAGAGGAGACTCTCAAGATGGCCTATCTTGAAGATGAGCTTGAGAAGCTCATTGCACTAAAGTCCCCCGAGAGCGATGACATTATCTCCATTATGTACCTGAACAGGTACGGAGCTTTTGTTCGCATCAACGAGAGCTGGATTTCTATAGCTCCAATAGATACTAGCCTTGATGGGACTGTCCCCTTTAATGTAAAAGCGGACACCGCCGAAGAGTTTATTACTATGTACGACAGTGACGCGCTCAGCTATGAGCAAGCACAAGAGTACCTCTCCCCCGTTAGGTAGTAGGGTCGATGACAAAATTTCTTGGTGCCTCTGGCGCTCTTATGCTTTATACAAGTGGCGCTTGGGGGGTTGTTGTTGACTCTGAGGTCGGTCTTGTTGTTGCCTCTGGTGCATCAGGAATCCTTACTACATCTCGCAAGTGGTCTTCTAATGAGTTACAACCCACGGAGGAAACTAACGAACTAGCAGAAGCAAGTTTGGGTGGTCTTGTTGCTTCGGGTAAGGGCTCGAGTAGCAAGTACACCGTCCCTAAGTCTGTCAGAGCCGAAGCTAAAAAAGCTTTAGAGTGGCGTAAAGAAGAAGACAGGGGCGGTACTAAGGTTGGACTAAACACCGCCAGAACTCTTGCTAGTGGAGACCAAGTCGGAGTCGAAAAGATTCGCCACATTGCCAAGTATTTTCCCCGCCACGAGGTGGACAAAAGAGGCAAGGGCTACAAGCCCAAAGAAGACGGGTTCCCCAGCAATGGTCGAATTGCGTGGGCTTTGTGGGGTGGTGACGCTGGGTGGCGTTGGGCTAAAGCTATCGTTGAGCGCGAGGAGAAAAAAGCTCTTACCGCTACGGGTTATGATTTGGGAGAAGAGCCTCGAAAAGGCATAGAGGTTGAAGAATTTACGTATGACGACGCCCCAGACTATATGTCTGAGTTTGTTGCTCGGGTTAAGCTTGATGGTTCTGGGATGGACCGACTGTATAAAATAGATTCTGACAACAAATGCCTGGTGTGGGATGACGGACGCTGGGACGATTTGGGAATTGTTGAGCCTACGATTTGGGACTATGACAAGGCTCTTGATGAAGAAGAAGTTGCATCAACCCACCTCACTATTGACCCCGAATCCGCGATTATTATTGCAGCTCGTCTTTTTGTTGCGCCCTATGGGACTGTTACTGTTGAGGATATTGATGAGTACGAGGCTGGGCTTGCTGTAGCTGCGATTGAGGATGAGGACTGGGAGTTTATTGACAGGACTCTGATGGCTTCTGGAACGGCAACATTCCAGGGAGAAGAGCCCGCTGAGGGTGATGCGGAGTACACACCTGAGGAGCGCTCAGAGAACGCTTCTAAGCAGGTACGCAACAAGCAGGGTAGGTTTGCAACAGCAGGCTCTCGGGTTGTGGTAGGTAATGACCCCACCCGTGGTTCTGGAATTATTACTTCCGTTGACCCCAGCACGAAGAGTGTAAATGTTAAACTAGATAACGGTAACGAAGTTACTGTTCCTGGCAACACTGTTGAAAATGAGTCTAACTACGACAATCAAATCAACAAAGACATCAAGCAGATTGATACTTCTGGAATCCTTGGTGAGCCAAGAACTCCTATCAACCGTTCTGTTGCTCAGTTGCCTGGGACTCTTCCCGCTATGGGCGTTAAAGACATACAGGGTATGCTGTCTAACTGGCCAGCATGGGTTAAGTCTCAGAGAGACTCTTTCACTCCACAAGCAACTCCGAGCCCCACCAAAGTTCAGAAAAAGGGTAGTGGACCCAACCTTGATGTTGGGGACTACGGTCGCAAACTACAGCAGGAGACAGGTAAGTCTCTCACTACAGACGCTTATGACCACCCACTCCTGAAGGACTGGCTCAATAAAAAAGATGGTGCCGGATTCTCTCCCAACCGTCTTTGGTATAACCCCATCACTGCCAGTGCCGATGAAAAGCTTGTTAGCCCCGACACGACAGATGTACAACCCGTGTACATGGCTGTTGTTGATGCGGATGACCCTCGCGCTGTTTTGAATTTAATTAGTCTTGTTCCTGCAAGCACAGTTTCTACCTCTCCTATGGTGTACACCAGGGACCAGGGCAAGTGGGCTCGTGACCCGAAGATGCTTGCTGACTTGAACTCGCCTACACCTCCCCCTGTTGTGCCTCTTGACTCTGAGACATTGAATGATGTCATCACTCAGGTTGATGCTTCTCAGGGAGTTACAGCTTCTATTGCGCTAACAGTTCTGTTTGGTAACGACCCCATCACCGCAGGAATTTATGGTACTGAAGAAGAGAATATCGCTCAGAAGCTCCGTCAGTACTGGATTGCTGGTCCAGGTGCGAAGGAAATTCAGTGGGGTGTTGGTGGAGATTGGTATCGCTGTGTTCGTCAGCTGGCTCCCTACCTGGGCGTTCGGGCTAAGGGCTATTGCCAGATGCTTCATAAGAATGCACTCGGCTATTACACTTCTACGCACGCTCGAATGGAGAGGGCTAAGCTCGGGGACTTTGATGCTGGGGTGGAGACCTTAGAGTTTACTAAGGTCACTGCAGAAGACATGCAGACCCCTCTCAAAGATATTATTGCTCGAGAAGACACTGTCTCTGGTGACTTTGAGATTGACGCAGACATTGCTGTGCTTCTGTCTGACATCGAGGCTTTGGACTACTCAGAATATTCTCTTGTAGCTGCTGGTGGGGCTGACCGCAATCGTGGTGGCGCAGAGAATCTTCGTAAGTATTGGACTGTGGGCAAGGGTGGTGCAAAGATTCGCTGGGGAACTGGCGGAGACTGGACGCGCTGTGTCCGTAATCTTCGCAAGTATCTGGGTCCCCGCGCCAAGGGTTACTGTGCACTTCGCCACAAAGAAATGAATGGCGTGTGGCCTGGAGACCGACGCAACACAGAAACATCAGTTCTTGAGTCGTCAGAACTTCTCAACTATTCTGTTCCAGTTTTTTCTGTGGAGGAGATTCTCCGTGAGTCTGCGGAGAGGGCGCTTCTTGCCTCCGCAGGGGTTAGTGTCCGGAACTTCTTTATCCCTGAGCCGATTTACCGCACTCCAGAAATGGAGAAAGCTGTTGAGGAACAGAAGCCTGTTGATGTTCAAAAAATTAATATTGATGACTTGATTCCTACGCAAGACTCTGTTGAGGTGGAAAACATTGCTGAGGTTCTTGAGTCTTTGAAGCCTATTTCTGTGCTTATTACAGAGGATGGTCCTCTCTTGGTTGATGGACACCACAGGACAGCTGCGTACCGCCTTCGCGGTGAAGATGAGATTCCAGCCAATATCTATAAGATGCTGAAGAACGAACAAGAGCTTTATTACGAAGATTTTGGTTATAGCCCAGAAACTGACCTTTTTCCTGAGGATGAGGTTCTTGTTGCTACGGCTGGTTCTAAGCCTTCCCCTAAGAAAGACCAAATTAAGGGCTCCAGTAAGAATAAGGCGGGTTCAGCCTCTTCGGGAGCTAATGTAGACTTCACTGAAAAAATTGAAAAGGCGTTGTCCAATAAAGTAACAAAGCACAACGAGAAGGCAAAAGATGGTCGTAAGGCTAATCTCCGTACTCTGAAGGCTGTGTACCGTCGTGGGGCAGGAGCATTCTCTACTTCGCACCGTCCAGACCAGAACCGCAACAGCTGGGCAATGGCAAGGGTTAACGCATTCTTGCACCTGCTTAAGTCTGGGTCTCCGAAGAACAGCAAGTACGTTACAGATAATGATTTGCTTCCTGCAAGCCACCCTAAGTCCACAAAGGGTAGTGCCAGCTCTCTAGTTTCTGGGGCAGGCAATATGTATGGCGGAGGAAAGTTTAGTATTCCTCTTGTTATTCCCGAGGGTGTTGAGTCGGGGGATGGTCGTAAGTTTAAGCAGGGTGCTATTGAGATTCGTGAGCTTCCTCTTCCTCTATTGTGGCAGATTCAGACAGGCAATGGACATGATGGTTCAGTTGTTGTTGGTCGGATTGATGCCATGGAGCAGACAGAAGAGGGTATTGGAAATGCCTACGGAGTTTTTGACTCGGGGGCATACGGACAGGAAGCCGAAAGGCTGGTCCGTGCGGGCTTCCTTCGGGGAGTTTCTGCCGATATGGACCGCTTTGAAGCATCTGAAGAAGTTGAAGAAGCAAGTGATGATGATGACAAAGATAACAAAATCAAGAAAGAAAAAATCATAATCAGTAAGGCTCGTGTAATGGCGGTTACAATAGTACCTAAGCCCGCTTTTCAAGAGTGTAAAATTGTTCTTGTGAATGATGAGTACGAGGACACTAATCAGGAGGATACTATGATTCCCGACGGAATCTACATTGAAGACATTGAGCCCGCTGAGGCTGAGGCAGTTGTTGCTTCAGGTCTTATCGCTGGTTCCATCCCCGTGGCCCCGCCCAAGTCGTGGCTCACTAACCCGAACCTAACTCAGCCCACCCCACTGACTGTTACCGATGAAGGCCGTGTATACGGACATATCGCAGCATGGGATGTTGACCACATTGGTATGGTTGCAGGGACTAAGCCCCCTCGTAGCCGTAGCAACTATTCATATTTTCATACCGGAATTCTTCGCACAGAAGAGGGCGACGACATTGGAGTTGGTCAGATTACCCTCGCCGGTGGTCACGCAGACATTCGTGCAAGCGCCTCTGAGGCAGTAAAGCACTATGATGACACCGCTAGCGCTGTTATTGACGTGCGTGCTGGTGAGGATGCTTATGGTATCTGGGTTGCTGGTTCGCTACGCCCAGGTGTTACACCCGAGCAGGTTCGCGCCCTTCGCGCTTCATCTCCTTCAGGTGACTGGCGTCCCATTCGCGGTAGCCTCGAGCTGGTTGCCGTATGCCAAGTTAATGTCCCAGGATTTCCCATTGCTCGCGCCATGGTCTCGTCTGGACAGATTACTGCACTTGTGGCAGCAGGCGCTTCGGTTCTTGCCAAGATGCGTAGCAACCCTGTTTACGAGTTGGAGCAGAGACTCTCCAAGCTTGAAGAGAAGGAGCGTTTTGCTCTTATTGCTACCGCTCAGGCAGCTCGGGCAAAGTTCCAAGCTTTGCGCCCAGCCCCCAAAGAAGAGCCTATTGTTGCAGACGCTTTCTATGAAGAAGTCATACCTAGTTTGATTCCCATTCTGGAGAAGACTCTTGCTGATGTTGTTGCCTTTAGCTTTGTTGCTCAGGGGTATCACTGGAACGTCAAGGGTAAGAACTTCCCTCAGTATCACGAGTTCTTCGGTGAGATTTACGAAGAGGTTTATGGGTCGGTTGACCCACTTGCTGAGAACATTCTTAAGCTCGGGTATGACGCTCCGTTTAGCATCTCAGAGTTTGCTCAGATGAGTGCGATTGCTTCCTCGGGAACAAAAGATTCCTCATGCGAGGCTATGACTTATGACTTGTTCTTGTCTAACAGCACAATCATTGATGACTACAAGGAAGCTTTTGCTGTTGCAGATTCAATGAACGAGCAGGGTGTTGCAGACTTCCTCGCTGGTCGTATCAACATGCACCAGCAGTGGGCTTGGCAGTTGAAGGCTTCATCTATGCCTAAAGACATGCGCAAGGAAAGCTACTCTGAAGGTGAAGAGCCTCTTGAGATGATGTTTGCTATCTCTACTGAACTCCCCGAGATTGCAGTTCTTGCGGGAGGCAATGTTACACATGCTGATAACAGATTCCTTGCTTTCAGTGCGCTTAACGAATTTGGTAAGTTTACAGAGGAGGAGCGTCAAGCGCTTGCTAAAGAGGGCAAGGCTATGCCAGACGGTTCGTACCCCATTAGGAACGAAGATGACCTTAAGAACGCCACCACTACCTATGGTTTGGGCAAGTCTCCTAAAGAAGAGGTTAGTGCGCACATCACTAAGCGTGCTATGGAGCTTAACCGCGAGGACATGATTCCCGAGGGCTGGGCATCTTCTGACTCCGCTGAGGATTCCGAGTTTGCTGTCAAAATCTCTGACAAAGAGATGAAGAAGCTTGTCAAGGATGGCATTGCTATGGCTGATGGTTCTTACCCAATTAGGGACGAGCGCGACATGAAGGAGGCGGTTAAGACTTACAATCGTTCACCCCTGAGGGGTCGTATGGACATTCGCAAGCACATCATTGACAGGGCAAAAGCTCTGGGGCTGACCGCCATGATTCCTAAGCAGTGGGCCAACCCTAAGAACTCGTCTAAGGCGTATTCAATCGAAGAAATGCGGGAACGTATCTCAGAGTTAAGCGCCAAGCTGGAGAACTAGTGTCTAAAGAACTTCATGAGTTTATTGCCTCGGAGGACCTACGCAAGTTGGTCGACACGGTTGACCCCTCCATCAAAGAAGACGCGCTTGAAGAGGCTGAAAAGATTGAGGAAGAGGAAGATGTAGTACCAGTTGACTCTCCCGAAGGCGACACTCGTGAAGATGAGTATGACGAGACAGGCAAGAAAAAATACACTGCAAAAACTCAACCTCGAGATGCTCAGGGTAAGTTTAGGCTGGTTCTTGCACGTTTGAAACAGAACCTTGGTAATCGCGGAAATCAGCGCGTTATTGAGAAAATTCAAGAGGCTGAGAATCTTGATAATGCTGGTGACTACGCTGGCGCTGTTGAGGCCTCTTCGGACCTTATCGACACTGTTGACCGTCTTGACTCGGGTGCGCTTAATGCAGACTCTCTGGAGAATGTTCGGTTGGCAACATCAGATTTGGGCAAGGTAATATCTAACCTTCCTCTGCCGTTTGATAATCAAGCGCAGAAGATTAGGTATAGCGATTTACCTGCAGCCCTCAAGACTCTCACTAAGAAATTAATTTCTCGAGTGGAAGAAAAAATCGGAGCAGAAGATGCCGAGATTGCAACACAAGAACTACGTGCATTTATGTCAGGTGCTGACGTCTATAGTCAAGCAGAAGTTTCTGCTCAACTAAACAGAATGCTCAGATTACTAACGTAAATTTAGTGTAGTATATAACTATAAATTAGCTGGTGTAGTGCCTAGCACAAATCTTTGTGTATTAGTCCCTATATCTTAGACTATTCGAACACACAAAGGCAAACCCTTGCCTTTGTGTCTGACTGGCCCAAAGGAGAAGTACAGTGGACCAAATCAAATCGCAGCTGGACAGGCTAGCTGACCTCG